>Ga0210401_10000429_pt1 | contig 52138 bp, 34 predicted proteins | sample IncBWH32MmetaG_FD_150866 | JGI IMG/M metagenome (GOLD analysis project Ga0210401, IMG submission 150866) | Forest soil microbial communities from Barre Woods Harvard Forest LTER site, Petersham, Massachusetts, United States - Inc-BW-H-32-M | ecosystem: Environmental > Terrestrial > Soil >...
CTGCTGCTGGCCGTGCTGACCTTGGTGGCCCTGCTGATCCTGTTGTCCCTTTTGGCCACCTTGCTGACCACCACCCTGTTGTCCATGCTGACCCTGTTGGCCTTGCTGACCCTGTTGGCCTTGCTGACCCTGCTGGCCACCCTTCTGTTCTTGCTGGCCACCTTTATGCTGCTCTTGTTGGCCTTTCCCCGGTTCGTTTGCCATGATGTTTCTCCTATTTATTGTCTAGTCTGCGGTGACAACCCTCGGCTAGGCGCTGTCACCGTACCCTAGATGAGCTATGAGTTGTTCTTGTTTCGATGTAACGGGTACATCGACGTTAGGAACCTAGAGATTTCCCAGGAATGTTCCAATTCACCCTCGCTTCCCTGCGAATTCTTCCTCGTTACCGGCTTGTTCGGCTTCCTCGAGCAGTGGCTTGGCCAACTCTGTAAGCAGTTCGTCTGCTTTCTCTTCCTCTTCCAGTGTCTTCGTAAAAAGCTTCACGAGATCATTGCGTTCCATTTGCTCCGCAATGGCGCGGGCGGTCCCATACGCGGAAATTTCATAGTGTTCCACTTTCTGCGCCGCAGCAATCAAGGCCAGGTCGGCCCGGGCATCTTCCTTTTCCTTACCTTCGGTGATAACCTCCTGACCTTCCTGTACTAGCCCAGCCATGCCCTTGCACGGTTTTGCCTTGGCTTTTTCGCCCAACATATCGAACGCCTGGTTTAAACGCTCGACATGCCCCTTGGTCTGTTCAAGGTGGTCCTGAAACGCGGTCTTCAGTTCGCCGTTCTTGGCGGCTTTCGCCATTTTCGGAATCGCCTTCACCAATTGGTTCTCCGCGTGAAGTAAATCTCGCAGCTCTTCAATCAATAATTCTTGTAGGATTTCCATCCGTGTTATGCTCCTTGCTGGATTGGACTCTACCTGCCGCAAGACGTTTCGATACGTCCTGTGGCCAAGACCGTCAATATCCACGAAGCCAAGACTCACCTCTCTTGGAAAAGGTCGAGTCTGGCGAAGAGATGATAATGGCCCGGCCCGGTACGCTGCTCGCGCGCTTGTGTGTTTTACCCGGATTCTCACGATGAGAGTTCTTATAGATAGCCACATCTTCGTGTCGTGAGCCGATGGAAACCCCTTTTCTGTCTGTATCAAGCGCATTCTCGAGGATCCGGCGAGCGATCCAACTCTTCAGCGCACGCCCTCTTCGAAGGCGTGCCGGCACAGATCCAGCGCCGAGAGTTCCAGCGCCGAGATGCCCACTCCAGGTAGTATCAATATTTGCTCACCGCTGAGAGATTTGGCGGCGCCTGGAGGTCCCACATGCATTTCCTCAATGACGAAGAGCTCAATGAGTTGCAAGGCGCGGAAGAAGCCGCGTTCCCATCGCCCGTGCCCACGCAGGTCGTCTCTAGCGATGAATATCTTCCGTCGCCGCAGACCCCGCAGCAAAAAGAGGTCGAAGCCCGGCTTATCGACATGGCCGACTCGATCGCATCTAAGCAGGGCCTCTCGCGCCGGCACTTCTTTCAGAGCGCGTCCGGGATGGCTGCCTGCTTTGTCGCGATGAACGACGTTTATGGAGTGCTCTTTGATGCCACGCCGGCTGAGGCGCAGACTCCCGAAATGGCCAATCAGCGCGCGAAAGCTCTCTCCGGCCAGTTCATCATGGATACCCATACGCACTTCCTGCGCGACGACACCAAGCTCCTCAATTTCGTGAAAATGCGCGAGGCGGTAGGCAAGGCCGGCTGGAACAAGCAGCTCGCCGACAAGCCGCAGACCATCGACGATCTCAAATACGACAACTATTTTAAAGAGATCTACCTCGACAGCGACACTAAGGTCGCGCTCATCAGTAATGCGCCCTCCGACATCCCCGAGGATTGGTTCCTCACCAACGACATGGTGTTTCAGACCCGCGCGAAGGTGAACAAAAAGGCGGGTTCCAAGCGCATGCTCGCCCACTACATCATCACGCCCGGCCAGCCGGGATGGCTGGAGGGTATCGACCGCGCCATCACCGAATTCAAACCGGACGCCTGGAAGGGCTATACCATCGGCGACAACACGCACAAAGAAACGAGCCGCTATCCCTGGCATACCGACGACGAGAAACTAACTTACCGCGGGTACGAAAAGTTTCAGAAGTCTGGAATCAAGAACGTCTGCATCCATAAAGGTCTTTTCCCACCGGGGATGGAAAAGAAATTTCCGCGCCTGACTGAATACGCCGACGCAAGCGACATCGGCACAGCAGCTAAGGACTGGCCGCAGCTTAACTTCATCATTTATCACGGCGCGTACCGGCACGTCGGCGGCGATCCCGCGGCCGCAATGGCCGAGTGGGACAAGACCGGCCGCATCTCCTGGGTCACCGACCTGGCTGAGATTCCCTCCAAGTACGGCGTCACGAATGTCTATGCCGACCTTGGCCAGCTTTTTGCGTTCTCGACCGTCGTGCAGCCGCGCCTGGCGGCGGCGTTGATGGGAACGCTGATCCGCGGACTCGGCACGGATCACGTAATCTGGGGCACCGACGCGGTGTGGACCGGATCGCCGCAGTGGCAGATCGAGGGATTGCGCCGGCTCGATATTCCTCAGGATATGCAAAAGCAGCACGGGTTCAAGCCACTAGGCGCCGCCGATGGTCCCACTAAAACGGCCATTTTTGGCGGCAATGTCGCACGGCTTTACAATTATCCAGTGCATTCTTTCGTCCAAAGACCCGATCGCTTCGCGGAAATCAAAGCGGAATATGAGCAGGCCGGCGCGGAGCGCAGCAATCTGCGATACGGCTATGTGCGAAAGGGCTAGGCAGCGATGACGAACCGCGAATTACGCTTTGAAGCCGAGGAGCTGCTGGACCGTTACGTCCAATGCCTGGACGAGGACCGCCTGGAGGAGTGGCCCGATTTCTTCCTCGAAAAGGGTGTGTATAAAATCATCTCCCGCGTCAATGTGGAGCGGAACCATCCTCTCGCTACCATGTTCTGCGATGGCCGCGACATGATGAAAGACCGTGTCATCGCCATCCGCAACGGGAGTGTCTTTTCGCAAAGGTATCTTCGGCACCTGGTCTCAAACGTTCGCGTCATGGGCCAAGATGGCGACGCGCACATCGTGAAGTCGAATTACGTCGTGCTCCAAACCCTACAAGGCGAAGAGACCAAAGTCTTCAACGCCGGCCAATACGTGGACAAGATCATATTTGGGAACGGTAATCCTATATTCCAAGAAAAACTGGTCGTTTACGACACAATTCAAATCCCTGGCCTGCTGGTTGTTCCGATTTAGTCGGCCTTAACGTTCCACGAGATTCTCTCCGCGCGTCATTCCTTCCCAGCGGTCGCGCAGATCCACGTGAATGTCGAACTGGTCTAAAATACGCATGACGATGTGATTGACGATGTCATCGACAGATCGCGGATGATTGTAGAAAGCCGGCACCGGCGGCAGAATCACAACACCCATGCGCGATAGCTTCAACATATTTTCCAGATGAATCTCATGCAGCGGCGCTTCACGGACCACCAGCACTAGTTTGCGGCGCTCTTTCAATATCACATCCGCCGCGCGATGCACCAGTTGATCGCCGACGCCATGCGCGATCGAAGCCAGAGTGCGCATGCTGCAGGGACACACTACCATTCCGCGAGTCAGGAAAGAACCACTCGAAATCGCCGCGCCTTGATCGTGCGCGCGATAGGTGCACGTGGCCATGCGCTGGACCTCTTCGGCGCTGTATTCCGTTTCATGCAGCAAAGTGCGGATCGCCCACTTGGTCATCACCAGGTGCGATTCAACAGCAGCGGCCTGCAGCGCCTGTAGAAGACGCACGCCCATTATCGTGCCGGTGGCGCCGGTGAGCCCCACGATCAATCGCGGCGGTGCGGCGTCAGTCATTTAGTGGTAGACCAGAGCATTGAAAAACAGTTTGAAATTCTGATAGCTTTGCCCACGATACTGCGGCCGCATGCCGAACAGGATTACGCGACCGCTGCCCATCGGCACATCCAGCAGCGCGGCCTTCTCGGTTAGATATTTTTCGCCGAGCAACCACCCCGAGGCCAGTACACCCTTAGAAGGGTAGTGTGCTACCACCTCCGCCTCCGGAGCTTCCCAGGCCGGACTGCCCTCGCTCCACAGAGTGATTTCTCCCGGCATCCCATAGGCCAGCGGGCTCTTGATGTCGACTGAAACGTTCAACAGCGACCCCGGTGAGTAGAAATCCTTGCTCTCCACGCCACGCAGCACGTTGCGGGCCTTCACGCCCAAGTCCTGTGTCGCGTAATCAGAGGCGTGATTGAAAAAGATCAGCGTGCCGCCTTGTTCGACGAACTCCTTGAGCGAAGCCGCGCCTTTCTCCCCCAGCCCGCCGCAATATTCAGGCGGCATCGTTCCGGCCCGATGGCCTTGAGCGATCTGCTGTCGCGGTTGATCGGGAATGACAATCGCGTCGAAACGCTGCTTAAGGTTCCCGGCCTGGACGTCAGCGTTTTCAATGTTCGCGTATCCGAAGCCAAAATCTTCGAGTAGCCAGCGCGTCCAGCCCTCGTCCATGCTGGGGATAAAACTCTTATAGATTCCAATGCGGGGCGCAGCTATCGATTTCCGGCTATTGCCCGCGTTCGCGAAAAAATCGCCATTCGCAGTGTCGCGGTAAACCGGCTTACCGGACTTCCAGATCTTGTTCACTTCTTTCCAGGAGTAAACGTCGGACGCCGCCAGCGCTCCGGGTGCTTTCGGATGATTCAACTCGAAGGCGAATTGCGTGGCCGGCTTCAGCGTCGCGTCGAATTTCTGGTCGATTGTCGCCACCTCGACGCCCATTTGCAAAGGCAGCGTCTGCGCCGTTACGTCGTAAGGCCGCTTTGGAGGACCGCCCGGGTACAGCCGCAGATCCGGATAATCCTGGCGTTCGAGCAGTGTCTTGGCCCATCCTGAAAACGGTTGCTGCATCCGGATGACGTAGCTTCTATTTGCGTATTGTTTTCCGCCGGCGCTGAAAATGTCCGCCGCGCGCTCGATCTCGATTTCACCGAATGCCAAAGTTTCCAGCATCTTCTTTGCCGCGCCCGGATCCCGCTGCGCCGCCGGAATCACGAATGCATAGGGCGAAGTTCGCTCTACGCCGTGCTTGTTTATTTCGTAGAAGTAGCGCAGCATGTCGGAGCGCCGCGCCGCCGCCTGATACAACAGCGACTCCCAAGCGATCTCCTGGTAGTCAATGATGTCCCGCAAATGCCACTCGCCCGACATCCAGGGATTCAGATAATTCCAGCTCCGCTCCCGCGGGTTGTAGCCGAGCGCATTGTCGGAGATCTGATCGGGTGTGATGGTCATCGGCGTGGCCAGCTTCGCGCTGGCCGATTCAGTGAGGATGCGCGCGCCGCCATGATAAGCCTGATACTGCCGGGCCGGCGACCAGAAATCGTACATCGCGTTCATCGCGATGCCGGTTTTGCCCGCGGCGGCGAGATCCACCGCCATGCCAGTGCCAATCATGCTGCAGATGTTCGCCAGAATCGGGTCGATATTCGGATCCACCGGATCCATCCACGGTGGAACAAAAATGCGCGCGGTGTTCGAGCCCATTTGGTGCACGTCGTAGACGATCTGCGGATGCCAGGTGTTTTCCAGTTGAGCGGTGTTCCGCGTCTCGGACTGGGTGAAAATGTACCAGTCGCGATTGTCATCATGGCCCACGTATTTGTGATAAAGCTCCGGCGGCGACGTGCCGTCGTAAGCCGTTCCGCGCGTCTTCCTATACCATTGGGTCACGATGTCGACACCATCCGGATTTTGCGACGGCTCTAGCAGCAGAATGACGTTGTCGAGAATCGCTTTGAACTTCGGATTGTCGTTTTCGGTAAGCAGCCGATAGGCGAACTCGATCGCCGTATGCGTGGACGCGACCTCAGTCGCGTGGATCGAGCAGGTGATCATGACGATCACCTTGCCTTCGTTCATCAGGCGCAGGGCTTCGGCGGGCGATGTGCGCCGCGGGTCGGCCAGCCGCTTTTGAATATCAAGATAGTGGTCGAGACTCTTGATGTTCGCCGCCGATGAGATAGTGACGGCGATCTGCGTCCGGCCGTCGGCCGTTTTTCCGAGGTCCTGAAAACGGATTCGATCGCTCGATCTTGGCAGCGCTTGAAAGTAAGTAACGACCTGGGCCCAATCGAGCAATTCGTTATCCACTCCGATCTTGTGACCGAAGTGGCTTTCCGGCGTGGGAACGGCTGCGAACCCCGGACTCATTAGCAGGAGGCCGAAAAAAACAAATCTGTCCGCGGAACTCATGTCTCTCAGAATACAACCTTCGAGAGACTTGATCTTCTGGCGCTGGCCTTTAGAGGATCTGCGAATCGCTTTTGCGCAGTTGGCTTTTCCTGCGCCAGAAAGCGGCCAAGCCTATTCCGCCACCTACCAGAAGGAGGGTCGAAGGCTCCGGAGCCGACGTGAAACCCGTGACTGAAAACTCTGGGTCACTGGTTCCCCATTGGAACTGAACACTGTTGATGCTGGCGAGCGAGAAGCCGGGCATGGTGTTCAAGGTGAATTGAACACGATCGTCAACCAGGGTTGTACCACTAACGCCGCCGTTGATGCCTTGCGAGGGCGGAAAGAAAGAAGGAACTAATCCCCAATTGATTCCCCCGAGATTGTTGCAAGGGCTGCTCGCGCCACAGTTATTGAAATTCCCGTGCCCAAAAACGGAAAGGCCGGAGGCGCTAATCCCGTTGACCAAGCCGCGGACCGGCGTGAACCCGCCTAGGAACTCCCAGTTTGAACCGACGTCGGTGAGGTCCGTACTGATGATCGTGCTGCCGTCCAGGCTGGCTGTTCCAGGCGTGAGCGCAGCTAGTGAAGCAGTGCCGAAGTAAACCGCTGTCAAAATGTCGGAAGGAACATACTGCGCGTTAGCGGATATCGCGGTATCTGTAAGCGTTACCGTAAGCGTAGTGCCGCTGAGATCGAATTGAGCGCTGGCGGCTAGATTATTTCCGGATATATTTGTTCCTCCGCCAGTAAATGTGATGGAGTTCGCGAATGCCGTTGAAACAAAAAAGCTTAACGCCGCGGTAAGAATCGTTTTGGTTGGTAGATGGATCAATTGTATTCTCGGTAGCTCTAATCTAACCTTGGGAACTCGTCTGTACAAGAATCGTTCGGGCCAAAAAGCCTAACGGAAGTACTATGGTTGTTACCCGGACTGTTCAACGAATGACATAATCAAACGTGGCTACACTGCCTATAACGGAAGCGATTCGGGAGTTCGTGCACGACGGCGATGTCGTGGCACTGGAGGGGTTTACGCACCTGATTCCCTTTGCTGCCGGTCACGAGATTATTCGCCAGGGACGACGCAACCTGACACTCGTCCGGATGACTCCGGACCTGATCTACGATCAAATGATCGGATCGGGATGCGCTTCGAAACTCATTTTTTCGTGGGGCGGCAACCCTGGAGTGGGCTCCCTGCATCGGTTGCGGGACGCCGTCGAAAACAACTGGCCGGCACCTCTTGCGATTGAAGAGCACGACCATGCCGGAATGGCTGCGGCATACGCGGCTGGGGCGGCGAATCTACCTTTCGGTCTGTTGCGGGGGTATCTTGGCACCGATCTGCCGAAATACAATTCGCGAATCAATTTCATCGAGTGTCCCTTTACCGGCGAGCGATTAGCCGCGGTTCCAGCCATTCGCCCCGATATTTCCATCATTCACGCGCAGAAGGCCGACCGCCGCGGCAATGTCCTGATGTGGGGCGTAGTGGGGGTCCAGAAGGAAGCGGTCCTCGCCGCCCGTCGCGCGATCGTGACGGTGGAGGAAATTGTGGATCGTTTGGATGCTCCTCCTAATGCAGTCGTCCTGCCATCCTGGGTGGTGGGTGCGGTCAGTGAAGTGAAGGGTGGGGCGTTTCCTTCCTACGCGCAGGGATATTACTCCCGAAACAACGCCTTTTACAAACAGTGGGATCAGGTCTCGCGCGAGCGAGAAGGGTTTCAGGCCTGGATGGAGCGGCACGTAATCGGCACGAAAGACTTCGAAGCGTTCCGGCGAAGTCTCGATCAGGTGGCCAGCCATGCCTGACAACGGGTACACCTCGGACGAGATGATGACTGTCGCGGCAGCGCGGATGCTGCATAACGGCTCGGTCTGTTTCGTCGGAATCGGACTGCCCAGCGCGGCGGCGAACCTGGCGCGTCTGACACACGCACCTGATGTCGTACTGATCTATGAATCGGGACCTATTGGAACCAAACCGTCCGTATTACCGTTATCCATCGGCGACGGCGACTTAGCGGAGACGGCCGATACAGTGGTGCCTTTGGCTGAGATCTTCTCCTACTGGCTGACGGGCGGTCGCATCGATATCGGATTTCTGGGTGGGGCGCAGATTGATCGCTTCGCGAATCTCAACACCACCGTGATCGGCGATTACCGCCGGCCCTCGGTGCGATTGCCCGGTGCGGGAGGTGCGCCGGAGATTGCGACATCAGCCAAAGAAGTATTGATCACGCTGCGGCAGAACAAGCGGGCTTTCGTTGAGAAGGTCGATTTCGTGACGTCCGCCGGCCATCTGGATGGCGGCGATGCTCGCAAGCGAATGGGATTTCCGGGAAAAGGACCCACCGCCGTAATCACGGATCTCGGCATCTTAACGCCCGACCCAACGACCAAAGAACTCTCGCTCACCAGCATTCATCCGGGCGTTTCAGTGGAGCGGGTGATCGAATCCACCGGTTGGATCCTGAAGGTTTCGCCCAAGCTCGCCGCTACAGAAGCCCCGTCGGCTGATGAGTTGCGAGTGCTTCGGGAATTGAATGAGCGCACGGCGCGTGCTCATGCGGGACAGACGTGATGCCTACGGTGTCGCTTCTGTCGGCAAGTCCGAGCGTCTCCGGCCGCGCTGCTTTGGCTCCGCTAGCGCTGGGACCTCGAATCGTGCGAGGATTTCATGTGGAGAGGGAAAACATGATCAGACAGACTGTTGCTGTTGCGATTGCGGGTCTATTCGGCGCGGCGCTTTATGCCGCTAACAAGCCGGTGACCGTGCAGCTCAAGGACGCGAAAGACCAAAGCGTGGGCACCGCCGTTTTGAGCGACCACAAGGGCGGGGGAGTCAATATTAAAGTCGACTTGAAGAGCCTTCCGCCGGGCGAGCACGCCATTCATATCCATCAGAACGCCAAGTGCGAGCCGCCTGGATTTACGACCGCCGGGGGGCACTTCAATCCCGACATGAAGAAGCATGGCTCGATGAATCCCGACGGACCACACGCGGGCGATATGCCGAACTTCATGGTGAACGCCAAAGGCATGGCGAAGACTACCGTGGTTGATCCGAATGCCGACCTGGGGACGGACGCCCATTCGGTGTTCTCTAACGGCGGGACCGCCCTGATGATCCACGAAAAGGCCGATGATATGAAGACCGACCCGACTGGCAACGCCGGTGGTCGCATTGCCTGCGGGACCATTACCAAGTAGCCAGCTAAGGATCCACGCAGACGAAGTTAGCTGCCTCGTCGATGCTTCCAGCGCCCTTCCATTTTGCGATCTGCGGATAGGGGCATAGAGGCCGCGTGCGATCTGTCACACCGTTGACGATGTGTGCCGCGACGATTTTCTCAGGTGGCGTACCGTGCTCGACCCATTGATCAAGGGCGCCCACCGCGTCAAAGCTATTAGGACCGGCGCCTCCGCCGCAATGTCCCATGCCGGGCACCATGAAGAGGCGGAAGAAGTCGATGGTCTGGGCGGGCCCGCCCATGGCGCGTTGTACCGCCTCGTAATATCTGACGCCGTCCTCGGGGGGTACGTCGGAATCGGCCCAGCCGTGATACATCACCAGCTTTCCTTTGCGGGTCTTGAAAGGCTTCAAGTCCGGATCGTTCGAATTGACAACCGACATCTTCGCGTCGGCGTAGGTAAGGTCGTGATCAAAGTCGAACGTGCGCCAGTCCCAGTTGGGGTCATTGAACACCCAGAGTCGCCAGAATTCGTTGCGCCGAGCTTCGGCGGGATCAACGAAATAAGGGGCCCAGCTCGCCTCGGTCCCGCGAGCCCATCCGGCGAAGATCTGCTCGCCCGTGCGTGGGTTCTTTGCGCCGCCGTAGACCTTTTTCACCGATTCCACCTGAGGCGCTGTTAGGCAACTATCAGCATCTCCTCCCTTGCACAATAGCGCCGCGGGATCGAACTTGCAGCGGCGCGGATCATCGATGATGCCATCCGCCAGACCGTCGATTGCGTCACACGCGGCTAGTACTGCCTTTGCGATCATCGGCAGTTTCGAGGCCGGCAGCGGACGAGGAGTGTCCTTGTGGATCGCCTCCCAGGACCATAAGAATCCCGCGATCAGATGTACCCGGTCGTTGCCAGGGTCGCCGGCGACGATGCCATCGTAATCGGCTGGAAACCGCTGCGCCTCAGACAGCGCTTGCTGTCCGCCCGTCGAGCAGCCATTGAAATAAGAGTATTGCGGGAAGCGGCTATAGTAGTCACGAATGATCACCTTGGCTGTGTCGGTCATGACGTGCACAGCGCGATATGCCCAGTCAGTGATCTTTTCAGGGTGGCCAACGCCAAACGTCAAATCGCCGCCTTCGTGACCAGTGTCGGACCCGGCTGTGGCATAGCCGTGATTCAATGCGGCCGCCATGGTGCTGTAGCTCATCGCGCTCGAGAATCCACCGTTTCCAGTGCCTTCAAACTTTCCGTTCCAGGCGGCGTGCGGCGGCATCCAAAGTTCGAAGTGAATTTCGGAATCGTTTACCGGACGCGACACTACACGGACGCGGCAGAACGCGGGCAGATTCACGGATGCGGGCGTGCCGGAGGGATGGTACGTCCCGGCGGGCACATCATCGGCCGCGGTAATAGTGGTCTTAGTGATGAACAGATTGATGAGGCTCGAACACGTTGGGGATGCTGCCATCGCCAGGGGAGCGAGACCAAAAGCGGCCGCCAGGACACGCCAATTCATAGCTCAGTATAGTGACATTTTTGACGTTTCGGGATGCTAGAGTAAGTCGAAGGCGCCCGGCTCGAGCCTCTGCGCCGTAGCTTTGGGAAGGAAACGCAGTGTTCTGCCCTCAATGCGGCGTGGAGTACCAAGAAGGGGTTGCCGAGTGTTTCGACTGCCATGCTGCCTTAACGGACCGCCGGCCGGAAGAAGCGCATACACAGGCGGACGAAAGTGACCTCAATGCTCTGATTCGAACCGGCTTTCAGAATCCCATCGCAATCGGTCTGGCGAAGAGTCTACTGCAGGAAGCGGGAATACCGTTCTTCTCCATGGATCAAAATCCAGCGGCCCGTCAGGAGAGCGGGAATATTCTCGGGTGGTGGGACGTCCGTGTCCCGCGGGACAGGGAAATGGAGGCCCGCGAGATCATGCAAAGCGTGCAAGAGATGAAATAGGGCTTTATTTCGTAAACTAAAGATACGTGGAAGAGGAAGTATTAGGAAAAGCCTACGACGGGCGCCTCATGCGGCGCCTGCTTACGTATATTGTGCCCTACAAGATCGAGGCCTTCCTGGCGCTGGTGCTGCTATTCATCAATGCCGCGCTGCAGGTGATCGGACCACTGCTTACCCAGATTGCGATTGACCGCTACCTGGTGCCTTCCGGAACGCCCTCGCACTCGCTGATCGATCCATATCTCGCAACCGATCCCTGGAAAGGGCTGATTCAGATATCCTTTCTTTATTTCGCGGCCTTGATTGGCGCGATGTTCTGCGATTTCGGCGAGCAGTACTTGATGCAATGGGTCGGACAAAAGGCCATGTTCGATCTGCGGCGCCAATTGATGGGCCATCTGCAGCGGCTGGATGTCGCGTTTTTCGATCGCAACCCAGTGGGCCGCCTGGTAACGCGCCTCACCACCGATGTCGACGCCCTGAACGAGTTGTTCTCCTCCGGGCTCCTGATGATTCTGGGTGACCTGCTGATGCTCAGCTTCGTCATCCTGGCGATGCTCAAACTAAGCCCCGGGATGACGGCATTCCTTCTGGCGGTTACGCCGCTGGTAGTGCTGGTAACAATGCAGTTCCGGCGCTCGGTGCAGCAAAGCTATCGTCGCATCCGGGTCGCCATCGCAAGAATCAATTCCTATCTTCAGGAGCATATCAACGGCATCACAGTGTTGCAGCTCTTCAATCGCGAAGAACGCAGCCGCGCCGAATTCGACCGCATCAATCGCGATCATATGGAAGCATTCAAGGACTCCATCACCGCCTACGGATGGTTTTATCCGGTGGTGGAATTCCTGGGAATGTTGGCGCTGGCTTTATTACTGGCCTACGGGGGATTCCGTATCCGCGGCGGTGCGCTAAGCCTCGGCATCCTGGTGGCTTTCTTTCAGTACGGCCTGCGATTCTTCAGGCCCATTCAGGACCTGAGCGAAAAGTACAACATCCTGCAGGGGGCCATGGCCTCGTCCGAGCGCGTCTTCAAACTGATCGATACGCCGGTTGAGATCCACTCGCCGGAGGCGCCAAATCCATTTCCTAGGGGACCCTCAGCTATCGAATTCGACCATGTCTGGTTCGCTTATAAGGACGACGACTGGGTGCTCACAGACGTTAGTTTCCGCGTCGAGCCTGGCGAGACGGTCGCGGTCGTAGGGCATACCGGGGCAGGGAAGACCACACTGACCAGCCTGCTGCTCCGTTTTTATGAAGTGCAGCGCGGGGCTATTCTCATCGGCGGGACTAACATTCGCGACTTCGATCTGGAGGAACTACGGCGCAATTTCGGCGTAGTACTGCAGGATCCGCATCTGTTCACAGGAACCGTGGCCGAGAATATCCGGCTGGGAACTGGTGGCATAAGCGATGAACAATTGGCCGCCGCGGCGGAGCGGGTCAATCTGCTCGATTTCATTCGCACGCTTCCGAACGGCTTTGAACAACCCGTACGCGAGCGTGGCAGCGGATTTTCAACTGGCCAGAAGCAACTCATTAGTTTCGCCCGGGCCCTGGCCCACAATCCTCGGTACCTGATCCTGGACGAAGCCACTTCCAGCGTCGATACCGAGACCGAGTTCCGCATTCGCGAAGCGCTCGATCATCTGGTGGAAGGGCGAACGTCGATCGTCATCGCGCATCGGCTGTCAACTATCCAGCGCGCCGACCGGATTCTAGTGATGCACAAGGGCAGGCTCCGCGAGATGGGTACGCACCAGGAGTTGCTCGCGCTGCGGGGGATTTATTGGAAGCTGTATCAGCTGCAGTATAAAGATCAGGAGTTCGGTCCGGCGCGAGCGCACGTACCGGAGACGGTTAGCGGCGATTAGTGACCGGGCTCTTGCGAATCTACCTGGCGGGATTTTTCGGCAGGCTCAGCATGTTCGCGAAAATGCGATACGCGCCGGGCACGCCTTCCGGCAACTGGCGATAAAAAGCGTAAGCGTTGTAAATGTAAATCCCTTTGCCGTACTTCGCGTAGAGTAGTCCACCCTTCTGCGGCGGCTGGCCCGCGTCGTGGGTCGACAACAGCGCTTCATAATGAGAATCCCAGGACTGCATCCATTTGGAGCCGCGCTCTTCCACCCACCCCCGAAAATCACGCTCCGTGATTCTGTTTGGCCAATTGAAGATCGGATTCGACGGCGCCAATATATCGACCTTCGAAACCTCATCCGTCACTTCTTCGGGATTGCTGCCCATCACGTAAGGATAAGGGCCATAGTTGTGGTCATATTCAGGAGTGTTGTATTCGACGATCACTACGCCGCCGTTCTTTACATAATCTAACAAGCGGTTATTGTAGCTTCGTAAGTCGTCCCGAACAGCATATGTGCGAACTCCCAGAATGATGGCGTCGTATTTACTTATGTCACCGCCGGCTAGGTCCTCGGCAGTCAGGAAACTTACTTTAATTCCTAAATGATCGAGTGATGCTGGAACATCGTCTCCGCTGCCCATTATGTACGCGACCTTCAGCCCAGGAGCCACTTTAACGTCCACTCCGGATGTCCGATACGTTGAGGAGGTATAGAAATAATTAGGCCGGAGGCCGCTGTAGCCTGTGATCTGGTAGCCTTCCCGATAAGTCCTTCCCGAGTAACTGGCCGCTGCGTTAATCTCGTATGATTTCTGAGCAAGGCTGCTGGGCGCGACTTGAAACACGATCGAACGATCTTCGCCTTCCTGCGCCGCGGAGAATTCAGCCGACTCGGGGGTTGATCGCCAGCCGGACGGCAATTCCAACCGCAAAGTGCCCTTTGCTGGCCCTTTCACATTGCTATGGACGACCGCCGTCACGGGGAAAGACTTCGAATCGAGAGGGACGATTCCCGCGCGTGGAGAAATTACTACTGAGATCGCCGGACCAACTACCAGTGGCTCGAGAACCTGCCCGGCGCCCTTCACGTGCCGCACCGTCTGTACCACTTGGTCTGCTTCGATGGAAACCCCATCGAAAGTCATCTCCACCGATACAGCGAGGGGATAGGGCGAGCGCGGCAAATTCAAGTAACGTTCATCGAGAATATCGTAGTAAGGTTGTTCAATATTAGGACGCGAGAAATAAGGCCGAGTGTAACCGGCATCGGGGGCGACAGCTGCGCGAAAGGTCACAGTGAGCGGTTGATTAGGCGGAAGGTCGCCATTGGCCGGCTTCGCATCCGAGATCGACCACGACTTCGGTTCGGCTGGCTTGAGCGACATCTGTCGTAGAGATAGCGGAACGGAACTTTGGTTGACAACGCGGACCTTCACTCCGAACGTCTGACCAGGAATCGCGATTCGGAACGTATCCGGCTCACCCACAAACATCGCCACGTTGGGATTCGGCTCAGTCGCGGGGGCAACCGTGGCGCGGACTGCGATTCCGAGCGCCTCGACGAGCGCAGCATTGAATTGCGCTCGCTTGATGTTCAGCTCGTGCCCAATATCATATTTGGCGTCCTCCGATAGATTGCTCCGCGAGAGGCGGTCGAGTAACGCAATCGTGCCCTTCAGCCCGCTAGCCAAGAACGGCGCAATCTTGTCCGGTTGGACGGCCGAGAACTGACTCATCGCTAGTTCCACGTCGGCATTGATCTGCTTCAGTCCGTCCACGAGGAAGCCCGAGTCGCCCTGTTTCGCCAGACTGGCGATTCCGGCCAGCGATGTGTCAATTCCATCGAAAAACGATTGCTCTTTGTCCGCGGCAGCGACACGCGAGTCGAATCGATGGTAGGCACTCATCACTGGACCGGCGGCGGGGATGCCGGTGCCGCCATTTTGCGATTTCTGATGTCCCAGCCCGTCGCGCGAAAACTGTGAATAATTCAGGCCAAGAGATGGATCGTAAATACCCGCCGGAATTTCGAGGTTCACGGCCAGCGTGCTGGTCCCGCCTCGCCGCGAAAATGGCGCGCGTGCGTAGTCCTTCAAAGGCGTCCAGGGCTTCAAACCGGCTCTGATCTGTTCCGGAAAAACGGTGGGATCACCCGCCAGACGGTATACTTCTTTGGCCATCAACCCAGCGGTCTGGTGATTGCCATGACCATCCGACGGTCCGCCAACGAAGACGGAGGTGATCACCAGCGGCCGGACCATCCGCACCACTCGCACTACGTCGTACAGCACGCGATCACGAGTCCATTTCGACAAAGACTCGTCCATGGTTTTTGAGAAGCCATAGTCCACCACGCGTGTCCAATATTGATCGACCCCGTAGTACCGGTCGGCGGCCAGCAGTTCCTCGGTCCGCACCAGGCCGAGTGCGTCGAAATAATCGGACGACATGACGTTCGCGCCGCCTTCCCCGCGATTCAACGTCAACAATGCGACTCGAGCCCCCTGGCCGCGCGACTCGTAAGTGAGCATGCCGCCGTCTTCATCATCCGGATGCGCGGTTATCATGATGAGGCTGGCGCGTGTGTGGAGCTTCTTCAGACTCTGCCAGAGAGCGGCGGCGCCGGTATTCGCCGGTAACTCAATGGCTACATCCGAAGGAACGATCGAAGATTTATAAGGCGCCTGCGCAGCCAGCGTCAGACAGATCAGCGCGATTATACCCGAGCGTGAGAACACTTTAAGTGCGGCCTTCATGAATGTTTCACCACAAAAGATCTTAACGCGAATTGGATGGGACAATCGGGGTATAATTTCAATTGTTTGGGGGTCACCTATGAACCGCCGCTCGTTCCTCGCCGCTACGCTGGGCGCGGCTGTCTCCGTTCCCGCTGCTACGCGACGTCTTGATCGTTCCCGCGTTAGCGCCATCTCCGATGAAATTTCGCGTTCTCCGGCTGAGGCGATAGATTTCGCCCACAAATACGGATTGCAGTGCCTTTCGTTACGCGACATCCCGGCACCGCTCGGAACCGAGAAGATCCCGTATTACTCACTGGCGCCGGAAGCAATGCAGCAAGTGGCGAGCGAGCTTAAAACGGCCGGCATCCGAATCGCGTTTCTGGATACACCGTTTCTGAAGTTCAGTCTGCCTGGCACCGAGCCAAAGCTAAGCAAGCCGGAGAATTCAGTTGCCCGTGAGAAACGACTCGCACGGGATCAGGCGCTCTTTGACAGCCGGCTGGACGATTTGCGCCAGGGCATTCGCGCCAGCCATACCTTCGACTGTCCGCTAGTCCGTATTTTCACGTTTACCCGCGTGGCCGAGCCAGAATCGACTTTTCCCCGCCTCGCCGAGATCATCGGTGAAATGGCTTCGATAGCCGACAAGGAAGGGATTAAGCTGCTGATTGAGAATGAAACCACGCAAAACGCCGGCACCTCGGCGGAAACGGCCAAGCTTTTAAAACTGCTGCCGGCAAACGTGGGGATCAATTGGGATTCGCTCAACGCTTTGCCGCTCGGTGAGAAGCCTTATCCGGATGGCTACGAGTCGCTGCCCAAGGATCGTATTTGGAACGTGCACGTCAAGGGGAAGAGCCTGCTCGACTATCCGGAACACTTGGATTGGCCTACAATCCTTAACGCCCTCGATAGGGATGGATTTACGGGAAGCCTGGAACTGGAGACTCATATTTTCGGCGAGCAGCAGATCGCGGCATCCCATGCGTCGATGAAGGAAATCGTTCGGCTGCTAGACGCCAGGAACAACGCTTAGCTATGCGCGTTTTGGCGGTTCCTGTGGCGACGTACCGTCCGGATCGTTCAATACCGCACCAGCTGGAGCCTTGACCGGGCCGCGCAGCAGTGGGTCGCCGGTGCGTTTCATCCAAGCATCGAGGCGGCCTCGCATCTCTGTAAGCGCCTGGGCGCACGTTGGATCTCCCGCCAGGTTGCGAGTCTCGTTGGGATCGAAGATTACGTCGAATAGCTGCTCGTGTGGGACGAGTTGATTTCTCCAGCCACTCTTAAGCCAGAGATCCTTGCTCGGGCTGTCATCGCAGTTCGGCAGAACAGGGTGCTCGCGATCGCCAAAGCGCCGAATGTAGTTCCACCGCAGGGTGCGAACGGCGCGCTTCGGTTCATAAGCGGCGTGATAATTCACCTCCGCGAAAAGTTCATCGTGCAATTCCTGAACCTGGCCCCGGACTAGGGGCAGCAGCGATTTGCCCTGCAACCAAGCCGGACTCTCGATATTGAGCAGGGAACAAATAGTCGGATAGAGATCCAGATGGGAGACCATCCCGTTCGAAACGCGTCCTCCCGAGAACTCGCCCGCGCCTCGCATGATGAGTGCGACACCGGTACCATTTACCGTGAGATTGCATTTCATGGCCGGGAAAGGGACGCCGTGGTCGTTGGTCGCAATCACTAGCGTGTTACCCGCCAATCCGGCCGATTCAAGCGCATTCAAAATGTCGCCTATCCCCTGATCCAGCACGCGCGCGCTGGCTTTGAACGAGGCCATGTCCCGCCGCGTCGCCGGTGCATCAGGAACGACTACTGGTGGCGTACAAAATCGTTCATCCTCTTGAGGACCGGGCTGGTGGAATTCGCGATGCGTCTCGAAGAACCCAATGTCCAGGAAAAACGGCTGCTTGGGCGATAGCTTGAGGAAGCGCACTGCCGCTGGCGCAACTTCTGCAACATACACTCCCTCGGTCTCGACAATATCGTCGTATCCGATTACCGCGGGATTCTGGGCGATGTGCTGGACGCCAATGAGGGTGGAGCGATATCCATGGGGCCGCAGTGTGTGCAGGATGTGCTGCTTGTAGTCATTCAGAGAAAACCCTCGATGCGCAAGTCCGAGCATTCCGTTGTTGTGGGGACAATGCCCGGTGAGAAGGCTGGCGCGGCTGGGAGAGCAAGTGGGCGCGGCGCTGAATGCATGCCGGAACAGTATCCCTTGGCCGGCAAGTTTCTGCAAGTTCGGCGTAGGGACATCGAATCCATAGGGCTGAATGTACCTGCCGGTATCGTGCGAATGGATGTAGAGAATATTGGGCTGGGTAGTTGCATCCGCCGACTGGCCGCGGTTCGCAATCAGAGCGGTTCCCGCCATCCCCTTGATCCAATCGCGCCGGGAATTGTCCAATATGTCTCATCCTAACATCAGAACTCCAATCGTGCCTGAAATGCGATCATCCGTGACGAGCTGTCGCCGCCCAATCCGACCCCCTGCAATCCCGTCGGTGGCGAAGTCGGCTAGCTAAGCCCTCCGAATCCAGTTTGAGTGGAAGGTTTGCCAGGAATTCCCGCGTATCCCAGATTGGGAAGTCCGAAATTCGGGTACGCCGGGAACCACGCTGGCGTACTGCGGTCCACTGCCCTGGGCGATGCCATATCCATTGGCGGAATACGGCGAGCTGAGAACTGAAAATGGCAAGGCGCTAAGCCAACACACAGTACCTGACAGCTGCCATCCGTTCAGCACTCGAGGTTCGTCGGCACCACCGTTTGCTGGAACGTTTCCTCCACGATTTCCTGGACTATTCGTGGGACGAGGTTCACGATGAAGCGGAACGGCTGGAGCACTTCATCTCCGAGCCGCTTGAAGACCGGATCGCCGCGAAACTGGGGGATCCGGAAACTGATCCACACGGGCATCTGATCACGGAGCGAAGCGGCGCGCTTCCGGCTCGGGAAGAGGTGCTGTTGTCAAGATGGGCGTGTGGTGTCCCAGCCGTGATAAGCAGCGTGTCGGACCGTGACCCCGCTGCTTTGCGTGAGATGACCCGGCTCGGGTTGAAACCCGGCGTGGCAATCACAGTCGAAACCGGAACGCGCAACGCTTCTTTGCGAGTGCGAATTGGTGATTGCACGGGCTTGCTGCGCCTGAGCCGAACTCTTGCCTCGGGAATCTCCGTAATTGCCGGTCCGAATCACCAAGTGCACTCGGAGCGCGGGTCCTCGACAGATTAACCCAGCCGCTCGCGGCTCGTGGCCGCGAATCAGAACGTCATCTTCAGCGCCAACTGCAACACGCGCGGAGTAAAACCGATGTTGGTGGACGTGATCTGGCCGAATGCTCCCGCGCTGGTCGGAACGCCCGCCGGGTTGGCCTTTACTGTCCAAGCGGCAATGGCGGAGTTTGGAAGGGAGAAGTTTGTTGTGTTGGTGAGGTTGTAAGCCTCGGCTCGGAAGGACAACCTGTACTTTTCCGTGAACATGAAGTCCTTGAAGACCGAGAAGTCCAGGCCTCTCCATTGCGGGCCGTAACACTGATCACGCCCTTCATTACCCGGATTGCCGATGGCCTGCTGCTGGAACGCATTGTAATTGATCCAGCCGTGAATCGATGGGTTCGATGCCTGGCAGGACTGACCGGAGATCTGGTTCGGACGGTCCACCGTGATATTCGGAAGATTGATCAGATTTTGTCCGTCGGTGACCGTATAAGGCTCGCCGGACTGCCAGAAGGCGATCGCATTCAACTGCCACCCACCGATGGCCGTCTTGGTAAGGCCCGAGGCGGACTTACCGAACGGAAGTTCGTAATTCACGCGCATGGTGAACTTGTTCTTGAACCCGATGCTGGAGTTGCCCCAATCGTAGCCGCGGTTATTGCTCACTAGGTCAATTGGGTCGGCCGTCGTGCCGAGGTCGGTTAAGCTGGTCAGATTGCGGGCGAACACGTAGTTGGCGTTCACGGTCAGCCCTTTTGAATAGCGCCGCTCGAAAATAAACTGCGCGGCGTTATATTCGCTGGCTCCGCCCGTTCCATAAAGGTTAATTGTGGTGATGTTGGGAAGGGTCGCGGCATATACGTATTTAGGCGTCACCGCCGAACCTGATGGAGCCGGCAAATTTACATTCGATGCATATTGCAGGTGACGTCCGAGTTCGCCGACATACGCCACGGTGAAAACGTTCGCGCCGATTTGCTTCTGTATGGTGAAGTTCCACTCCATGACTTTCGCACCCGGATAATAATCGGAGTGCGAGGCCAATTGTGAATTCAGACCGCCGGCAACAGGTCCAAGGAGCTGCGCGATGTTGGGCGGCACGATCGGAGGTGGGCCCTGTGACAAGGTACCGATGCCCGCCGGACATACCGATGATCCAGTCAAGGCCGCTGGAGAGCACGTGAAGTTCACTGTTACGAAAGGCGGATTGGCTAGGTTCAGCGAGCCCGACGCATAATCCTGGGCGAAATAACTCATGCCGAATCCTCCACGAAATACAAACCCCTTACCCGCGTTGTACGCGTAACCCACGCGCGGGGCAAACTGTTTCCAGTTGGGCTGCACGCAGGCAGCAGACGAAATACAAAACGTGTTGGTGTCGATCTGATAATTGGAGCGCTGGCCAGTGGCGCTTTGGAGCTGGCCGATGTGATCCCAGCGCAGGCCAAGATTGAGCGTAAGTTTGCGACTGGCATGCCAATCGTCCTGGATATAAATGTGAGGTTCCCATGTCCGGTAATACTGAAACTGATACGGAAACTGCCGTGTAATGGTGGTTGGAACGCCTTGCAGGAAGTTAGCGAGGCTGTTTGGCGGCCCGCCCGCCGTGGCCGCGCCCCAGGTAAACTGGCCAGTACCGTTCTGGATTTGGTAGTACTGCTCCTGACGCCGGATCATGCCGGCGCCGAACTTGACGTTGTGTGCGCCGTGCGTCCAGGTTATCGCGCCCTCTTCCTGGAATACGTTGTTGATTTCATAAATAGGCACAGAAGTGCAGTCGCCCAGTACATTACAGCTTCCCGTCCCAGCGTAACCGTTGATGTTGACATTCAATAGCCCCGAAACGTATTTGTTCACATCAGCTCCCGGAATTCCGAATTTATCGGACAGGTTGGTTCCCTGGTTGGCCGAAAGCGTCGCGATATTCAGCCGCGTGAAGCCATCCTTCAATTCCATTACCAGCGTAGGGCTGAAGATGTGAATGTAGTCCAACATGTATGCTTGCGAGTCTTCGGTCGAGTTCCCCGGATAAATGCCGTTGCCGGGATTGACGGTTATGCCGTCCAGCTTCACCTGAGGATAGAGGGTTGGATATACGGTGGTTGTCGGGTTGTAAGTGAAACGGCCAAACATGCTGTCCTTGTCGGAGAAGCGGTGATCGATTCGCAAATCGATGGTCTTCGCAAAATACTGGTTGTTTACATTCCCCGAGTAGTTGGCGGTGGGCGGCGCACCCAGAATGTTCGCGGCCGGAAAGAGCTGCAAATACTCCACCGCGACGGGATCGAGCTTGGACGGCGCAATCACCGGTCCGCCGACGTCGGAGAAGTCTCCGGGATGCGCCTTTTCATAAGCTGTCGGCGTCGCCAACAAGCCCGTATTCTTACCCTGGATCAGCCGCAAGACTTCCACGTCGCCGAAGAAGAAGGTCTTGTTCTTCTTGATAGGGCCGCCCAGGCTGCCGCCAAACTGGTTCTGCCGGAACTCCGCGCGCCCTATGCCCGAGCTGTTCGCGAAAAAGTCGTTGGCGTTGAGCTTGTCGTTTCGGAGGTACTCATATACCCCGCCGTGGAAAGCGTTGGTGCCCGACTTGGTAATCAGATTGATCACCGCGCCGCCCGCCCTTCCCTCTTCGGCCGGGTAGGCGTTGGTATCTATCTTCACTTCCTCCAACGAATCGATCGAAGGCCGGTATAGAATCGAGAACTGCTCGCGCTCGTTGTTATCCATGCCATCGACCAGGTGGTTATTGAAGGTCTCATTCTGGCCATTGGCGACAACGGCCGAGGTCTGCCGCCGGTCATCCGGGCGTGTGCCGCTAAGAATCGAGTTGGAAGGTCCGGCTGCGGCGCCCGGCGCGGTCTCAACGAGTGTGATGTAATTGCGGCCGTTCAGCGGAAGGTCCTGCACGGATTGCGCGGATACGATATCCCGCAGGAGGGAACTATCGGTCTGGAGCGCTGGCGTGGTCGCAACCACTTCCACAGTCTGGCTCGCTTCTCCGACCTGCAACGAGGCATCGACGCGGGCGCGGTCGCCGGCCACGAGAGTCACCGTGGTCACGGATTTCTTGAAGGCTGGCGCTTCTATGGTCACCGTGTATGCACCCGGCGGCAACAGATTGACGACGAAATCGCCCGATCCGGTAGTCTGTATGGTTCGCGTTTCCGACGTCGCGGTATTGACGACGGTGACTTTAGCATTGGGCAGAACTGCACCCGCGGAATCAGTTACTGTACCCAAGATGTCGGCAGTGATGAGCTGGCCGAAGGCATGGCCGGCCATAAAGACGCATAAGAGCAGAAAATACCCGCTGAGTGTGCGAAGCAGACGTTGTTGCATACTCCCCCTGAATTGCGAATGTTCTGAAGCTTTGTACTGAATAGCATTTCTACTACTAAGAAGAACCTTTGTCAAGTGGACGATTGCAACAATAATGTTGAAAACCGACGGCTGGATACCTCATCTACAGCCACGCCGGCTTCCACCACTGCGTCGATTCCGAGAAACGCCTCGAGCCTTTTAAGAACTTCTTCTTGAGATCCGGCCAGAACTCCTGCCACAGGTTCGATCCGAAGCCCAGCCCGACACCAACGGAACCTTGGCGAAATCCCCGGCCGATGCCGAATCGCTCCGGTCTCCAGGTTTCGGCCAGGAACGGCGTCGCGTAGTCGGCCACCAAGCGGCTGTACGCCGGCATCCATCCCCCGTCGTCCTTCCGAGAAATGAAGGCGCGCGTAAAAGCGTACTTAGTGCGCTGCCGGCCGGTTCCTTTTTCCATACGGAAGTAACGCGGATCTTCCCGGTCGAAGGCGCGCACGCCAAACGCGATGTTTTGGCGCAAAAAGCTTCGCCCGAAAGAATTCGCCATGCGGACGCCGAACGAATCCGCGCCGTTGCCCCAGGCACCCGGCGATTTCCGAACCTGATCCATCGCGGCATGAACGGCGAAACCGATCCAGTGCGCCGAGCCAGCCATTTCATGGAACGAATACAGATATTTTTGCGCCAGATCGAGCGGTGTATAAGCTTGCGCCGGCGTGATCGCCGAGTTCGGCTCGGATACGGCTGCATCCGCTGGGCCGGGGAGCTTATCCGAGTCCGGCTCTTGGGCGGTCATACATCCGGTGCAGCACACCAGAAGTGGTGTGAGTACTCCAAGAGAGCGAAAACTGCGGTTCAAAACCAATCTCCGTTACGCAGCGCCAGTACCTGGGCGATTAGGATTACTGTATACCCGTCCGAGGAGCATTGCAAGGCCTGGGGGTAATGCCGCGGTCGGACTCAGAGCTGCAAAAGATTGCTCGCAAGACCGCCAAAGTTATGGAGATCCTGAAATTCACGAAAGCCGCCACGTGGACCCTGTTTTTCTGGATAAGTCTTATCACATGCTGCCAGATGGCGAAATCGCCAAGCCGTACGCGCTGCTACGCGAAGCTATGAAGAAACGGCAACAATACGCAATCGCCACAGTGGCGATGCATAATCGTGAGCACATCGTCGCAATTCGTCCGTCAGGAAACGAGCTGATGCTCCACACAATGTTCTTCGCTGATGAGATACAGCGAGCCGATGTTAAGGCGGGGGGCAGAGAAGTTCTCAGAAAAGGAAATGCAACTAGCCGGACAGCTTATTGATTCATTGACCTCACATCAACCCCGTCCAGTCGTAGACATTCTTCAGGCTCTGCAGAGGAGCATTGCCGAAAGCAAAGCCAAAGTCAGACCCGCATTACACGCCAAAACCCGGAAGCGAACCGCGGCGTAAATCAATTCATCCCGGCTTCGGACTTCGCTGCAACGCTCCGATCAGCGCGGGGAGCGATGACAAATGGGCGCCAAACACGGCTGCTGGCTCGCCATATCCTTTTAACTTTACGACGCATTTCTCAAAAAGCCGCTCCGCGTCAATGGAGGCCGCAACCAAATCGTACGTTTCTTGGCCGAGCGCGAGATCGAAGGCCATCTTCTTGGTCGCGGACTCCAAGCGGAATGCCTTATTCACGACATCGCCCAACGCCGTGTAATCCGAGGAAGCGATGCTCCCGACGTTTCCGACCATCGCGCCGCCGCTGTTAATTCCAGCACCGATCCGAATCGGCTCGGGGAGTCCCAATTGCTGTTGCAGGCCACTCGCTATCGCATACAGGCGCGAAAGCCCCTCAAAAATAGCGGCCAGTTCATGTGCATCAGGAGCACGCCTTTTGTGCCGCCACACGGCCATAATTGCATCGCCAATATATTTCTGGCCCCAAGCGCCGCGTTCCTGAAGCTCCCGCCCACCCAACCGAAAAAGAGTTCCGGTAACTTCTGACAGTTTGGATGCTTCCATGCGTTGCGCCAATCCCGTGAAATCGCGTATATCGACCACCAACACGGTGATAAGCGACCATGTGAACATAACATTCGTCGCGGTCTCACTACTGACGGCGAGAGATTCAGTTGCAGACTCTTGATGGAACGTAAGTTCGTAGCTGCCGATCTGGATCTTATCGCCAGACCGAAGAATCACTGGCGCAGCGGCGCGCGAGTCGTTGACGAAAGTCCCGTTTCTGCTACCGCAATCGGTTATATAGAACAGACCCCGCTCGGAACCTTGCAACATAGCGTGATTACGAGAGATGCCGTCATCGTTCAGCACCACGTTATTCGTTTCGCTTCGGCCGATTCGAAGGATCCGTTCGCCCTCCAAAGGGAACTGGCGGACTTGACCATCGATCTCGACCTCAAGATAAGCAGAGGGAACGTCGCTCATTTGCTTTAAGACTTACTGGAGAGCGATCGTCACCGGCGCACTCGATTGTTCTGCAACGGTGAGCACCAACGGCACATTGCTGGCGGGACTAATCCCACTAGGGACAATCGCGTTTACCTGATAAAGCCCGGCGAATCCCGGCGCCAGACCACCGAACAGTACTTGGGCATTTTGGCCGCCGATTGTGACTGACACTGGATTCACCGTGTTCGATAGCTGAGTCAACGACGCGGCGCTACCGGCCGCCACGGGCGGATCCACCGGCCCTAATCCTGCGCAATATATGACGATAGCATCGCCCGCGCTGGCCGGACTGGCCGCATTCACGACGAATTGGGAGCCATCGGGGAGTACGTCCACGACGATTCCGGTGCCCGTGCCGCTCGCGTCGGCAGTGAACACGGCCGGTTGCGCGGGCGCAATAATCACGGGTTCCGGCTGTGAATACGCAGGCCCGTTCACCACGACCAACTGCTGCGTCGCGTTGGCGGGCACATCGTAAGGGATGATGGCGTTGATCTGACCGCCAGTGGCAAACTGCAGGGGCAATGGCCGCCCCGCCATGACCACCTGCGTCGCGCCCAGCTGGTTCGACAGTGGCAAAGTTGGCGATTGATTCAGTCCGCTGCTCAAATTCGCTCCGAAAATCGAAACAAAACCTCCCGGCGCCAACGGCTGATTTGCCACAAAGCTCGCCGCGCTCACCGCTCCACCTGCCGAAATAACCGGCGTCGAAGGATTGGATTTTAGCGCGCCCCCGATTGACGCCGTACCGGATATGGACGGTGCGGTTTCCTGCGCGTTGGCCGTGATAGTCACCTGGGTCGCCGAAGCACGCGGCTGCCACGTTGCACTCCAGCGGCCATCGTTGAGCGACGTGAGTGAAAGAGGCGGATCGCCGGACGAGAACGACGTGACCACGGTGCCCGAAGTCAGGAAGTTCCCGCAATCATCCACCACCGCAACCTCTAAGGCGGTCGGCCAGGCTGCCACGGTAGTAAAGCTTTGCCCCAATTGCGTGAATACGGGTATCAACTTGGTCGGTGCGCAACTAGAGGCCAGCGGCCGAGCATCCAGCGCCCCTATACCAGCACTGGACGCGGCGGGAATCATGATCAGCACCACGGCGATTTGGTGATTGGTGTTGTCCGAAAAAATCAACGTCACTTGCCCAATGTATACTCCCGTCGCCAAACCGGAAATCATGGGCTGCACCGTCAATTGAACAGGACTCGCCGAGCTCACCGAACCGCTAGTGGGCTGGACAGTAAACCAATTACTTCCTTGCGCAAATGAAGATGAAGCGGAGAACATTAGAGACGTGGTGGATGGATTCGTTATCGTTATGGCTTTTGCGGCTGGGTTCGTGCCCCCCACTCGTCCGACGAAAATCAAGCCCGTCGCCGAAACGAAGGTACCCAGATCGGCGCCCTGCGCGGCGACATTCAGCACCACGGTGGCCGTCTGCGGCGAATTGTCCACTCCCGGAGACGAGATCTGGATCTGTCCGTAGTAATCGCCCGCTGCTAAACCGGTTGGGTTTATATTCACCGAAATCACAGCCGGCGTCGTGGACCTGGCCGTACCGGAAGAAGGTGATACCGATAACCACCCTGAACCGCCCGATAGAGTGGACGCGGCGACGCTAAAGTTGAGAGTGCCGGCGCCACCATTCAGAACCTCGAGCGACTGCGATGCTGGCGCCGCACCGCCTGCAGCGGTTTGGAAGCGGAATCCAGTTTGCGTCACCTGAATGCGCTGTTGCGCGCTGCTCACAGTCGCTGTGACCGCGACCGTCGAGGTTTGACCCGCGGGAGAAAGCGCGATCGAAACGGTACCTGTATAAGTGCCGGCGGGCAGGCCGCTCGGATTAACGGTTACTGTCACGGAACTACTGCTAAAGGAAGGTACGGATCCGCCTCCTGACGCACTCAGCCATCCGCTTGTGCCTGAATTCGTGCTGGTGCTGACGGTGGCTGTCTGCGCCTGCTGGCCACGATTGTTAATCAGCACCGACTGCGACAGGGGCGTGGTGGATCCCTGCGCCAGAGGAAAGCTCAAAGCTGCGGGCGAGACCGAAAGCGTTGGACCGCTGCCCCCAGTCACCACAATCGTAAAAGTAATAGGAACTGAATATGTATAGTTGAAGTTGTCGGGGCCGCTCAACACCTCCGTCAAGTTAGCGGTAAAAGTAAATGTGCCAGCCGCCGTCGGCGTGCCGCTAAAAGACAAAAGATTAGGAGAGGGTGTAATTCCGGGGGGCAACATTCCGGAGGCCACTGTGAATGAAAACGTTAATTGATAACCAAGCTGTTGAAGCTCGGCCTCAATCGCGCTCAAGTCAACGCCGGAAAGGAAATCATAGTTGTATGGTGTGCCCACTGTGCCGTTGGGAAGCGGATAATTCTGCGCACTCAGCACCCCCGCGCAGACACCGAGCAGCAGGCAGATATTGGCAGTACGCTTCCACATGTAGCGCCCATGTTAACACGCTGTAATAGGAGACAGGAGCGCTGAGAGGTTCCGAAATCTCTGAGCGTCGTACCAGGTAGCGGAATGCTATCATACACACCAAGTCCGGCCGTGAAGCGACCATATGCCCGACCGACTCGATAACCCAAGTGCGGACTTCCTGGAGCGCAAACTAGCGACGATTCTTTCGGCTGACGTGGCCGAGTTCAGCCGTCTGATGGGTGAGGATGAAGAGCAGACGCTGCGCATATTTCGAGGTCACAAACAAGTATTCGAGTCCCTGGTGGCGATGCATCGCGGACGGATTTTCAATACGGCCGGGGATGCGATCCTGGCGGAATTCGGTAGCGCCGTGGAAGCGGTGCGGTGCGCCACCGACATCCAGGCCGCCCTGCGAACTCGCAACGATCAGTTGCCGCCCTCCCGTCAGGTGAAATTCCGAATCGGGATCAACCTGGGTGATGTCATGGTGCATGGCCAGGACCTTCTGGGCGATGGCGTCAACGTGGCCGCGCGGTTGCAGACGGCTGCAGAACCGGGTGGAATCTGTATTTCCGGAAGCGTTCACGACCAGATTAGTAACAAACTGTCGCTCTCGTTCCGGTCGCTAGGCGAAATGAATTTCAAGAACATCCAGCGGCCGGTTCGAACTTTCTCCATCACGGACGCCGAAAATAGCGCCGCGCCTCCTCCCACCCGTTTTGGCGCCGGAGGCAATTCGGCGAAATGGATCGCAGCAGGTCTGCTGCTACTGATGCTGCTGGCGGGCGGAAGCTATTGGGCTTATACAGTAAATGAGCGGAACAACGCGGATCACGCGCCCGCGATCGCGGCCAAGGCCCCGCCAAACAAGACGCCACCCCAGCCTGGTCGGAGCACCGAGCTACAGCCTGTCCACCGTGGCGACAAACCAACCAGCCCCGGTGCGGCAGCCACATCCGCCGTGAGCGCAGGCCGGTTCGATGGCACGTACTCCGGGCCTATTTGTTACGGGGAAACTCAGAAGGAGCCCCAGAGATGTTATCAGGCCAAGGGAACCATTAGCGGCAGCAAAATTGTCAGCCAGTGGACGATGGGCCGGGAAAAGAAGGTCAATATGTTCTTGGATGGCCACGTCGCAAAGTCCGGCGACCTCTCCATTGAGATCGAGATGCGCAACCAGGCCGACGGCGCCCGAACGGCTACCATCGATCTTACCGGTACACTTCGCGGCGGCCTGATCACCGCCAGCGGCAGCTTCCTGAAGGGGCGCCCGGCAACTCTAAGTTGGCGCAAAGATTCCAGTACATCCCGCTGAAGGTCATCGCGCCGGAACTCATCCCAAAGGCCGCTGGGAAAATTCGATCCCGCACTCATTGAGAAACTTCTTGGGGTTCTCGCCGCCCACCATGACGAACACGAAGTCGTTATCAATCTCTTCGGTTCCGGCTCCCGTCTTGACCACCACGGAGCGCTCTCGGATCTCCACGACAGCCGAATTGAAAAACGCTTTCACGCGGCCTTCATCCATGGCTTTTTTGACCTTCTTCTGGTTACGTGGCTTGGCTTGAGCGAAGGCGTCGGTCCGGTGCACCAGCCATACCCGATTTTCGAGGTCGGGCCGCGCCAGACCGCAGGCTGCCTCGATTCCGCTGTCGCCTCCGCCTACGATGCAAATTGCCTTGCCGCGATACGCGTCCGCATCGAGAAGGTTATACGCGACTTTCGACGAGTCCTCCCCCGGCACTCCCAACTTCCGCGGGCTACCGCGCTTTCCGATGGCCAGGACCACGCACGCTCCTTTATATTCGCCTTTGGTCGAATGCACCACGAAGTGTCCGGGGTTCTGAACCACCCGCAATACTTTTTCCTCTTCCTGAATTGTGAGTCCCGTGGATGCGATGATCTGCTGCCAGCGCTCCAACAGCGACTCTTTGGACGTGTCTTCCATCCATAGCGGCCCATACAAAGGAATCATCACCGGTTCGGCCATGACGAACTTTTGGCGAGGATAGTTCCGGATCGTGTTGGCTTGGGTTCCCTGTTCAAGAACCAGCACTTTCAGACCTTCCTTCATGGCCGCTAAAGCAGCGCTGGTTCCGGCCGGTCCAGCGCCCACCACGATTACGTCGTACGGCATCCCCGGCTCCGGAGGGTTCTTCAGGATTGCTTCCACTACCTGCTTCCCCTGATTGATGGCAACTTTAATCAACGCCTTCCCGGTGACTTCCCCTGCCAGATAAACGCGCGCGACATTGGTCTCCAGGTTCGCGTCGTAAATGGGCAGATCCACGGTTTGCATGGCGCCGCCCGACACCAGCACAATCGCCTCGGTGGGGCATTCCGCGGCGCAAGCTGCGAAGCCAGTGCAATCGCCCAGTCGTGCCGCGATCGCCTTTTCATTGACGATTTCCAGCACGTTGAACGGGCACACGTGCACGCACGTCCCGCAGCCTACACACAGATCCAGATCGATCCGCGGACGAAGGTTGCCGCCGGGGGCCTGATTATCAGTGGGTTTAGGCTCGGCTGCTACGGCCGCGCCAGCCGAGGGAGCCAAGGCCGACTCTGGAGCGGCAGCAGGAACGGACCGAAGTCTCTTCGCGGCCTCGGCTTTGAATCGCCCGTGATTAATTCGCAAGCCTCCGGCTACCGCGGCGAAGAAGAATAGAGGAACCCCGACCAGGGCGCCCAGGAATACCAGAAGACCGCTCGGCCCGGTCTCGGCCAACTTGGCGCTGGGCGCGGGCGAGTCCGGAAAACGAAGCACGGTCAGGATCGCAGATTTTTCGGACGAATGCTCCAAGTGACAGCTATAACAGCGCTCCCGAAGTGTCGCTTCCGGCCCGAAACCGTGGCAGCCGAGACACCGCATGCGCATGGCCTTCAACTCGTTGGTGCGAATCCCGGGCTTTTGAGGAATTGCTTCTAACAGCGTGGGATCTCCGCCAGTGTGGCAGGCCGCGCAAGCCGCTGTTAAATTAGCATGCTTGTCATGCAGAGCGTCGCCCGCTTCGAAGTGCGCGCCGAAGGCTACCGTTGGCGCGTGCAGACCCGGCTGTGGAGGGGCTTGCCGGACGAGAAGATTCTTTTCCGCGGTGTGAACCGTGACGTGACAACCCGCGGCCTGACATCCGCTGCCTACATTGTGGGCCATATCGAACTTCGCTCCGCGATGTTCGGAGTGGCAGCCTGCGCATCCGACCATTTGCCGCTGGTGGATAGCACTAGCTTTCTGATTCGCATGACACGCTTGGCAATTGCTGTCCGAGACGCGCGCGAAACTTGAGTGACAAGATTCACAGCCCAAAGCGGCGTGAGATGCGTTCAGGGGACCGGGGCTATAGGCCGAGTTCCATTTAGCGGCGAACGCGATCGCGGCCCAGCCCACAACGCAGAGCAGGCCAATCAGAAGCATTCTCGATCGGAACCGGTTGGGCAATATATCGGAGGTCGGCACCCAAATTGGGGCCTTGGCCTGCATCCAATGAGGTAGGGCGGAAATCGACGCCGACGGTTTGGCTTGCCCGCCTTCGACGTGCGGCGGCGGGACTACCACTTCGCGATAATTGCCGGGTATATTCTCCGGCGCCGGCGCCGAATCCAGCGCGCTATCCTGAATCCCCAGCAGACACATCTCGTCAGTGAGCGAGATCGTGATTTCGAAGGGGCGTATGGTTACCACGTCGCCATGATGAAGCTGCTGCTGGACCACGCGCTGGCCGTTTACATAAACCCCCGCGCCGCTGGATTCATCGGTGATCCAAACCCCGTCTGACCGATGCTCTAGCTCGGCGTGCACGCCGGCCACGGCCGGATCGTTCAACTGAATTGGGCAGACGCTCTTTCGTCCTACCAGGACGATCTCTTGCTCGATCACTTGCGCCGCGCTATCGCCACCCTTTCTTTCAGCGACAAAACGGAAAGGCATCTCGGTGCTGGCGGCCACTTCTCGCACCTGCATGCGGTTGTCACCAACAAGGATGTCGAAGCCGGCGCGGAGAGTTGCCGCCTCGGCGCGAACACCGTTGACGAAGGTCCCATTGGTCGATTTGTTGTCCACCAGGACGTAGTCTTCGCCGCGCCGCTCAATGGAAAAATGGACGCGGCTAATGTCTTCGCCCTGCAGCACGAAGTCGCAACTGGGCTGCCGTCCGAACCAGGCTTTGTCAAAGGTCAACCGGATTGCCTGACCTCGTTGGGCGCCTTCGATGAAGATGAGCTCGAGCATTTAAATCTCAATAATACAGGGCGGTAAAAATATGCACCGCCGCGAGTCCGAACATGGTTCCCGTACTGACGATGTGGAACGTGAGCCATCCACGCAACACGCGTTGCAGAAGCAATTCCGCGTTCATCTTGTTCACCCGAAGAGCGTATTCGGCGGCGCGCTGGAAACCCCGATGCTCCTGAGGCGCCAAACGCGCCAGGCAACCGGCCTGTTCTTTCTGGAAGGCCGGGAGCTCCTGGGCGAGCGTGGACCGCCGCCGGTAAAACCGGAACATGCGGCTCCAGGACGCCGTCTCTTTCAGCAAGCGCTGTTCCACTAGCGCGCGGAAATCGGGCGACCCTCCGCTGGCCAGTTCAAACATGCCTTCCAGGCATTGGGTGCGCGCCGCAAGCAGGTCTTCGAGAAGAGCCGGGTTCTCTTCGATGTCGGTCAACAGCGGTGGCAACTTGCGGGCGAACCACCAGCCCATAAGCCCGCTGACCACGGTGAGTGAGAAAAACGCAAGCAGCCACGCCGATAGCGGACCGCCCGCGCGCAATCCCGAATGATAAAAGATCGCGAACGCGGCGATGATGCCCAGATAAATGTGCGCCGTCAGCCAAACGGACATTCTTCCCACGCCCTGATAAGCCACACGCTTACGGATACTCAGAGCGGCCGCCAACAGAGCCAGCGATGTGCCAATCCACCCCAAGCTGAGCACCAGGCTGTGATAGCGGTTAGCCGATGGTTGTCGATGCGCCGAAAAGTACCACCACGAAAGCGCCGCCACCGACACTATCGCGAAGATCTGCCAGCCTCGCTCCGCCCGTTTGGCCCGAATTCCGCTGGTGGAGACACGCGCTCCGGGGGCGACGCTCCTGGCGGCATTCATCCCGCGCCTCGAACTTCGTGCAGATAGGCGCCCGCGTCCATGCGCTCGATTGCGCCATAAGGGCAGTTATGCACGCACCCGTGATTGTAGTTGTAATCCTGGCAAAGGTCGCACTTCACGGCCACGCGCCGTACCACCGCTTTCTGATTGTTGGTTTCGATCTCGTGCATCATCGGCTCGTTTTCCGGAGTCTTCCAGAATTTCAAATAGCCGCCGATGATGGGGGCGCCCGTGCGTTGTTTAGCCAGTTCTTCCTGGCTTCGCACGTCGGCCATCGAGATGTTGCCATAGGGGCAGCGCCGCGCGCAGTTGCCGCACCCGATACAGGATTCCTGGATGATCACTTCGCCATTCACGTCGCGAGTAATCGCCCCGGTGGGACACCCGATCATGCACTCCGGATCCAGGCAATGCATGCAAGAAGTGGTTACCAGGAGTGGTTCCAGGACCGTTAGGGTTTCGCGCACCGGCGCCTCGAACAGCATCCCATGTCTCGTTAACCGCGAAATCCCGTCGTGCAGCTCCGCGCAAGCCTTGACGCAGTTGCCGCAACGTGTGCACATGTCGCGGTGGATCACCAGCGCGGAAGTAGCTTTCACCAAGCCTCGCTCCAGCGCTTCGCCGATAAATCCCAGCGGAGACGAAAGCTGCTCTGAAGACGGCTTTGTTGTTAAGCGCCTTTGCTCCTCCTTCTCCATATGATCCGCGAATTTGCGGTCGCGGTTCACTAGCGCGAAGAAGTCCTCCTTCATCACCTGGATCACTTCCACCTTGCCCATGGCGATGATGGTCGCGTTGCGGCGCTTGGCGCTGAGTAAGGCGGTCTCGCCAAAATAGGAACCGTCCTTGAGATATGCGACAGTTCGCTGCTCGCCGCCGGCCATGGCTTTCACCACCCGCACATAGCCCTCTCGGATCAGGTAAAAGCTGTCCGCATCGTCGCCCTCGCTGACGATTACTTCATCCTTGGAAAAGATTCGCAGCCGGACCTGTTTCACCAGCTCCTGTATGATCTTCAGATCCAGGTCCGCGAAGTCCGGAATCGTTCGCAAATGATTTCCAAGACCTCGCTCGATGTAGGTTTGGTCCATCGTGTTGCGGAACGGCCCGGGCTTCTTCATCCACAGCTCGAATGCCCGCCTGGGGATCTCGATGATCTGACAGGGTTCCAGTGCAGTAACAGTCGCATTTCGCGGCAGTCCGCTGATCAGGGTCATTTCGCCGAAAAAGCTGCCTTGGCCAAGGGTCGCCAGGTGCTGAGCTTCCGGACCCAGGGTTACGCTGACCGTACCGCGGGTGAGAATGAAAAAGGAATTTCCGAAACTGCCTTCGGTGGTGATCCGTTCCCCGGCCGCGAATTGCCTGAGAGCGCACTCAGCGCCGCCTTCGAAAGGAGCCTTGCCCAGCCACTCGGTCAGCTCGTCGGGATCCTTGCCTTTGAGCAGGTCCATGGACCGCAACACGCCGAGAATTTCTGGCGTCACCTCCTGTTCATTCATTCATTCATTTCCTCGGTTTGAATACTCGCAGGACGCGCGTGCACAGGAGATCATTCTAGCGCAGCATCACTTAACAGCGATGGTGACTGGCGGACCCGGCTGTCCCGCGACGTTCAGGACCACCGGCACTTGACTTCCGGGCGTGATGCCGGCTGGAACAATGGCATCGATCTGATACAGCGCCACCGAGCCAGGCGACAGTCCTGAGAACGTCACCTGCGCGGTCGTTCCCCCGATGGTCACAGTGGGAACAGTCAACGTGTTCGCTGGCGGCGAGGGCGCGGCGCCGCCGTCGGACACGAGTTGATCCACTGGACCCAAGCCAGTACAGAAGATCGCGATCGTATCCCCCGCGGTTACTGGGGTAGCAGGCTGGGCGACAGCATAGGTCACCGCATTCACGATGGCGCCCTGATTGGGCGGATCGCCCGGTACTGGATATCCGAAGATGGCGGGCTCCGCCGGCCCGACGTCCACGGAAATCGGAATCGAAAGAGTATTGCCCCGCTGCACCACGATCTGCTGGTTGGTGTTGGTGTTTATTGCCGCCGAAACGACACCGTTGATCTGCCCATTGGAAGCAAAGTACAACGGCAGCGCGTTGCCGGCCATCAAAACTGTGGCTCCGGCGAGTGTGGTACCCAGCGGAACCGCGCTGGCCGACGCGGTGCCGTTCGCGAGATCCTGGCCATATAGCGAAATGATGGATACTGGCGCGAGCGGTGTGGTTGCGGCGGCTCCGGCGGCGATCACTGCGGCGCTAAGCCTGGGCCCTTGCGACGAATCCCCCAATCCGCCCGTCACTTCGCGCGTGCCCGTCAGGTTGCGCACTGGATCATTTGCGGTCACTGTCAGAGTCACCGGGCCAGTGCTGTGCCCTGACATCCAGGTGGCTTGCCATAAGCCTCCGCCGGCCAGCGAGCGCAAGCTGATCGGTGGATCGCCGTTGGAGAAAGATACTCCTACGTTTCCGCCGTCCAGAGTGTTGCCGCAATCATCCAGGACATTTGCCTCCAACGCGACCGGCCACGCCGCCGGCACTCCGAAGGATTGGCCCAGCGTTGTGATGGCGGGCACCAGCTGCGTAGGAGTACAGCCGGCTGCGGATTCGACTTGCGCCGAGCTGGAAGAGGTCCCTGAAGGCGGCGTAGCTGGCGGTGGAGTAATGATCGTACGCATGCCCACGCGGCGAATATTTCCGTCTGAAAACTGCAGCGTCAGCTCAGCGTCATAAATTCCTGCGGTAAGGTTGCCGGTCAGCGGCTGTACCACCAGCCGAGCGGGTTCAGTGAGTGTAAGCTCCGAATGTTGAGGAACGACTCTGAAGCGGTCGTTAGGATCGGAAGACGCGACACTCGAAACGTAGGTCTGCGGCGTAGCCGAGACATTGTACACGTGCAGATTCATCGAGCCTGGCGGCGGCGCACCTTGGACTGCTTTGATCACGATCTCGCTCGGCTCGATCACCGGACCCGGATCCTGACCCGCGGGCAAAACCTGCAGCGCTACCGTGGCCACTTGAGGTGTATTCGCGGCGCCTGCCGAATCGATACGCACCTGTCCGTAGTAGAGACCAGCCGCAAGACCGCCCTGATTCACCGTGACCGTGACGATGGTAGAAGGTGAGCCGCTAGTGGTCGCCCCCGAGGATGGCATCGCCGAGAGCCATTGCTGGCCGCCCGCAAGCGTACTGGTCGAGACATTGAAGTTCATTGTTCCCCGGCCGATGTTTCTCACCGCAAAAGTGTGTGCTGGAACCACGCCCCCTCCGGCCACGGCCATGAATGACAGCGCCGCGCGTGACAACTGGATGGCCTGATCGAGCGTGCTCACGGTGAGCGTCACAAGGACAGTGGCGGTCTCGCCCGTGGTGGAACTGGCGATCGTCACCATGCCGGTGTAGGTTCCCGCTTTGAGGCCACTGGGATTAGCGGTCACCGCGATATGCACCTGCGGCTGCGGGGTCGCTGAACCAGTGCCAGGGCTTACGCTTAACCATGCGCCGCCATTGTTGGTCTGGGTGGTGGCCGAAAACGCGAGACTACCGCTTCCGGCATTGGACAGGCCCACTAACTGCGTTAGGGTGCCGGTCGGATTCCTCGGAAAAGTGAAAGACAGGCCGGTCTTATTGACCGCCAACTGGGGCGGATTGCCAGGCGCCACTTGGAGGGTGATGGCCACATTGTTTGTCATCTGAGCGGCCAGCGGCGACGTGATCGTGAGGGTGGCGTTGTATGTTCCGGGAGTCAGGTTCGACGGATCGACGCGTACGTTGATCAGTTGAGGCGTGGAACCCCCGGCTGCGTCCAGCACCAGCCAATCCGCTCCCGGGCTTTTGCCGAGAGTGAAAGCCAAGCCGCTCACCGGACTGGACATCGTGAGCTTCTGCGGCGGTGTGTTGGGTCCGCCCGCGTTCGCGGAAAAACTCAACTGGCTGGGCGAAACTGAAACTTGGGGTGCCGCGGCCAAAACGGCTCGGATGTTATTGCCGGCGACGTCGGAAATCAACAGGTCGCCTTGGGCATCGAAAAGCAACCCTTGGGGAACGAAAAAGCTGGCGTTCCGCGCGAGTCCTCCGTCACCCGCGTACGCCATCACGCCGTTTCCGGCGAAGGTGCTAATGATAGCGCTCGGAGATACGACCCGCACCCGGCCATTAAAGCCGTCGGCAATATACAAGTTGCCGGATTTATCGAGCGCCAGCCCGGTGCGTTCCAGAATCATCATCCCGGCCTGAGTGGCTGGGCCTCCATCGCCGCTGAATCCCCCTTGCCCGTTACCCGCGATGGTCTTCAAAACGCCACCCGGAGTGATGTATCGTATGATCTCGTTGCCCAGCCCGGGTTCTGGCGATTCTTCGAAATAGAGGCCGCCCAATCCGTCCAGTAACAGCGCGGTTGGCGTCGCTATGGGCGATCCGGCGGCCACCGAGCCATCCGGACTAAACCCGCGTACGCCGGTTCCGGCGATGGTGCGGATAGTGCCCGCCGCGGTCACCTCACGGATACGGCTGGAGTTGGGATCGGAAAGATATAAATTGCCCGCTGTGTCGCGCACTACGCTGCCCCCGCTTTGAATCTGCGCCTGCGACGCCGGACCGTTGTCACCCTTGTCGCCCACAACACCATTCTGGTTGACGATCACCGTTACGGCTCCCCCCGGCGCCACTTTGAGTAGGCGATGTGCCAGCAGAACGTATAAGTTTCCACCCGGGTCCGAAGTGATTCCGTTGATTACTTCCGTGTTCCCGATCGGCGCATAGTTGGCTGCGCTGAGAACCGTGCTGATGACCCCGCTCGGAGAAATGCCGCGCACGCGGGCGTTGAGCGAGTCGATAAAGTAGACTGTGCCGTCGGGAGTCTGCGTCATCGTTGTCGGCCCCTGAATCAATGCGTCCAGCGCGGGCCCGCCATCGCCGCTGAATCCGTAACTTCCGTTGCCGGCAGCTACTCTGAGAATCCCTTGTGTATCGATCTTGCACAGATAACCATCGCGGCTGTCGGCCACATACAGGTTTCCCGCCCCGTCGAATGCAATACCACTGTTATCGAAAAGCCCCAACCCAACCACGTAAGCCGTGCTGGCCGGCGCGTTAGCCATGAATGGCTGTGCGGTAGTGCTCGTAATCAGGGCGGTGGTGGTGAAAGTATTCGCTGTGGCCCCCGACACCTTAAACAGCAAACCGGCGGACGCTCCAAATCCATACACCGCACCGGTTGAATCCACGGCTAAGCCGCCGATCTGGGGTAAATTCAGGTTCAGCGGCGCCACACCGTTGGCCGGATTCAAGGCTCCGCCGCCGGCAATGGTTGAGATTACTCCCGCGGGGCTAATCTTTCGAATCCGCGGCGAGACATTCAATACGTCACCATCGGCCACGTACAGATTCCCGAGTGCATCGAAGGCCAAGCCGAGCGGCTGCGATAATTCCGCGGCAATTGCCGGCCCGCCGTCCCCGGAGAATCCGCCGGTGCCCGTGCCTGCGAAAGTCGAAAGAGTGCCGCCCGGTGTCAATATTCGTACGCGGTTTCCTTCGCAGAAATATAAATTACCGGCGCTGTCGAACGCCACTCCATTGACGATGCCGAGCGCGGCTTCAGTCGCCGGGATGGTGGTATTGATCGTTTTGGCTCCGCCTCCCGCCACCGTGCTTATGATCCCTTGTGGGGATACCATCCGTACGTGATGGCTATCTCCGAAGTACACATTTCCCTGCTGGTCGATGGCGATGCCACCCAAGCTCCGCTGCGGGAATATCAATCGCACGTACTGCTCTGGATTGTCTGAGGCCCCAATGGCGGCCGACGTCGCGGGACCGCTGTCTCCCGAGTATCCGGCGATGCCGTTCCCCGCTATTACCGACAATATCCCGTTGGGAGCCACACGCAGCACCAGGTGTTCCAGCGGATCAGTAAAATAAACGTTCCCGGCGTGATCGGTGGCCACTCCGTTGACGTAACCGAGGGGCACCGCTGAAGCCAGCTTGCCGTCGCCATTGAAGTTGGAATCGATTCCGGCCACGGTCGTAATGACGTTCTGTCCGGCCAGCGGATGGAGCAACAGGGCGAGGAGAGCGCCGGAACATGCACGATCCCTGAGCATGAGAACCTCCTGCAACCTTACTTGATCGGACCGTTAGCCGCAAGCCGCAGGGCTGTGCGCGTGCCCTTTATTAGTACCAGCAGTACCGGGTCGAGACAGGGGCGGCTTGACGAGGAGGGGCAGGATGCGTAAAACTGGCAGGTAATCGATTGTCAGGTAAAAATATTTACGCTAGAGCAACTCTGCTGTTAGCTGCTGCCTTGACAGCATTTGGGCAAAGTACTGCCACGGCGCCCTACGTCCCGGGTGTGACCTATCAAACCACCAACCCGAACTATCCCCTGCCGAATCCTTTTTACTTCGAGGGAAGGATCGATTGGAACCTGCTTAAGATCACCACTCCCAGCAATGCGTGGGAATTCGCCCAGCGAGGCATCTACAAGCAGGACGATCTCGGCGACCCGGCTGGGGCAATAGCCGATTATCAGCAGTCGATCTCGTTAAATGGGTTAGCAAATGGCACCTGCCAGATCGTTACTACCCCAGTTCCGGCCAGCGGCGTCTTAAATCCGCCTCCGTGTATGTTCACGGTGCGTTTGCGGCTGGCAGGGTTGTTGCGACAAAGCTCTCCGAGAGCGGCGCTTTCTTTGTACCAGGAAGTCACCCTGATCGATCCTCTGCGGCTCGGTGTGCACGAGGCGATGGCCGAGACTTATGTCGGAATGGCTCAAACCGAAACCGACCCTGCCAACGCGGCGGCCGACTACAATCAGGCGATTACCCAATACCAGGCAGAACTGGATCTGTCGCCCGTTACCGATTTCACCATCGGTCTCACCGGCGATCTGGCGAACAATGCACACGTCCACTGGGCGCTGGCCCAGATCTATCGTACCCAGGGGAATTCCACTCAGGAAGCGAGTGAGCTCGATCTTTATCTCAAGGCCACTCTATGGCACAGCGATACGTATCCTTGGCGTCTGACGTTGGCTCAGGCCAGACTCGCGGCGCTAGGTATCGTAGCGGATTACTCAAAGACTCCGGCAGTAGTGAAGCAGAAGTACCAGCCACAAGCACGACCTGGAAAAAAGCGGACTGAAAAGGCTACGCCCAAACCCTAGATCGGAGAGATCTCGTGACGAGGCTTGCGGAAGAGAGGGCACTACTGAACCTGCAAAATGCGGCGGCTTACCGGGTGTGTTCTCAAACTGGCTTTGCGATCGGCTGGTTGATTTTGACGCTGGGATTGCCTTACGCCCTTTCCGGGCAAGAAGCCAAAACTCCCGCTCCAACCGTTGGCGACTTGTGGAACACCCTGCTCGAAGGCGCGCCGGCGCCAGTAAGCCACGATCCCGCCTTGACTCCTCCACAGGTAGGCGGGAACATATCGGCAGCTGGGAATTTTCTCAATCACTTCTTTTTTGAAGGCCGCTCGGACTATTGGCGTTACGACACGTCGTTTACCGGCAACCCCACGGTAACCGGCATTATCAACGCGCCCAATACCGGGGTAGCGAACCCCAGCGGTTATCCGTATCCCTCGATTTTTCAACCCGGCGCCAATCGCATCGAGACCCTGCTCGACCTTGGCACGCGCGGCTGGGGCTGGGATCGCCTCGACACCCACTTTACGCTTCGCCAGTATCAAGACCTCACACCTGTCAACCCAGGCGCCCCGGCGGAGAACATCATCGAGACATTCCCCTTTAACCGGCAGTATCAGGTGTTAGAGGCATCCGTCGAGATCCACGGCAAGCCCGGCGAGCGATATGGGTCGGGATTCTCCGCTGAGATCGGCAGGCTTAATGTTTATGGCGCGGAGTTGGCTACGCTCGATGGTGGCTCGGTGTCTTTGGACCGGCCCAATTTTGATATCACACTCTACGGCGGAAGGCGATATACGTACTTTAGCGATCCGGTGCAACGGGGCATTGCGGGCGTCAACTTCAACTGGAAGCTCGGCCCCGATACCAGCATCGAGTATGACGGCCTGTGGTATATCAAGCCCATTCATAGCCTGGCGTTTCGAAGACGGTTTGGGCCTACCTGGCTCTTGAGCAGCTATTTCCGGACGGTGGGCGGTTCGCCGGTGGATTTTAGCGCGCAAGTCATATACGCGCCTGGGAGCGGAAAAACCACCCTCCGCGGAAGCTTTTTCCAAAAGCTGAGCAACAAAGACTTCTTCTATGACTACACCCTGAATGCCCGCGACAACGACACCTACAATATGCTGCCGCGTCTGTACCTGGGACAGATTTCTCCTTACAGCCAATTTGTGATCGACGCGCGCCGGACGCTGGCGACGCGTTTGAGCCTGGGCGCTTCGGTTTGGATTCGCCGCTTGAATAGCCAGAACGACCAAGGCCCTTACGACACCTCTTTTGAAGACTATCGCGTCAACAGTCAAGTCTTCCCGATACGTAAAACAGAGCTATTTTTCGAATATCATCAACGTAATTCCGACCGCTTGAGTCCGCTGAACGCAACCACCTTGGACAATGTCAGTTACTCGGGTGAGACCAGCGTAAAGGACCTTTCGGGCGAGATCCGGCGAAGCTTTGGTGAGGGACGGTTCGGTTTGAACGGCGGCGTTTATTACCGGCGTGTGAGTTTGCAGGATCAGTTCTACTCTCTGAACGGTCTGCATCAAAGTGGATGGTTGGCCGGCGCATGGTGGAAGCTCGATTCGCACAGCCGGATTTTCCTGGACTACAACCTGGACAATGACTTTTTTCTGTTCACGCCGGACTTGAAGAATTCGCGAGCCTTACACACCGGGGTAGTTTGGAAATACTGAGCAACCCATGACCACACATACACGGACCTGGCGGCAGTTCCTCCCGGCCTTGGCTGGCGTTATTCTATTTGCTTACACCGCCCTCGCTCAAGCTCCGCCGGCCAGCCAACAAGTCCCACCCGCGGCCAAACCAACCCCACCCGCGACCAAGCCGGCGCCCGCCGCGAACAAAAAAAGCGCGCCCACCACCGGACCCAACGGAGAAATCTACGTCCACGCGTTGCATGCCGAAAAACTGGGGAGTTTAGAGTGCTCCTTGTGCCACACCGCAGTCAAGGATGGATCGGTGGAGCTCCAGCGTCCCGGTCACGATCAATGCATGGCCTGTCACCCTGACGACTTCGACAATAATTACGCCAAGGCGCGGGCGCCGTTGTGCGGGGTGTGCCACACGTCGACCACCGCGCGCAGCAAGACCGATTTGCTGCCCTTTCCTCGCTACCGGGGACAGCGGGCACTCCTGTTCCAGTTTTCCCATAACCGGCACGTAGATAAGCAAGGCCGGAAAGATCCAGCAACCGGCTTCCGCGGGGATTGCACTTTCTGCCATAAGTTCGATCAGCAAGGCATTTTTGCGAAGTTTCCCGGACACACCGAGTGCGCCGCCTGCCATTCCAAGCCGGGCGTCACTCCCCAGCTGACGCCCGCGCTTAACGCGGAAGGTTGTACCGGCTGTCACACGCCCCAGGAAATCGAAAACCCTGGCTTTACTGAGAATCGCCGCTTGATAACCCAAACAGCGGTTTCGGGTAGATACGTTGACATCAAATTTACTCACATCGCGCATTTCGCGGCGAAAGAGAAGTTCAACATCGATTGCACCACCTGTCACTACGCCATTCCCAGAAGCACCAGCCTCTCGGATCTGAGCCTGCCCAACATGGTGGATTGTGTGCAATGCCACGATACCTCGAAGAGTATGCCGGTCGACTTTCGCATGTCGAACTGCAAGACCTGTCATGCCGATACCGCTACCGGGCTATTCACTCCCGTCAGCCACACCCGCAACGTGAAACCCGCCAACCACACCGAGAGTTTTCGTATCCATCACGACCAGGCCGCTGACGCCGCGGACGCCAAATGTTTCGTCTGTCACCAGAATGTCTCGGCCTCGGTGGAGGCCCGGAACCAATGCATGGCATGCCATGTAGTGATGAAGCCAATTTCACACACTGCGCGCTGGAAGGACGATCTGCACGGAAAATATGCCGCCCTCGATCGCACCACCTGCGCTACCTGCCATCAAGCGGATTACTGCATCCGCTGCCACAACGAGCTGCCAAGGAGCCACACTCCGCTGCCGGTTTTCGCGGGAGGCGGACATGCCACCCTGGCCATGCTCGATACGCGCGCTTGTCTGACGTGTCATACCTTCCAAAATACGTGTGCCGAATGTCATACGGGAACGTTGAGTCCCCAGTCCACGGTTAAACCGAAATCCCGGTGAGCTGAGTGAATCAAACATATAAAGGGAGAAATGGAATGTTCGCGCGTTGTGTTCTGAGTGTTCTGCTTTTGGCGGCGGGCTTATCAGCCCAGGTACAAACCGGCAACCCGACTCTTGCGGACTTCCAATTCCAACCGCTGTCAGACGCATCGGGTGAATGCAAGGCCTGCCATCCGCGTCAGTATTTCGAGATGAAGCAAGCCGTTCATTTCGGTTATCGTAACGTCAGCCCCCTTTTCAACGGCCTGGAAGTGGCAAGTAATTTTTTTACCGGGGGATTGGCCCGTCCGGTTTACGGCGATAGCAACAAGACCCTTCCCAATGGCGCACCCTTCAACACCAACATGCTTTCGACGCCCGTGTTCACGGACCCTCTGCAAGCCACAGCCGGGTTCTGTTACACCTGCCACCAAGCTTTGATGGAGCGCAAAGGGGAAGATCCCAATCAGCGGGCTGTGCCCGAAATCGCCACTGGAAATGATTTCAGACCCGATCTGCTGCGTCCGCTGCGCGACTACAATATTCTCGACGCCAACGGCAATCAGGCTCTTCCTCTCACACCCGGCGGCCCCATCCCAACGGACGCGGCTACCTGTGGCGTCGACGGAGGCTGCTTCGGTGATCCGCTCTCTACTACCGGGATCACGTGCGACTCCTGCCATGACGTCGCCGGACCGGATCTGAACCGTAGTTTCCAGCACGATGGCTTCGGCAACATGAGCATGCTGCTGAATAACACTGTTGAGAAGGTGGGGCAGTTTACTCTTCCGCTGGCCGTCAGTGGGGGGTTCCACGTCGGGAGCAGTAATCCGGCCAAGATCAACTATATAAATAACGCGGCTTTCTGCAACGCCTGCCACGACGTGCGAATTCCGCGCGCCTTGCCGGGCGACCTTCAGCACAAAGAGGCCAACATCAATCCGGGCGGTGGCAATGTCAGTTATTTCCGGCTGGAAAACCTGAGCACCGAGTGGCAGACCAGCGCTTTCAGCGGCACCAACAATCCGTTTGGCAAGGTGATCATTTGCCATGATTGTCATACCTCGCTGTTCCCGTTCAATTCGACTTCGACGTATCAAGCCGGGGACATGACGGTGACTGCGGCAACCCCTGGCATCTTCCCGGTGAACTATGCCGCCGCTCAGGATGTCCCCTTTACTTGCGAGAATGCTCAAGGCCAACCGCTCGGCGTTTTCTGCGATCCTCCATCGGTAGGAACCGCCCAAAATTTTGACAATGTTGGCTTATCGACTAATATTCAGAACGCGGTAATGGGTGGATTCCCGCTTCAAAAGCGCGTTGTGTCCAGCCACTACTTCACTGGTGTGGATGTTCCGCTCATGTCGTGGCTGGAACTTACAAGCCGCCTGGGCCCCGATTTCTCCGATCCCATCACTGGCTCTACCGGCATCAACGACGACGGCACTCCGGGTGGTACCGCCGTGGACCCGGGCGGTGTCATCTGCACCCTGGACCAGCCCTGCTTGAACGAATATGGGCAGCCCCGGTCCCTGGAACTGCGCCGTATTGAGTTGTTGAAGAACGCGGTCCGCATCAGCCTGAAGCAAACCGATACTTCAGCCAGCGCCGGCAGTACCTTCACTGTACGAGCTGAAGCTGTCGCGCTCACCGGCCATCGGTTCCCGGCGGGCCTTTCGCAGGAACGCACCACCTACATTCAGTTGAACGTGACCGACGACAACGGTTTCCTGGTTTATCAATCCGGATACGTGGTCGACAAGCCACACCCGCAGACCGGCGAGACCGCGCCCGACGGCAACCTGGATGACGAGGATTTAGAGCACGTCCACATTGTGGCCGATCCAGGCCATCACACCGACGTCTATCAACCGGGTCCGGCGACAAACGGCCATACCAATCAGGTGATCGAAGATGGTCCCGATAACGGCCCTGAACAGCGCCTCTTTTTTGGCGCGGACGAAGGCCTGGTGCTGTTCCGCAACGAGCTGCAGAAAATATTCTTGCCTGGCGAGGCTGTCGGCAGGCTGGATGCGAACGGCAATCCGATCATTGCGCAAACAGCTCACCTGGAAGAGACTTTAAGCGCCGACCTGAACAACACCGTGGATAATTATCGTTCGCTGCAGCCCTTGAATCCCCGGACCTTCCGCTACGACATCACACTTCCCAGCCAGCAGGAATTGAATGAGATGGGCGTAACGCTGCAAGGGCCGCTCCACGTACATGCCCAAATCAACTATGAGCATTTTCCGCCGATGTTTGCGCGATTCGTCGCCCGCACGACCAGCGCCGAAGGCCCGTCGGGTCAAGACATGAACCTGATGAACGAGGACATGCTCGATACCTATCTCGAAAACATCCAAGGAATTGCTTCCGACGACTTTACCGTGCAACTGCACCAATAGCTGGGTCGCCGTTTTACTGCTCGAGGTTGACTATCGTGTCCGCCGAAGCAAGATTCTGCAGATTCTTCAGCAGGTCGTCGATCCGCTGCTCGGTAAGAAGGTTCAGATTGTGGCCCGAGGGTCCGCTCGCGCTGGTGGTCCGAGTTAGGAACCGGACGAACAAGGGAGGGAAATGTTCGTAATTGATCTGCGCGTGTACATGCAACGGCGTCTTGATAGAATCCACGCCCATCTCGGCTAACTCCTGCTGGGTTGGCAATGTAATGTCGTAACTGAAGGTTCGCGGAACCAAAGGCTGCAGCGAGCGGAAGTTATCGACGGTATTGGCAAAAGCCGCGCTGAACGTCTCCTCATAATGCGGCGCCGTGGCAATGATAGGATTGCCATTCGCGTCGTTTCTACCGAGGCTTTGGCCAGGCAGGAAGATGCGTTGCAGTTCGTTTCGGAAGAGCACTAATCCTTCATTGTTGCCGAAATACACGCGCGATTCTGGGCCGTCATCCGGACCACCCTCGAACACTTGGTTGGTGTGGCCGGCGTTGGCGCTGCTGCCCGCTGGATAAGGCTTGGTTTGGTCGCGATTATGGTTGCCGGGATCGACAACAGCGTGGACGTGCTCCAGATCTTCGTCGTCCAGATTGCCGTCCGCCTGCGCTTCACCGGTTTCCGGATGCGGTTTGTCGACCACATAACCGGACTGGTACAGTAAGAACCCGTTGTCATCGGTGACCGAGAGTTGCAGGTAGGCTGTGCGCTCCTGCGAGAAGCCCGCGGGGAAGCGGTGGCCGGTCAGGGAGACACATTCAGCGCGCACCGTGAAGGTCTGTCCAAGCTGGGCCTCGGCGTCGGTTTTAGCCAGACTGACGCGCGCCGCGGCATTGAGCAGATCCTGCCGGCGCTGCGCCAGAGCGTTCGGGATGCCGTATTCATCCACGCCCGGTTGGTACGGATCGGGATAATCGGCTCCCAGCCGCGCCTGCAGCTCCTGTGGATACAGGATTGGGACGTCGACGCCGGTGAAATGATGATTAACCACTGGGCGCTTCTGCAGCGGAAAATCTTCAAACGTAGAGACACCAGGCACGGCAGCGTAGTTGCTGAAGAATTTCGCCGGAGTAGGACTCGTGATGTTGAGATCACCCACCTGGTAGGTCGAGTTCCCGCCGTAAGGGAACGTGGACATGTGGCAATCCTGACAGCGGATGACCTTGCCAAACGGATTGTTAGTGCTGTTATATGCGCCGAGTTGGAACTCGGAACTGAGATTTTCCAGACGGAAGTAAGTTACGCTCGGGTTGCCCGTATTTACGTCGTATTCTGCATGCTGCAAGTCGCCGGGCGCTGCCACCGGAACGCGAACATCGTGACAGGCGTTGCAAAATGCCGGGCTCCGCAGAAAATCGATCTTGTCCGGATTGTTGCTGGAGATGTGGAAAAATCCCTTCGCCGCGACGGGTTGAGCAAATGGCCCGACTTTCTCGATGCTGTGATTGAAATCGATGCTGTTATTGGCGAACCCGTCGGCTTGCACGCTCCGATTCAAGTCCACGCCTTGCAGATTGTGGCACATGTCGCAGGTAATGCCTGCGGCGCCCAGCGACGGGCCGGAACTTGGCGGAGGATCGCCGCCGATCGACGCCGGAAGCACCTGATTACCATTGCCGTCCACCAAATGGTAGTCGCGCAGGGGTCTGATAAGCTCGGGCACAAAAGTCGCTCCGGTACCCGCCAATTCTGGAACCTCGCGTAGCGTGGGATCGGCGTCGGCTCCCTTCATGAGTGGGCCGTTATGGCAGCCCAGGCAGAATCCGGCTCGCAACTGATTCACATTTTGGAAGACCGGTGTGGTGAACATGTTCGTGGTGAACGGGATGATCGTCCCGTTCGCCAATGTCACCGTCTTGCTGCTGTCCGCATAAACTGGCCGTAACAAGCCGCCGTTCAAAAAGTTGGCGGAGAGTTCCAGACCGTTGAACAAAGGACTGACGTTGCGATAGCCGGACTTCACCGAACTTCGCAATTCGTCAAATTGTCTTTGGTGGCAGGGCAGGCAATTCTGCGGCCGCTGAAAATCCTGATTCTTAAATGCCGTGTCTGCTGGTGGCCGGACCGGTACCTGACCCGCCAACGGCAGAACCGCTACTACGAAGAGAAACAACGTGTTCGAACGCTCTATGAAAGACATGGCAGCAGGTTTTAAATCAGTATACATCCATCGACGAATTGATTCACCCCCCCTTTACTTCACTTTTTCCCGGACATTGAACTCCAGCTTCCAGCGCCTGCCGTCGCGTGCGACCGACCAAAGCTGGAGCATGCCGGTTTCGGTAACCACCGTTTCCAGCGTTACCGGCAGGAACTCGCCGGATTTTCCATCCGCCGGAAGACAGACCTCCACTGGCGAAAGCTCCTCCAGATCGTCGCCCACGTCGTCAAGCATCGCTCCCGCTGGGTCATTTTTCCGCGTGGCTGATTGAAAGAAGCGAAACTCCGCTGGTTCGCCCACAACCAGGCTGAACTCGCGCTCTTGCAACCGCGCCGAGCTTCCTTCTTCCATCCCGAAAGGCGCTACGCTCAGCGCCTTCAGCGGCGCGCGCATACCGGGAACGGCCGGCATGGCACTTTCGATGCCCACATAGTAAGTACGCGGGACACCCCCTCGAATTCGGACACCACGTCCTGTGCGGGCCAGCCCGTAATAAGCAGCCCCGCGCGCCACGGCGTGCATCAAGTCTTCACCCACCAATGGGACGGCCGGCTCCAAGCCTTCTTCTTTGAGCCAGCCATTCAACACCTCCACAATCCGCTGCCTGACCAGATTTGCTCGCAGGACGCCGCCGTTGAATAACACGTGAGTCGGAGCCGCCAGACCGCTCGCTCCGCGACGCACCGTGCCGTGTTCCGATTGCGCAGCTTGCTGCCTGAGGAATCGCGCTAGGTGGCGGGTGATGGCCGCATCGGCAGCATACGGGAGCCCGATTTCGGCTAAGCCCGTCCTTCGGCGTTGCGGCATGTCCTGGCTCGAAACCGAAGGCAGGAAACCCTCGCCCAGGATGCGATCCACATCCTCGCGCAGCAGTTTGGTTTTGATAGTTCCGCCGACTAGGCCGGTCCCGCGCCCGAGAATCGTCACCGGATGCTCGCGCTTCTTGTTGTCTTGATCCAGCAGCTTTTCTTTGGCCAGGCGGCACTGCTGCCACAGTGCGTTTAATTGCATCATGTCCAGCTTGGTGCCTTGGGCGCTGAGCTGTTGCTCCAGGTGCCGAGCGAGCGCGAGATCGACGTTGTCCCCTCCCAGCAGGATGTGCTCTCCCACAGCAACGCGCTCCAGTTGCAGCTGGCCGCCTTCTTCCGTCACCGCAACCAGCGTGAAATCGGTAGTGCCACCGCCGATATCGACCACCAGAATCAAGTCGCCCACTCGTACGCGCTCTCGCCAGCCCGGATGCCGCTCGATCCAGGCATAGAACGCCGCCTGCGGCTCTTCCAGCAACAGAAGATTCTGGTAGCCGGCCTGTTCGGCGGCCTTGAGCGTCAACTCGCGAGCGACCGCATCGAACGACGCCGGCACTGTAACAAAAACTTGTTGGTCTGTGAACGGAGCGTCCGGCATTTTCGAATCCCAAGCCGCTCTTAGATGCTCCAAATACCGCCGTGAAGCTTCAACGGGCGAGATCTTCTGAACGCCCTCGGGAGCAGTGGGCGGGAGAATGGGTGCTGTTCGGTCGACTCCGGCGTGCGACAACCACGATTTCGCCGACGCTACTAACCGGCTGGCCACTTCCGCTCCACGCTTCTGCGCCAGTGCGCCCACTACGTAGGGCGGCGTTTCGTCCCAGGGCAGCCCCAGCGTGCTCGGAGGAAAATCAGATGATCCCGGAATATACAAGAAGGACGGCAGTAGTGGCTCGTCGCGCACCTCACCTGGATTTGTTAATTGCGGGATAGCAAGCAGATCAATGGGTTGAACATCCCGTGGATCGCCGCCTGCGGGCGCATAAGCGACGGCACAGTTGGTCGTACCCAGGTCGATACCGATTACATATTTGTTCGACAAAGCACAGTGTAGCGCTTCGTGGCGCAGGTCTCCGGCCTGCGATTTCAACAAAGCCTACAAGCTAAAATGAGCTTTTGCGAATAGCATTGATCGGTTACGGAAACGTCGGCCGCGCCTTCGCCCATTTGATCGAGCGGCAGCGCGCCGCTTATCCATTTCGTATCGTAGGAATCCACACCGCCCGCCACGGGACCGCTTATGACGACTCAGGTCTGGCGATCAACCCGCGATTTGGTCCGGCCGCGAGCTCAGTAGAAGAATTTCTCGATCGTGCGAAATCGGAGATCGTGGTCGAGATCACCACCCTCAATCCCGCGACCGGCGAGCCCGCACTATCACACATTCGGGTTGCCTTCGCGCGCGGCCGTCATGTAGTGACCGCCAACAAGGGGCCGATCGCGCATGCCTATGCTTCGTTGCGCGATGAAGCCAAGGAGGCCGGCGTCGAGTTCCGTTTCGAGTCTACCGTAATGGATGGAGTCCCGGTCTTCAATTCTGTTCGCAAGAATCTGCTGGGCGTGAAAGTGTTGGGCTTTACCGGTGTGTTGAACTCTACATCCAAGGTTGTAATCGCCGCGATGCGGGAAGGCAAATCCATGGAAGATGGCATCGAAGCCGCGCGCCGCTTGGGAATAACCGAAGCCGACGCCAGCTACGATATCGACGGCTGGGATTCGGCGGCGAAGACTGCAGTGCTGGCCAATGCTCTGATGGATGCGCGAGTGACTCCGCACGATGTTGATCGCCGCGGGATCGGCCACCTTACGCCGGAGCGCGTGCTAAAGCTGGCGAAGGCTCGCAAGACGGTGTGTTTGATCAGCCGCGCGCGGACTACGCCCTCTGGCATCCGGCTGCGCGTCCGCGCTGAGGTGATCGACGATACAGGATTACTGGCGTCCGTGGAAGGCACCTCGAATCTGCTGCTGCTCGACACCGATTTGATGGGAACGATCGGAATCATGGGGATATCCGGAGGTGTCGAGCAGACCGCTTACGGTGTGTTCAGCGATGCGGTCGATATCGCCCAAACCGTTCGTCCCGTCCGCCGCATCACTTGAACCATTCCGCTGGAAAGTCCGCTTTGATAAATTGCTTGACCCCTTCCGGTCCAGTCAGGCGCAGCCGCATGGGGCCGCCTTCCTTTTCCACATGCAAGTTGATGTCGAAAAACGGGCAGCACAAACGTTCTCCTCCCACCCATTCCGCCAGCAGTTGGTAGACCGCCGCGTCAGCGGGAAACTCGAACTCAAACCCGCCGGCCAGCTCATGCGTGCTTCTCTTCAACGACAGCAAAGCCGCGCCAAGCTCATCGAAGTGCCGCTTCCTCTGCTCGGAACTGAGCGCGGACCGGTCGCAGGCCAACGGAGTTTCGTGTTTAGCAGCGTGCATAATCGCGGGCATGCTAATTGACGCGATCACCGCGATCATGAAAAGTGTCGTCATCTTTTTCAACTCGTAAATCCATCCTATGAGTTAACGGCAACTTGAATGCTACTTGTTTGTAAAACTATTGTGATTATCTCAACAGGTTCAAAGCATGGACCGCTGGCGCAGGCACTTCCTCATATTTAAGACGGAGGTACGCCCAGCCTTGCCGGCGCCCGCGATGGATTCGCCACCATGCGATTAACAACAAGCTGAATGTTGACGCGAACAGCGCATCATTGTATAGAGCCGCCAGCAACAAGCTGTGCACCAAAGCCAAGACGCCGAGTAACCCAAAAAATCCAAGGATCATCCCCACCGGTGTTTTGCCGGGTAGGTGCGAGCAAGTAAACGGCAGCTTGTCCCAGGAGGAGAAGGCCCACTCGTAGGCCAGCAGGCCCACCGCCAGGAACAATCCGGCCTCGGCGACGCCCCGCCAGCCCAGCAGCCGGACTTCAGCGGGCAACGGGAGCAATAGCATCGGCGCTGCACCCCACGACAAAACGAATCGGTCCACTGCCCGCAGCCATTGAAAGCGGCCTTCGCTTTCGGTGATCTGGAAAATCCAGTTGGCCTTCAGCTCACTAGGGAGCGAAAAGACATGCCGCGCGCCGATCAGCAGAAACAGAAGCGCCAGTATGTGGTAATACACGAAGTCCGCAGCCACTACGCGATCCTGTCCGAAGGCTTTGCCCATGCCGGCGATTCCTGTCAGGAAAACTGCGAAGCCAACGCCGCCGTATGCCATCAAGATCATTCGATGATGATTGCTGCGTGCCAGCGTTTGCAGGATGAAAGCCATGGCGGCCTCTTGCCGAGGATTCTGTGAAAGCCAGCCGGGAAGTATGCTGCCCAAACGCCATTCCTTCGTCCGCCTACTCGATCCTCCCTCCATCATCAGGGCGCGATGTCGACGGTAACTGATGAGATAAGTCACGAAGGCCAGCGACACCGCAGCCGCCAGAGCAATCACGGCACGGTTGGCGAGCACTCGCATCGCCGGGTCGGTGTCCCCAGCGAGCTTCTGGTACAGCCCCAAAAACCAGACCGGCGGCAACCACCGCGCCCGATCCGGCTGGAGGGCCGCGCGCGTAATTTGCGGTTGAATCGAAAAACTCAGCACTATCAGGCTCAGCATCACCGCCACCAGGATGCCCTGCAGATAGCCCGTAACGCGCCCGAACGTGCGTGGCCGCAAGACGTTCAGAAGAATCCCTTGCAGCGCGATCAGACCGAAGAAAAAGAAAGAGGATGCCGCCAAAGATGCGCCGGCGTGGGCCATGATGCGCGCGCCGAGTGATGATTGAAACGCCCAGCGGCTTGCTGAAAGCGCCGGAAATCCAACGCTCGGTAGGAAATTGACCGTGATGAGAGTAGCGCTGGCAATCAAGAGTAGAGCTGTCAATTTCGAACCG
>Ga0210401_10000430_pt1 | contig 51764 bp, 48 predicted proteins | sample IncBWH32MmetaG_FD_150866 | JGI IMG/M metagenome (GOLD analysis project Ga0210401, IMG submission 150866) | Forest soil microbial communities from Barre Woods Harvard Forest LTER site, Petersham, Massachusetts, United States - Inc-BW-H-32-M | ecosystem: Environmental > Terrestrial > Soil >...
GAAATTACCGAGCCGTCGTCACTCTCGCTGCCATCGTCCTATGGGTGCGATAAGTGTCCACACTCCTAGTGCGCCATCGCGATTTTACCCGACAGTTGCTCGCGCCTTGCATCGATCCGCAACATCACGACAACGATCGCGCCCACCAGCGCGCAGCCCGCTAGCAATAGAAGGCCCGCGGTAAAATTGCCGGTCAAATCCTTCAGATAGCCCATCGCGTAAGGACCAGCGAAACCAGAAAGATTTCCGAGCGAGTTGATCGCGGCGATGCCGGCGGCGGCCGATGCTCCCGTCGGGAAACTTGACGGCAGTGGCCAAAACATCGGGGGTACCGCGGAGACGCCGATCCGTGCAAAACACAGCAACGCCATGACGAGGAAGGAGTTGGAAACGAAACCTGCCAATCCGATCCCGATCGCGGGCCATTAACAGCGCCACCGCGACGTGACCTTTTCATTCCATGGTCCGATCGGAATGACGACCGAGCAAGACCATGCCGACGGCGCCGAAGACAAACGGCAACGCCGCGAGTAATCCGGTCTGGGTATCGCTGACGCCAAAACCCTTGATGATGGTCGGCAGGAAGAACGCCACTCCGTAACTTGCAGCATTCAGCCAAGAATAGGCCGTCCTCACTACCTTCCACCTGTCCGCCGATACTTACGGCCTCAACCAGCTTCGCTACGATCTGCGCAAACTCAAGGGCAATGGACTCCTCGAGCGCGACGGCACGCGCTACGCATACCTTCTCACCCCCAAGGGGGTTCAGGTGGCCTTGCTCTTCCTCTTCTTCCACAAGCGCTTGTGCGGACCGCTCGCCAACAGCCGCTTCCACCACCGGCCAAACCCCCAACATCGGCCAGACAGCCGCCTCGAATCCGCCTACCACCGCGCCGACAAAGCCATCGAAAAAGTTCCTCGCCGCAGCCTGAGCCCTCCGCCTACCACTCGGCCGCAAAGACCGCCGCCCCCAAGCGCAACCCCACGCCTCCACGGCTCATCGGCCCTCACTTCTACGCGAAAAATCGCGGGATTCTGACCTTCTCAAATCTACTGTCGACCTCAACCTTGACATCGCGCCCAACAAAATTGTTGGACTCATCCTCTCAAACACCGGGAGAACGAGAATCTAGTTGCATATTCTCAATTCGCCAAAAAAGAAGACGTTCAATAGGTGATGACAATCAACTCGCTAGCAGCACGTTTCCTGCGCCTGCCAGCAATCGTCCTGGGCCCTCCTCCTCAAGAGATTTCAAGTTGAAGTCTAAACATCGTGGGCCACAACCCTTGCGCCCTAGTGTCGAAGGCTTATGTGAATGAGAGCTGGCACTCGCCCCCCGCGACTGCCAATCCAGACATAATCACAAAAGCCGAGGAGGATCGCGTGAAATTCCGTCCGCTCCACGACCGCGTCGTGGTCAAACGCATCGATGCCGAAGACAAGACCGCTGGCGGCATCATCATTCCGGATACCGCCAAGGAAAAGCCCTCGCAGGGCGAAGTCGTCGCCGTCGGCTCGGGTGGCCGCGACGAGAGCGGCAAGCTGATCCCGATCGATATCCAGGTCGGCGACCGCGTCCTTTTCGGCAAATGGTCGGGCACCGAGGTCAAGATCGACGGCCAGGAGCTGTTGATCATGAAGGAAAACGACATTATGGGCGTTCTCACCGATCTGCCCGCCACCAAGAAGAAGGCCGCGTAAACGTCAACCAATTTCCTTATCCTGAGGAGTCGGCGTAGCCGGCGTCTCGAAGGATCAGCTCGCAAGTTCAAATCTCATCCCTCAAGAACCAACACTGTCGCGTGGTCTTTGGGATCGGATCAGTTGAACGGAGATCACTATGTCAGCCAAAGAGGTCAAATTCGGCGTTGATGCACGCGATCGCATGCTGCGCGGCGTCGAGATTCTTAATAATGCGGTGAAGGTCACACTCGGTCCCAAGGGCCGCAACGTCGTTCTCGACAAGTCATTCGGCGCGCCCCGCATCACCAAGGACGGCGTCACGGTGGCCAAGGAAATCGAGCTTGACGACAAGTTCGAGAACATGGGCGCCCAGATGGTTCGCGAAGTCGCTTCCAAGGCGGCCGATGCGGCCGGCGACGGCACCACCACCGCGACCGTGCTGGCGGCTGCGATCGTCCGCGAAGGCGCCAAGGCGGTTGCTGCCGGCATGAACCCGATGGACCTGAAGCGCGGTATCGACCTCGCGGTGGACGCCGTGGTCGCCGACCTCGTCAAGAACTCCAAGAAGGTCACCTCGAACGAGGAAATCGCCCAGGTCGGCACGATCTCCTCCAATGGCGACGCGGAAATCGGCAAATTCATCTCCGACGCCATGAAGAAGGTCGGCAACGAGGGTGTCATTACGGTCGAGGAAGCGAAATCCTTGGAGACCGAGCTCGACGTGGTCGAGGGCATGCAGTTCGACCGCGGCTACATCTCGCCCTACTTCGTCACCAACGCCGACAAGATGCGCGTTGAAATGGAGGATGCCTACGTCCTCATCGACGAGAAGAAGCTCTCCGCGCTGAACGAACTGCTGCCGCTCCTCGAAGCCGTGGCCCAGAGTGGCAAGCCGCTCGTGATCATCGCCGAAGACGTCGAAGGCGAGGCACTCGCTACCCTCGTCGTCAACCGTCTGCGCGGCGGCCTCAAGGTTGCGGCCGTCAAGGCGCCGGGCTTCGGCGATCGCCGCAAGGCGATGCTGCAAGACATCGCGGTGCTGACTGGCGGCCAGGCGATCTCGGAAGACCTCGGCATCAAGCTTGAGAATGTCACGCTGAATATGCTCGGCCGCGCCAAGAAGGTGATGATCGACAAGGAGAACACCACGATCGTCAGCGGCGCGGGCAAGAAGGCCGACATCGAGGCGCGCGTTACCGAGATCAAGGCGCAGATCAAGGAGACCACCTCGGACTACGACCGTGAGAAGCTGCAGGAGCGTCTGGCCAAGCTCGCAGGAGGCGTTGCGGTGATCCGCGTCGGCGGGGCGACCGAGGTCGAGGTGAAGGAGCGCAAGGATCGCGTTGATGATGCAATGCACGCGACACGTGCAGCGGTCGAGGAAGGCATCGTGCCTGGCGGCGGCGTCGCCCTGCTTCGCGCCTCCGACCGCCTCAGGGGGCTTCGCACCAAGAACGAAGACCAGAAGACCGGCGTCGAGATCGTGCGGAAGGCGTTGTCCTATCCAGCCCGTCAGATCGTGATCAACGCGGGCGAGGACGGCTCCGTCATTGTCGGCAAGATCCTGGAAAAGGACCAGTACGCCTACGGATTCGACTCGCAGACCGGCGAATACGGCGACCTCGTCAAGAAGGGCATCATTGACCCAACCAAGGTGGTTCGTGTGGCGATCCAGAACGCGGCCTCGGTCGCAGCTCTCTTGATCACCACCGAAGCCATGGTGGCCGAGGTGCCGAAGAAGAACGCAGGTGCCGGCATGCCAGCGGGTAGCGGCGGCATGGGTGGTATGGATTTCTAAGTCCAACCGTTCAGAGTTCAAGAGAAAGAGACGCCCGGCAGCAGTGCCGGGCCCTCATGCATACATATCCATCTCGACGACGACAGCCGCATAGAGGCGGCCGCTTTCAAGGATCCGAGCGGAGATGGGCAGGACTTCGCCGATCGGATTATCGCCGAGCCCGGTGTCTACTACGGCCGCGTGGCAATGATCACAACCTCGACAAGGCTCGCCCGTCGGCACCATTGACCATCGAGACAAAGATGTGCGCGCTCGCATCCGTTTCTCATATTCCGATGACGAAGCGCCAGACCTGGCAGCCTATATCGTTCGACGCTATCCGCACGATACCGAGGTGGAGGAATGCTGGGAAAGTTCGTGCGAAAGGACATCGGCCAACTCACCGGGCAACTCCTGATGACGCTCAACGAAGCGATGACGGAAGGGCTTTCATACGAGCGGCGGACGTCCCGCGGGACGCAATCGCCCGGAGAAACTCTCAGGCATCAGCAAGACACGTGCAGAGACTCTGCGCTGTTGATGATGGAAGCAGCTCGGCCCTTCGGATTCGCGGCGCGGTTCGTCACCGGGTTCGTCTACATGCCTAGTCGCGATGGTCCGCTTCGCCTCGGAGGAGGAGCCACGCACGCCTGATGTCAGATCCATCTGCTGGGTAGAGTTCGATCCGACGAACGGAATTGTTGGAAATCGCGACCTCATCCGGGTAGGCAGTCGAGCGGTCAGCAGATCTAATCACCCGAACGGTTAGCGCGCCCCAAGCCATCATCGCCGGCGAGCGACGGCAACTCCCAACAGGAACGCGACGAACAGCGAACCAAGAGGCGCTTCGCGCGCGATGTTACTCAAGATGCTCAACGGCATCCCAGGCTTTCGACTCGCTTCTATCGCGCTGCTAACTCGATGGAATGTCCCTTTCACGGCTTCGGAGACTTCCGCGACGGTAGATGTCGGTTCGGGTACGGGATCCAAGCCTTCGTAGGCGAGAGGTGCCAGCGGGATGTCATCACTCACGATCTAGTCTCCAAGCCTCAAACAGCCAATCAATCATGCACGATTTGTTCCGTTATGGCCATCTTAACCGCTATCGCCAACGCTGCGGCGGGCGGCGTGGCGGGCCAGTCATCATTAGCGCCAACGCAAAGCCGATCGCGCCCGCGATCAACATGGAGCCGAGCGGATTGTCCTGCACCTTCTTCGCAATCGCTTGCGAGCCGTCACGGAAAGTATCGCCGCTGTTCCCATAGGCGTCTTTGGCGTAGCTGACGGCGGCGTCCGTGGCATCGCGCGCTGCATCCTTGGCCTGACCGTACAGGTTCTGCGCCGTACCTGCCGCCTCGCGGACGCGGCCTGCTGCCTCGGTCTTTGCGTCGCCGGCCCTATCGCCTACGGCGCCTTCGAGCTTACCGGCAAAATCCTCCGCGGAGCCTGCAATTCGATCCGTGTCCATGCGCACACTCCCTAACTCAGATGAGGTTCCACAGAGCTAAACGGACGAGGTCAGTTTACGTTCCTGCGCGCACAGAAGCCGGCTTGCCAATGTGGTGTGGCCAGGGTCTTCCCGCTCCACACTGCGCGGACGAGTGATCGAACATCAAGAAGAAACGGCTCCAGCGGGGGGAGCACTGAGGCCGTCTGGGTCTTGGGGAAAACCACAGAATGGCTGCGGCTTCCCCTGCAGCCGGCCGCATCCAATAGCGGCGCGCCGCCCACTTTGCTCGCTGACTAATTTCAAATTGCGGGTGTCCGGACGGCACCGGACGGTCGGTACTGGCCGGTTTCCGGCGACAGTGGGCCTTGTTTGAAAGTGAGCAGTTTTGAGCAGACGATCTCAGTGCATATCGGCTTTACTGGCGATCACCGGGGGATTGCGCCGTCCGGACCTAATTCAACGCCATCAAGAAAATATTGAGCTTGGTGGGGTTGTGCTGTCATGGGTGCCTTCATTGGTTAACTTTTCCAAAGTGAGCAAAATAGGACAGCGCCTCGATAGCGATGATCCCATGGTGTCTCCATCACCATCCCCTCTGTAACGCTCCCGCCTGAGTTTAGGCGAGCATCATGTCATCCGTGGCAGTCTTGTTCGGCGCAAGCCGCATAGCAATTCGGCCCCATATCTGTCCCAAGTGTTCGGGTCCAATGATCCTGATGCGCATTAGCCCCTCCAGGATCCGATTCGAGATGCGCACGTTTCAGGGCGTCAACTGCGGTCACGTCGATAAAGTCGTCAGCGAAAACCGTTTGATGAAGTGGATGTCTTCCGAGCTGCGCGCGCCGGCCTAAGAAAGGCCCGGCATCCTTCGCGCGCGATGGGCCCCTGCGCGCGAGTATAGGAGGCGCGCCCGTGAGTGCGAGGTTAAGCGTCCACGCGCATTGAGGCCGGAGACCGGGGGTGACCACGAACGCGGAGCTTTGGCTATGAGCGTTATTCCTCTTCACCTTCAAAGAAAGTGTGAGCAGCGGTGGGCCGCTAGATTTGTCTCGCGGGTTGCATCGGCTGCGCCCAGAAGCACCGACTTGAAAGGGACCGTCAACAACTTGCCGAGCCCCGCAAAAGCAAAGGAAAAGCCCGCTGTGTTGAGTAAGCGGGCTTAGTCAGTATTGGAGCTGGCGGCGCAAGCCAAGATCGCAAGGAAGGCACATTGGCCTGCTGAACGCTCGGCTCAAGCATCGATCGGAGAGACAAATGTCAAACAACCCAAAAATCGAACACGAGTACCACGCAGGCAAGGACGAGCTGAAGATATGGGTCCACGGGTATGCGCTCAAAAGCAAAAAGACGCGCGACCAAATTATGAAGACGCTTTGCGATGAAGTTGAGCGGAGCCCGGACCGCCTGATTGAAGACGCCAAGACAAAGGCCCGAAAGGGAACCAACAGTAAAAAACTCCGCGGATACCAGAAGGACGTCAAGTTTGTCGAGGTTGGCGATTGAAGCGATCGGCCGCCTTGAAAGCGAGGGCGGGAGGTGAAGGGACGACATTTGCTGAAATCTATTTTCGAGGCGAAATTTGAAGCTCCAAAAGCGCCATTGTTTGCAGAGTGTTCGGATCTCGCTCGCCCTCATGGGCACTTCGAAGAATCGCTTCTGCGAGCAACTTGACATGGCTTGAGCTAACCGGATGAGGCAGCGTCGAAACTGCGCCCTCCAGTGCATCCCGCATAACCGCAATCAAAGCGGGTGCGAAAGAGGCGTTTGCAAAGTTGTCCATCAGAGTCTCGAAAATCCGGCTGCAATCTGCAAAGCTAAGTTTCGCTAGGGTGTATTGTTCCCGGTGTTCTCATTCTTTCTTAATCTGCATTCTTGGAACAGATGGATGCCCTTGGCTTTGACCCAGCGGAGGACCCTTGGCCCGCTTTTGGAAGACAGCAGTTTTCATCGTCGTCACAGCCTATTTCGTGGTGGACGCCGCGTTATTTTAAGTGACACGGCCGATAATTGTATGGATCGCCAAAAGGAAGCTTTTCGAGCAAACGCGGCTCTGGATCGTTTCCTTGCGACCTTATCCTGCGCTCGCGCTCTTGTTGATTCCGGTAATCATCCTGGAACCGGCAAAGCCACTGGCGGGATATTTGCTGGGAACCGGTCACTTCGCCGCGGGTGCGATTACGTTTGTCACCGCTGAAGTATTGAAGCTGACCTGCATCGAACAACTGTTTCAGCTTAATCGCGACAAATTGCTGTCGATTACCGCTTTTGCTTTCGGATATCGATACTGGCGACAAATGATGGACTTGGTCGAGTCAGTGGAGGTCTGGAAAGCACGACGACTAGCAGACAACGCGGGACATTGGCTTCGATCCAAGCGAGTTCATCACCTACAATTCCGCTCGTATTACAAGTAAAGCTCCATGTTCAGACGCGGCGGAGCCGCTATTCGAAGCGAGCAAGGGCGGCCAATGGCTGCTTTCCCGCGTTAGAACTCGCCACTAACAGATACATCGCCTACCTTCACCACGGAGTCATTTGCTCGGCCTGGAAACGAGCCGATTTATTCGAAATGGTCGTTTCTGAAAGGGATCTGTCGCATCCCCGCGGCAAGCCTGATCAGCGATTCCATATTCAGACGTGCAGACCCAACAAGCTTGCAACAATGATGGCAACGACCACTACGCCGATGATGTAGAAAATGTTCATTGTGTACTCCGATTCAAGTATGCGCGATTTCAATATGAAGACCGCGGCGCTGGAATGGGAACGGCTGGGCCTGAGGTCCGTTCCAACGTTGACTGAAATCGGCTGCTTCGGTGATCGCCCCGATGTCGATCGGCCGTTAGGCACAGATCTTCACGCTGGTATCAGGGCGGCAACCGGGAGCTTGTTGAAAGCATTGCTGCTTAGTGGCGGAACGTCTCTCCGTGCAGCTTGTTGGCCCCATAGAGGAAAATCCAATGACCAAGCTGAACGTTCCTGCCGCGGTTTCGGCGCTTTCAACCCACGGTATGTAGGATGCCCAAGAGCAAGAAGCCGGTGCCTACCGGCCCAATGAGAATGCAGCCCCTCGATCGCGGCTCGGGAATGCCCACACAAGGGCTGCCTATGATGCCAGGTGCGGGGAAGGCAGCGGTGCCGCCACAACAGAAACAGCAGCCATCAAGGGCGGAAGCAGTCCGCGCCGCCAACGCGAGAATAACGAGGAGGAACTCCCTGCGGAAGCAGCGGGATGTCCAAAAGGGCAAAATGCTGCCCTAGTTTCTTGAATCGATTTCCCGATTCAGATCGTGAAGGTAAGACAGCCCCTCCACCGTCAAGCGGTGTTCGTCTCTTTCGCCCTCGATGTACATTTTCAATAGATGTTCGGAAAGCCGTTTGCGGGTGCCCGTGGTCTCGGAACGGTCTGCAAGCGCGCCATATATGATCAGCGCGCGATCGACGGGCAGAATAATCATCGACGTTCTCTTTCTCTGGTTCGAGGCTCTGAATAGGGTAAGGCTCATTGCCCCGCATCGTTCCGTGATGACAGGCGCAATTTTTTGGAGGCGTGCAGGTCAGCCGATCGAGGACCAGATCAGTGCCACAACGGTAACAGCCATCAGCGCCGTGCCAGCCCACCCGAAAAAGGTGAGTGTCGGCCGAGCGCTGAAACGCCCCATCAGCGAAAGGCGCGCATAGTTCCCTTTCCCTCTTCCGTTTGGAGATGTATCGAAAGCGTTCTTGGCAGTGAAGCTCAAACGACGCATGAGTTGCCATGCCTGCAGAGATGCGACCCAGTCCTGGCCTTGACAAAACGTTGCGCAGCACCAGGCGAAAACAGGAATTGACACCAGCTTATCGCGGCTCTGACCGACGAGCGGGGAATGAGCGCGGAGGATATCGCTGCTCGGTCCGGCGGCACGGCGCATGTGGTGCGGCAGCGGCTGCGGCTTGCCGCCATCTCCCCGAAACTGATGCAGGTCTACCGCGACAGCGGCCTGACGCTGGAGCAGCTGACAGCCTTTGCCATCACCGAGGATCACGCCCGGCAAGCGGCAGTGTTCGACCGGCTCACCTACAACCGCGACGCCAGCACCATTCGCCGGCCGAAGAGCGTAGTGCGGTAAATCCGCACGCTACGTTCTGTGCGAGAGGCGGGCGACCGCCTCCCGTGACCCGGTGGGCGGCTGGTAACAGCCGTCCCTACCGCGAACCTGGGCCCTGCGGATGGCGCGCTGGTGTGATGGTGAGGCGCACAGTTGCGTTATGTGCTCCAGATCATCCGAACGATCCTCCGGATGCGCGACTGAAAAATGCTGAAAAGAAGCGCAACGCCGTCGAGCGGTCCGCCTTGCGGGGGCGGCTCGTTACACGCAGCGCCGGAAAGGTGCCGATTGAGATTGCCCGCAAAGTCCCCGATCAGGCGCCGCGTTAGCTCGCGCACCAGTCCATCACGTGCGACCTGAGCCAAAAGACCCTGTAGGCTGTAACCGAGCGAAAGCTCGACACGCGTCGCTGCGCCTCCTTCGATCGGCACCAGGCGATAGCTGATCTGTCCTTGGGTAGACGAGCGAGTGCGCTGGTCCTTTCCGATCCCGATGATCCGGCCCGACCTCGTCTCGCGATTCTGCTCGATTCGAGCGACGCCGTGAAAGTTCGCCGAAATGGGACCAAGCCTGACGCGGATGACAGCCTCGGCGCGCTCCGGGGTTGGCGCACCCACTAGCGAAACTCCGGGGAGGCAGGTCGCGATCTGCCCGATGTCGGCGAACAGATCGAATACCCGGTCGGGTGGAGCGGCAATCGCGAATTGATCGTCAAAGGACTTGCTGGGCACGAATTCGGGGACGTCCGCGACGCCGCAAGTCTGAACCTGTGTCGGATCTTCGGTTTCAGCTTTCGCGGGGCGAGCGAGCTCTCGGGCGCGCGTGCTGTTGCCGCAACCTGATCCCGCCGGACCGAGCAGTCGGCGTCCCGCCCCGGCAACCAGCAAAATGCCCCGCTTGCGACGCTCTTCGATGACCGAGCGTACAGCTCGTACGATTCCAACGTAGCCGGTGCAGCGGCACAGATTCCCGCTCAGGCCCACGCGGATGCCGCGCTCATCCGGACCGTCGAGGCGGAGCACGAGGTCGCGCGACGCGATCAGCATTCCCGGCGTGCAGTACCCGCATTGCAGGGCGTGCTCACGCGCAAAGGCCGTGCGAAGCTCGTTCGCGATCTCGTCGTCGTCCAGGCCTTCGATCGTGGTGACACGCGATCCGTCGCAGGCGCCGGCGTAGGTGATACAGGAGCGGACCGGCACATCATCGAGCAAGAGGGTGCACGCGCCGCATACGCCATGCTCGCAGCCGAGATGAGTGCCGGTCAGGTCGAGGGTATCGCGCAGGAAATCCGCAAGATGGGTCCGCGGCTCGACCGCTGCGCTGACTGTGCGTCCGTTGACCGTGATCCCGATCTCGATCGTGTTCACGCGGCCGCCTCGTTGATCGCGCGACGTAGCACCGTCGTGCCGATGTGCCGATCGGTGGCGTTTGTGACGCCGGCCCTGATCAGGAGAGCGTCGGCCACGCGCGCGTCGAACCGCTGCTTGAACTCGCCGGTCACGCGTCCGCCGAATAGTGGTGCTGCGTCGCGCAGAACGATCGGAGCCGTCTCGATGGCGCCGATCACGACGCGCGACGTCTCTGCGTCCGGGTCTATCAGGACAGCGGCGATCGCGTGTGCAAATTCGCCCGGCTTGCGGCAAGCCTTCATGTAACCCCAGCGGGCCGAAGGCCGCATGACCGGCATGCGCACGGTCTCGAGAATCTCGCCCCGATGCAGCGCCGTCTCCAGCGCGCCGGTGATGAAATCCTCAACTGCGAGATCGCGGGTGCCTTCCACGCTGCGAAGTCGGACCTTCGCGCCGAGCGCCGGCAAAGCCGTAACCCAGTCTGCAGCCGGATCAGCGTGGCTCAGTGATCCGCCGATCGTGCCACGGTTGCGCACCGCGCGGTAGGCGATCGCGGCGGCCACGCGTTGCATGGCGCCGCGGGTGACATCGGGGATGCGACCGTCCTCGATGTCGGAGTGCGTCACGCAGGCACCGATCACGAGCTCGTCGCCGGTGCGTTCAACCCGCCTCAGCTCGGAAAGCCCCGAGATGTCAATGACCCGGTCCAACTGGACCAGGCGCAGATTGAGCATCGGACCGAGCGACTGGCCGCCCGCGATGATCTTGCGCATGTCTCTCGTGTCAGCCAACAAAGCGAGAGCCGCGTCGATGTCTGACGGGCGTTCATACGCGAATGGCGCGGCTTTCATGCGGCGGGTCTTTCCGCTTCACGCGCCGCGAGAACAGCTTTCACGATTCGACGGGGTGAAATCGGCGAGTGCAGAAGTTGGACACCGAGCGGACGCAGGGCGTCGTTCACGGCATTGGCGATCGCGGCCGGCGGCGCGATGGCGCCGCCTTCGCCGATGCCTTTGACGCCGAACATCGTATAGGGTGAGGGCGTCTCCATGTGGTCGAGGCGAGGCTCGGGGACTTCGGTGGGACCCGGCAGCAGATAGTCGGCGAGCGTTGTGGCGAGTGGTTGTCCCTCGGCATCAAACGGCATTTCCTCGTAGAGCGCGGTGCCGATGCCCTGCGCCAGGCCGCCATAGATCTGGCCGTCGACGATCATCGGATTGACCAGCACGCCGCCGTCTTCGACGATGACGTAATCGAGCAGTTCGACCTCGCCGAGGTCGGGATCGACCGCAACAGTGACGGCGTGCACGGCATAGCTGAACGTGCCGCTGTCGCGCACCGGTTTGTATCCGCTGGTCGTTTCAAGTCCGGCCGGGTCGACATCTCCGGGCAAGTCCTGCGGGCGCCGGTACCAGGTGTGCGCGATCTCGGCGAGGCCGACGCTGCCGTTGGGCCCACACACACGGCCGTCGCACAATTCGACCGATGCGGCATCCAGTTGCAACAGCTTGGCACCTATAAGCTTCGCGCGCTCAGCGATCTGCCCACAGGCGGTCCCGACAGCGCCTCCCGCCATCACCATCGATCGCGAGCCCCAGGTGCCGGTCGAGTAGGGTGTAATGGCGGTGTCGCCAAGCACGACACGCACCCTGGCCGTGTCGATGCCGAGAATTTCGTGCGCGATCTGCGCCAGCGTCGTCTCGAGACCCTGGCCGTGCGAATGCACCCCGGCGCGGATTTCCAGTCCGCCATCCGGCGTCAGGCGCACGGTGGCCTGCTCGTGGCCCGGCACCATCGGAATGCCCCAGCCGGCATAGACGGAGGTGCCGTGGGCGGCCTGCTCGCAATAGACCGCGAGACCGATTCCGATCAGCCGCCCGTCCGGCTCTCCCCGTTGTTGACGCGCGCGCACGACAGCGACATCGATCGCCGCCAGCGCGCGCCGCATGGCCTGCGGGTAGTCGCCGCTGTCGAAATGCTTGTTGGTGATATTATCGAACGGCATGTCTTCCGGGCGGACCAGATTGCGCAAGCGCACTTCGCCGGGTTCGAGGCCGGCCGCTGCGGCCACTGCATCCAGCATGATCTCCAGTGCGAAGCAGACGCCGGTGCGCGCCACGCCGCGATAGGGCAGGATCGGACATTTGTTGGTCGCAACCGAAAAGGTTCGGCAGCGATAGGCCGGCATCTGGTAAGGGCCGGGCAGGATGCTCGCGACTTGCGCAGCTTCGAGACAGGCGGAGAACGGATAGGATGAATAGGCTCCGGAATCGACCGTTGCCTCGCAATCGATGCCGCGGAGGCGGCCGTCGCGCTCGGCATAGACGGTGATGTTGTAGTGATGTTCGCGGCAGTTTGCACTCGCGCTCAAATGTTCGCGCCGGTCCTCGATCCAGCGGACGGTCAAGCCTTTCTGCATCGCGAGCCAGGCAAGGCAGACTTCCTCGGGCAAAAGGATGCCCTTGTGGCCGAACCCGCCGCCGATGTCGGGCGCCACGATGCGGATGCGGCCCTGTTCGACGCCGAGACAATCGGACAGGCCATTGCGCACGATGTGCGGCATCTGGGCGCCGGTATAGAGCGTCAGCTGATCGAGGCGATGATCGAAGACGGCGACCACGCCCCGGCCTTCGATTGGCGCCATGCACTGGCGTGCCGTCGAGATTTCCCGCGTCACCTTGATCGGGGCATCAAGCGCCGGCGTGATGTCGACCTCGAACAGGGTTTCGAGAAAGACGTTGTCGCCCCAGTGTTCGTGGACGAGGACAGCATCCGCCTCGCGCGCCGTGCGCATGTCATGGACCGCGGGCAACGGTTCAAGGTCCAGCGTGATCGCGGCCGCAATGTCCTCGGCCTCCGCGCGCGTCGGCGCCACGCACATTGCGACGAGCTCGCCGACATGGCGCACCTTGTCGTTCGCAAGCACGGGCTGCTCCGAGATCTTGAAGCCGGGCAGCCCGGAGACGGCGCGGATCGGCTTCACACCGGCGAGATCGGCCGCCGTGAACACGACCTCACGATAACGCTCCGGCACGTGGATGCCTCGGACACGGGCGTGCGCCAGCGGGCTGCGCACAAAAGCAACGTCCCGCAGGCCGGGCAATCTGACGTCCGCCACGTACTGGCCGCGCCCGCGCAAGAAACGATCGTCCTCCTTGCGCAACAGCCGCGCGCCGACGCCTTGGGGGTTGGCGGTACTAGCGGAAGGAGGGGTGCGTTCGGCGTCGGACATTCGGCTTGCCGTCTCCGCTTGTCGAGCGGTCAGGCGGCGACCGCCTCGGGCAGGATGGGAGCGACCGCGTCGTGGCGTACCCCTGCGCGGAGGCAAAACACCGGCCGTAGCAGGCGATCGGCGATCACTTCCGTCTTCTCGTTGTCGCGCAGGACGTAGCGGCCAGGCTTCTGCTGGAGCACGCTGACGTCGGCGTCCATACCTGGGCGCAGCGCGCCGATCTTGTCCGAAAGGCCCAGCATCTCGGCCGGGTGGGACGTGACCATCGGTACGACCTGCTCCAGCGAAAGGCCGAGCGCCATCATCGAACTCATCGCCTGCACCAAACTGAACTTCGCCTGACCGGCGAACGGATGGTTCTCGTCGTCGGCGTGTTCGTCGGGCGTGCCGGGAGGCGCCGGCACGTGAGTGTTATAGCCGTGGATGTCGGCGCCGAGCGTGGTCGGAACAATGCCGGAGGCGATGGCCTTGCGCGCGAGGCGATAGGAGAAATGGCTGCCGTGACCGACATCGACCTTGAGCCCGCGATCGAGTGCCGCCTGGATCACGGGATGCACCTCGCCATCGCGGTTGACGAAACCGCCCGGGTGCCGCGTGAAGGGATGCGCCAGGACGTCGCCGGGCCGGAGCAGCGGAATCACCCGCTCCAAAATCGTGTCGACGTCCTCCCCGTTGGTCCCGCTTTCCGGCAATCCCCAAAGCTGGCCGAAATGCACATAGACCGGCAGGTCGGCGCGGCGCCCGATCTCGGCGGCCATTTCGATGACGCGGATGCCCCAGCGCGCAAAACCGCCGATTTCGGCATGCGCCTTGATGCCGCGAACGAGATCGCGGTTTGTGATCGCGGCCTTGACGGTCGCATCGATATCGACGCAGTCGGGCCGGTAGAGATTGGGATAGTAGTGTCCTTCCAGGCCCCCGACCAGATAAGCGGACAGGAACGCATAAATGCGGGATTGCGCCTGCTTCGCGATGAAATGCCGGAAACCGGGCAGGGTCATGCAGGAGGGGCCGCCCTGATCGACCAGCGTCGTGACGCCCGAGTCAACACCGACCATGTCGGCGTTCATGCCGAAACGGCCGGTGACATATTGATAGACATGGGCGTGGGTATCGATCAGGCCGGGCAGAACGATCATGCCGCCGACGTCCACGATATCCTTCGCACTCGCCGGCAGGATGTCGGGCTGGACCGCGGCGATCTTTCCATTGCGAATGGCGACGTCCTTCAGGCCATCGATGCCTGATGCCGGATCGATGACCCGGCCGCCGCGCAGCAGCAGGTCGAAGGTGGTGCTTACGGACATCGCCGGTCTCCTCTCCCGCTGGTTGCCATGTTTGGCTTGCCGATCAATTGCGAAGCATGCTTCGTATTACACCAATGTCGACGGCATAGACAGCATCAAATTCGTGCAATGCTGGTGCAGACCTCATGTCGGGGAGCATTTGATGGCGGGAGGACGGGTGGTGAAGAAAGACGTCTCGTGGCCGTTGGAGCAGCGTCCGGGCTACCTGATCAGGCGGCTGCATCAAATCCATGTCGCCCTGTTCCAGGAGAAATGCGCGGCTTTTGAGATCACCCCCTTGCAGTACAGCCTGCTCTCCGCGCTGGCGAAGCGCGGAACCGCGGACCAGACCACCCTGGCCGCGGATATTGCGCTCGACCGCACCACGACGACTGGAGCGCTTAAGCGCCTGCAATCACGTGGCTTCGTCGATCGCGCGATCGAACATCATGACCGCCGATCACAGACCTGCCGACTCACGAGGGCCGGGGCCACGTTGCTGCGCAGAATGGAAGCATCGGCGCGCGCGGCGCATCTCGAGACGGTCGACGCCCTGAGCAAGGCGGACCAGACGCGCTTCATCATGATGATGCAGAAGATCGTGGCCGTCCGCCCCAGGAGATTGAACGCGACGGTACCCGATTGACCGACCTTGTCGTACGGCACAGTCGGACGACTACATTCTGTGCAGTCTGCCTCAAAAACGGGAGCCCCGCGCACATTTTGCCTCGGGAGTGAGCGGCACCACCCCAGCGAATGCGAAGCGTGCTTCGCATTTGAGGTGCGGTTTCCTCGAAATACCTGGTCTACCTGGCGAACAATAGTGATGAATCCCTGCCAAATGCGCTGCTGCAAAGGGGGCTGCCCTATCAGCGGCAAAATCTGGCATGTCCTTTGCTCGAAGTCTTAGTCGTCGAGTTGGAGGCTAATGGTTCCGCATCGCCTCGCGATCGTCGACCGAATAGCCCGTCTCAGGGGAGATCGCGATGCAATGCTCCGACGGGAGGCTGCGCTGATGTCGTCCTGGTCGGAGGTGGTTGGCAGGCGTTTTGGCGATGGCGCCCCGTTGAGCGAGGGCGCCGATGACAACGACTTCCTTCGCCGTGTTTTGTCGCGGAAGACCGTGCGCCGCTACAGCGACAGGATACCTGCAGAGGAGCTGCTGGACCGGCTGGTGGCCTGCGCCCTGAGCGCGTCGGCAAAGTCCGATTTTCAGCAGGCCTCGATTCTGCGCGTGCGCGATCAACAGAAGCGTGCCGCCATCGGCGAACTGTTCCCGAGCATGCCGTGGATTGGCGCCGCGCCTGCCTTCTTCATATTCCTCGGCGATGCGAGGCGGCTGCAGCGGATCGGGGAGATCCGCGGCAAGCCGGTTCGCAACGGAACGCTTGAAGGATTCTTCAACGCCAGCATCGATGCTGCACTTGCCATGCAGACCATGATTCTGTGCGCGGAATCGGTTGGGCTCGGGGTTTGTCCGATCAGCGTCATCCGCAACGAGATTGACAAGGTCGCGGCCGTCCTCGGTCTGCCCGACCTGGTCTTTCCCGTTGCAGGGTTGTGCCTTGGTTACCCGGAAGGAGAAGGCCATGTCAGCCTGCGCCTGCCGCGCACCCTGACCACGCATGCCGACCGCTATGACGATAGCGCACTTGGTCTGGCGATCGACGACTACGACCGAAGGCGGCATGCGCTGCACGCGATCCCGAGGGAGCAGCAGCGCTCCAATGCGGAATTCGGCGAGGCGGAGTTCTACGGCTGGTCGGAGGACAAGGCCAGGCAGGCGGCCAAGGCCGAAGGCGCGGCGTTCCCGCCCTATCTTCGCTCACATGGATTTAGCTTCGATTGAAATGTCCAGAAAAGGGAAACTCATGATGTCGACCTGTTCGCTCTCCCGATTCGATTCGCCTTCCAGGCGCCTGACGCTCGGTTTCCTGGCAGTTCTGTTGACCGCGCCCGTTCTCGTTGGCGGCGTCAGGGCAGCGGGCCTCGACGAGATCAAGAAGCGTGGGCTGATCGTCGCGACCGAGGACGATTTCCGTCCCTTCGAGTTCGTGAAGGATGGCCAGCCGACCGGTTTCGACAATGAGCTGATCGAAGACCTGCGCAAATACGCGCCGTTCGAGATCAAGCAGCAGATCCTGCCGTGGACCGGTATTCTGGCCGGCGTCTCGACCGGAAAATACGACGTCGCGATCACTGCCGCCATCATCACCAAGGAACGCAAGAAGTCGCTCGATTTCACCAGCCCGATTGCGGACGCGACGCATTATTATGTCAAGCGCAAGAACGACACGAGCATTTCGGGCATTAAGGATCTGAACGGCAAGATCGTGGGCGTCCAGGCCGGCAGCGCGTTGCTCGCCCGGCTGCCTGAACTTGCCGCGATGCTGGAAAAGGATGGTGGAAAGCTCGGCAAGGTGGTCGAATACACGTCCTATCCCGAAGCCTACCAGGACCTGGCGCTTGGCCGGGTTGATTATGTGGTCAACACCGTCATCAACATCAAGACGCTGGTTGCCGAGAAACCCGCCGTCTTCGAGGTCGGCCAGCCGGTATCCGGAAAATCCTTCCCGGCCTGGGCGGTCGCCAAGGGCAATACCGAGTTATTGGATTTCCTGAACGGCTTCATCGCCAAGGAGAAGGAAAACGGCAGGTTCGCTGAATTGCAGAAGAAATGGTTCGGCGAGGCATTTCCCAGCCTGCCGGTATCGTTCGAGCCCGAGTTCTAATCGGCCGCTGGATTGATCGGCTATGAGCGCGGGCGATCTCCTTGCCATCCTGCAGGGTGCCGTGGTGACGGTGACGTTGTCGCTGATCGGCATCCTGATCGGTCTGCCGATCGGCCTGGCGCTCGCGGTGTTGCGCTGGGCCGACGTGCCGGTGATCGCGCCCGTGGTTAAGGTCTATGTCAGCATCCTGCGCGCGACGCCGCTGGTCACGCTTCTCCTGCTGCTGTTCTTCGCGCTTCCCAACATCGGCATTGCGATAGGTCCGGTCTCAGCGGCGATCCTAGCGCTGGTCATGAACACGGCCGCATTCAACTGCGAGGTCTGGCGCGCGGCGTTGATGAATTTTCCGAAAGATCAGTACGAGGCGGCGCAATCGGTCGGCATGAACGCGAGCTTGCGGTTTCGTCGGATTGTCCTGCCGCAGATCGTGCGGGTCAGTCTTCCCGGCCTTGTCAACGAGATGTCGCTGCTGATCAAGGTCACGCCGGTGCTTGCGGTGGTCGGCGTCGTCGACATTACGCGGGCCGCGGTACGGATCGGGGCCGAGACGTACGATCCGCTGCCTCCATTCCTGATCGCGGTGGCGCTGTATGCGCCCATCGTGTTCGTTCTGGTTTCTCTGCAGCGCTGGATCGAGCGGCGGCAGGTCATGGCCGAGGCGGCGGCATGATCCGCGATTTCGGCATCGTCTGGAGCGAGCGCGACCTGCTGCTGAGCGGACTGGCCAACACCACGATTCTCTCGGTGTTGTCGGCCGCGGCAGCCCTCCTGCTCGGATTCGTTCTGACGCCGACGTTGATGTCGAAGCAACGATGGCTCGGTTTTCTTGCGCGCGGCTTCGTCGACGGCATGCGCTGCGTGCCGTTTCTGCTGTTCGCCTATATCGTCTATTACGGTCTTCCCTCGCTTGGTGTCAGGCTTGACAACTGGACCTCCGGGCTTGTCGCCCTGACGATCTACAACGCCGCCTACATGGCTGAGATCCTGCGTGGCGCCTGGGCGGCGCAGCCGCGCGAGCCGATCGAGGCCGGCGTTGCCTTCGGCTTTTCCAATGTCGGGCTATTCCGCCGCATCGTGCTGCCGCCGCTGTTGCTGGCGGCTGGTCCAGTGATGGGCAATCAGATGATCCAGATCGTCAAGGACAGCGCCTTTCTCACCATCATCGCGCTGCCGGAACTGACGCATGCTGCCAGTTCGATCCAGTCGCGGCACTATGTGCCGTTTGCCGCCTTCATCACGGCCGTGTTCCTCTATTGGGGCCTCTGCCTCGTCATCGAGGCCGGCGTCGGTTCGATCGACCGGCTGGCCGCGGCACGACGCTAGGAGCCGCGATGACCGACAGCAGGAAGGTTCTCGATGTCGCCGGCGTGTCGAAGCGCTTTGGTCCTCTGGAGGTGCTGTCGGACATCAGCTTCGAGGTTGCGAAGGGCGAGACGGTCTGCGTGCTCGGGCCATCGGGCTCGGGCAAATCGACGCTGCTGCGCTGTATCAACTGGCTCGAACGGCCCGACGCCGGTCAGATCTATCTCAACGGGGTCGAGATCGGCGTCACTGGCGGGGGGCTTGTCATGACCGATCGCGAACTGTCGCGGATCAGGACGCGCATCGGCATGGTGTTCCAGCATTTCGCGCTGTGGCCGCATCTCACGGTGCTGCAAAACCTGATGGAGGCGCCGGTCCAGGTCCAGAAGCGGCCGCGGGCCGAGGTCCGCGACGAGGCGCTGGCGCTGCTTGCGAAGGTGGGATTGAGCGACAAGCGCGACGTCTTTCCGGCAAAACTGTCCGGCGGGCAAAAGCAGCGCGTCGGGATTGCGCGGGCGCTCGCGATCCGACCGGACCTGCTCCTGTTCGACGAGCCGACCAGCGCGCTCGATCCGGAACTTGTCGGTGAGGTGCTGGTGGTGATGCGGGAGCTGGCGCGGGAAGGCATGACCATGGTGGTCGTCACCCACGAAATGGGCTTTGCCCGTGATGCGGCAACGCGGATTCTGTTTCTCGATCGCGGACGCGTGGTCGAGATGTCCTCGCCGGACCAGTTCTTTTCTAATCCCGAGAGCGAACGCGCGCGTCAATTCATCCAGCGCTATGCGGGCAACGTCGCCAATGCCAGGCTTGCGGTTACATCGAAGTAGACGGGAGAGCAGTGAATGGATCCGATCTTTCACCTTTTGCCTGACGCACCGAAGCCGGTCGCTCCCTACAGCCACGCCGTCGAGGCGGGCGGCTTCGTTTTCGTGACAGGACAGCTCGCAACCGATCCGGACGACGATTCGCTTCCCGTTCCGCCGGGCATCGAGGCGCAGACACGCAAGGTCATGGACAATCTCGCGCGGGTCCTGAGGGGATGCGGATTGACGTTCGCCAACGTCGTTTTCATCCGGATCTATCTCACCGATTTCAAGCGCGACTACGCGCCGATGAACGCGATCTTCTCGACCTATTTCGAGGACGGCCGGCGTCCTGGCCGGACCACGGTCGGCGTGACCGACCTCGCCCGCGGCGGCATCATCGAGATCGATATGATCGCCTTCAGACCTTGAGGGGCCGGCATGGACACGCTGATCGAAATTCCGGCACGGCGCGGCAAAGCGACGTTCGTCTCGAGCGGACAGATCGTCACCGTCATCAACACCCATGGTGAGCAGGTGGTCGATACCTGGGCCTTCAACCGGGCGGATCTCGGCGAGTTCATGTCGAACGAGCACACGCGGGCCCACAGCCTGCACCTCATCCCGAGGGTGGGCGATGCGCTGCGGACCAACAAGCGTCGGCCGATCCTGACGCTGATCGAGGACACATCTGGCGGCATTCACGACACGCTGATCGCGGCCTGCGACCGTTACCGCTACACGTTCCTCGGGGTCGAGGGCCATCACGACAACTGCACCGACAATCTGTTTGCCGGCATGGCCGAGCTTGGGCTCGTGCCCCCGGAGGTGCCGAGCCCGCTCAATCTCTTCATGAACATTCCCTGGAATGCAGAGGGAACGCTCGGATTTGCAGCGCCACCGCGGCCGGTCCCCGGGGGCCATGTGCGGCTGCGCGCCGAGATGGATCTGGTCATCGCGTTCTCCGCTTGCCCGCAGGACATCCTGCCGATCAATGGCAAGGCCGGACAACCGGTTGAGGCCCACTTCACGGTCACAGCCCCATCTCCCGGAGCGACCACATGATGAACCGGACGAAAGTGGAAGCTGCCGAAGCCAATCGGCGACGTTATGAGGAACTGCGCGCGACGGGGCAGCAGCTGACACCGAAAGGCTTGCCCGAACCGACGGCGCTTGATGGCGCGCCGATTTCGCCTGATGACATTATCTCGCACGAGCTGGTGCCGGCCGGCTGGTACGCAACGCTGCGACTGCGCCGCGGCGAAGCCTTGAGGATCGTCGATGACAGCGGCCGCTCCAGCGTCTCGCTGATTGCCTGGCGCGAGGAGGATTGCTCGGAACGGATCAACTGCGCCGATACCGTAAAGGTGCAATGGAGCGCCGCGATCTCGAAGGGGCGGGTCATTCTGTCAGACATGGGGCGCGTGATGCTGTCGCTGATCGAGGATAGCAGCGGCGCGCATGATCTTCTGGTCGGGGGCTCGACGCCCGCATCGACACTCGCAACATTCGGCTCAGTCACGCGCAACACGCAGCAGAATTTCTTGGCTGCCGCGGCGAAAGTGGGGCTCGATATCAGGGATATCCCGCCCTGCGTCACGCTCTTCGCGCCGGTATCGACGGATGAGGTCGGCCGCTTGGTCTGGAACGGGAGCCGCAAGCGGCCGGGTGATTTTGTCGATCTGCGCGCCGAGATGAACCTGATCGCCGTTGCGTCCAATTGTGCCCACCCGCTCGATCCCGCGCGGCCAGCGGCGTCAGGATCGGTCACGCTGATCAAGCACCGGGCTCGGCCTGCGGCCGCTGATGATCTGTGCCGGACTGCGTCGCCTGAGGCAGTGCGTGCGTTTGCGTTCACCGACCGGCTCTATGCCTGAAGGAATGCGTTCATGGCCGATCCAGAGATAAGCGAAACCGCGTACGCCTGCGATATCCCGGCGGGACGGCCGTGGTCGCGCGTGCTGAAAAAGGGGCAAACCTTGCGGATCATCGACTGCGAGGGCCAGCAAGCGGTCGACGCCCTGCTTTATAGCGCGGATGATCCAGCCGAGCGCTACAGCGCGCAGGACACACTGCGGGTCCAGGGTTCGGCCTATGTCGAGCTCGGAACGCAACTGATCTCGAACAAAGGCCGCGTGATGGCGCGCATCACCGCCGACACCAGCGGGAGCCATGATACGTCGGCGGGCTGCTGCTCCTGCGAAAGCAATGCGGTGCGCTTTGGCGAGGCGACGAAGTATCAGCATGCGTGCCGCGAGAATTTCATCCTCGAACTGTCGAATCATGGCCTCACCAAGCGCGACATTGTGTCGAATCTGAACTTCTTCATGAGTGTGCCGATCGAGCCTTCAGGCAATTTCACGGTCGTGGACGGCATTTCGGCGCCAGGCAGCTATATCGACATCGCCGCGGAGATGGACGTGCTGTTCGTGATCTCCAACTGTCCGCAGGTGAACAACCCTTGCAATGGGTTCAATCCCACCCCTATCCGCGTGGAGATACGCGACGCGCCGCTGTTCTGACACAGACCAAGGCTGGTCGTCGCGACCAAGGCTCGGCGTCTCAGCCAGGCTTTGGGACAAGCGACAGCGCGGCCTTGGTCAGCAGCCCATCCGCGCGTCGCAATTCATCCAAGATGGTGAAGTGATCCGCGCCCTCGACGGCGATGAGTTCGCCGGGCGCGCCCGCGGCTCTGCGAACTTCGTGGAGCTTCCGCGAGTCCCATACCAGGGCGGGCAATTCGGCCGAACCATAGGCGATGACAAGAGGCTTCTGCACGACGGGAATCCGCAGCGGCGAGAGCTTTGCGATCTCTTCATCCGTCAATCTCAGCGCCGCATTCAGCCATGTGTCGCGGATCGGCGCGAGATCAAAGACGCCGGAAATCGCCAGCCCGGCTGTGACGACGGCATGATGCAGCGCGAGCGTGGCGAGCTGTGCTCCCGCGGACCATCCGCACAACAACACGGGACCGGCGATGCCCTGCGATGGTCCTTTGGCGGCGAGCCAATCCAGCGCCTGCGATATCTCTTGCACGATCTGCATCAGGCTTGCCTGCGGTGCCAGCGAATAGCCGGGAATGGCGACAGACCAGCCGTGGGCCGCCAATCCCTCGATCATCATCGCGAAATCCTCTCGCGAATTGCGTTGCCAATAGCCGCCATGAAGGAACACCAGGCAAGGCGCCGATCTGTCCTGGGCCGGGTAGAGATCGAACTTGGTCCTTTCGCCGGGCCCATAGGGGACATCGAGCGTCCTGGGGTGCAGGGCCTGTAGCTTCGCCGAGGCTGCGTTTCGCGCCGCGACCAGCGCGGGGCTGTCGGCGACCGCCTTGTTGTTGTCGTAGGCCGCGTCGCGCTCGGCTTGCGACAACGCGCTCCAGTCCTGGCGAGGGTCTTTCGGTTCGCTATCGCTCATCGGTAGCCTGTAGCACGAATGGAGCGGTGCAGTCTAACCGCTCGCCAACAAGCATATTCCCAATCCCCTCAATTCGGTAATAAGGTCGCAAGGAACGGGCGACAACAAGATGTATCGTCGCAAGCAATATGGGTTGTCATGGCGCTGGTCGAGGATAATTCAGGAAGTTGGCGCGTCGGGGTATTGTTCTCGCAGACCGGAGTGACTGCAGCGATCGAGCGCACACAGTTGAACGGCACGCTGTTGGCGATCGAAGAGGTCAATGCGAACGGCGGCATATTGGGGCGCCCCATCGAAGCGGTGATGTACGATCCTGCCTCGGATCCGAAGAAATTCCGAGCCTTCGCAGAGCGGTTGTTTCAGGTCGACCGGATCCGGCTGCTGTTCGCCTGCTACATGTCGAGCACGCGAAAGGCGGTGCTGCCGGTCGTCGAGGCACACCGCGGACTGCTGTTCTACCCGACGCTGTATGAGGGTTTCGAGTATTCGCGACATTGCATCTATACGGGCGCGGCGCCTAACCAGAACTCGCTCCAGCTGGCGAGATTCTTGCTGTCCGCCTACGGCAATAGGCTCCTATTTGTTGGCTCGAACTACGTCTACCCCTATGAATCGAACCGCGTGATGGGCGACTTCGTCGCCCAGGGCAAGGGCAAAGTCCTCGACGAGATTTATATTCCGCTCTATCCGGCGGAGAGGGATTTCGAGAAGGTCATCACGCGGATCAAGAAGACGTCTCCGGACGTGATCTTCTCGACTGTGGTCGGCAGCGGCACCGCGATGCTCTATCGCGCCTTTCGCGCCGCCGGCTTCGATCCGGCGCGAATGCCGATTGCGAGCCTGACGACCAGCGAGGCCGAGGTCGCCGAAATGGGCCCCGAGGCGGCCGAAGGCCATATCACCGCCGCGCCTTTCTTCGAAACGCTGTCGTCTCCTGCCGCGAAACGTTTTGTTGCAAGTTTCAAGGAAAAATACGGCGGGAGCGCCCCGGTCACCGCGGGTGCCGAAGCATCGTATTTTCAACTCCACCTTGCGATGCGGGCGGTGGCGAAATGCGGAACGGATGATCCCGAGCAGGTGCTGAGCAATCTGCGCGATGCCGAGTTCGACGCGCCGCAGGGGCGTGTCAGGATCGATCCGGAAAACAATCATACTTATCTCTGGCCGCGAATTGCACGCCTTGATCGTAATGGTCGCTTTCAAACGGTCTGGAATCCCGGCGTAAGGGTGAAGCCTGATCCTTACTGTGTCGTTCAAAGCCTCGACGACTGGTCGGTCGACGACCTGCCGCTGCTTCACCCATAAGCGTTCCGCGTCGGAGAACTGGGAGTGGCGATCCAAATTCTTCGTGACTTGCGGGGCCTGCGTGTGCATGTGGTGCACCCGCCGGATAACGAGCGCACGCAGCTCGTCGAGCATCTTCGCCGCATTGGTTGCATGGTCGAGACCCAGTGGCCGGTGCCGGACTGCTGGTCGGAGGGCGCCGATGTCGTGCTGCTCGCGATCGAGCACGACGTACGTGCGGAAATTCAGCGGCTGTTGAAATCCGATGGCGGACATCGGCCGACCTTGATCGCGGTGGTCAGCTACGAGGATCCTTCGACCTTGCAGTTGGTGCTCGAAGCCGGCGCGGTCGCCGTGATCGAGCGGCCCATTCGCCCGTTTGGCCTGCTGACCAATCTCACGATCGCACGCAGTCTTTGGCTCGAGCGCCGCGCGGCGGACAAACGCGTGCGCAAACTCGAGCGCAAGCTCGCGGGCATTCAGCGGATACAAAAGGCGAAGGTGATCCTCATGGATGGCCAGGGCCTCAACGAAGCCGAGGCCTATGAAAGCATTCGACGGCAGGCGATGTCGAAGCGCCTGTCGATGGACGACATGGCGGCTGCGATCATCCACGCAAATGAGCTGTTGCAATATCGTCCGAAAGGTGATTGACTTTTTATAGTCGCGGAAAATCTCTCGCGACATCGCCGGACCACCAATGTTGCTGGTCTGGCTCCGGCTAGGCAGCCCGAAAGACCCGCGAGGGTCCGTCGGGCTTTTTTATTTTGCGGATCTTGTATCGCCGCCGACGCAGTCGCGTTTTCGGGGATTGGTTCGATCTGGATAATTGTCGGGATGGCACAGCGTGCTTCGGCGCGAACGGCGAAGTGCGCCCGGACACAAGGGGAGCGGAGTATGGCGGTCGACAGACGCAGGTTTATCAAGAACGGGTTGCTCGCGGGTGGCGCGGTGATCACCTCGCCCTGGGTTTTCTCGACGGGAGCGAGAGCGGCGGGCGAGATCAAGGTTGGCGTTCTCTTCTCGCTGACGGGCGGTCTCTCGATCATCGAGAAATCGCTGCATGACGCCACCATGATGGCGATCAGCGAGATCAACGACAGTGGCGGCGTGAAGGGAATGAAGATCGCGGCGATCGCGGAAGACGGCGCCTCCGATCCCAAGACCTACAACGAAAAAGCGTCCAAGCTGGTGATCCAGGATCACGTTCCGACCGTGTTCGGCTCCTACACCTCGGCGAGCCGCAAGGCCGTGCTGCCGGTGTTCGAGAAGCGGAACAACCTCTATTTCTATCCCACCTATTACGAAGGGTTCGAGTGCTCGAAGAACGTCGTCTACACCGGAGCCGTTCCGAACCAGCAGCTGTCCAACTTCATTCCGTGGATTATCAATACGCTCAGCAAGAAGAAATTCTTCATCGTCGGATCGAACTACATCTATCCGCGCGAGATGGCGAAGGTCTCGAAGATCCTGATCGAGAAGAACGGCGGAGAGTGGATTGCCGACGAATATCTCGAGCTCGGCCATTCCGAGTGGGGATCGATGGTCAACAAGATCAAGGGCTCCGGCTGCGATGTGGTGCTCTCCAACGTGGTTGGCGATTCCGTGGTCGCGTTCTACCGCGAGTACAAGAACCAGGGATTGACCCATGACAAGCTGCCGATCTGCGCGACGGTGACCTCGGAGATCGAGATTGCCGCAATGGGCGCCGAATATGCGGTCGGCAGCTTCACCTCCTTCCCGTATTTCCAGGCAATCGACACCGACCGCAACAAGGCTTTCGTCGAGCGCTATCGCGCCTTCGTCAAGGACCCGAAGGCGGTGACGCATCACGCGCTGGAGTCGTCCTACTTCCAGGTCTACCTTTGGAAGCAGGCGGTCGAGAAGGCCGCCGAGATCACGCCGGTCGCGATCCGCGAGGCCGTGAAGGGGCAGGAGTTCGACGCGCCGAACGGCCATGTGAAGATCGAGGCGGAGAACCTGCACACCTACCTCACGCCGCGCATCGCTCAGTGGCTTCCGGACGGCCAGGGCAAGATCATAGACGCCTACAAGGAGCCGGTCATTCCGCTTCCTTACGTTGCCTATGGCGAGACCCCGACCAATCTGTTCTGCACGTCGAAGGGGCTCGACACCTCCAAGCTCAGCAAAACCTGACGGTGATGGCTGCACCCATCGCGCGGCATTCGCGCGGTGGGGGCGACTGATGGGACGGTGTCATGCTCGAGGTTCTCTTCATCGGTCTCAGCCTCGGATCGATTCTGCTTCTGGTCGCACTCGGCCTTGCCATCACCTACGGGGCCATGGGCGTGATCAACATGGCGCATGGCGAAATGGTCATGATCGGCGCCTATGTCACGGTCATGTCGGGCATCTGGCTCGGCACCAATATCTTTGTTGCCATTCCGCTCGCTTTCGTCGTGACGGCGCTGCTCGGCTTGCTGATCGAGCGCATCGTTGTGCGGCGGCTTTACGGGCGGCTCCTGGATACGTTGCTCGCGACCTGGGGCATTGCGATCCTGATCCAGCAGGCGGTTCGGCTGGAGTTCGGCTTGTCGTTTTTCGGCATTCATATCGAAGGACTGGGGCCTGGCCTGCAGAAGGTCGATGTGCCGGCGATGCTGCAGGGCACGCTCTCGATCGGTGGTGCCGGTATCAACCGTTACCGGACCTTCATCATTCTGGTCACCGCAGTGCTGGCGCTTCTGACCTGGATTCTCGTCTATCGAACCAGCCTGGGAATGCAGGTGAGGGCGATCATCCGCAATCCAAAGATGGCAGCGGCCTGCGGCGTCGATGTGACGCGGGTCAACGCGCTGACTTTCGCTTTCGGCTCGGGGCTGGCGGGCGTCGCCGGCGTGATGATGTCCGGTTTCAAGACGGTGTTTCCCGACATGGGAACGCCGATGGTGGTCGACGGCTTCCTCGTGGTGGTGATGGGCGGCGTCGGCAGTCTGCTTGGTTCGGTGTTCTCGGCCGGAATTCTAGGCGAGATCAACGGGCTGGTCGCAGCTGCGACCAACGACATTCTCGCCCGAGCCGTCGTGTTCGGCGTGGTGATCGCGATCATCATCCTCAGACCGAAGGGCCTGTTTGCCCTGAAGGGGCGCTGACGATGGTCTCGAAACGGCGGATTGAATGGGCCGTTTACGCGGCCTTCGTGATCCTGATGATGGCGGCGCCGCTGCTGCTCGATTCGTTTTGGGTCAATCGCATCGCGAAGTACCTGGTATACGGAATGCTGGGCATCGCGGTGGCGCTGTCCTGGGGTTATGCCGGAGTTCTCAACCTGGGCCAGGGCCTGTTTTTCGGCGCAGGCGCCTACATGCTGGCGATGTCGCTGAAGCTTGCGAGCCAGACCAGCCTGCAGCAAGGTTCGGACAAGCCGGTGCCCGATTTCATGCTCTGGAACGCGGAGCCCGGCGCACCGACCGAGCTCTGTTGCATCAACAAGGCTTCGTTCCTCTGGTTGCCATTTCAGAGCCAATGGTTCGGCGCCGCGATGGGCCTGATCGTGCCAGTGGCGATTGCAACCGTGATGGGCACGATCGTGTTCCGCAAGCGCATCTCCGGCGTGTTCGTGTCCATCATCACGCTTGCGCTGGTCCTCCTCGTCAGGCTTGTCGTCATCGATGCCCAGCCCGTCACCAACGGCTTCAACGGACTGACTGATCTCGGCTGGTTCAAGGTTCTGGATCTCGAATTCGATCCCTACATCTTGCCGACCTACTACCTCGTGGCGGTGTCGCTGAGCCTGGTGCTGTTCGGCACGCGCCTCCTGGTCGACACCCGGGCCGGCATCATTCTGCAGGCCATTCGCGACGATCAGAATCGCGCGCGCTATCTTGGCTTCGACGTTCCCGCTTATCAAACCTTCTTCCTCGCGGTTTCGGCCGCCATCGCCGGCTTCGCCGGGATGCTTTACGTTGTTGTCTCGGAGTTCGCCTCTCCGACCTTCATGGATCTGACCTTCTCGATCACCATGGTGGTGTGGGCCGCTGTCGGCGGCCGCTCCTCGATCCTGGGAGCCTGTATCGGGGCGATCATCATCAACATGATCTCGGCCAAGGTTAGCGAAACCGAAGGCTTTGCCGAAGCCTGGAAGGCGGTGATCGGCCTCATCTTCGTGCTGGTCGTGCTCTATCTGCCGCGCGGGCTCGCAGGCCTTGCGCACGACTTCGTCGACCGTCTGGTGACGCGCAGACCGAAATCGGCCGACCGCGTGTTGCGGGTGAGCGACCCGTCGTCGCAGCTGGCGGAGTAGGACATGGCGCAGGCGGCTCTCACCATCGACGGACTGGGCGTCGACTTCGAAGGCTTCAAGGCCGTCAACCAGGTCAGCATGATCGTCGACGAGGGTGAATTGCGCGTCTTGCTGGGCGCCAACGGCGCCGGCAAGACAACGCTGATGGACCTGATCTCGGGAAAGACCAAGTCGACGGAGGGCCGGGTCTTCCTGCACGATACCGACATCACCAATTGGGAGGAGCACAAGATCGCGCGCGCCGGTCTCGGGCGAAAATTCCAAATCCCGAGCGTGTTCAAGGAGCTCACCGTCCGCCGCAACCTCGAGGTGGCTAGCTGCAAGAAGCCCGCCGTGTTCGCCAATTTGCGGTTCGGCTTCGGCGCCGATGCGAGGAAGAATGTCGACGAAGTGTTGGAGCTGATCGGCTTGACCGATGAGGCCGACCATATCGCGGCCTATCTCAGCCATGGCCAGACCCAGTGGCTCGAGCTCGGCCTGTTGTTGACGCAGAACCCAAAAATCATTCTGCTCGACGAGCCGACCGCCGGCATGACCCAGGCCGAGACGCATAAGACCTCGGTGATCGTCAACAATCTCAGGGGGCGTCACACCATCATCGTCGTGGAACACGACATGGCGTTCGTGCGCGAGATCGCCGAGCGGATCACGGTGCTGCATCTCGGCCAGGTTCTTGCCGAAGGCAGCGTTGAGCAGATCGAGAATAATCCCAAGGTGCGCGAAGCCTATCTCGGCTCGAAGGGGATTTCCTGATGCTGGCGTTCTCCCATGTCGATAGCTTTTACGACCGCAGTCACATCCTGCACGACGTCTGTCTGGACGTTCCGGCGGGGCAAGTCACGGCCGTGCTCGGCCGCAACGGGACCGGCAAGACCACCCTGCTCAAGACGCTGATGGGCTTAACCGACCGCATGGACGGCGAGATCCGGCTCGACGAGACGAACCTCGGAACGCAGCCGACGTTCCGCCGCGCACGCGCCGGCATCGCTTACGTTCCGCAGGGACGCGAGATCATTCCCGACTTTTCCATCCGAGAGAACATCCTGATGGGTTCGTTCGCGCGCGCCGACGGCAAGCGCGAGATTCCGCGGCTGGTTGCGGAGCTGTTTCCCTACCTGATGGACAATCTCGACCGCAACGGCGGCGTTCTTTCCGGTGGACAGCAGCAGCAACTCGCGATTGCGCGCGCCTTGGCGGCAGAACCGAAGATCATTCTGCTCGATGAACCGAACGAAGGCATCCAGCCTTCGATTGTCGAGGAGATCGAGAACGTCATCATCCGGCTGAACCGGGAGATCGGACTGACCGTCGTTCTCGTCGAGCAGAATGTGTCGTTCGTCCGCCACGCCGCGCACCGCTTTGCCATGATGGAGAAGGGGCGTGTGGTGGCGGCGGGCGACATCGGAGAACTCACGGATGCGATGGTTCATCGCCACATGGCGGTATGAGCGAGGAGCATTGTCGCGAGGTCAAATGCCAAGCACCAGGGATCACTGACGGACAAGCTGCAAGGAGAGCGATATGCTGCACGGAGATATTACTTCAAGCAACGATACGGTTGGCGTGGCGGTCGTGAACTACAAGATGCCGCGCCTGCACACCAAGGCCGAGGTCCTCGACAACGCGCGCAAGATCGCCGAAATGATCGTTGGCATGAAGACCGGCCTGCCGGGCATGGATCTGGTGATCTTTCCGGAATATTCGACCCACGGCATCATGTACGACTCCAAGGAGATGTACGAGACCGCGTCCGTCGTGCCCGGCGACGAAACCGAGATCTTTGCCGAGGCCTGCCGCAAGGCCAAGGTGTGGGGCGTGTTCTCGCTGACCGGCGAACGGCATGAGGAACATCCGAGGAAGGCACCCTACAACACACTGATTCTGATGAACGACAAGGGCGAGATCGTGCAGAAGTACCGCAAGATCATGCCGTGGGTGCCGATCGAGGGCTGGTATCCCGGCAACTGCACCTATGTGTCGGAAGGACCAAAGGGGCTGAAGGTGTCGCTGATCATCTGCGACGACGGCAACTATCCGGAGATCTGGCGCGACTGCGCCATGAAGGGCGCCGAGCTGATCGTTCGCTGCCAGGGCTACATGTATCCGGCAAAGGACCAGCAGGTGATCATGGCCAAGGCGATGGCGTGGGCCAACAATGTCTATGTCGCGGTTGCCAACGCCGCCGGTTTCGACGGCGTCTACTCCTATTTCGGTCATTCGGCGATCATCGGTTTCGATGGGCGGACGCTCGGTGAATGCGGCGAGGAGGATTACGGCGTCCAATACGCGCAGTTGTCGAAGTCGCTGATCCGCGATGCGCGCAAGACCGGCCAGTCGCAGAACCATTTGTTCAAGCTGCTGCACCGCGGTTACACCGGCGTGATCAATTCCGGCGAAGGCGATCGCGGGGTGGCTGCGTGTCCGTATGAATTCTATGCCAAATGGATCGCCGATCCGGAAGGAACGCGCGAAATGGTGGAATCGTTCACGCGAACGACCATCGGTACCGAGGAGTGCCCGATCGAGGGCATTCCCAACAAGAAGGTGGCGCATCGCTGACATGCCGCCTCGGCAGCGCCGGCAAAGACGTCGGCGCAGCCGCCATCGCGTGATGCAGTCTATGCGGAGATTTCGACGTGCCGTTGAACATCAATTATGTTCTGGGCAGCCGCCTCGAACCGTCCTTCTCGGAGCGTATCCATCGGCTGGAGCATTGCAATGCCCTGGACGAATTGCGGCTGTCCGGTGCGGAACTCGAACGGCATCAGCTCTTGACCACCACCGAAAGAGGCCAGGATCTCGCGATCGCTTTGCCGCGGCATCAGCATTTGTTCGACGGCGCGGTCCTGTTGCTCGAGGAGGCCCGCGCCATCGTCGTGCGCGCGGCTGGCGAGCGCTGGCTTCGGCTGGCCCCGCATTCGATCAGCGACGCGATCGAACTCGGCTATCACGTAGCAAAGCTCGGCTGGCGGGTGCGATTCGAAGGAGAGGTGCTTTTCGTGGCCGTGGAGGGGCGGCCGGAGAATTACATGGTCCGGCTCGGCCAGTTGATATGGTTGCGGCGGGTCCGCATGAGCGTGCTCGAGGATCGCCAAAGCGATGAGGCCGCCGCCTGTTGAGCACATCCGGCAAGACGAGTCTCAGCGGCGCGCCAGGCGGAAATAAAGCTCGGAAAGGCGGTTCGGCAGATCCTCGATGCGCTGAACCATCATGCTGTTGCCGCGACCAAAAATGCGAGACGAAGCGGCAATGCCGGCTTTTCCGAGCACCACACCATAGGCATTGGTGCCGGCGGCATGCAGGCCAACCGCGGCGCGGCGGGCATCTTCTATCAGTTCAAGCGGATCTGACACATCGATGTCGGAAGGTTCGCTGTCGGTCAGCACGATCAAGAGCCTGCGGGCCGCCGTGGTTTTGCCGATCAGGTGTCCGGCATGACGAAGTGCTGCGCCGAGCCGGGTGGACAGTCCGGATTTAAGGCCTGCGAGACGCGCCATGCTGGAGCGGTCGTAGGGCTCGGCAAAGGATTTGACCGTCGTCATTTTGATGTCCTCGCGTCCATCAGAGGCGAACGCGAGAAGACTGAATGGGTCGCCGAGCCGCTCCATCGCCTCTGCCAGCACGGCGACCGCCAGCCGTTCGACGTCGAGAATAGTGGCGCCGGAGGGTAGCCGATCGCTGGTCGATTCGGAGACGTCGATCAACAGCAGCGCCGCGAGGTCGCGGTGCAGGGATTTCGCGGAACGGAATACGCGCGGGTCCGGCGCGTGCCCGACGCGCAGCGCGATGCCGGCATCAAGCACTGCATCGATATCGAGGTCGTGCCCTTCGTGCTGCCGGTTGAGGCGGATGGTCCGTCCGATTTTCACGCTGCGGACCAGCCTCCCGATGTGACTACGCAGCGCATCGGCGCGGCCAAGCGCTTCCTCGATTTTCCGGTCATCGCCGATGGAGGCCGCCACTTCCCGCACCAAAGTCCACTCCGGACGCTCTATTGCATGCGCGCGGTCCCATTCCGGATATCTGGCGATGACAACGCCACGGTGATCTGGCGCAACGGGGCGGGCGCGCCGTGGTGAAGCGTCTTGTTCGTTGGATTCGCTATCGGCATCGTCTGTGCTGCCGTCTTCCCGTCGCTCCATGCGCACGGCCTGGATGGGGAGCTCCACCACGTCTCCCGACGGCGGGGCGTCTTGTCCGAAATCCCACAATCCCAAGCCATCGTCGCGGTACACGGGTTCGACGACATAGGTCTTGACGTTGAACTGCACGCGCATCTGGCCAAGATCATTGCCGAGCAGCATGCCGATCTCCCGGCTGATCGCGGGATCCGCGATGCGGGGCTGCGCGGCTTCGAACATCGCGCGGCCTTTGGCCACGAAGCCCGCTTCGTCGGCGTAGGCCGGATCAAACAAGGCGCGCGCCAGCCGGGCGAGCAAAGTGGGGGCGGCGATCACGCCGGAGGGGACCGCGATATGATAAGGCGCCCATAGCCGCCGTAGCCCGGGAAACTGCCGCATCGCTAGGGTTTCGATGCGAGCGTCTTCGATGAGATTGACCAGAGCAATTTGCAACGGTTTGAGTGTACCGACCGGGAACAGGTCGGCGCTCAGCACGAGGTGCGCCTGGGCATGCGCTGCGGCTGCCCGAAACAGCGCACGCGCGGCGTCACCCTGTACGCCGCGAAAAACTTCCGGCATCCGGATCAGTGGTCCCGCGATCGCGGTGCGGCGCTGTGCTTGCTGGCTGTTATCGGCCGAAAAGCTGCGCAGCAGTGGAAGACGCCCCCAAAGAGCGATCAGGAAGGCCTTAAGCTCGGTTTCCGCTTCCAAAAAACTGACGCTGTCGAGATCGCGGGCGATCAGGCGGCGCGCGAGTTCATCCTGCAACATGAAGAACGCCACCCGGCGCGCCTTGTCGCCGGAGGCTGCGCGCAGCCCCGCGGCCACAAAATTCTCGAACGCATCGATCCTGCCGGGGGCGATGATTTCACTCATATGGATTGCCACGGGCAGGACGGATTCGGGCGCCCGGCGCGCCAGCACATTCATCACTTGCCACCATCGGGCCAGCGCGGCGCCGCCACCCAAGCTGCGGACCGCGGCCGGGAGGGCGTTCAATGCCGACGTCGCCGCCTGCGCGCCGGCATAACGGCAGATATCGGCGGCCATTTGCGCGGCAACAAGCAGCGGCGCGATCTCCTTGCGCGCCGCATTGCTTTTGCTGGCGTCCCAATAGGCGATCAGGCATGCAGGCCCGGCGTTGACATGCGCCAGTTCGAGCACCGCGCCGGCCCAGGCCTCGAGTTCTGCTGGATCAAAGTAATGGGACAAGTCGTCCCAGGCGGTGCGGAAGATCGGCCGCAACGTTTCGCGCTGACGCATCAACGCGTGAAGCCGGCGGGTTGCGGTGTCTTCGCCAGAGGATACCAGATGCAGCGTGGACGGTCTTGCCGCACTCACGGCAGGCACGCCCGGATCGCGTCGCTGAGAGCTGCCCGGATATCCAGGTCATCCGTGATCGGCAAGACAATGCTGGTGCGCACGGCCGCCTCGAGCGGCAGTCCTGCGCGCACCATGCGGCCGGCATGGATCAGCATGCGGGTAGAGGCGCCTTCGTCGAGGCCATGGCCCTGCAGGTTGCGTGAACATTGCGCAATGGCAACCAAGATGCCTGCGAGGTCATCATCGGTGCCGCTTTCGCATACGATGATCGCCGCCTCGGTCGCGGGCGGCGGGTAGCCGAAGTCGATCGCGACAAAACGCTGCTTGGTCGATTCCTTCAAATCCTTGACCGCGCTTTGATAGCCGGGATTGTAGGAAATCGTCAGCTGGAAATCCGGATGTGCCGGCACGATTTCGTTGTGCTTTTCAAGTGGCAGGATGCGCCGCGCATCGGTCAGCGGGTGTATGACCACGGTCGTATCCTGCCGCGCCTCGACGATCTCATCGAGATAGCAGATCGCCCCATAGCGGACCGCCAGCGTCAGCGGGCCGTCATGCCATACCGTACCGGCAGGCTCGAGCAGGTAGCGTCCGGCAAGATCGGCCGCGGTCATATCTTCGTGGGCCGCAACCGTGATCAACGGCTTGCTGAGCCGCCATGCCATATACTCGATGAAGCGGGTCTTGCCGCACCCGGTCGGCCCTTTCAGCATGACCGGCAAGCGCTCAGTGTAGGCCGCCTCGAAGGTCGCGATTTCGTCGCCGACCGGCTGGTAGTAGGGTTCCGTGCCAATTCTGTAGGGCGCGAGATCCATCAAAATCCTCCGCAAGCCGAGCGAAGGACCAGTGTCTCGAGGCCGAGCGCCACCTTCCCCTCGCGAATGGGTGTGGCAGCCTTTGCCGGAACACGCTGCAGCGTCGAAGCGTGCCAAGAGGCGCCAGAGCGCCTCAAGCCAAATTAGAACCCGAAATGAGGCTTGATACAAGCCGAATGTGAATTGCGGTGATCCAGTTTGTCGTTTGCCCCGTGCCCATTTTCCGAAGTCCGCACGCAATGTCTTTTCCGCGGCCTTTGAAACGGCGTTGACGGACCACTTTTCCTAGTCCGGACGAAGGGTTCAGCGTGGACATTATAGGCTTCGATGTAGGCATCGATGTCCTGCTCGAGCTGTTTGAGATTTGTGAAGGAGGCGCCGCTAAGCGACTGCCTCTGTAAGATTGAGAACCATTCCTGACCTGATTGAGCCAGGACGCGCTGGTTGGCGTGAAATGGAATTTCAAATTGGGATGCTGCTCGAGCCAAGGCTCGTTCGTCTTGTAGGTACTCAGGTTGTCGAGGACGATGTGAAGCTGGCGGTTTGGAAAAGCTGCTGTGACGCTGTCCACGAAGTCGAGAAACTCGACGCGGCGGCGGCGTTTTGAATGTGTCGCGATGATCTTTCCGGTGGCCACTTCAAGCGCCGCAAACAGCGTTGCATGCCGTTTGTAGTCGTGGCTCTGGCCGGTCAGGGCGCGGCCATTGGATTGGACGTCAACATCGCCCAGCTCCCGGGCCAGCAGGGGCCCAGTCCAGCGGGCGAACCCTTGCGGTGGCGGCTTATCCCGCAGCTTCAGGATCCGCTTGTCGGTAGCCGTCGTATAGATCGGCCGCCTGCCAGGCCGCGGCTGTCTTGCAGACCTTCAAGACCATGGTCGGCGTAGCGATGCCGCCAAAGGCTGACACCGGCGAGCGGCAACGTGCCTCAAGCACCCTGCGATCCTTCTTCGATAGGTGGACTTCTCTCGCTTCGGGTATCATTCCGATGTTGAATTACGACTCACGCTTTAAGAAAAGTGGGTGCTGGGGTGCAGCCCCGGGCTACGTCATAACTGCATCGAGGCTGGCCGGCGCGGTGCCAGCCTCGATGTCCTGAAGTAGTTGCAGCAGTCTGGCGCCGCCCTCCAGCAGGTCAGCCCGGATCGACTGTTTCACGGCCTCGGGATTTCGCGCCACAAGACCGTCGATCACGTTTAGATGCTGGTGCCGTCCCGGATAGGTTGGGGGCGCGTGCGGATACAACATGTTGAGCATGGGTCCGTTGCGAAGCCAGATCGTCTCGATCATCTCGAACAGCTCCGGTGCGTCGGCGGCCTTGTAGAGTGTGTGGTGGAACTGCCAGTTCACTCGCACCGCTTCGCGCCAGCGTCCGCCGCGCTCGGCCGCAACCAGCAGCTGATGATATTTCCTGAGGTTGGCGATATCTGCCTTGGAGATCCGGGTGGTCGCGCGCTCGGCGGCAAGTCCTTCGAGCAGAATTCGGATGCTGCGTAGTTCCTCGTACTGCGAGGCGCTCAGGCGGGCGACCTCGATCGAGCGGCTCGCCTGCATGTTGAGCGCGCGCGCACGCACCAGCTGCATCAGCGCTTCCCGGATCGGGGTTTCCGAGACACCCATCGTTTCGGCGAGTTCGCGGATCTTGAATCGGTGGCCGGGACGGAAGCGTCCCTCCATCAGGGCAACGCGCAGTTCCTGAAAAACGCGGGCCGTCAGGTTGTCGCGGCCGACCACACCGATAGCTTCGTTGGACATCGAGGGGGCCTGCCTCCTGTTGAATCACGGCAACCGATCTCTGTTTACGCCATGCACGCCCGCGGCCTGTCTTTGCAAGATTCAAAGTTCAGAGGGCTTGCTCTGATATATCATATATGTTGATATATCGTATATGGGGGCCGCGACGCTGCTCCCCCCGAGATTTAGGACATGCGATGGCACCTCACGCGACACCCGGTCTCCTTTCGCCGGACGAGGCGCTGCGGGCACGCGCTCTGAGGGTTATTCCCGGCGGCATGTGGGGGCACATGAATGTTGCCCGGCTGCGTCCCGGCTATCCGCAATTCTTTCGCAGCGCGCGCGGATGCCGCCTGTTTGACGTGGCGGGCACGGAATACATCGACATGATGTGCGGTTATGGGCCGATCGTGCTGGGGTACGGCGATCCGGACGTGGAGGCCGCGGCCGCGGAGCAGCGTAGCCATGGCGACCTGATGACCGGGCCGGCCGAGTGCCAGGTTGAGCTCGCAGAGCTCGTGGTCGAGACCATTCCGCACGCCGACTGGGTGCTGTTCGCCAAGAACGGGACCGACGCCATGACGGCGTGCGTGACTATCGCGCGTGCCGGCACGCGACGGCGCAAGGTGCTGGTGGCGAAAGGCTCCTATCACGGCGCCGCGCCCTGGTGCACGCCATCGCTCGCCGGCGTGACTGCGGAAGATCGCGCGCATATCCTGCACTATGATTACAACGACGTTGCAAGCCTCGAGCGCGCGGCCGATGAGGCCGGCCGCGACCTCGCCGCGGTGTTGGTGACAGCGTTTCGCCATGACGTCAGACGGCATCAGGAATTGCCAACTACCGTATTTGCGCAAGCCGTGCGGCGGATCTGCGATATGGCCGATGCCGCCATGGTTCTCGACGATGTCAGGGCTGGCTTTCGCCTCCATATCGGCGGCAGTTGGGAGCCCTACGGCGTACGGCCGGACCTGTGCGGATGGAGCAAGGCGATTGCCAATGGTCATCCGCTTGCGGCGGTGACCGGCAATGATCGCTTTCGCGATGCCGCGCAACAAGTGTATGTCACCGGCTCGTTCTGGTGCTCGGCAGTGCCGATGGCGGCCGCGGTCGCCACCGTCAACAAGCTGCGCGCGACCGGCGCGATCGCGACGATGGAGACCATGGGCCAAAGGCTGCGCGAGGGGCTCGAGCAGCAGGCGCGCGCGCACGACCTGCCGTTACGGCAGACCGGGCCGGTCCAAATGCCGATGATCATGTTCGACGATGATCCGGATTTTTTGCTCGGCAATCGCTTCGTGCAGGAGGCGCTGTGGCGCGGCGTGTACATGCATCCATGGCACAACATGTTTCTGTCGGCGGCGCATCAGCCGGCCGACATCGATCGCGTGCTCGAGGCGACGGATGCGGCTCTCAAACAGGTCGCCGAGCTTTCCGACCGGCGCCAATCCGCGAAGGAAGCCCAGTGAAGACAGCCCCCGCATCGTACCGAGATCAGCGGGAACCGACAGCCCGCCGAACGAACGCACGGTATCGTCGCCTTGCGCAAGGTCGTGAAGCCCGCAACATCCGGCACTCTTGCGACAACGTTCTGCAGGTAAGGGCCGACGGCACGATCATTGCCTGCGCGTCGATGGCGGTGGCGCTGCAGCCACTGATCCCAATACTGCGGCGATCAAGCCGCTCCATGCCGATCTCGTCATTGATCCTGCGCAGATGAACGACGGTTGATGCGCGAGCCCAACAGGAAGGCGGTTGTGATGACAAGCTTTTCGGCCATGTTTCGTTCGATCGCCACGATCGGCTTGCCGCTCGCTCTTCTCGCCGCGCTCACCGTCCCGCTTCATGCCGCCGAACCCCACCGCGGCGGCAGCCTTGTCTACGCCTATCTCTCGGGACCGGGCACGCTCGACCCACACGTCGCATCAAGCATGGTCGAGCTCGAGGTCATCCACCACATTTTCGAGCCGCTGGTGGCGATCGACGGCAGCTATAATGCCAAGCCCGTGCTCGCCTCGAAGATCGAAACCAGCGCCGATGCCACGGTCTTCAGCTTTACGCTGCGCAAGGGCGTGAAGTTCCAGAATGGCAAGGAAATGACGTCGGCCGACGTGCTGGCGTCGTTCGAGCGCTATCGCAAGGTCAGCCCCAACGCCTCGGTGCTCGCCGATGTCGATGGCTTCGAGGCGCCCGATCCCTATAGCTTCGTGATCCGCCTGAAGAAGCCGAACGCTGTCTTCATCGACGTCCTCAAGTCGCCGGTCTATCCGTTCGAGATCCTGCCGGCCGAGCAGAAGGACAAGGCAGCGCGCGAGATCGACATCGTCGGAACCGGCCCGTTCATGCTCGGCGAGTGGGTCAAGGACAGCCATCTCGTGATCAAGCGCTTCGACGGTTATGTGCCCGACGAGAGCGCACCGGGGCCGGATGGCCTGGCCGGGCGTCGCACCGCTTATCTCGACCAGGTCCGCTATGATTTCGTACCCGAGGCGAATGCTCGCGTCGCCGCGCTGCAGACCGGCAACGCCGATGTCATCGGCGACGTTCCCCGCGATCTCGCCAAGCGCTTCGACGGTCAGTCGAACATCACGACGCAGAAGATTTTCCCGTACTGCATGCAGGTGTTCGTCGTGAACACGCAAGCGGCGCCGACCACCAATCCGCTCATCCGCCAGGCAATCGAGGCGGTGGTCAACGTCGACGATATCACCGGAGCCATGGGACAGATTTCCCGGCCCGGCCATTCGCTGGTCTACGCGTCGAGCCCCTACTATCAGGGTGACGCCATGAAGCCCTACTACGACCAGCGCAATCCGGACAAGGCCAAGGCGTTACTGAAGCAGGCCGGATACAATGGCGAGAAGATCGTGCTGCAGACTAACTCCAACTATCCGAACTTCCGCGACGCCATCCTGGTTTTGTCCGAACAGATGAAGGACGCCGGCATGAACGTCGCGGTCGACATCGTCGACTGGACCACCAACGCCAGCAACATGCAGCGCGGTACCGGTGTCTGGAATGTCTCCACCACAGGCTATTGTTCCAATCCGCTGCTCGGGCCACAGCAATGGAAGGTGATGTTCTATACCTTCCCGCATGTGAAGGACGACCATGTCCTCGATACGGCCTATGACGCGTTCTACACCTCGCTCGACCCGCAAAAGCGCGTCGCGGCCTGGGCCGATATCGAGAAGCGCGTGCTGGACCAGGCCTATATGATCAAGATCGCCGACATGGGGACGATGCGAAGCTACAACGCCGCCAAGGTCGAGAACTTCATGCCCTATTATCTCGTTCATTTCTGGGATGTGTGGCTGAAATAGCGTCTTCGACAGAACCGCGAGCAGGGCAGGGGCGCAGGCTACGGATCGGGTATCTCATGTCTCGCGCGATTGCCATCCGTCTCATGCAATCCATCCCAGTCCTGTTATTGGTCGCGGTGCTGTCCTTCATCCTGATGCACCTGTTGCCCGGGGATCCGGCGGTGGTGATCGCCGGCGCCGACGCCTCGCCCGCGGCCGTGGAGCGGATCCGTCGCGAACTCGGTCTCGACCAACCGATCTGGCAGCAGCTGCTGTCCTGGTTTTTCAACCTCGCGCAGGGCAAGTTCGGCAGCTCCCTGGTGTTGAACCAGACCGTGCTCTCGGCGGTCGGGGAGCGCTTGCCGGTGACGTTATCGCTGGCTGCGCTATCGCTCGCCATTACGCTACCTATCGGCGTCACGCTCGGCATCCTGGCCGCTTATTTCCGCGGCCGCTGGATCGACGCGGGTGTCATGGCGATTGCCCTGGTCGGGGTCTCGGTCCCGAGCTTCTGGATCGCAATCGTGTCGGTCATCCTGTTCAGTGTGACGCTCGGATGGGTGCCGTCCGCGGGTTATGCGGCATTGCTGACGGCGGGCCCAGGCGCCTGGTTCGCCTCGCTGATCCAGCCGGCCATGGTGCTCAGCCTGTTTCAGATCGGCTTCCTCGCGCGCATGACGCGCTCGGCGATGCTCGACGTACTCGACCAGGATTTCATCCGCACAGCGCGGGCCAAGGGCTTGAGCGAGTGGCGGACGGTCGGCAAGCACGGCTTCCGCAACGCGCTTGTTGCGGTCGTGACGGTCAGCGGCATCATTCTGAGCCTCTTGATCGGCGGCTCGGTCGTCGTCGAGCAGGTGTTTGCGCTGCCGGGCATCGGCCGGCTGGTCGTGCAGGGGATACTCGCCCGCGATTATCCGCTGATCCAGGGCACCATGTTGCTGTTCGGCTTCGCCTTCGTGCTGATCAATGTCGGTGTCGATATCGTCTACACCCTGGTCGATCCGCGGGTGCGCTATGACTGACGCCGTGCTCGCCGCAGCCTCGACGCAGGTCCTGGCGGAGCGCCGGCGCTTTCGCATGCTGCGCCAGCTCGCCGCGCACCGCTCGTTCAGGATCGGATTGGTGCTCGTGACCATCCTCGTGCTGTGCGCGATCGTCGGACCGATGCTGACCGGGATCGATCCGACCGCGATGAGCATCCGCTCCCGCTTCAAGCCGCCATCGGCGCGATTCCCGTTCGGCACCGACCAATACGGGCGGGACATCCTCACGCGCGTGCTCCATGGCGGCCGGTTGTCACTGTCGATCGGGTTTTCGGTGGCGCTGCTCTCCGGCATTTTCGGCGCCGTGATCGGAATGGCGGCGGGGTATTTCCGCGCACTCGACCCTTACGTCATGCGCTTGATGGACGCACTGATGGCATTCCCGGCGATCCTGCTCGCGATCGGCATTGGGGCTGCACTCGGTTCGCAGGCCTCCAGCATCGTCGTGGCGCTGGCGGTCGCCTATGTACCGCGCACGGCGCGCATCGTGCGCGCCTCGGTGCTGGTCATTCGCGAGATGGAATACCTGCAGGCGGCGCGGGTGAGCGGCGCGGGCGACCTGCACATCATCGTCAAGCACGTGCTGCCCAACAGCCTCGGACCGCTGATCGTCCAGCTCACCTTCGTCTTCGCCTACGCCATTCTCGCCGAGGCCGCGCTCAGCTTCCTCGGCATCGGTCCGCCGCCGCCGGCCCCGAGCTGGGGCAACATCATCGCCGAAGGGCGCGATTATTCGGTCGAGGCGTGGTGGGTGATGCTGTTTCCGGGCCTCGCAGTCAGTCTTGCCGCGCTGGGCATGAACCTACTCGGCGACGGATTGCGCGACGTGCTGGATCCGCGCCTGAAGGTCGAGACTTGAATGGCGGAGCAACCCCTTCTCAGTGTCGAGAACCTCACGGTTCAGTTCCGGAGCGACATCGGCTGGGTGACCGCGATCGATGGCGTGGACTTTGCTGTCCACCCCGGCGAATGCCTCGGCATCGTCGGCGAGTCGGGCAGCGGCAAGAGCGTCAGCGCGCTGTCGATCCTCAGGCTGCACAGCCCGGCCAATACGCGTTACGCGTCGGGCGCCATCCACTATGGCGGGCGTGATCTGCTGACGCTGCCGCAACGCCGGCTGCGCCAGATCCGCGGCGGGGAGATCGCGATGATCTTCCAGGACCCGATGTCCTCGCTCAATCCGGTCTTGACCATCGCCGACCAGATCATGGAGCCGTTGCGGCAGCACCAGGGGCTTTCCGCGCGCGCGGCCCGCCGGCAGGCCATCGCGCTCCTGGACATGGTGCGGATTTCCGACGCGTCGCGCCGGATCGATGATTATCCGCACCGGCTTTCGGGCGGCATGCGCCAGCGCGTCATGATCGCCATCGCTGTGGCCTGCCGCCCCAAGCTCCTGATCGCGGACGAGCCGACCACCGCGCTGGACGTCACGATCCAGTCGCAGATCCTCACATTGCTGCGCGACCTGCAGCGGGAGATCGGGATGTCAGTGATCCTGATCACCCATGACCTCGGCGTGGTCGCGGAGTTCGCGCAGCGTGTGGTCGTCATGTATGCCGGGCGGGTCGTCGAGTCCGCTTCGGTCGCAGCGCTGTTCGCGCGGCCGATGCATCCCTACACCGAAGGCCTCATCCAGGCTGTGCCCGATCCCGACGAGGACGTGCATCGGCTGGCCATGATTCCCGGCAATATTCCTGATCCCTCAACGCAGATTGCAGGATGCCGGTTCAATCCGCGCTGCCGCCACGCGGTCAGGTCCTGCCTGGCGGAGACGCCGGCTCTGATCGACGCCGGTGCGGGGCATTTCGCGCGCTGTCCGCCGCGCATCGCCGCGGGAAGGATCGCATGAGCGTGTCCTCCATCGTCGTTGTGCGCGAGCTGGTGAAGACCTATGCGGTGCGTGGCGCCCTGTTGCGCGCCGTCGACGGCGTCAGTTTCGATGTCCGCCCGGGGGAGACGCTGGGTCTTGTCGGCGAGTCCGGCTCGGGAAAATCCACCACCGGGCGTATCCTCGTCGGCCTTGACGCTGCGACCAGCGGATCGATCAACCTGTTCGGACAACAGATTTCGTCGAAAGCCGGCAAAGCGGCGCTGGGCGCGGTGCGCCGGCGTCTGCAATTCGTGTTTCAGGACCCGCAGAATTCGCTCAATCCCCGCATGCGCGCGCGGGATGCGATCGCCGAACCGCTCGACATCGCCGGCGGCTTGACGCGCGCCGCCCGCAACGATCGCGTCCGGGAGCTCTTGGAGATGGTCGGCCTGCCTATCTCATGTGGTGACCGGTTTCCCCACGAATTCTCCGGTGGCCAGCGCCAGCGCATCGGCATCGCACGCGCTCTGGCACTGCGGCCGGAGTTCGTCGTCTGCGACGAACCGGTGTCGTCGCTCGACGTGTCGATCCAGGCGCAGATCGTCAACCTGCTGCTGGATCTTCAGGAGCGTCTCGGCCTCAGTTATCTGTTCATCGCCCATGATCTCGCGGTGGTGCGCAGCATCTCCGCGCGCGTGGCCGTGATGTATGCCGGCCGCATCGTCGAGATCGCGCCCAAGCGCGAACTTTACACCTTGCCGCGGCATCCATACACGCAAGCGCTGCTCGCGGCGGTTCCCCGAATGAGGCCGAACAAAGCCCGCGCCGCTGCCGTCGTCGCCGGCGAGTTGCCGAGCCAGATCGATACCGTGCCAGGCTGCACGTTTCATCCGCGTTGTCCGTTCGCATTCGAACGCTGTCGGACGGAGAAGCCAAAACTGCGCGAGATCGCAGCCGGGCATCTCGCCGCCTGCCATCTTCATGAACCACCACACCAGCCGCCGTTTGCAAATTGATGGAGTTTCCGGATGTCCGATCGCGATCTTCTCTTCATGCCGGCCACGGCCGCCGCGCGCCTGATCCGCAAACGCGCGCTGTCTCCGGTCGAGTATGTGGATGCCGTGCTGGCGGCGATCGAGCGGACGCAGCCGACGCTCAACGCGTACGCGACGGTGACCGCCGATGCGGCGCGAGCAAAGGCGCGCGCCGCAGAAGAAGCCGTCATGGCGGGCAGGGCGCTTGGGCCGCTGCACGGCATCCCGGTCAACATCAAGGATCTCTTTGCCACCAAGGGCGTGCGCACGGCGTATGGATCGGCGATCCTCGCCGATAACATTCCCTCGCAGGACGATATCCTGGTGACGCGCCTGGGGGACGCGGGCGCGATTATGGTGGGCAAGTCCACCACGCCGGAATTCGGCCACAAGGGTCATACGGACGGGCCGAGCTTCGGCATCACGCGCAATCCCTGGAATCCGGAGCGGACGGCGGGCGGATCGAGCGGCGGCGCCGCCGTCGCAGTGGCGGCCGGACTTGGACCGCTCGGTCTCGGCACCGACGGCGCGGGATCGATCCGCATTCCCGCTGGTGCCTGCGGCGTGGTCGGGCTGAAGCCGACCACGGGCGCGGTCCCCTACGAGCAGACCTCGGACTCGTTTTTCAACTATGCCGCGGCCGGTCCTTTGACGCGCACCGTCGCCGATGCTGCGCTCATGATGGACAGCCTCGTCGGTCCGTCCACGCTCGATCCATGGTCGCTCGGTGCGCCGGCCAACGGTGCGCTACCGCCGGGCCTCATCTCGGAGGATCTGTCGGGGGTTCGGATCGGATATTTGTCCAGCATGGGCAACCCTAGCCCGGAGGTCGCGGCAAACGCCAAGGCGTCGCTTTCGGCGCTTGCAGCTCTCGGTGCAGAGGTCGAGGAGGCGGGCGCCGGAATGGATTGGATCGCCGAGTCTGCCCGGCTGATGTACCTCGCCAACCTCAACGTCTATTTCGGCCACCATCTGGAAAAATGGCACGATCGCATGGATCCGGTGCTGGTGGAATGGATCGCTGTCGGCAGTCGCGCGACATTGGTCGAGTTTCGCAAGGCGCAGGTCGCGCGTTCGCGACTGTATCGCGAGGTGCAGAAGTTGCTGGAGAGCTATGACTTCCTGGTGTCGCCGACCTTGCCCACCACCGCGATCCCGGCCGAGGCTGGGAAGACCGTGGACGCGCTGTTCAATCGCGGCTGGAACGCCTTCGTTTATCCGTTCAACCAAAGCGGCAATCCGGCGCTGTCGGTGCCGAACGGTTTTGGTGCGGACGGATTGCCGACTGGCCTGCAGATCGTCGGCCGTTGGTGGAGAGACCGCGATGTTCTGCGACTAGGCGCTATTTTGGAGCGGGTTCGCCCATGGGCGGATCGTCGGCCGTCCCCCCAGATTGGATGACGAAGCGAGCGCAAGCCTGACAACAACGGGAGAATGGCGTGCCAAACGCTGCCACAAACGATCAATCAGGCCGGCCTCGGACCAAAGGCGTCACGCTGCAAGGTCTCGATGCCAATGTCGACGTTTATCGTGATGCCTGGGGCATTCCGCATGTTCGCGCGTGTGGAACCACGGATGCCTTCTTCGCACAGGGGTATGTCCACGCGCAGGATCGGCTCTGGCAGATGGATGCTGCGCGCCGGCGCATGCTGGGCCGCTGGGCGGAATGGGAGGGCAACGAGGGTGTTGCGGCTGATGCGCTGGCGCGGCGGCTCGATATCGCCGGCGCCTCGCAACGCGATTTTGCCGGCCTGACGGGCGAAGGGCGCGCGATGCTCGAAGCCTATGCGAGCGGCGTCAACGCATTTTTGGCGCAGGGCGCGCCGCTGCCGTTCGAGTACGGCCTGGTCGGCGGCGAGGTCGAGCGCTGGGAGCCATGGCACTCAATCCTCGTCATGAGGCAGCGCGGCTATCTGATGGGCTCGGTCTGGTTCAAGCTGTGGCGCGCGGCCGCGCTGCGCAGCATCGGACCGGAGCACGTGGCCAAGCTGCGCTATGACGACGGCGGCAAGGATTTGCTCGGCACGCCGCCAGGAGCGGAAGGCAAGCGATGGATCGCCACGCTTGGGGATCTGGCACCGGCAATCGAGGCGCTGGCGGCGCTTGCCGGGCCGGAGGCCACCGATGGCGGCAGCAACAATTGGGCGGTTGCGCCTTCGCGGACGGCGGCCGGACGCCCGTTGCTGGCCGGCGATCCGCATCGCGCCTTCGAGATGCCGAGCCTCTATTCGCAGTTTCATCTGGCCTGCGATGCGTTCGACGCCATCGGCTTTTCCGTGCCCGGCGTGCCTGCGTTCCCGCACTTCGCCCATAACGGGCATGTCGCATTTTGCGTGACCCACGCCTTCGTCGATATCCACGATGTCTATGTCGAGAAATTCAAGCCAGGCGACACCTCACACTATCTGTTCCGGGGCGAATGGCGCGAGGCCAGTCTCACGCATGAGCGCATCGCGGTGCGCGGCGGACCGGACGTCGACGTCGAGGTCGTCACCACCCACCACGGGCCCGTGATCGCGGGTGATCCTCGCGCAGGCGCGGCGCTGACATTGCGGTCGATGCAGTTCGCGGAACGCGATTTGTCGTTCGATTGCCTGCTGCCGATGCTGCGCGCGAGAAGCGTCGGTGCGCTCTATGAGGCAACGCGGGGCTGGGGCCTGATCGATCACAATCTGGTGGCCGCCGATACGACCGGGCGGATCGGAAATCTCGTGCGCGCCATCGTGCCGCGTCGCGCGCGATTGAACGGCTGGCTGCCGGTCCCCGGCTGGACGGGCGAATACGAATGGCAAGGCATGATTCCCTGGGAAGATATGCCGCGCGCTTTTGATCCAACCGGCGGCTTTCTGGTCACCGCGAACAATCGCGTCGTCGCCGATGATCACCCGGACTATCTGTGTACCGACTGTCACCCGCCGTACCGGGCGCAACGCATCGCTGACCAGCTCGCAAAACTTCCGGCCGCGACCGTCGGCGACATGAGCGGTATTCATGCCGACACGCACAGTTTTACGGCACGGGAATTCATCACCCGCCTCGGCCGGCTCCCGGCGATTGCTGGAGCGGCGGCCGCGTTGCGCGACCTCATCACCGGCTGGGACGCGCAGATGTCGGCCGATTCAAAGGCCGCCGCAGCCTATGCCCGGACGCGGTTCGAGCTGGCGCGTATCGTTCTCGAGCGGTCCGGCTTGAGCGCCGTCGCGCGCGATCCGGTCGGCCGGGTCGCGCCCGGAGTGGTGCCGCTCAATCAGATCTGGTGGGCGCTGCCGTCGTGGCTGCGCAATGACGATGCGGCCTTCCTCGGCGGCTGGGACTGGGATCGCGCCTTAGTGACGGCGCTCGAGCGTGCAGCCGGGATCGACGACGACAAGACGTGGTCGCAGCTGCATCATGTCCGCATGGTGCATCCATTGTCCGCCGCCTTCCCGCATGCAGCTTCGCAGCTCGAACCGCCTGGGCTGCCGGTTGGCGGCGACAACGACACCGTCATGGCCAATGGTTGCTATTGGGCGTCCGGTCTCCCCGCGGCCTATGGTGCGGTCGCGCGTTACGTCTTCGATGTCGGCAACTGGGACAACTGCGCCTGGGTGGTGTTTCACGGCGCGTCGGGAGATCCCTTAAGCCCGCATTACGCCGATCAGCATCGGCTTTGGGCCGCCGCGGCGATGGTCCCGATGCTGTACGACTGGAGCGTCATCGCGAAGGCAGGCGACCAGCTTGTGCTGCAGCCGGGGCGCTTGGAGCAGGCGGGCAATAAACAATTCAGTTGATGCTGTTCGCTTCGGCTGTGCGACATTTCATCAGTGTGCCGGCGCAGTGCGATGAACACCTCAACCAAAATCGCAACCTCGATTCAGTCAATGCCAACGGCGAGCGCATCGCGCTGCTGACCAGAGCGTTTTCGAGCGAAGCGGGTAGCGGTTCGCGTGAAGAAAACGCGTCAAACAAAGAGCCAAAGCCTCCGTTCCGATCCAATCGGAACGGACGCGTTGGGCTGCACATTTCCTGACACGTGCACAAACATTGATCAAGAAAAGCAAATTAGTGCTGCTTGCTAACGGAGTACCTCCGGCTATGCTGCGTCGCAGCGCGATACAATTCCTGACTGCTCCAGGTACCACAACGGAGGCACGATGACGTGTTCTGCCCTCAAGGTGCTCACGTGGTGCGGCGCAATAGCTGGCCTTGTTGCTGGAGAGTTCGTTGCCCTCCCGCCGTCGGCTCGGGCCGCTGGCGTATTGACGGTGGCGATGACTGCGGGCGACTTGCCGACAACGACGGGCAATCCAGACCAAGGTTTTGAAGGCTTTCGATTCGTCGGCTGGAATCTGTACGACGCCTTGATCAACTGGGATCTGTCCCAGGGCGATAAGGCGTCGGATATCAAGCCTGGCCTTGCGACCGAATGGCATGTCGATCCGTCGAACCACAAGCGCTGGATCTTCACCCTGCGTCAGGGCGTAAAGTGGCATGACGGCTGCGACTTCACTGCCGACGACGTCGTCTGGAACTTCCAGCGCATCAGCGACCCCAAGGCGCCGCAGTTTTTCACGCTGCAATTTGCCCTGTCCCGCGCCTACCTGACGAACTTCGACAGCATCGAGAAGGTTGACGACCATACCGTCGCCATCACGACGAAATTCGTCGAATCGCTGTTTCCGTACGACATGTCCTACGTGCTGATGATCAGCCGCTGCCGGGCGGAAGCGCTCCACTACGACTGGAACGCCTACGCCAATCAACCCTCCGGCACCGGCCCCTATCGCTTCGGCAGCGTGACCGCGCATGAACGCATGGAGTTGTTGCCGAACCAGGATTACTGGGACAAGGCGCGCGTGCCGAAGCAGGATCGGCTGGTGCTGCTGCCGATGCCGGAGGCCGCGACCCGCACCGCGGCGCTGCTCTCGGGCCAGGTAAATTTCATCGAGGCGCCGGCGCCGGATGCGATCCCCGTACTGAAACGAGCCGGGATGCAGATCGTCTCCAGGACGTATCCGCACAACTGGCCGTACGTCCTGAACTTCACGCGCGGTCCCTTCACGGACCTCCGCGTGCGCCAGGCGGCGAATTACGCCATCAACCGTGACGATGTCGTGGATCTCGTCGGCGGCATGGCGATACCCGAGTATACCGAGGTGCCGCCGAGCCTGCCGTATTACGGCCATCCGGTGATCTACAAATTCGACAAGGCGAAAGCGCACGCTCTGCTGAAGGAGGCAAACTGCCTCCCTTGCAAGGTTACGCTGGCCATCTCCACGTCCGGCTCCGGGCAGATGCAGTCGCTGCCCATGAACGAACTGGTCAAGCAGCAACTGGAAGACGCCGGGTTCGAGGTCATGTTCAATGTCATGGATTGGAACGCGCTGCTGGATGTCTCCCGTTCTGGCGTCCCGAAATACCCAAACGTCGATGGAATGAACGCCTCACGTGGCCTGTTGGATCCGGTGAGTGCCATCATCAAGCCGGTTGCCACGGCCTACTGGTCGCCCGCTGGCAACAATTGGGGCCACTTCGGCACGCCGGAAGCGGACGCGCTGGTCAAGCAGATCTTCGAGGAGTTTGACCCGGAAAAGCGGCTGGCGCTGCTGACCAAGCTGCACGAATACGAATCCGAGCAGGCGCTGATGATCTTCGTCGTGCATGATCTTAACCCGCGCGCGCTGTCGCCGAAAGTGCACGGCTTCGTGCAGGCCCAGAACTGGTTCCAGGACCTGACGCCGATTACGGTCGACCCTTAAGAAGGAGTGGTGTGGGAGCGAACATGGTTGGGTACGTCATCCGCCGCCTGCTATTCGCGATCCCGATCGCGCTGGGTGTCAGCGTCGTATGCTTTTCCCTGACATATCTTGCGCCGGGCGACCCGTTGCAAACGGTGCTGCCGACGGACGCGACGGCCGAGACGATCGCGATCGTCAAACACGCCTACGGCTTCGACCGGCCGATCCCGGTGCAATACGCGATCTGGCTGTGGCACGTCCTGCACGCTGACTTCGGCCGGTCGATCGCCACCCAGCGCGCGGTCACGCTGGAGGTGTTTGGCGCGCTCGGCAACACGGCGATGCTGGCGCTGTTCGCTGTACCTCTCTCGTTCATCGTCGGCTCCGGCATGGGAGCGCTGGCCGGCTGTTTCCCCGGCCGGGTGACGGACCGCATCGTAACGGGGGCGGCGGTGATCGGCGTCAGCCTGCCGAACTACTGGCTGGGGCTGGTGCTCGTGATCATCTTCGCGGTCGAATACATGGTGCTGCCCGCCAGCGGGATGGGGCAGTCCGGCTCGGCCGCCTTCACGCTCTGGCACTGGAGCGACGCGCAATTCCTGGTACTGCCGGTGATCACGCTTGCGATGCTCCCGATCGGCATCATCGCACGCACCACGCGCGCGACCGTGGCGGAGGTCCGCAGCCAGGATTTCGTCACCACGCTGCGTGCGATGGGGCTGGGCGAGGGCGCGGTGATCCGGCATGTGCTCAAGAACGCTTCGCCACAGGTGCTCGCGGTGATGGGGCTGCAATTCGGCTATCTGATGGGCGGCTCCATCCTGGTGGAGTCGGTGTTCACTTGGCCCGGCAGCGGCTTCCTGCTGATCAAGGCGATCATCAATCGCGACATCCCCGTGCTGCAGGGCACGATCCTCGCGCTCTCGATGATCTTCGTCGCCACCAATCTGGTCGTGGACCTGTTGCAAGCGGTGCTGGACCCGAGGATCCGCCGAGCATGAACGAGAGAGCGGTGGTGGCGCAGGGCGGGATCCCGGCGGATTCCGAGATCGACGGTGGGCCCGCGACCAGGGTGCGCGGCTATTGGCAGTCGGTGCTCCTCCGGCTCCGATATGACTGGATCACTCTCGCTTTCGGTGCCGCGGTGCTCGCCATTGTGATCGTGGCGATCGCGGCGCCGCTCTTCGCGCCGTTTGATCCGTATCAGCAGAGCATTGTCGGCCGGCTCAAGCCGTTCGGCTGGCGCGGCCATCCCTGGGGAACCGACGAGTTGGGCCGGGACATGATGAGTCGGTTGATCTATGGCGGCCGAATCTCGCTGGTGATGGGCCTGGCACCGGTGTTGATCGCAACGCTGGTCGGCGGCACGCTGGGCGTGATCGGCGGCTTTGCCGGGCGACTGGCCAATACCGCCATCATGCGCACCATGGACGTCTTCTACGCCTTTCCGTCCATCCTGCTGGCAGTCGCGATCTCCGGCGCCATGGGGGGCGGCATGACCAATGGCATCATCGCCTTGAGCCTGGTGTTCACCCCTGCCATGTGCCGCGTGGCGGAGACGGCCACCGCGCAGATGAAGAACCTGGACTACATCGAGGCGGCCCGCGCGAGCGGCGCGGGCACGTTGACCATCATACGCCACCATGTCCTGGGCAACGTGCTTGGACCGGTGTTCATCTATGCCTCCAGCCTCGTCAGCGTCAGCATCCTGCTGGCCTCGGGCCTGTCTTTCCTGGGCCTGGGCGTGCAGCCACCGGAGCCGGACTGGGGCCTGATGCTCGCTACCTTGCGTCAATCACTCTACGTGGACCCGCTGGGCTGCGCATTGCCGGGCATCGCGATCTTCATCACCTCCATTTGCTTCAATCTCGTCAGCGACGGCGTGCGCAGCGCGATGGATGTGCGCAGATGAGCGCCGCCGCGGAGATTCAGCCCTATGTAGACCCGCGGGATCGCGGGGGCGCCGCCCAGCCGATGCTGATCGCGCGCGAGTTGCGGCGGCATTTCCGCGTGAAGGGCGCGGGCAAGAGCGCCGTGGTGCGCGCCGTGGATGGCGTGTCGTTCACGCTGTTCAAAGGCGAAACCCTGGGCGTGGTCGGGGAGTCCGGCTGTGGCAAGTCAACGCTGGCGCGGCTGCTGCTGCATCTGGTGGTGCCGGACTCGGGCGAACTGGTGTTCGACGGCGACGCCGT
>Ga0210401_10000431_pt1 | contig 51695 bp, 46 predicted proteins | sample IncBWH32MmetaG_FD_150866 | JGI IMG/M metagenome (GOLD analysis project Ga0210401, IMG submission 150866) | Forest soil microbial communities from Barre Woods Harvard Forest LTER site, Petersham, Massachusetts, United States - Inc-BW-H-32-M | ecosystem: Environmental > Terrestrial > Soil >...
GCCTGTGTAGCCGAGCTGGTCGTTGCCGGCGATGGTGTAGATTAGGCCCGTGGCCGCGTCGATCTTGCGGATGCGGTTCTCGTTGGCGTCGGCGATGTAGAGGTTGCCGGCGTTGTCCACCACCACGGCCGTGGGGTCGCCCAGGCCGGTGGCGTTGGCCGGCACCCCGTTTTGGATGAGCATGCCCGCCGCGGTGCCCAGGATGCCCTGCGGGACGTCCGCGGCCAGCAAAGCCGGCAGCAATCCCAGGCCTATCGATTTCCAAAGCATCCCCATCCACGCCTCGAAACAGGAGAGCAGCTGAGCCGCCAGTATGCCAAAAAGTTCCAATTTCGGTAACCAAGCTCACCAGATCGGCCAGCGCGGTTGCGCCTCCATCCGCGTCTAAAAAAGTGAACCCGCAGCCCGGAGGGGCCATGAACGCTCAAAAAACCCAGCCAGAGAAGTTTCGCCAAGCGGAACTTTGGACGTCCCTGGCAGCCCGCTGCTTTTTGGATGCGAAACAAGGCCTGTCTGGAGCGGCACAATACCCGGACCTTCAGGAGCTGTGCCAGGCCCTGGGCGCGGAGTTCCAGGCTCAGGCCCAGGCCAAGCCGGTCCGGGGCCTGGCCGGCCTGCTGCCGCTGCTCCTGCGCGATTGCGAAGACGAGCTTCGCCGCCATCCGACCTGCGCCGCGGACCTGAAAGTGCTGCTGGCGGCCAAGCTGCTGTGGACCGCCACCGGGCCCAGGGGCCGGCGGGTGGCGCTCAAAGCATGGGAACGGGTCTGGGGCTGGAAAGCCGAAGCGGCCTCGTTGGTGCACTGAGAGCTTTGATGGCTCCCACAAAAAAAGGGCCGGACGCAAGTCCGGCCCTTTTTTTTCACCTTTGGACCCGGCTGGACTTGAACCAGCGACCAAGCGATTATGAGTCGCCTGCTCTAACCAACTGAGCTACGGGTCCGTGGGCGAGATTCTAACGAAGGATCCGGCCCAGGGCCACCCAGGAGAGCAAGGCCACCCCAGCTTCCCCATCCATTGGACACGCATGCCATTGCATCGTCGCCCCGGCAAAGCCGCCCTGGCTTTAGCCTTGTTCCTGGCGCTCCATCCCCTCCAGCGCCTCCAGGCCTGCTCGGTCTGCGGCTGCGGGGACCCGCTGCTGGCGGCCGGCAGCGCCATGCCCATGGCGGGCCAAATGAGGTTCTCTTTGGACGGCGAATACCTTTACGCCACCGCGGCCGGCGCCGATCCGGGCACCACGGAATTCCTGGCCCAGCAGACCCTGCGGCCGGTGCTGGTCTACAGCCCCGGGGCCAGCCTTTCGCTGGTCCTTCAAGTCCCCTTGGTCCGGAAAAACTGGTGGACCAACGACCCCTTGGAGCCGCTCCTGGCCACGGACAACCGCGGCCTGGGCGACGTGGACCTGGGCGGCCGCTGGTTCTTCTGGCAGGACCTGCATGTGGCCCAGCGCTGGAACCAGAACCTGGCCCTGTCCGCCGGGGCCTCGCTGCCCACCGGCGACTCCAACATCACCGTGCGCGGCCAGCTGATCGACCAGCACGCCCAGCTGGGCACGGGCGCGGCCGGGCCCTATGCGGGCCTGCTCTACGGCTACAACGGGGACCCCTGGGGCGCGGCCCTGAACGCCACCTACCGCTACCGCGGCACCAACAGCCAAGGCTACCAGTTTGGCCAGGCCCTCAGCTTTGGCCTGGGCGGGCACCTGCGGATCCTGCGGGACTTTTCCGTGACCCTGAACCTGGACGGACGTTACGCCGACTACGACCACGACTGGGCCGCGGGCGGCCCCAACACAGACACCGGCGGCACGGTCCTGGACCTGACCCCAGGCTTTGGCTGGCAGCTGGGCGACGGCGTGGGCCTGACCGGGCGCGTGCAGGCGCCCATCTACACCCGCCTGTTTGGAACTCAATCCGTGAGCCCCACCTACGACGTTTCCGTGCAGTATCTTTTTTCGCGCTAGGCCTGCCCCGGCCATTCCCGCCTTTGGCCAAAGATATCAGCATTCGGCCTTTCCCTTTGCGCGGCCTAGGGCCCGGTGCTTTAATGGCTCGCGGTCCGTCCACAAGACCGGCCGCAACGACCCTTCATCACGCATCGAGGCGACACGATGATCCGAAGCAAACAAGGCTTCCTGGGCCGCAGGACGCTGGGGCGTCTGCTGGCCGTGGTCCTGTTCCTGTCCGCTGGCGCGGCCGCCTGGGCCGGCGTGGTGCCTTCCAGCGCCGAATCCATCGCCGGCGGCATCACCCGCTTCTGGCCCCAGGGCGCGGACCAGGCCCAGTTCTCGTTCGCGCTCAAGGACGGCAGCGTGGCGGGCAAGCCTGTCACTCCGGCCGTGTCCGTGCTGCCCGTGTTCAAGCACGGCTTCTGGGGCGGCAACAGCGCGCACCTGGCCCTGGGCGCGGACTGGGACCTCTACGGCACCGGCGAGGTGGCCGGCGGCCTGCGCCGCAACGGGGCCAGGACCTACACCTGGAACACGGACTCCTACGGCTATGGGCCCGGCGCCCAGCAGCTCTACGAATCCCACCCCTGGGTGCTGGCCGTGGCCAAGGACGGCAGCGCCCTGGGCGTGCTGGCCGACACCACCTACAAGACCGAGATCGACCTGAACGACGGCGTGCACTTCGACTCGGACGGCCCGCCCTTCCCGGTCTACCTGCTGCCCGGCAAAAGCCCCCAGGAAGTGCTCAGCAAGCTGGGCGCGCTCACCGGCACCATGCCCCTGCCGCCCAAGTGGGCCATCGGCTACCAGCAATGCCGCTACAGCTACTACCCCGAAGCACGGGTGCGCGAGGTGGCCAAGACCTTCCGCGACAAGGCCATCCCCGCGGACGTCATCTGGCTGGACATCCATTACATGCGCGAATACCGCATCTTCACCTTTGACCCAGAGAAGTTCCCCAACCCCTCCCAGCTGAACGCGGACCTGCACGGCATGGGCTTCCACACGATCTGGATGATCGACCCGGGCGTGAAGGCGGACCCGGACTACTTTGTCTACAAGACCGGCTCGGCCATCGACGCCTGGGTGCACGACAGCTCGGGCAAGCCCTTCCAGGGACCCGTCTGGCCCGGCCCCTGCGTGTTTCCGGACTTCACCAAGCCCGAGGTGGCCGCCTGGTGGGCGGACCTGTACCAGCCTTTCCTGGCCAAGGGCGTGGACGGCGTCTGGAACGACATGAACGAGCCCTCGGTCTTCGACAGCCGCCACACCATGCCCGACGACAACCTCTTCGCGGGCTACGGCGGCGGCACCCACGCCCGCTTCCACAACGTCTACGGCATGCTCATGGTCAAGGCCACCCGCGCGGGCATTGAAAAGGCCCACCCGGACCGGCGGCCCTTTGTGCTCTCGCGGGCCAGCTACATCGGCGGCCAGCGCTACGGCGCGGCCTGGACCGGCGACAACACGGCCAACTGGGAGCACCTGGGGCTTTCCGTGCCCATGGCCCTGAACATGGGCCTGTCGGGCCAGCCCTTTGCCGGGCCGGACATCGGCGGCTTCATCGGCGACGGCGACCCCAAGATGTTCGCCCGCTGGATGGGCATCGGCGCGCTGCTGCCCTTCTGCCGCGCCCACGCCGACCGCCACGACAAGGACAAGGAGCCCTGGGCCTTTGGCCAGGCCACCGAGGACACCTGCCGCCGCGCCATCGAGCGGCGCTACCGCCTGATGCCCTATCTTTACACCGCCTTCGCCCGCGCCTCCACCGACGGCGTGCCCGTGGCCCAGCCGGTCTTCTTCGCCGACCCGGCCGACCCGGCCCTGCGCAAGGAGGACAGCTCATTCCTGCTGGGCAGCGACGTGCTGGTGCAGACCCAGCCCCTGGAAAACACGGTGGTGGCCCATGCCCAACCCAAGGGCGACTGGAAGCAGTTCAGCTTTGAAAGCGCGGTGGACCCGGACCTCCCGGTCCTGAAGCTCCGCCCCGGCGCCCTGCTCCCGACCGGCCCGGTGGTCCAGAACACGGGCGTCCCCGTCACCCAGATCACGCTCTACGCCAACCTGGACGCCCAGGGCCACGCCGAAGGCTGGCTCTACGAGGACGCGGGCGACGGCTACGGCTACCAAAAGGGCGAGTACAGCTGGCGTAAGATCGTGGTCAACACCGTGGCCGGCAAACCCGTGATCAGCACGGTGCAGCACCTGGGCAGTTTTGCGGGAGTGCAGGATCTGAAGCTGGTGGTGCTCTAAGGCTAAGCTCAGCTTCCTTTCCCTTCCCTTTCCCTTCCCTTCCCTTCGAGGCCGGCTTGGGGAATTCGGCCGGCACCTCAGGGCTGGCTTTCGTAGCTACCCGATTTAAAAAAAGGGCCTCAGGGATTGCTCCCTGGGGCCCTTTCAATATTTCTAGGGGACGAACTTTTAGGGCATCGACTTCAAGAGCGCCGCCGCCTCCAGACCAATGATCAGGTCCTGCTCCCCATTTCCTAAGTCCTGCACCGCCTTCACCCCCGCCGCGGTCAGAGCCCCAGAATCCATCAACCCCGGCTTCACCAAGCTCACCCGGATCCGCGTGGCCGCAACAGCCTCGGCCTTGCTGATGTTAGCCTTGCCACCCAACGCCGCCTGAATCTTCCCAGCTCTCTCAGGGTTAGCTACGAGAGCCTGGCCTGAGGTGCTCGGCGCAGCCCCAGCCGAGCCTCGAAGGCCAGAGGAGGGGCTAGAAAGGGGGATAGAAGCCCCTAACTCCGCCTCCTCCCCCGCCGTCTTCAGGTATATCTCCATATCAGTCTTTAAGTTTTCGCTCAGCGGCCCAAACACGGCCTGCACCCCATCCGCCACCCGCATCACGCCCTGCGCGCCCAGGGCCTTGAGCTTGGCGTCGTTCACCTTGCTTTGGTCCTTCACGATCACCCGCAGCCGGGTGATGCAGGCGTCCAGGTTGCTGATGTTGCTGCGGCCGCCGAAGGCCAGCACCAGGGAGCGGGACATGGTGCCCTGGCCGGCGGCCTCGGCGCTTTCAACGGCCTCCTCCTCGCGGCCCGGGGTCTTGAGGTTGAAGCGCTGGATGGCCCAGGTGAAGGAGTAGTAGTAGACGGCGAAGTAGAGCGGGCCAAAGACCAGGGTCAGCCACCAGTTTTGGGCGAACTTGCCAAGCATGTTGAAGGCCACAAAGTCGATGCCGCCCTGGCTGAACGTGAAGCCCATGTGCATGTTGCAGGTGTTGGACAGGAACTGGGTCGAGGCCGCCAGCACCGCGTGCCACAGGTAGAGGCCCGGGGCCACGAACATGAAGCTGAACTCGATGGGCTCGGTGATGCCGGTGAGGGCCGAGGTCAGGGCCGCTGAGACCATCAGGCTGCCCACCTTCACCCGGTTCTCCGGCTTGGCGCTGCGCCAGATGGCGATGGCCGCGCCGGGCAGCCCAAACATTTTGAAAAAGAACGCGCCCGCCAGGATGCCCGCGCTGGGGTCGCCGGCGAAGAAGCGGTTGATGTCGCCGTGGATGACCGCGCCCGTGGCGTCCGTGTAGTTGCCCATCTGGAAGAAGAACGGCACGTTCCAGATGTGGTGCAGGCCAAAGGGGATGAGCATGCGCTCCACAAAGCCGTAAACCGTGGCCGCGGTGCGCGGGTTGCTGTAGGCGGCCCACTGGCCCAGGCTGTTGATCAGGTTTTGGACGGGCGGCCAGACCACGGAGAGAGCCACGCCCGCGCCGATGGCGGCCACGGCCGTGACAATGGGCACGAAGCGCTTGCCCGCGAAAAACCCTAAATAGGAGGGCAGGCTGATGCGGTAGTAGCGGTTGAAGAGCCCCCCGGCCAGGCCGCCGGCCAGGATGCCGCCGAAGACGCCGGTGTCGATGGAGTCGATGCCCATCACCTTGACCGTGGGCACGCCGAAGATCCCGGCCATCACGCCCATGGTGCCCACCATGACCAGGAAGCCCACGGTGGCCGCCACGGCCGCCACGCCGTCGTCCTTGGCAAAGCCCAGCGCCACGCCGATGGCGAAGATCAGGGGCAGGTTGCCGAAGATGACGTCGCCGCCCTGCTTCATCACCAGGGACACGTCCGCCGGGATCCAGCCGAACTTGGCCGCGCCGATGCCCAGCAGCAGGCCGGCCACGGGCAGCACCGCCACGGGGAGCATCAGCGATTTGCCGATCTTTTGAAGGAACGCGAAGGCGCTCTTGAACATCTTAGTTCTCCTCGTCAACAAGGGGGGCGAGACGGGCGCGGACCTCGGCGGCGCTGCCCAGGTCCAGTATTTCGCGGGCCAACAACTTGCATTCGCGGTGGTCCAGGCGGCTGACCAGGGATTTGATCCCGGGGATGGCCGGCACGCTGCAGGACAGCTCGTCCACGCCCAGCCCCAGCAGCGCGGCCACGCTCACCGGGTCCGAGGCCATGCCCCCGCAGACGCCCACCCATTTGTTGTGGTGGTGGGCCGCCTCCACGGTCAGGCTGATCAGCTTGAGCACCGACGGGTGCAGGGCGTCGGCCTGGCGGGCCAGGGCCGGGTTGCCGCGGTCCATGGCCAGGGTGTACTGGGTCAGGTCGTTGCTGCCGATGGAGAAGAAATCCGCCTCCTTGGCCAGGCGGTCGGCGCAGAGCGCGGCGCTGGGCACCTCGATCATCACGCCCAGCTTGGCCGTGGCGCCGGCGGCCTTGCTCTCCTCGGCCAGGATGGCCTTCACCTGCCACAGCTCGGCCACGTCCGTGACCATGGGCACCATGATGTGCAGGTCGCAGTCCCCGGCCGCGCTCAGGATTGCCCGTAGCTGCCGCCGCAGCAGGGCCGGCTGGCGCAGGCCGATGCGGATGCCGCGCACGCCCAGGAAGGGGTTGTCCTCCTTAGGCAACGGCACAAAGGCCAGGGGCTTGTCCCCGCCCGCGTCCAGGGTGCGGACCACCAGCTTGCGCTGCCTGCCCAGGGCCTTGGCCACGGCCTGGTATTCCTTGGCCTGCTCAGCCTCGCTGGGCGCCTCGGCCCGGCCGTTGAAGAGGAACTCGGTGCGCATGAGGCCCACGCCGTCCGCGCCCGCGGCCACGGCGGCCTGGGCGTCGGCCGCGTTGGTGATGTTGGCGGCCACTTCCACGGCCACGCCGTCCTTGGTCTTGACGCTCAGGTGGGCTTGGGCCGAGTCCTTGGCCCGGCGGGCCAGGTCGCGCGCATGCCGCGCCTGGGCCGCGTCCAGCTCGGCCGGCGTGGGGTCGGGCAGCAGAGCGCCGGCGCTGCCGTCCAGGATGACGGTGCTGCCCGACGCCAGCGACAGCACCCCGGCTTCGGCCCCGCAGACCGCGGGGATCCCCAGGGCCCTGGCCAGGATGGCCACGTGGCCGGTGGCCCCGCCATGGGTGGTGCAAAGGCCCAGGATCTTGGAAGGGTCCAGCTGGGCCGCTTCCGAAGGCGCCAGGTCCTCGGCCACCAAAATGCAGTCCTTGGGCGCGTCCGGCGTGCGCTCGCGGCCGCCGGCCATGGCCAGCAGCACCCGCCGCTCCACGTCGCGCACGTCGTGGGCCCGCTCCCGCAGCAGGGGCACGTCCGACTTCTCCAGCCGGGCCGCCACGGCCGCGCAGGTGCTGGACCAGGCCTGGCCCGCGTTGGCGCCCGCGGCCAGGCCGGCCAGGGTGGGCTGGCGCAGCTCGGGATCGTCCAGCAGCTCCAGGTGCGCGTCCAAGATCTTGGAGCCCGAGCCGGTGCCCAGGTTGTGCTGCAGCTGCGTGAGGGCGGCCTTCACGTCCAGGAGGGCGTTTTCGTAGAGGGCCAGCTCCGCGCTGGGCCCCAGGTTCAGCTTGCTCAGGGCCACGGGTTCGGGCCGGCGGTGCCAGACCTGGCCCACCGCCACGCCCGGGGACGCGGCCACGCCCTGCAGGCCCCGCACCCGGCCCTTGTGGATGGGGCCGGTGCCGTCGGCGGCGACCTGCAACGGGGCCGGGGCGGTCAGGTCCTCGCCCGCGCCCGAGGCCAGCAGCTCGCCCAGGATGGCCACGGCGTCGGCCGCGTCCGGCCCCTGGGCCTGGATCCGCAGCTTGTCCCCGCGCCGGGTGCCCAGCCCCAGGATGGCGGTCAGCGAGCGGGCGTTGGCGCTCTTGGCGCCCATCAGCAGGCTCAGCTGGGACTGGAACTGCTTGGCCGCGGTCACGAACACGGCCGCGGGCCGGGCGTGCAGGCCGGAGCGGTTGGGCAGGGTGATCTCTTCGGAGGTCTGCACCGCGCCGCCGGCCGCGACCGCCACGGTGCCGCCCTGGGCCAGCTCATAGGTCAGGATCACGCCCTGGCCCGCCAGCACCGGGCCCGTGGCCGGGGTCAGCGCGCGGACTTTTTCGCCGTTGGCGATGAGCACCTGGGTGAGCAGGCTGGCCGCCTTGCGGCCGACCAAGGCCGGATCAAAACGCAGCAAAGGCTGGCCCTGCTTGACCTTGGCGCCCGCCTCCACCAGGGCCTTGAAGCCCTCCCCGCGCAGGGTCACCGTGTCCAGGCCCACGTGGATGAGCACCTCCACCCCGTCGTCCGTGGTCAGCGTGAGGGCGTGCGCGCTCTTGTGGATCATGGTCAGCGTGCCCGCCACCGGCGCCAGCAGCTCGGAGGAGCTGGGGTCGATGGACACGCCGTCGCCCACCATCTTTTGGGCGAACACGGGGTCCGGGACCGAGGTCAGGGGGACCAAAACACCGGACAGGGGGGCGTAAAGTTTGTGGACCGCAGCGCTCATTGGGCCTCCAGGGGGACTATGAAGGTTAACATAAAGTCAGAGGGGAGGGGCCTGGTTTGGTGAGCCCTCGAGGCTGGGTGGGTGGGGAAGAGTCGGTCTTGGAGAGCCCTCGAGGCTGGCTTGATAACGGACGCCAGCGCCTCGGTCTAAACTCGCTTAGCGTTGTGGGGTGGAGGGGCGCCGGCTCTCCGCTTTGCCAGGTGCTTGAGCTCGGCTTGGCGGCCTTCGGCCAGGGCCAGCTTTTTGGCGCGGCTCCAGCCTTTGATTTGGTGTTCGCGTTGGTAGGCGGCTTCCCGGGTGGGGTGGCGTTCCTTATAAATGACTTTCAATTTGAAACCGCCTTTGTGGTGCTCACGGCTGCGGCGGTACAGGTTGGCGGTGGAGCCGGTGTAGAGGTAGCCGTTTTCGTAGAGGATGAGATAGACGGTGAAGAAGTGGCGGGACATGGAGGCTCTCGGCGTTGAGAGTTTAATGATGCGGCAGTACGAATTTTTATGCAGGGCCTTGGTGAGCACTCGAGGTAGCCGCTGATGAGCCCTCGAGGCTGGCCTTATTACGGGCGCCAGCGCCTCGGTCTAAACTCTCTTAGCGTTGCAAGATCCTGGGCCCGGGTAGCTAAGAGAGTTTAGACCGAGGAGCCCGGCAAGGCTTAAGCCGGGCCTCGAGGGCTCATCTAGACCTTGGTGATCTTCAATAGGTAGCCATCCTTACCACGGGAAGTGGAACTTCTTCTTCTCTTTGCTCAGCGCCCTTTGCGCCTGGGCGGCCTGGGCCTGGGCCAGGGCGGCTTCGCGGGCCTGCTCAGCCACCTGGGCCTTGTAGGCCTCGGCTTCCTTGCCCAGTTCGTACTGGCGCCAGCCCAGGAAGCCCGCGGCCAGCAGCAGCACCAGCAGCGCGAACACGGCCATCACCTTGCGGCGGTAGCTGGGGTTTTGGCGGATCAGGCGGCCGGTCTTGCGCAGGCGGGCCAGGGCGGCCTTGTAGATCTTGGGGTTGAAGACCAGGCGCGAGCCGGCCAGGCCGAAGAAGCCGAGGTAGAGGAAGGGCCACAGCAGCCTTTTCCAGCCCTTGCCGGCCCACTGGGTGGCGTGGCTGGCCGCGGTGTAGTGCATCTCCGACAGGGCCCCGGCCAGGTACAGCGCGCCGTCGCTTTCCACGGCCTGCCCGGTCATGTGGGTGTGCACCTTCTTCAGGGCCAGCCCGCCGAAGGGCAGCTTGTGCGGCCGCGGCTCGTGCACCTCGTCCTTGGCCGTGTCCGCGGCCAGGGCCAGCTTGTAGGCGCCCACTTCGCTCAGCTTGGGGACGCGGTAGACGGTCACCGGGTGGCTGATGCCCTTCAGCTTCTGCGGGCCCACTTCCTCGAAGGGCACCTCGCTCTTGTTCATCATCAGGTACACGGCTTCGCTGAAGTAGATCTCCCCGCCGTTGGCCAGCGCCTCGATGCGGGCGGCGATGTTGACGGCCTCGCCGAACACGTCCCCGCGTTCGATGCGCACCTCGCCGGCGTTGATGGCGAAGCGGATCTCAAAGCGCTCGGCCTTGGCCAGGCCGTGGTTGCGCTGCGACAGCTGGTCCTGGCAGGCCATGGCGCAGAGCAGCGAGTCGGTCGGCGACTTGAAGCTGATGAGGTAGGCGTCGCCCAGCGGCTTGACGATGGACCCGTTGAAGGCCCGCACCATGGGCTTGACCAGCCCGGCGAAGCGCGCCAGCAGCCGCTCGTTGGCGTTGCGGCTCTGCTCCGAGGTCTTGGTGGTGTAGTCCTTGATGTCGACGAAGACGATGGTGAGGACTTCTAGTTTCATTCAATAGGCCTTTGGTCTTGGCGAAGAAATGGGGCGGCTTGGAGAGCCCTTGAGGGTAGCCCTTGGTGGGCCTTCTGGGTAGCCCTTGCTGAGCCCTCTAGGTAGCCCTTGGTGAGCCCTCTGGGTAGCCCTTGGTAAGCCCTCGAGGGCGGCATTATAACGGATGCCGCCACCTCGGTCTAAACTCTCTTAGCGATGTTGGACCTGGACTCCGAGGTAGCTAAGAGAGTTTAGACCGAGGTGCCCGGTGAATTCCCTATCCGGGCCTCGAGGGCTCATCTGTCTAAGCGCTCTTCTTGCTCTTGCTCCCATACGTCACCCTAATCGGCGGCGTATGTTTGAATTTGACGGTCCAAACGCTGTTGGCCTTGCCCTTGGGCTTGCTCACAAATTCCAGGTCCACCCACAGCCCCGGCTTCTGGTGCTCCAGCTCCTTGGGCCAGTGCTTCACCACGTCGCTGATCAGGGACAGGGGCGCGTGCACGCGGTCAAAGACCCAGGCGTCGCCCTCATGCAGGGTCAGCTCCTCGGCCATGGCGTCGTCCGGCCGCGGCACATGGGCCGACTTCACCGACACCTCCATGGCCGCCATGCCCGCCGCATCCAGCGCCTGGGCCGCCTGCGCCGCGGAGCCGGCGTCCATGCCGCCCAGCTGCACCTTGCTCAGCCGCAGGCCGTTCAGCCCCCAGCCCAGGAACAGCATACCCGCGGCCAGGAACGCGATGGCCACCCCAGGCCGGTCCACCTCGTCCAACACCATCCAACTGCGCACGCCCGTGCCCAGGAACGTGGTCTTCAGCCGCGAAGCGGGCGCCAGGCCGGTGTAGAGCGCCAGCAAAAGCAGCAGGGCGCCCAGGCCCAGGATGGTCCGGCGTTCCCAGCGGTTCAGATGGCTGATCGGGGTGGTGGGGGAGGGCATGGGGTGCGCCTCAAGGAAGGGCGAGGGGCTTGCAATTGGGGCGGAGGACTTATGTTAGCACTGGCAGGGCAGTGGCAGAAGGCGAATTGGCAGCGCGGGCTTGCGGTTGCACCACCTAATTTTGAAATTTCCCTTGAGGCCCAGGCCAAGGCTGATTCACCAAAGAAAATTTTTCCGCATGCAAGGAAATCAAATAGAGCGGTATTTTCAATTTGTTTGAGAGTTTCAATAACTTGTTTCGCGCTTTGTCATCGGATTTTGGACCTAAGTGTATGGCGCGAAGCGCGTGACGAGGAATCTCCTTCTTTGCGCCAACTCCCTCCTTCTTCAATGGCCTTGTTGCCCTAAGCTCCTCTTGATAGCTCCATTCTGGAGACTTTGTAAGGATTAGTGATTCCGTTATTTTTGATTGGGTCAAATTAGAAGGTGTGGCAATTGGCCTAACGTCGTTGTAAGTGACGTCTCTCAAGGTGACGATATTGGACAGGTCGTATTCAATGCAGACTCCCGACCAATCGCCACCGTAATGTGCCCACATCGGTCCGATTGTGGCGCGCTTTGAGAAACAACAGATGCTCATTGTCCTAAGGATATCTTGTGCAGCTTCGGGCAAGTAATTCGAGATGCCTATTAACTGATTTGACGTTCCAATCGGAAATGAATCCGGTACAAAACGTTCCAGCGTATGGACAGCAGAAAAGACGTCAGTGTTCTTCTTTTGGACAATATTGCAATCAAAGGGATCATCTAACCCCTTTATAGAGCTGAACCAAAGGTAACTGTTCTCGATCTCATCAATTGCAAATTTAATTTTTCGATATCGAAATGCAATCATGGCCCGCCTTTAGATAAGGCCCTTTAAGTTAAATACCGAACTAACCAACATTTTAGCCCAGGAAAATACTCTGATGATACTCGAGATAACGGCATTGCTCCTTATTGAATGTTCCCACATTCAAGGGTCGCTCCGGGTCCAGTCCAATCCGTGCATAAGTTTCGGGAGCAATCTTCCGCGAAAGAACGGCCTTCCCATCCACCTTGAACGTCATATATCGATGATCAAATAGGCGATCCATGGTTGGGGTCAATAGCAGTCCGTTATTTCCGTCTAATTTCTCTTGAGTGCTCCCGCATGCACGCCAAGGCTTAATGTGGCTGGCGACCAATATTCTCGGATCATCGACCTTCGTAATTCTACATTGCCTTTCAATGTGGCTAAGATTTTCTCGAAAGAGGCCCTGGCCTCGGCGCGCCAGCACAATTGTCTCCTTCTCCGTCTTTGCTATGTCCGTCCGTTGTATGTAAGCCTTCTCAATCTGATCGTCAAAACGAGTTTCGGCCCCGAAGAATTCGGGTTCCAAAATTAGAGACAGCTCGGTGTACTGATACGGGGTAACATTTCCTTGGGCCATGATGAAATCGGCGGCGGCCTTTGAGATTTGAAAAAGATAGGCTTGTTTGACCGTGTCCTTCACGGTGAAAGGCGATTCAAGCTCATCAAATAGGCGGGCGGCCTCGCGGCCGATCGTGTCACGTTCAACCGGACCAAACGGAATCCATTTTACCGATACGTACCAACCGTCGTCCGACCAATAGGAGCCGATTCGTCCGAATTCTGAGGGCTTAGGCGAAGACATCGCGCGGTTCGTTGCAATGCCATAGTGAGCGACAGACCGATCATGATAAGAAAAAATTACATCACCCGGCTCTATGTTCTTCATGTTCTCGTAGGCCGGGATTACACGACCGCCCTGGGCGAGCTTGGGCGACCAAAGGTAACTACCTTCGATTTCATGCGCGGACGTTTGATTTTGGTTAACCCACCAATATTTCATCGTCGCCAACAGTGAATCTATAAGAGACCGCTCCTAGCTAAGCTTGAACTTGTATTCGGCCAAAATTCTAAATTCTTCGGCCTTATCTTCCGCTATCTCGATAGGGCTAAAGTTTGGATTTAGAGGTTTTAAGAGAATGCGTGTGTGAGCCCAATGGTCTTCTCCCACCACCTTTTCGGAATAGTAATGTTTAACCGAATAGCTCCCACCGCTTTCCGGATCGGAAATACCGCGGTGTTCAGCCAGCACTATCTTACCCTGCCGCGACCCTTGGACTCCTGGCTCAAAAACACAATAGTCTCCGTCCAACAGTGTCGGCGCCATAGATTGACCACGAATCCGACTGACAAACATCCCACGCTTCACTTTTTTTCCCACTACCCTTACCCATCCCCTTGGCTCAGCAGGCCTTGCCGTCCCAAAATACCCGGCTGCTGCATCTAGTTCAATCAGTGGCAGGTATTCACTTTCCTGCCCTTCCGGCGGAAAGCTGACCACAACCACTTCACTTTTAGGGACCAAACTTCCCTCGGCTTGACCCAGCCTACTCCTAAAGAACATCTCGGTTTCACGATCCATAAAATATACATAGCAACCTTTCATTCCTCGGCTCAACAACACGCGATAGGTATTCTTTACCAAATCGATAAATGCATCTTTGGAGCGCTTGACGACAGTGTCGGCAGAGTTTTCCTTTTGGCCTACCCAAGCTCCTTCTTGAAAGCGATATACAAGGTCGGGTCCAAAAATCACTCCTACGTAGTCAAATTCAAATCCCTGAGCTGTATATACGCAACCCACTTGATTTATGCCACCAGGTTCGTACGCCCACAGCTCTGCGGGCGGAATACCCTTTGCTAGCTTTTTTGCGCCAGGCTTTGCGTCCCAAGGCATCTTGTAGTCACCAACCACCACGTCATCGACGAGGGTTCCATCTTTCTTTGGATCAGACCATTTCCAACAGAAGCCGGCGGCCAAACGGGCCGTATATCCCTTTTCTGATTTTTCCCGTATCCAGCCTTCGAGCTGCTCTGGGCCACTTGCGATCTTAAATTCAAAACCCTCTGTGCCCTCCCAAATTGCATTGGCTGTCTTAGATATGGCCAGAGTATTGTTAACCCAATTGACAAATCCGTCACTTCCGCCGCAGCGAAACTGTGCTTCTAACTCGAACTCTTCCACTTCGATCCCAGATTTCTTGCAGGAATCGACAATAAAGGAAGCAGAACCGATCTCGTTTGGTCGCACAATTTGCTTGTCATCAATTAGAAAAACGGAACACTTCGAAACATTTAATAGTTCTTCGATTTGAGCAATTTCGCTCTTCTTGTCTTTCTTCGTGAAGCGACTGTTACTGGTCTTGCGAATGCGATGCGCTTCGTCGGCGATCAGTACATCGATCAATTGATCCGTTTCGCCAGAATAGCTATTGAAATATTTGAACTGCGCAGCTCCTCGTCGGCCAATAATCTTTCGAAGCGTTCCGGTAAACGCTCGTGAACCAGTAACATAGTGCACATCACTTCCATCACGAAGCAGCCGCGACATCAGATTGATTGCGATAACTGATTTTCCTGTGCCAGGTCCACCTTTGACGATGATCGCGTGCTTCGTCTTCTTTTGGGAAGCGGACCTGGCCATCGCCACCACTCGATCAAAGGCAACTAACTGTTCGTCCAATAAGATGTAACGCGGTTCTCCATCGATGACCCCTGCCACATGATCAAGAAGTTTTCTGCTGGCTTTATAAACTCCTTTGTCGATACGTTCCATGATTGGAAGGCCTTTGCCTTTACCAACAAGTCCGAAAAGATGTTCTCCAAGACGATCGGTATCCCGTTCTGTGAAAACAGGGCAACGCTCTAGCCATTGTGCAAACTTTGCGGACAGAAGCGGATCGTCTGGAGCCGGCAGATAGTTATGGAGATAAGAACAGGCACCTAAAGAAACGGGATCCAATTCTTCCTGGAAAGCCGTATGTGTGTCCTGTAAGTAGTTTTGATATTGGCCAACTTGGACCGACGGGTGTAACAAAGGCCTCTCTCCGCCTCCGACAAAGGAAAGTAGGCGTTCTCCATCGGTTTCTTTGGTTCTCTCCCACTGCTTTAGTTCAACGATAACCGCTGCTGCCGAATTTGAGAGATTGCGTCCTGTGACCATAAAATCAAGACGTTTGGACGTTAGTGGAAGACGGTACTCAATGATCACGCCGTTGTCTTTTAGGCCTGCAACTTGAACCACTCCGGCCATAGCACGCAACGAATTCCGCCACGATCTTACTTCGTTGTCGCTGGGATGAAATCGACATTGGTCAAAAAAACTTGCGCGCAATTTCTCGGCAATTAGATTTTGATTGGCGTCTTGGACAAAATCCTTTGAATCTGCGGCGTATAGGCGCATCTACAGCTCATCATATTTGAGGTTCTTGCCTTTGGATTTCTCTAGCGGATATTTAGCCTCATTTTTTGAAAGCTTCGCTGCCAGAGCAACGGATAGGTCGATTCGGTTCATTTGCGTGAAACGTAATAAGAAAAAATACACATCGGCAAGTTCGTCAGACACCTTTATGCGACCCCCGGGCGAAACCATCATGTCTTGGATTTGTTCTTGATTCTTAAATCTGAATAGCGCCAACAGCTCCGCCGACTCTGTACACAAACCAATTGCCAATTGGTCAGGTGAATGAAATTGGTCCCAATCGCGGGCGGAGCAAAAGGCTTGGACCTTGTCTTGGTCATTCATTCCGACCTCTCAATCTAATCCGCTGGCACCATATACATAGTTCGTCTGGAAACATCATTTTGCTTCGCTCGGCGTAACGATGAAACGAGAAAGATAAAATCATATCGGCTATTGAAGCTTCTGGATGCTCCAAAAAGCTTGGTCCCACCCAATGCCCCTGCTTCCGACCCTTCCGAACCTACCTCAACCCCTCGCAAATGAAAATCCTCACCCGTCTCGGCGTTCCCTGCAATTCGTAGCCGATGCCGGAGCTGGCGAGGTCCGTTAGCTGAGCCACCGCATTGCCTGGCTAATCCGAGAAAAGCAAGCCAAGCCCGGCCAAGTCCTAGCCTTGGCCTCTAATGAGAAGTTTGCCCGGAAGATGAACTAACGGATCCATCCATTTTAGTCCCGACCGCCGTACTGCCTCTCAGGAGGCCCCATGATTCCCTTCATCCTAGCCACATCCCTGTTCGCCGTGCCGCTCCCCGCCCGCGCGGCCGACCGCGCCCCCGCCCTCCTCGAACTCTTCACCTCCCAAGGCTGCTCCTCCTGCCCCCCGGCCGACGACCTGCTGGCCGAGCTGGCCGCCCGCCAGCCCGTGCCCGGAATCCAGATCATCCCCCTGGCCTTTCACGTGGACTACTGGAACCACCTGGGCTGGACCGACCCCTTTGCCGCGGCCGCCTATACCAGACGCCAGTATGCCTATGCCGCCTCCTTGGGCGACGCCAGCGTTTACACCCCGGAGGCCGTCATCAATGGCTCGGTCGGCGTGGTGGGCCACCACCGCGGCGCCATCCTGGACGCGTTGAAGCCGCTGGCCCGGCTGGGTTTGCGGCGGGAGGGCGGGCGGCTGCTGGTGACGGGGCTGCGGCCGGGGCTGGAGCTGTGGGTGGCGGTGGCTGAGGACGGGCTGAGCACGGCCGTGGGCAGGGGGGAGAATGCCGGGCAACGGCTGGCGCAGCCGGCGGTGGTGCGGGCGTTGTGGACCGTGGCGGCGAAGGGGGAACGGGTGTGGGTGCCGTTGAAATGGGAGGCGGGCTGGGACAGGCACCGGCTGCGGCTGGTGGCGTTCCAGGCCAGGGCTGAAGGAGCGGTGGTGGAGAGCGCGGGGTCTTGTGCTTGGTTGGACGGGCCATCTTGACTTCAGATTGACCATACATTAGTATGGTATCAGTTAGCCCACAAAGAGCCCTCGGTCCGCCGCAGGGCTCTTTTCTTGGTCCTTAAAGACACTTACATAGTAATATAGACGCAGGCACAGGCCTGCAAGGAGGCGGGCGTGGCCGAACATCGGAAAGGATCGGACCGGCTTTTCAGCAAGGAGGGAGGCGCCATGCCAAAGAAGAGCATCCTGAGCAAAGAGCTCCTAGCCTATGCCCGCGACGCGGCACGGGCCGAAAAGATCGAGGACCTTAAGCTGCCTTGGACCCGCCACATCTATGTCATCCCCGCCAGCCCCGCCGAAGTGAAGCAAGCCCGCAGCGCCCTCAAGCAAAGCCAGGCCAAGTTTGCCGACTGGCTGGGCGTCAGCGTGCAGACCGTGCAAGCCTGGGAAGCCGGCCGCCGTATCCCCGAAGCCGTGGCCTCCAAGGTGATACGGTATGGGGCCGGGCATCCGGACTGGGTGAAGGAGTTTTCAAGGCCGGAGCTGTGGGGGATGGCGAAGTAGGTTGCAAGTCTAGCCAGCCGCGAGCCCTCGAGGGCGCCATGTCAACGGATGGCGCCACCTCGGTCTAAACTCTCTTAGCTACCTAAAATCCCTATGTAAGCGATGAGTTTAGACTGAGGTGCCGGCATCCATCCCCAGGCCGGCCTCGAAGGAAGACAAGAAGCCACCCTAATCATCATTGTCAGACAAAGATTCACCTTTAGATTCTTAGGAAGCCCACCCACCTACCCGCAAAAGGTAGTCATTAAAATCGGCCAGCCAGCCTCCCTATTTTAGCCAGCCCTAGGGCCAGCCTCTAACTTTAGTGTTAATCTCTCCCCATGTCTCAAGACCCCCTCCTATCCGGCCTAAACGAGTCTCAGTTGAAGGCCGTCACCCACCGCGGTGGCCCGCTGCTCATCGTGGCCGGCGCCGGCACGGGCAAGACGCGCGTGCTGAGCCACCGCATTGCCTGGCTCATCCGCGAAGGCCATGCCAAGCCGGACCAGATCCTGGCCCTGGCCTTCAATGAGAAGGCCGCCCGGGAGATGGAGGAGCGGGTGGATCTGCTGGTGCCGTATGGGTCCGCGCCCACGGGCATGATGACCTTCCATGCCTTTGGCCAGCAGCTCTTGGACGAGCATGGGCTGCGGTTGGGGCTGAGCGGGCCAGGGGAGATCCTGTCGGGCGCGGCGTTGATGCACCATCTGAAGAAGCGGCTGTGGAACCTACCTTTGCAGCGCTTTAGGCCGCTGGGCAACCCGGCCAAGCATGCGGAACAAATGAGCAAGGTGTTTTCCCGGGCCAAGGACCAGGGCCTGGATGCGCAGACCTGGGGCCTTGCGGCCAGGGCGCTGCGGGACGCGGCCACTTCCGACGAGGAGATCGAGGAGGCCGAGGACCAACTGGAGCTTTCGGCCTGCTACGGGGCCTACCAAGGCTTCCTGCGCGAGGACGGGTTCCTGGACCATGGGGACCAGCTGCTTCTGGCCTTGCAGCTGCTGGAAAAGCATCCGTCCGTGCTGGCGCGGGTGCGGGAGGCCTATCCCGTGGTGCTGGTGGACGAGTTCCAGGACACCAACACGGTGCAGGCCCGGCTGCTGAAGGCGCTCTGCCCGGCCCAGTCCACGCCCGAGCTGACCGTGGTGGGCGACGACGACCAGGCCATCTACGGGTTCCGCGGGGCCAGCTTGGCCAACCTGCTGCATTTCAAGGACAGCTACCCCGCGGCCGCGGTGGTGACCTTGAACCAGAACTACCGCTGCGTGCAGGAGATCCTGGACGTGTCGTACCGCCTGATCCGGCACAACGACCCGGAACGGCTGGAAGTGAGCTTGGGGATCGAGAAAAAGCTGAAGGGGCAAAGCTCCCTGGCCGGCGCGGTCGAGCACCAGCCCTTTGCCGAACGCAACAGCGAGCTGGCCTTTGTGGCGGCGCAGATCCTCAAAGCCCACGCCGAGGGTGTGGCGTTCAAGGACCAGGCCGTGCTGGTGCGTTCGCATGCCCTGGGGCAGGAGGTGATGGACGTCCTCACCCGGGCCAAGATCCCTTTGCGCTACCCTGGCGACCGCGGGCTCTACCGCCAGCCGGAGGTGCAAAGGGCACTGGCCTTTGTGCGGGCCCTGGCTTCGCCCAATGACGACCGCGCCATCTTTGACCTGCTGATCCACGCGCCCGAACCCTGGGACCTGCTGCAGGTGAAGCATCTATTAGGTGAAGCCGAGCACCGGAACCTGGCGCTGTGGCGGGCCTTGGACCAGCCGGACCTGCTGCTGTCGGCGGGCGTGGCGCCGGAGGCTGTGGCTTCGGCCAAGGCTTTGTTGGAACAGCTGCGGGTGCTGGGGCAGCTGGCCACGCACCAGGGCGTGGCGCCGGCGCTGTACCACTATCTGCAAGAGTCCGGCGTGCTGCAGCGGCTGATGGACAAAGGCGACGACGAAAGCGAACGGGCCGTGGCCAACCTGGCGCGCTTTTTTGAGCGGCTGCAGGACTTTGACAAGGTGGAGCGCACGGGCAATGTGCCGGCCGTGGCCGAATACCTGGAATCGCTGCTGGAAGAGGGCGACGACCCGGCCACGGAGCAGGCCGGGCCGGACGAGGACGCGGTGACCGTCAGCACGGTGCACCAGGCCAAGGGGCTGGAATGGCCCGTGGTGTTCCTACCCGGACTGGAAGAAGAGAGCTTCCCGCAAAAGGTGAAGGCGGAAGGGCTTCATTTGCCGCGGACGCTGCTGCCGTTGCCGGCGGACAAGCGCATTGCGCATCGCGCGGAAGAGCGGCGGCTGTTCTATGTGGCCATGACCCGGGCCAAGCAGCGGCTGGTGCTGAGCCACAGCATGGACCACGGCGGCAGCAAGGCTTGGAAGCGCAGTTCGTTCCTGGCGGAGGCCTTGGAGCTGCCGCCGGAGCCCAAGGCGCCGGGGCGTTTGTCGCCACGGCAACGGCTGGACGCTTACGCGGACCATCCGCACCCGCTGCACAAGCCCATGCAGGCCAAGCTGGCGCCCGACGGCTCGCTGCGCCTGACCTACTACCCCACCGACGACTACCTGACCTGCCCGTTCAAGTACAAGATCGCCCACGTGCTGGGCCTGAAGCCGCCGCCGGACCAGAGCCTGGCCTATGGCAACGCCTTCCACACGGCCATCCAGGCCTACCACCGCGCGCGCATGGACGGGCAGGATTTTGGCTACCCGCAACTGGAAGCCGCGTTCAAGGCGGCTTGGAGTTCGGTGGGCTTTGCCACGGCCAAGCATGAGGCGGAGCGGCTGGAAAAGGGCTTGGTGCAGCTGAAGGCCTTTTACGAGGAGGAGGAGGCCTCGGGCCTGCTGCCCTGGCGCGTGGAGCACAAGTTTGACGCGCCCTTGGACCAGCACACCCGGCTGGTGGGCCGCATGGACCGCGTGGACAAATTGGAAGACGGCACGGTGGTGATCAGCGACTACAAGACGTCGAACAAGGACAGCCAGGACAAGGCCGACGAAGAAGTGAAAAAAAGCCTGCAGCTGGCCATCTATGCCCTGGCCTACCAGGCCGAGACCGGCACGCTGCCGGAAAAGCTGGAGCTGCGGTTTTTGGAGTTTGGCCTGCGGGCCAGCTTGAAGCCGGACGAGAAATACATGGCCAAGAAGCGCGAAGAGATCCAGGGCGCGGCCACAGGCATCCGGGCCGGGGACTTCCATCCCACCCCGGGCTTCCACTGCAAATTTTGTGCGTATCACACCGTCTGCCCGCACGCGGACGGCAAGGAATAGCCCTTCATTGGCCTCAATTAAGTCCGTTCCGCTGGAATAAAGCCTGGGCCAAGCCCCATCCCTAGCAGGTCCCCTTTGGCTCGGTCCTTGGAGCCGGTCCACCCCTTTTAGGCACCGCCATGGTCTACGTCATCGCGATCGTCCTGTTTGTGCTCTGGGCCCTGGGTCTGGAGAACCACCAGCACTTCGGCTTCATCACCTATGGCTTCCTGGCCCTGGTGCTGCTGGTGGTGACCGCCAACCTGCTGGAATCCCGCGGCAGGCTGGAAATGGCCAAGCAGGCTGTGAAGCCCGAAACCTTCGAATAGACCCCAGCGCCTCCCCCCATTCCACCGGAGCACCCATGCTTTTGCTGAAGATCGCGGCCGTCGCCGCCTGTTTGCTGGCCCCCAACCTGGGCCTGCGCGCCGACGAGCCGGGGCGCCACCCAGCCTACCTGCACGCCCTGTCCGACCTGCGCGCGGCCAAGTGGAACATCGAGCACCGGCCGGGCAGCTTTGTGGTGAGCCTGGATGAGAAGCGGGCCGTGGACGAAATTTGGACCGTGATCAAGGACATCCAGCGCGCCTCCATCGACGACGGCAAGGACCTGGCCGACCACCCGGCCGTGGACGAGGCCCTGGACTACAACGGCCACCTGCAGCGGGCCATGGTGCTGCTGCACCGCTGCCGCCGCGACCTGGCCCGGGCCGAGGACGACCCTTCGGTGCGCGGCCTGCGCAACCGCAGCCTGGTGCACCTGGACCGCGCCATGCACCAGGTGAAGAAGGCCATCCACGCCGCCGGCTTCGGCCGCTAGGCCCGCCCACACCCTTTCATCCGAGGCAGTTGTGCAAGAACCGGATCCCTTCGAGCCCTTTTTTGACCGCAGGACGATGCTCTACGCCGTCCTGGCCGGAGCCACGGCCCTGGCGGCCTGCGCCATGGCCCTGCGCGCGGAACCGGCCCCGGCCCAGGACCGCGTGGTGCTGGCCTACGACGACCAGGACCGGGACCATGACCGCGGCGAGCGCCCGCACCGGCCCCGGCTGCTGCGCTTTGAATACCAGGGCTACGAGACCCGTTTGCGGGTGATGGACCGCCGCATTGACGAGGACGAGCGCTACCACCGCTACGCCGCGGAAAAGGCCGCCCAGCACCGCCGCGACCTGGCCGCCATCCGCGCCCGCTTCCACTACCGCGACGAGCACGCCCGCCACATGAACCGCATGGAGCGGGACCGCTTTGACGCGGACCTGCGGGCCCAGGAAGACGGCCTGTCCATCGTGTACCGGCCGTGACCCCTTCCCCGCGGCGGCCCCTGGACCTGAACGCCCTGGCCTGGCTCATGGCCCTGTCCTTGGCCCTGCCCACGGCGGCCTGCGCCCTGCCCGGCGACAGCAACGCCGGCGGCGCCTCGGCCGACCCGGTGGACGGCCACGGCATACGCAACAGCGCCAGCAGCCAGGACCCGGCCCATCTGGACCAGTCCACGGCCACCGATCCGCCCCTGACCTCGCCCCTGGCCAAGCCCGCCCACTACAACAGCGTGGAACGCAAGCTGTACCGGGCCTTTGACGGCCGGCTGCGCCTGGTGGGCGTGCGGGTGAACCAAGCCGAACATGACAAGCGCCTGTCCTTGGCACAGGCCGCCAAGCTGCGCCAGGAGATCGCGGCCCTGCGGCTGCGCTACCTCTACGCCGACGGCAAGCAGGCCCGCCATCTGCACGCGGCCGAACGCCACCAGGTGGATCTGGACATCCGGGCCCAGGAGCTGGGCGCGTCCCAGTACGACGGGCCCTGAGGGTTGAAGGCTCCAAAAAACAAAAGACGCCGCGGGGCCCAGGCTCCGCGGCGTATTTTGTTTCGGATGGTGAGGCGGCTAGTAGTACCAGCCCAGGCCCAGGTCCAGGGCGGCCTGCGAGCGGTCCACATTGCTGTCGTGGTTGCTGCCGATCGCAGGATAGGGGTGGCTGGAATAGGTGGCGTCCTCCTGGGTCCAGGCGCCGGCCACGTTCACACTGATGGAGCCGCGCAGCAGCCACTGCCAGCCCAGGCCCACCCCGACCCGCTGGGCGTGGTACACGCCCTGGGTCGGGGCGGCGGCGCTCTCCTGCACAAAATCATCCTGAGCCTCCAGGTAGGCGCCCCGCGGCGCGTGGCCGGTGGGGTAGAGCCGCAGGGCCAGGCCTTGGGACACGGCGTTGTAGCGGCCGTCGCTGTGCAGTCCCACAAAGGCCTGGGCGCTGCACCAGGGGCCCAGCACCACTTCGTAGGACGGGCCCTGCAGGTTGCCGTGCGAGCTGAGCCCGGCCACCTGGCTGGGCTGGGCTTCCCACGCGTGCGAGGGCGGAGCCGTGGGCGCCAGGTCCGCGCCGGCCGTGGGCGTGGCCGGATGCATGGGGTCCAGGCTGGGATAGGGCGCGGGCCCGCCCAGGGGCGCCATCCCCGCCTGGGGCGTGACCCCCAGCGCCGGGTGCGGGTCGGGAGCGGTGTTGTAGGCCGGCCGCGGGTCCTGGGACAGCGCCGCGTCCGCGCGCAGGGCGCCTCCGGCCGCGAGCAGCAGGTTAAGCACGAGAGCCCTTTTCATGGATGACCTGTGCGGTCTTTTTGAGCCTGGGTCAAAGCCACGGGAGCCCCCTAATTTGGGAAGGAGGCCTCGATGGCGCTTCCTAAGCAGGATGTCCCGGCAGCGGGTCTTTATTCCACGTTGCGTACCATCGGCGTTACAGCAAGGCCTTCAGCGCTTCCAAATCAATCTTGGAGCCGTGCCTGGGGTCCTTGGGCAGGCGGGGCAGGACCTTGAACCTGTCCACGGGATAGGGGGCCAGGGCCTGGCGAAGCGCGGCCTCCAAGGCCGCCGCCGGAGCCGCGCTTTCCACGCAGAGCACGGCGCGCTGCCCCAAGCCTGGGTCCGAAAGCCCGAAGTACGCGGCAAAGGCCACGCCCGGCACCTGCAGGGCGCGGCGCTCGGCTTCCAGGCTCCACCAAACCCGTCCCTTCCGCTCCACCCGCTGCTGCAGGCGGCCCAGCAAGAAGAGGCGGCCCTGCGCGTCCAAATAGCCCGCGTCGCCGCTGCGGTGCCAAACCTTGGAGCCGTCCTTGATCTTGTTTTGGGCCTCGCCCGCAGGGTCGCCGAGGTAGCCGCGCTGCACATGCGGCCCGCTCACCACGATCTCGCCGGCCTGGCCCGGCTTCGCCCGCAGCTTGACCCAGCCGCCGCGCCCCAAAGCCAGCGGCCCGTCCGCGGGACGGAGGATCTTCAGGGCCACGCCCTCGGGCTTGCCGGCCAGCAGGCCGGGCTTGCCTTGCTTGGCGGCCCGCAGCAGCGCCCGCGCCGGCGTGTGGGCGATGGGCTCGGCTTCAGTGCTGCCGTAGACCACGGTGACCTCGCCTTCGCAGGCCTGGACCAGGCGCTGGGCCATGGCCGGGGGCACGGCAGCGCCGCCGACAAAAAGGCGTTTGAAGGGCAGGCGTTGGCCCAGGCCCAGGGCATGCGCGGCCAGGGCGTCGAAATACGCGGGCGAGCCGCTGGCGCTCTGCACCCGGTGCTCCAGGATCAGCGCCCACTGCCGGGCCGGGTCGGCCCTCTCCGGATGGGCCGGGTCCATCTCCGGCAGCACGCTGCTCACGCCCTGGGCCAGGTTCAGCAGCACAAAGGACGGCAGCACGGCCAGGTCCACGGAGCCGGCGCGCGGCCGCAGCACCTTGGCCAGGGCCCGCGACTGCGCGGCCAGGAATCCGTGCGAGCGCGCCGCGCCCTTGGGCTTGCCTGTGGAGCCGGTGGTGAAGGTGACGTAGGCCTCCTGGCTCTGCGGCAGGGACGGCAAGGCCGAGGAGGCCGACGGGGCGAACAAGCGGGCCAGCGGAAAAAACTGTTTTTGCACCGGATAACGCCGGGGCACGCGGCGCAAGCCCGCGCTCAGCAGCAGCAGGCTGCAGGCGCGGGGCGACAGGAAGACCGCCTGCGGGGACGCGGCAGCCAGGGCTGCGTCCAGCCGCGCCAGGTCTGCCCAGGCGTCCACAAAGACCGCGGAAAGCCCGCAGCGGAAGCAGGCCAGCAGGATGGTGTAAAGGTCCTGGGACATGGGCACGGCCACCAGGACCCGGTCACCCCGCTTCAGCCCCTGCGCCAGCAGGCCCTGGGCCAGCTGGGCCGAACGTTGCTCCAAGGCGCCGAAGCTGAGGACCGAACGGCCCGGCCCCACGCCCTGCAGCAGGGCCGGCTGCTGGGGCCGCTTGCGCGCGTGGGCTTGGAAGGCGCTCAGCGCGTTCATGGCCGCAGGTCCTTGGCATAGAGCGCGTAGCGCCGCCACGGCCGGGTCCAGCGCCGGGAGATGGAAGCAGAGCGGTTGTCCTCGTGCATCAGCGCGTGGATGGCCAGGCCGCAGCCCTTGGCCCGGCCGATGCGCTCGGCTTCGCAGATGAGCCAGGGCGCCAGGCCGCTGCCGCGGCTGTCCGGCCGGCAGGCCAGGGTCTTGAGGATGACGCGGCCCTGGTGCGGGTAGCTGACCATGTAGCCGCGCAGGCTGCCGTGGCCGTCCTCGACCAGCCGCACCAGGTCCGGGTCATAGAGCGTTTTCAAGGGCCGGTACTGGGCCAGGAACGTTTCCTTGTCGATGGGCGTGTAAAGCACGGCGTGGTCAAAGGCCTGGACCGAAAGCGCGTGGATGCTTTCCAGCTCTTCTTCAAAGCGCCCCAGGTCCAGGGGCCGCGAGCATCCGTCCCAACGCTGCTTCACAGCCTCGGGCAGCTGGGCGTCGCCGCCGGGGCCGGACAGGTCCGCGCTGCGGCTTTCGTAGCTTTCAAGGACCCTGAAGCCCGCGGCCTCGAAATCCGCGGCGTAGCGCGCCTGGTTCTCGGGCTCGCCGGGAAAGGCCAAGGCCGCGGGCCCGGGCAGGGCCAGGCGGTAGCGGCGCCAGGTGCTGCCGTTCATGGGGCCCACGGCCAGGGTGGCGCCCAGCGCGGCCAGCCGTGCGCAGCCCTTTTGCAGCAGGGCCAGGCCCGCGGCCGCATCCGCGGCTTCGTAATGGCCCAGCAGGCCGGCGGCCTGGTCCAAGCCCTGCAGCCCGGAGGCCAAGGACAGGCTCAGACGCGCCACCAGGGTCCCGCCTTCCCAGGCCAGCAGGGCCTCGGCCCCGGGCCACAGCGGCTCGTCCTTTTGGCCGTAGCCCTGGGCCGCGTGCAGCCCGGCGAAGTCCGGGGGCAGCGGGGCGCCGGCCCCGACCGATTCAACGCGCAGGCTCATGCCGGAAGCGCCCAGCGCAGGCCCAGGGCCAGGGCCACGGACAGGGCGATGGCCAGGGCCATGTTGCGCGCGCCCGCGGATTCGGCGGCCGCCCGGGCCGGGCTGAGGGCCCGCTGCAGCAGCGGGGCGGACAGGCCGATGAACGCGGAGAGGAGCAGCGGCAGGGCGGCCTCGCGGTCGTAGAGGGCCGCCGCGGCCAGGATCAAGCCGCTCAAGCCGCCGACCACGGGCCAGACCGCCGGCCGCAGGCCGCGGCTGAATTTCCTGGCGAAGCGGGGCCGGTAGATCTGGCCCACGCAGGCCAGCCCCGCCCCGTGGGCCGCGGCGAAGAAGGGCGCCAGCACCGGCACCAGCACGGTCTGCAGGGCCCGCGGCCCGAACACGATGAGGAAGTTGTTGGCCACCACCAGGGCCAGGGGTGTGGACACGGCCCAGAAAAAGGACACGGCCTTGAAGCCCTTGGGCCGCAGGCGCCGGCTGCGCGGGGAGCGGAAGAGGGCGAAGACCACGTAGACCGTCAGCGGCGCGATCAGCCAGGAGAAGTCGCCGTACGCGAAGACGCCGTAGAGGTAGGCCTGGGCGGCCAGGAACCCGCTCACCGAAAGGATGCGCCCGCTCCAGGCCAGCAGCAGCGTCACCAGGAACAGCAGGGCCTGGATGCCCAGCTGGGCGCTGATCCACGCCAGGTCCCCCTGGGTGGTCTGGATGAGCATGTAGTAGGAGGCCAGCGGGATGACCAGGTTGTCGACGCCGCCCACGCAGATGGCCTCCAGGCAGGCCACCAAAAAGGCCATCTGCAGCACCTCCAAGGCCAGCGGCGCCTTGGGGAGGTCGGTCATGAGCAGCAGGGGCAGGAACACCGCCAGGAACGTGAGCAGGAAGAACATCAGCGAGCCTTCCAGGCTCTTGCGCTCCTCCAGCTCCACCTCGTACAGGACCCGGCCGTAGCTCTTGCCCACCAGGGCGGCGGCGGCGTCCGGCAGCACCAGCACCAGCAGCGAGGCCAGGTAAAAGGCCGGTCGGGCGTGGCCGGCCCAGAACAGCAGGCCCACGGAGAGGGGGAAGAGCAGCTCGCCCACGCTGGTCCGTTCCACGTCGCCCACGGCGCTGAGCAGCTTGCGGCTGCGCAGGAAGAGCAGCAGGCCCAGGAAGCCCGCCGACAGCAGGCCCACGGTGACCGGGCTTTGGAACAGCCAGGGGAAGAGGCAGACCACCGCGCCCGTGCCCATGTGGATGGCCTTGCGGGAGAGCTCGGGGTCCAGGCCGCCCCGGCGGCGCCACAGCTCGACGCCGGCCAGGATGGCGGCCATGAGGCCGGCCACCAGGGCCGCGGAACGCAGTTCGGACAGCACGGCCGGGCTCATGCGCGCACCTCGTCCAGTTCAAGGGAGCCGTAGAACCAGGCCTTTTCCCGGGCGTGCAGGCGCGCGGCTTCGGCCGTGAGGCGCCGCACCTTGGACGCGGGCGCCGGGCTGCGCCGCTCCAGCAGCAGGTTCCACCAGGCCAGCCGCGCCCCGGGCCGGGCCTGCTTGAGCAGGGCCGCGTAGACGCCCTGGAAGGCCCCGGGGGACAGGTATTCAAAGAGGTCGGACAGGTTGAAGCCGTGGAAGCTTCCGCCGGGCGCGTCCTGGATGAAGCCCTGGTACAGCCGCAGGCGGTCCAGGCGCTTCCGTATCACGGCCCGGGCCGCGGGCCGCAGGTAGAGCGGCAGGGCCTGGGGCTGGAAATCGCCGCGCACGATGTACTGCAGGTAAGGGTTCCTGGCCGCGGGCAGCTGGGTGAAGGCCCGGCGCGTGCGCTCCAGCAGCTGCAGGCCCACCTCGCCGCGCACCTGGCTGAAAAAGGCCGGATCCCGGCCAAAGGCGCCCATGACCGCGCGGCTGAAAAAGACCCTGAAAAAGCCGCGCCACAGCGGATGGTCCCAGCGCCGCCGGTACAGGGCGGCCTGCTGCGCGGGTTTGTCCATGCACAGCAGCGCCTTGCGCCAGGGGCCGGGCTGCAGCGCGGGCAGGACCCGTTGCCCGAAGAAACGCAGGTAGCGCTCAAAGCGGCCCGCGTGGATCACGCCCGCGGCCACGTCATGGGGCCGTCCGTCCCAAAAGGTCCGAGCCCGCGGGCTGAGCCGCCTGCGCAGCGCGTCGTAGCGCCGGCAACGGAGGGCGTCGGTTCCCACGCCCAGGAAGGGCGCCAGGTCCGCGTCGGCCAGGCCCTGGAAGGCGGCCATGCGCAGCTCCACGCAGGCCAGCTGGGCCGGGTTCATGTCCGCGGCCACCACCCTAACCGGATCCAGGGTGAGCAGGGCCAGGGCGTTGTCCCCGGCCGAGGCGATGCTGAGCAGGCGGCCGCCCTTGGCCACCGGCGCCAGGGCCTGGCACAGCACGTCCGCGTCCTCCCACACGCTGGCGTAGCGGATCACGGCGTGGTCCTGCTGCGCCGCGGCCGCGGGGCCCAGGGACGCGGTCATGGGGCCTCCACTTTGGAAATGCGCCCGCTGCTGCCGTCCATCTCCACCCAGTCGCCATCCTTCAGCGAGGCCAGCAGGCCGGGCACGGCCACCACGCAGGGCAGGCCCAGCTCCCGCGCCACAATGGCCGAATGCGAGAGCAGGCTGCCGCGCTCCACCAGGATGCCGGCGCAGCCCGGGAAGAGGAGGGTCCAGCCCGGGTCCGTGCGTTCCGCCACCAGGATGCGGCCGGCCAGGTCCTTGGCCTGGCGCGGATCCAGCACCACGCGCACCTGGGCCTTCACCTTGCCCGGGCAGCAGCCCAGGCCCTCCAGGGCGCCGCGGGCCGCGGCCAGGGGACGGGGCGCCACCTGGGCCAGGGCCAGCGGGCCCCAGGTGCTGAAGCGGTCCGGCGGCGGGGCCGCGGCCGCGTAGGCCGCGAACTCGGAACGCCGCAGCGCGGCCAGGGCGGCCAGCCCGGCCTGGGACGCGGTGCCGTCCAGGGCGCCGAAGACCTCGTCCTTGGCCAGGTAGAACACGTCGTCGGGATGGCCCAGGGCCCCGGCCTCGGCCAGGCGCCGGCCGATGCCCTGGAAGATGCGCCGCACCACGGCAAAGGCCCGGGTGCGCTCAAAGCGCTGGTTCTCGCGGTGGCGGATGTTGCGGCGGGCCTGGCTGAGCAGGCGCCGGAACCAGAAGGCCCGCCACCAGCCCAGGCCGCCCAGCACCGCGGCCTCCGCAGCCAGGCGCAGCGCCAGGTCGTCGCGCTTGGCCGCAGGGCCTGAGCGGCGGGCCAGCACCCGCGGCCGCAGCAGGGCCAGCACGGCCTGGGGCTCGTCGCGCGGGATCACGGTCTCCAGCTTCAGCTCGCCGGCGCAGCGCGCGCCAAAGCGGCGCAGGTAGGCCTGGAACCCGTGCAAAAAGGCCGGGTGCACGGAAAGGGCCTCCAGCAGGGCCGCGTCATCGGGCACGGTTTCGAAAAGGGCCCGCAGGCTGGCGTCCGCCGCGGCCTGGCCGGCGAGGGCGTCCAGGGCGTGGAGCGGCTCGGTGGAGATGATGCCGCCTTCCCCGCTCAGCAGGTCGTTCACCGCGCCCGCTGGCAAGTCAGGCCGCCAGCGCGCCACGGCCTTGCGCAGCAGGCCGAAGGAGATCATGGCGAAGAGGTCGTTGACCAAGGGGGCGTGCCAGTGCGCCAGCACGTCCCGCTCCAGCCCGCGGAAGGCCCGGGCCAGGCGGTCGGCGTCCCAGAGGCGGATGTCCTCGGCTTCCAAGGGCCCCAGGCTGCGCTGCACCCGGGCGTGGAACCCGGCCACGGCCTGGTCCAGGCCCCACCAAGCCCTGGCCAATCCGGCCAGGGTGGCCGCGCCGCGCCAGAGCCCGGCCACGCGCCCTTCGGCCGGCGCCTGCACCAGGCCGTCGGGCAGGGCCTCCTCCACCCCCATCATGCCTTCCATGAAGCCGCGGTTGATGGAGTAGAAGGGCAGCAATGCCAGGTTGCCGTACCAGGTGATCAGGTTGTAGTACACGCGGCCCTGGATGTGGGCCAGGCGCTGGGAAAACAGCTCCCGGTGCCCGTCGATCACGGCCTGGGACACGCCCAGCAGCCGCGAGAACACGATGTAGGCCTCCTCATAGACCCCGCGCGCGAACGAGAACGTGAGCGGCAGGGTCACCCCGGCGTAGCTTTCCACGATGTTGCTGTTGTCCCAGATGCGGAGCTCGCCGCCCAGGGTGGTGATGGGCCGGGCCTGCAGCACCCGCAGCTTGCGGTCCGCGTCCAGGGCCCATTCCAAATCCTGGGGCCGGCCCAGGGCCCGCTCCAGGGCCTTGAAGCGCGCGGCCAGTTCCAGGGCCTCGGCCTGGCTCAGGGCCGGCGCTCCGGCCAAGGCCGCGTCCACCGGCTGGTAGGCGGTGCCGCCGTCGGGCAGGCGCCGCAGGGCCCGGTCCTTGTGCGCCAAGGTGGATTCCACCACGCCGCCGGCCACCCGCTGCAGGTCCGCGTTCAGCTCGCCGCCCACCAGGCCCTCGCCCAGTCCTAGCACCGCGCTGATCACCACCACGTCCCCGCGGCGGCTGACCGGATCCGCGGTGAAGGCCACGCCCGAAACCTCGGCCTCCACCAAGGCCTGGATCACCACGGCCATGCGGGTCGGGGCGTCGCCCAGGGACTGGCGGTAGGCCTCCACCCGCTCGGAGCGGGCCGAGGCCCAGACCTGCTGGATCGCAGCCGCCACATCCTGGGGCCGCACCCCCAGCACGCTCTCAAACTGGCCGGCGTAGCTGGCCTTGGCCCCATCCTCGGCCAAGGCGGACGAGCGCACGGCCAGTAAGCCCTGGTCCAGGCCCGCGGCGGCCAGGCCCGACCGCAGCGAAGCCAGGAATTCGGCGGGCAGCGTGGCCTGGCCCGCGTAGGCGTCAAAGGCCTGGGCCGTGACCACGATGAAGCGCGGCACGTCCATGCCCGCCTCGCGCAGGCGCCCCAGGGCCAGGGCCTTGCCCCCGGCCTGCTGCAGGCTGAGCGCGTCGCCGGCCCAGGGATCCAGCCAGAGGCGCTTCATGACAGGAAGAAGGGCGCCAGGCCAAGCCAGCCGTAGGCGAAAAGGGTCCACAGCCCGCTGGCCGTCTCCACCCGCTTGGCCGTGGCCGCGTCCATGGCGCGCAGGAAAGGCCGGGCCTGCCAAAGCACTGCCACGGCCACGGCCAGGAGCAGCCCGACGCGCAGCGCGCCCAGCCGGGTGTAGGAGCCGGCCCAGAGCGCCAGCCCGCAGGCCAGGGCCACGCAGAGGGCCCAGACCCGGGCCGCCTTGCGCGGGCCCCACAGCTTGCTGTAGGTGTCCACGCCTTGGCGCTCCTGCCCGGGCGCGCGCAGCTTGCGGCCAAACTCCACCACCAGGCCGTTCAGGAAGGTGACGCAGAGGAACACGCCCAGGCTGAGCCCGGGGCCGCAGTGGTCCAGGCGCCAGTCCAGGCCCGTGGAATAGAAGTCCATGGCCGGCAGGAACAGCATGTGGGAGTAAAGGTAGGCCAGGGGGTGGCGGCGCAGCCAGGCGGGGACGAAAAATTCTTTGGCCATCAACGCGGCGTAAAGCGCCGGCATCAGCAGCAGGGGCAGCATGGCCGGCATCAGCCAGGCGTTCAGGGCCACGGCCAGGGCGCTGAGGCCGCCGCCCACCCAGCGCAGCTCGGCCAGCGTGACCAGGCCGCGCGGCACCGGCAGCTCAGTGCGATAGCGGCGGTCGATGTCCTGGTCCTTGTGCTCGTCCAGGACCCTCAGCATGAAAAAAAGCACGGACGCGGTGAAGGCCCCGGCCAGGAAGCGGTCCCAGCCGATGAAGCCGGCGCGGCCGCTGCTCAGCCGGGAAAAGGCCACGGCCGAGAGGCAGATGCCGAAGGACATGGGCAGGGTGAACCAGACCGGAAAACGTTCCTGTTGGTAAACCCACAGCCGCTTGAGCAGGCTCACAGCCCGGCCCCGGGCTTGGCCCGTCCCAGCTTGGCGTGGGCGCCCGCGAAATCGCCGGAGCAGAGCGCGCCGATGATGGACAGCTCCCCGCCCAGGCAGGTGGCGGCCGCGATCTCGGCCAGCTTGTCGGCCGAGCCCGGGCCGCTGCAGCCCAGGATGCCCAGGCACTCCATGGCCGTGGGCAGGCGGGTGCCGCCGCCCACGCTGCCCACGATGAGGTTGGGCAGGGTCACGGCCGCGTACAGGTCGCCCTCGTCGCTGCGCTCCAGCCGGGTGATGCCGATGCTGGCCTCGGCCACGCAGGCGATGTCCTGGCCCGTGGCCAGGAACAGCGCGGCCAGTCCGTTGGCCACGTGGCCGCTGACCCCCACGGACCCGCTCTGCACCCCGCCGATGAAGCTCATGCGCCAGTAGTCGCAGAGGCGTTCCACGGTGGTGTGCAGGACCTTGTGGACCAGGGCGGCCGGCAGCAGGGCTTCGGCCACCACCTTGCGGCCGCGGGTGTTGAGCAGGCTCTGGATGGTGGCCTTCTTGTCGCCGCTCATGTTGGCTTCCAGGAACCAGTGCCGCGGCTTGAAGGGCGCCCGGGCCAGGATGTCCTGGCACACGGCCTCGGTGCAGAGCGTGACCATGTTCTGGCCCGCGGCCTCGCCCGTGGTGTAGCTCAGCACCAGGTGCACGTGGTTGGCCTCCACATGCGGGGCCACCTGCACCAGCGCGCCGTGGCGGCTGCGCGTGGCCGCGGCAGCCTGCAGGGCCTCAAATTCGCCGGCCACCCAGGCGGCGAAGCGCGCGGCCGTGAGCGTGTCGTGGAAGACGAAGCCCGGGGCGCGCTGCACCCAGCCGGGCAGGCTGACGCAGCTGGCCCCGCCGGCCAGGCTGAGCAGGCGCGCGCCGCGGCCGTAGCTGGCCACCAGGGCCCCTTCGCTGGTGGCCAGGGGCACATAGAAGTCGCCGTTGGCGTAGGCGCCGCGCACGCGCAGGGGACCGATCAGGCCCACCGGCACCTGGGCCATGCCGATGAAATTCTCGATGTTGCCGGCCAGGGCCTCGGCCGTGGGCTGGGGCAGCCGGCCCTGCAGGGCGGGCAAGGCTCCGCCGGCCTGGGCCAGCAGGGCCAGGCGTTCGGCGGTCTGTTCGGGTTTGTGGGGGACGGTGTGCGGCAGCGCCTGCTGCTCCGGGCTGAGCTTGGCCAGGCGCTTTTCAATGTCCTTCAAAATTCCGGACTCTTCCAGGCCGGCCAAATGCTTTTGAACACGGGCGTGCGGCGTCGTCATCGGTTCCCCCAAGGACCCTGGTTCGATGGACAAAGACCTTGAGCCATGGTGCATGAATCGGCCCGGAAACTCCAGGCGCCCGACGGGGCCAGCCAGGGCCGCCTTCATGGCTTGGCCTTGGCGCCAGCCCGCTTGCCACGGCCCGGAAACCACCAGTTGGCCGCGCCGAAAAGCTCCATCAGCGCGGGCACCAGGGCCAGGCGCACCAGGGTGGCGTCCAGGCCCACGGCAAAGGCCAGGCCCAGGCCAAAGGTCTTGGTGGCGGCCAGCCGGGTCAGGGCAAAGGAGCTGAACAGGCAGACCATGATGAGGGCCGCGCTGCTGATCAGGCCCGCGGTCTTGGCCAAGCCCGTGGCCACGGCCTGGTCGTCGGAAGCGCCCTGCAGGTGCTCCTCACGGATGGCCATGAGCAGGAAGACCTCGTAGTCCATGGACAGGCCGAAGAGGATGGTGAAGAGCATGACCACGATGAAGGAGTTGAGGCCCCCCACCGCGTGCAGGCCCAGGCTGGAGGCCAGCACCCCGTCCTGGAAGAGCAGCACCAGGAAGCCATAGGCCGCCAGCACCGAAGCCAGGTTCAGCAGCACGGCCTTCAACGGGATCAGCACCGAACGGAACAAGCCGGCCAGGGCCACGAAGGTGGCCAGCAGCACCAGCGGGATGAGCGTCTTCAGGCTGCCCAGCAGCGTGGCGTCAAAGTCCTGCAGCAGGGCCGGCACGCCAGTGATGGCCAGGCTCAGGCCGGCCGCGTCCAGTTCCGGCCAGCTGCGCTGGCGCAGGTCGGCCAGCAGGCCGCGGACCGCCGTGCTTTCGGGCCCGGCCTTGGGCAGGACCAGGATCAGCGCCGTGCGGTGGTCCGGGCTGAGGGCCAGGCCGGCCGCCTGCGCCAGGGCCGCGGGCGGCACCCCGGCGGCCAGGGCAGCAGCCAGGCTGGGATAACCCAGCACCTTGTCCACCCGCGGGTCCTGGGCCAGCTGGGCTGAAAGCCCCAGGATGGCGTTGCGCGAGGCCGGCTCCAGCACGTCGTGGCCGGGCTGGGCCTCGGCCAGCAGCACCAGGGGTCCCATCCATCCTTCGGAGAATTGGGCTGCAAGAACTTCTGAACCCTGGCGCGCCTCCATGGCCGGGTCCAGGTCGTGGGCGCCCATGCCGATGGTCTTCATGTGGCTGGCCGGTCGGATCAGGCAGGCCATCACCGCCAGGCTGGGCAGCAGCACCCGCCAGGGATGGCGCATCACCCACCCGGACCAGGCGGACCAGCCGTGGCGCAGGCTGAGGCGCCAGGCCGAGGGCCCACGCTTTTTGCGCGGCCAATCCAGGCGCTCTCCGGCCAGGGCCAGCAGGCCGGGCAGCAGGGTCACGCTGGCCGCCACGGCCACGGCCACCACCATGACCCCGCCCAGGGCGATGGCGTGCAGGAAGGGCACCGGCACCAGCAGCAGGGCCGCGAAGCCCAGGGCCACGGTCAGGCCGGAGAAGGCCACGGACACGCCGGCGTGGCGCAGGGTCTCCACGGCCGCGGCCTGGGGGCTGAGGCCGCGCAGGCTTTCTTCGCGGAAGCGGCTGAGGATGATGAGGGCGTAATCCACGCCCACGCCCAGGCCGATCATGGTGATGGCGTTCTGGGCAAAGACCGTCACATCCAGGTAGGGGCTCAGCAGGTAGAGCCCGGCCGTGCCGATGACCGAGGCCGCCAGGGCCAGCAGCAGGGGCAGGGCCGCGGACAGGGGCGTGCCAAAGACCAAAGCCAATATCAGCAGGGTGAGCGGGATGCCCCAGCGTTCCGCACGCAGCAGGTCCTCGGACGAGCCCCGGTTCAGGTCATGGAAGCTGGCCACGGCGCCGGTCACGCGCACCACGCAGCCCGCCGGCAGCTTGGCCCCGGACGCGGCCTGGCGCAGGGCCACCACCACCTTTTCGGTGTTGGAAAAGCTGTCCGCGTCCGGGGTGACCAGGAGCAGGGCCGAGGACTGGTCCCTGCCCACCAGTGCCGGCAGGCCCGAGTTCCAGGCGTGCAGCACCGCCCGCACGCCCCCGGCCCGCTCCAGCGCCTGCGCCAGGGCCAGGGTGTCCGCGGCCAGGGCGCCCTTGTGCCCGCCAGCGCCCGGCGCTTGCAACACCACCGGGATGACATAGGCCGAGCCCTTGCCGAACTGCTGCTGCAGCCGCTCGGCCGCCACCGCGGACAGCGTGCCCGCCACGGCGTCCCCGCCGCCCTTGAGCTGCGGGCCCAGGCGCGGCGCCAAGGGCAGGGCCGCGGCCAGGGCCAGGGTCCAGGCCACGATCCAGGCCTTGGGGTGTTCCACGATCCATCGGCTGATGCGTTGCATGGCGCCTCCTATAAATATACATTGTTTAGTTAATGGCCAAAAAAAAGGGCCTATCGCTTGGCTGGGCTCCCGCTGAGGGCGCCGCGCAGGATCAGGTCCACCTGGCGGTCCAGCAGCTTGGCGCTTTCCGCGGCGCCGGCCTGGGCCAGCTTGTCGTCCTCGCGCAGCACGCAGGTGCCGTGGATGGAGGCCCAGAGGGCCCGGGTCAGCTCGGCCAGCTCCTTGGGCGTGTGGCTGACGCCCAGGCCCTGCACCCGGTCGGCCAGGGGCTGGAAGCATTCCAGCTTCTTGGCCTGGTACCAGTCCGGCCGGGCGAAGCCCTCGCCCCAGTGGCGCTCGAAAAGCAGGGACCACAGCGCGGGCTGTTCCTCGGCAAAGGCCAGGTAGGCCCGGCAGATGGCCAGGATGGCCTTTTGGTCGTCCTTCTTGCCCGCGGAGGCGGCCGCCAGGGCCGCCTTGAGCTTGTCCATGGTGCGGGCGTTCATGTGCAGGACCAGGTCGTTCAGGTCCTTGAAGACCAGGTACAGGGTGCCGGGCGTGTAGCCGATGGCGGCCGCCACCTTGCGGGTGCGCAGCTCGTCGATGCCGCCGGCGATGACCAGCTTTTCCGCGGCCTCGATGGCCATCGCTTTGATGAGTTCCAAGCCGTGTTCGCCGCGCCGTCCCATGCAACCTCCAAGGCCTTGCTGAGCACAGATATATAATAACCAACGTTCAGTTTTTGTCAACCCTAAAATTCAGCCCTGGCCGGCGCGGCCCAGGCGCCGCGTTGACGGGCTGCCCCTGGCGGCTAAAGTGGTGGCCTGCCTTGAAAGGAGATCCATGCCGCTTGTCCCTGAACACCACAAGACCCCCGGCCTTTGCTACGCCTACACCCCCGAGGGCCTGGAGCTGCCTATCCTGGACCTGGCCCATCCGGCGTTCCAGGTGCAGGTCAGCGACGCGGAACTGGCGGCCCAGGCCAAGGCCTTCATGGCCGAACAGGCGCGCGGCCGGTCCAGCTGGCTGGGCCGCTTCTTCACGCGCCACATCCTTCCACGGCTGCTCAACCGTTCGCGGCTGGGCCGGGCCCTGGCCAGGGCCCGGGACGGTTACCTGGACGGGATCAGCACCTACTTGCTTAAATTGGGGCCGTCCCAGCTCGGCCAAGGCTACGCCAATGCCATGGACCGGCGCATCGCCGCCAGCTTTCCGGCCGTGAACACGCGCCTGCGCCTGCAGGACGCGGCCGGACAGATGGCCGAGGCCCTGGCCCCGTCCTTGGCTGAGGCGCCGGGGCGGCCCCTGCTGCTGCTCAACATCGGCGGCGGCCCGTCCATGGACAGCCTCAACGCCCTGATGCAGCTGTGGCGGGATGCGGCCCAGCCCTTGGCTGGCCGCGCCGTCCGCATCCTGGTGCTGGACCTGGAGCCGGAGGGGGCGGCCTTTGGCCGGGCGGCGCTGGCCGCGCTGATGGAGGCGGGGGCGCCGCTGCATGGCCTGGACGCGTCCCTGGACTATGTGCCTTACGACTGGAACGATGCCGGCGCCCTGGACCGGGTGCTGGACAGCCTGCCGCCGGAGGCCCTGCTAGCCGTGTCGTCCGAGGGCGGCCTCTGGAATTACGCCCCGGACGCGGTGGTGCTGGCCCATTTCCAAGCCCTGGCCCGCCGGGCGCCGAAAGGCTGCACCTTCACGGGCTCGCTCAGTTCCGCGGACGGGGCCGGCCAGGAGCTGAAGCTGGGCAGCCTGGCGCGGCTTGAACTGCGCCACCTGGAGGCCTTCACGGCCCTGGCCGGGGCCCAGGGCTGGCAGCGGCTGGCCAGCCGCGAGAGGCTGGCCAACGCGGTGCTGACCCTGCGCCTGGCCTGATTGGGGGCGGGCCCGGGAATATTTCGGGCCCCTCCCGTGTTACATCTCTATAGAAGCCTTTGCTGGGAAACGCCTTGCCCCCCTTCCGTGCGTCCTCGTTGCCGGCCGGATACGAAGGCCTGGTGGAACACCACCTGGACGGGCTGCACCGTTTTGCCCTGAGCCTGTGCCGCGACAAGGTGGAGGCCGAGGACCTGCTGCAGGAGACCCTGCTGAAGGGCCTGCAGGGTTTCGGGGGTTTCGAGCCCGGCAGCAATTTCAAGGCCTGGATCTTCGCCATTGAGATGAACACCTTCCGCAGCCGCTACCGCCGGCGCTGGCGCGAGCTTCCCCTGCCCGCCGACGAGCTGCCCGAGCCGCCCCAGGTGGGCGAGGACGTCTTTGACCTGCTCTTGAAGGAGGAGGTCCTGGCCGCGGTGGAGGCCCTGCCGGAAGCCTTCCGCGCCGCCATCCTGCTGGTGGACCTGGAGGGCCTGTCCTACCGCGAGGCCGCGCTGGCCCTGGACTGCCCGGGCGGGACCCTGATGTCCCGCCTGCACCGCGGCCGCGCCCTGCTGAAGATCACCCTGGCCGGACTGGCCCAGGAACGCGGGCTGCTCGCGCGGCCCCGCGCCGAAGGAGGCGACCGTGAACTGCCGTGAAGCCAGGCCCATGATCGAAGCCTGGGTGGACCATGAGCTCGCCCCGCGGGACCTGGAGGACCTGGCCCTGCACCTGCGCTCCTGCCAGGACTGCGCCGGGCTGGCCGCGACGCACGCCTCCTTTGTGAAAGGGCTGCGCGAACGCCTGCCCCTGGCCCCCCTGCCCGAGGAGACCCGGGCGCGCGTGCTGGCGCGCCTGCGCGCCGAGGCCGTTCCGGCCCCCCGTCCGGGCTGGCGGCGCGGCGCCCTGGCCGGGGCCTCGGCCGGCCTGGCCCTGGGCCTGGCCCTGGCCCTGTTCTGGCTGAACCCGGGCTCGGCCTCCGCGGACTGGACCCAGTATTTCCGCGACGAGCACCAGGCCCACGGCGCCGAGCTGCAGGAGCGCTCGCAGGACCCGGCCGCAGTGGCGGCCTGGCTGCAGGCCCAGCTGGGCCATCCCGTGCACGTGCCCCGGATGCCCGACGCGCCGCTGCAGGGCGCGCGCATCAGCGTGCTGCGCGGGCAAAAGCTGGGCCTGCTGGTCTACGCGGCCGCGGGCAAGCCGCTGAGCCTTTTCGTGGGCGCGCCGTCGCTGCTCTGCCCCCGGGGCACGGGCAAGGCGCCGGACCAGCTTTACAGCCAGGCCGGCCCGGGCTGCAGCGTGGTGGCCTGGGAGCACAAAGGGCATTTCCACGTGGCCGTGGCCGAGCTGGCCCTGGCCAAGCTGCAGGCCCTGGCCAAGGAATGCCAGGCGTCGGCGATCTGAACAGCGGCCTTTCACCGCGGCCGAAAGCCATCCATCCGAAACAAAAAGAGGCCCCGCCCGGAAGGCGGAGCCTCTTTTTTCTGGGTCGCTTCAGCGCGCCTTGGCGTGCAGGCAGGCTTCGAATTCATCCGGATCAAAGCAGGTCTGGGCGCAGCTGTAGGGCCGCCAAATCTCGTTGCCCAGGGCGCTGTGGGACCGGGCCCGGCCCGTGTAAAAACTTTCGTAGTCCGCCCGGGCGGCCCCGCCGGAGCGGATTTCCTGCGCGGCCGCGGCCAGACCGGCCCTGTCGAAGGCGTGGCCATAGGCCTGCTTGAAGCCGTACTCCAGCTGCCAGTCCGGCTGGGGCCCGCTGCGCGCGGCGCTGGTCAGGTTGCACAGGGTGTAGGTGGCCAGGTCCAGGGGCGCGGCCGTGGAGCGGTCATAGCAAAGCACCTGGAAGCTGGGGTTGTTGCCGTGGCTGGGGCCCACGGATGGGGCCAGGTGCACGGCCAGCGCGGGCGCGCCTCCGGGCTCGTAGACCTTGAAATCGTCGAAATGGGTGTGGCCGGCGAAGGCCAGGCGGATCAGGCCCGCGTATCGCCGCACCAAGGCCAGGAAGGGCGCCTGGATCTCGGGGCGGAAAAAAGTCTCCAAGGGCAGGCCCAGTGACGCGCCAAAGGCGTTGGTGCCGGGCGGGATGTGCATGATCAGGGTGACGGGCCCCCCCAAGGCCTGGTCCCGCTCCAGGCGCGCGGCCAGCCAGTCCAGCTCCAGCTTGCCCGGGTCCGCGCCGGACACCCCGCAGGGGTTGTCGTAACGGCGCGACCAGATCACGGTGTTCAGCACCAGCACGCGCCCGCCGCGGCCGGGCAGGGCCAGGTCGCAGTAGCCGCCCCGGGAAAAATCCGTGGCCGCGGCCGGGTCCGCGGCCACGGTGGCCCAGGCCCGGGCCTGGGTCTTCAGGAAGGCGCCACCAGGCTCGAGGCCAAAATCCCCGCAGTCCGAATCATTGTTGCCCAAGGCCCAATAAAGCGGGGCCTTGGCCAGGGCCCGGCCCAGCGACCGGTCCAGGTAGGCCAGGGTCTTGGCCACAAAGGCCTGGTAGGCCTGCTTGCCGCCGCCGAGGGCCCGTTGGTATTTCTTGTCGAACTGGTGGGCCAGGTAGTCGCCCATGACCAGGCCATAGTCATAGCGCAGCCCGGGCGCGGAGAGCTGGGACAACAAGGAGCGCCACAGGTCCCAGTTGCAGTCGTCGCTGTAGCCGGGAAAGGCCTTGCCGTGGCCGCGGGCGAAGATGGCGTCCCAGGCCGTGACCGGCGACGCGGCCAGGGCCGGGGCCAGGCTTGGATCGGTGAAGGGGTCAAAGTGCAGGTCGGACAGCAGCAGGGCCGCGCCCTGGGGCCGGCCGGGTCCGGCCTGCCATCCCAGGGCTTGGTCCAGGCCCTGGGCCGGAGCCAGGCCGCTGCAGGCCAGGAAAACGAACAGGAAATATCGTGCCGGGCCGCGCATCAATCCTGCCTTCCGCGGCTGTTCAGGCGTTTGCGGCGTTCGCGCCAGTCCGGCAGCTGCCTGTCCAGGATGCCCTTGAAGCGCTTGCCGTGGCTGCGCACGTGCAGGTGGGCCAGTTCGTGCACCAGGATGTACTCCAAGGCCTCGGGCGGGCGGCGGGCCAGCTCCAGGGCCAGGGTGATGGACTTGGCCCGGGTGTTGCAGCTGCCCCAGCGGCTGCGCATGGCCCGCACCTTCAGGCCCGCGGCCTCCACGCCCATGGCGGCTTGCCGCTGTGGCAACAGGGTCTGGGCGGCCTTCAGCAGCTCCCGGGCGTACCAGCGCCGCACCGCGGCCTCGCGCCGCGCCCGCGTGGCCGCGGCCGGGGCCCGCAGCAGCAGCAGGCCCGGCCCGGCCCAGTCGGCCTTGGCCACCGAGCCCCGGGCCAGCACCCTCAGCGTGACCTGGGCGCCCAGCAAGGGCAGGCTCTCCCCGTCCACGTAGGCCGGCTCGGGCAGGGGCCGTTCCTGGGCCATGCGCCGCTGCTGGGCTTCGATCCAGGCCCGGCGGGACAGCACAAAGGCGCGGATGTCGCGTTCGGCCGCCCGCAGCGGAGCCGAGACCCGCAACGCCCCGTCCGGCGGCACCAGGGTAAGCCGCAGCGTGCGGATGGGCTTGCGCGTCACCGTCGCGGCCAGGCCTTCGCAGTCCAAGGCGTAGGGCCCGCGGGGGCGCGCCGGGGCAGGCGCCTTGGGCTTGGGCTTGAAAATTTGGAACAATGGCAGCTGCAGCAACGAGGCCATCAGGTCCATTCCTCTTCCACGCCCAGGGCCTGCAAAAAGTTGCGGGGGGTGCTGATGGGCATGCCCTGCACGCGCTTCAGCACGCAAAGGTCGGCGTCGCCGCTCACCAGCCAGTCGCAGCCCGCGTCCAGCGCGGCCTGCACAATGGCGTCGTCCTTCGGATCGCGGCAGAACTTCCCGGTCCTGGCCGGGGCGGGCAGGACCGGGAAATGGCGCCGCAGGACCAGCGCCTCGACAGAGGCCTGGGCCTGGCTCTCGCCGGCCTTCTTGACCAATGCGGCGGCGAACTCGTTCAGCACCTGTTCGCTGAGCACGGCGTCATGGCGCTGGCGCACATAGGTCAGCAGCTCCCGGCACAGCCCCTGGGAGACATAGGCTGCCACCCAGACATTGGTGTCGATGAAGACCTTCACGACACGGCTTTAAACACGTCCTCATCCGTGTAAATGCCGCGTTTGCGGGCGCGCGGGACCAGGCGTTGCCGCGCCTGGTCCAGATGCTCCAGAAAAAGGTCCCGCTTAAGCAGGTCCTGGACATACTGGCTGCGTGTCTGGCCCCGCCGCTTGGCCGCCCCATCCAGGTCGCGGGCCAGGTCCTCGGGCAGGCTGATGGTCACTGCGTTGCGCATGCGTCCTCCTGTATGACAACATCATACAGCTGTCCCGCCCTGTCCGGCAAGGGCTACGCTCCGGGCCTTGTGCGCGGCCCCCCAGCCCTTATCATGGAAGCCATGCCTTCCACCGAGCCCCTGCTCATCTTTGACAACGACTGCGGCTTTTGCCGGGCCTGGGCCGAGCGCTGGCAGCGCTGGACCCGGCGCTGGGCGCCGCTGGCCATTGAGCCGTCGCAGAGTGCGGCCGCGCGCTTCCCGGACGTGCCGGCGCAGCGCTGGCAGGAGGCGGTGGCCTGGGTGGCGCCGGACGGACGCATGGCCTGGGGCGCCCAAGCCGTGTTTGAAAGCGTGGCGGCCGTGCCCGGCCTGGCCTGGCTGCTTTGGCTGTACCAGGACTGGGCCGCCTTGGCCTGGCTCAGCGAAGCCGCCTATGCCTGGGTGGCGCGGCACCGCAAGTTCCTGTCCAGCGGCGCCTGCCGCCTGGGTGCCGCGGACCTGTGCGGCACCTATGTCCTGAGCCGCTGGCTTTTCCTGAGAGGGCTGGCCCTGGTCTTTGGCCTGGCCTTCTGGTCCTTGCGCCTGCAGTTGGACGGCTTGATCGGCAGCCACGGCGTGCTCCCGGCCGCGGACTACCTGGCCCAGGTCCGCCAGCACTTCGGCGGGGTCCCCTGGCAGCTGCTGCCCAGCCTGGCCTGGGTCTGGCCCGGCGACGCGGGCCTGCACGGGCTCTGCGACGCGGGCCTGGCCCTGTCCGTGCTGGCCCTGCTGGGCCTGGGTTCCAAGCCCGTCTACTTGGGCTTGTGGGCCTGCTACCTGTCGCTGGTGAACGTGGGCCAGGACTTCCTGCAGTTCCAGTGGGACAGCCTGCTGCTTGAGGCCGGCCTGCTGGCCGTGCTGGCCGCGCCCTGGGCTTGGTGGGACCGTCCCGCCAAGCCGCTCGCCCCGTCGCCCCTGCAGGTCTGGTTGTACCGCTGGCTGCTCTTCCGTTTGATGCTGCGTTCGGGCCTGGTCAAGCTGGCCAGCCACGACCCCAGCTGGCGCCATCTCACGGCCCTCAGCTTCCACTACCAGACCCAGCCCCTGCCCACCTGGCTGGGCTGGTATGCCGCGCAGCTGCCGGCCGGGTTCCACGCCGCCTCGGCGCTGGCCATGTTCGTGGTCGAACTGCTGCTGCCCTTTGGCCTCTTCCTGGGCCGCCGCGCGCGGCTCACGTCCTTGGCCGGCTTCGTGCTGCTGCAGGGCCTCATCGCCCTGACGGGCAACTACGGCTTCTTCAACCTGCTGACCCTGCTGCTGTGCCTGTGGCTGGCGGATGACGCGCTCTATCCCCGGGCTTGGGGCGCCAGGCTGCTGGCGGGCCCGCGGCTGCGCGAACGGCCGCCGGGCTTCCGGCCGCTGCTGGCGGCCTGGGCCCTGCTGTCCCTGCTGGTGGGCGGCCAGCAGCTGTGGGAGGCCGCGGGCGCCGCCGCGCCGTCTGCGTTGGTCCAGCGCTGGGACCAAGGCTTGGAGCCCTGGCGCAGCCTGAACCCCTACGGCCTATTCGCGGTGATGACCACCGAGCGGGATGAGGTGGTGTTGGAAGGCAGCGCGGACGGAAAAATTTGGAAGGAATACGGCTTTTATTGGAAACCCGGCGACCCGGCCCAGCGGCCGGCCTTTGTGGCGCCGCACCTGCCGCGCCTGGACTGGCAGCTTTGGTTCGCGGCCCTGGGCAGCTGGCGGGACAACCCCTGGGTGCTCAATCTGATGGCCCGACTGCTGCAGGGCGAGCCATCCGTGCTGGGGCTGCTCAAGGACAACCCCTTCCCCGCGGCCCCGCCGCGCCTAGTGAGGGCCCTACGCTACCGTTACCGCTTCAGCACCTGGGCCGAGCACCGGCAGGACGCTTCATGGTGGAAGCGGGATTTGTTGGGAATCTACTGCGGGCCCGTGTCCTTGCGCTGAGCGTCAGGCCTTGAGCGCCTCGTTCAAGAGGTCCACGAAGCCGTCCACGGGCTGGGCGCCGCCCACGGCCCAGCGCATGTTCAGCACGGTGAAGGGCACCCCGCCTATTTCGTACGACACGGCGCGGGCCTCATCCTCCTCCACTTCCTTGGCGTAGGCGTCGCTGTCCAACACGCGCGCGGCTTCGCCCAAGTCCATGCCGGCCTCCCCGGCCAGGGCCCGCAGCACGGCCTTGTCACCCACGTCCTGCCCCTCGCTGAAATGGGCCTTGTGCAGGCGCTCCATCAGCGCCGGCCCCAGCCCGGCCTTTTGCGCGGCCTGGACCAGGCGGTGCCCGTCAAAGGTCGGGGCCGTGAACTGCTTGTCCGGATTGATGTCCAGCCCCAACTCGGCCCCCAGGTCCTGCACCCGCTTCACCATCTGGCGGGCCTCGTCCAAGCCCACGTGGTACTTCTCGGCCAGGTGCTGCAGCGTGGGCTGGCGCTGCTGCTGCCGCGGGCCCAGCTCATAGGCGTGGAACTTCCACTCGGCCTGGACGCCCAGCTGCGCCAGCGCCTTCTCCAGGCGGTGTTTGCCGATCCAGCACCAGGGGCAGACGATGTCGGACCAAAGGTCGATGGTGAGGGGTGTCGCGGGCATGGGGGCTCCTTTTTTTACCATACGGTCAGGTGAGGCCGCGGGATTGTGGGGCGGCCCGGCCATTGCCTGGGCCCGCCGGACGGGCCTAAGATGGCTGCGGCAGGGGGGAGCGGCCTTGGGGGCGGCCCTGCGCTGCCATCACTGGGGGGTGCCATGCGTTGGTTCATCGTGACGTTGATCGGCGGGGTCGGATTGTTCCTTTACCTTTACGCCCATCATTCCGACGCGTTCAAGGCCTACGCGCATTTTGACAACCTGCGGCGGGAGGGCAATTGCAGCGGGCTGAAGCCGCTGGTGCAGGGCCCGGCCCAGGCCTGGCTGGACGGCTTTTGCGGCGGCGGCAACAGCGGCGGCGGCGACGTGCTGGGCGGGCTGGGGGCCGCGGCCGCGGGCCCGGATTCGGCCTATGCCACGGCGTCCGGCGCCAGCGGCCTGAGCGCGCTGCTCGATGCCGCGGGGATCACCTTTGCCCACAAGCCGGTCAGCGAGACGGAGAACGACGATGGCAGCATCACGGTGGTGGCCGACTGCGTGCCCCTGGACACCCACAACGACCCGAGCCTGCGCAAGATCATGCCGTCCAAGCACCGCCACACGGTGCGTTTGAAGCCCCAAGGCGACGGGTTCTTGGTCGTCGATTTTCAGGACCGCGTGGCCAACGACTAGACCCTTTCGACCCGGGCCTTCAGCTCGGTGAAGCCTGCGTCCGTGTACAAGGGCACCAAGCGCTCCCCCGCCTGCCGCACCAATAGCGCCAGGCGGGGATGCTTGGGCGTGGCCGACCAGGCCTTTTCAAGCGCCAGCAGGGCCTCCAGCACGGGCCCGGGCTGGTCGCCCCTGGACGCGGCTTCGGCGTAGTCCGTCCAAAGCTTGTCGTTAGCGCGCCGGCCGCTGTCCCAGGCCTGGGCCAGGGCGCGGGGCGGCCAATGGCGCAGATCCTCCAATTGGGACCAGCGGAAGGCCAGGCGGCTGGCCTCGGCATGGTCGCCGGAGGCCGCGGCCTGGGCCAGGCCCTGGGAGAGGCGCAGCAGCTGGTTGCGGCGGTCGTCGCCGTCCACGGGCGCGGCCAGGACCGGCTCCTGCGCCACGGGCGCAGCCGCCAGCTGGGCATGCCTTCCGCTCAGCAGGGGCCGCAGCAGGGTCTGTGCCTTGGCCGAGAGCAGCGCCTCGCTGAGCGGCGGGGCGTGCATGCGCCACTGGGCCAGGGCCTGGGAGCCGCGGCCCTGCTGCAGCGCCGCGCTCAGGTATTGTTCCATGGTCTGCGCGGCGGCGCCCCGGTGGGGCGAGGCTTGCGCCGGGTTGGCGGGGCAGAGGCGCACCTGCACCAGCAGCAGGTCGCCGAGCGCCTCCAGGTCCGCCGGCCGCCGGCCCACCACGGCCTCCATGTTGGGCAGGGCCTGCTTCCACCAGCCCCGGTCCATGTCGTCCCGGGCCTTGTCCCAGACCACGTCGTCGGTTCCGTCCTTGGCGATGCCAAAGGCGCGCGCCAGGCCGAAGCCCACCGCGAACCCGAAGATATGGGCCAGATGGTTGGTGGGCCCGTTGTCCGTGAACAGGCCGAGGATGTCCTGCAGGGCCCTCCAGGCCATGAACCAGGTCAGCGGGATGGGAAAACGCAGCATGGGGCCGCCCAGGTACAGGCCCCCGCCGGTCCGGACCTTGGCCTTGAGGAAGCGCGCCGAACTCAGGCCCATGATGCCCATGATGGCCCCGGACGCGCCCAGCGAGGTGCTGTGGAAGGTGCCGGGCTCGCCCATCAACACCAGCTGGAACAGCCCCAGGTCGAGCAGGCTGCTGCCCACCCCACAGATCAGGAACGCCGCCAGGAACCTGGGCGTGCCCAGCCGGTTCTCCAGCGGTGCGCCGAAGACCCATAGGAATATCATGTTGCCCAGGTAATGCATGGCGTTGGCGTGCGCGAAAATATTGGTCACCAACGCGGCCGCGCTGGGGTCGCCCAGGTCCAGGCCCAGCATTTGAAAACGCCAGTCGTGGGGCCAGCCGAACCACTCGATGGCCGCCCAGCCCGCCAGATGCAGCAGGCCCATGCCGACGATGAGGCCGGCCACCCCCAGGGGAGGGCGGTCCTCACGCCAGCGGATCTGGACGGAAAGCGGCAGCAGCATCGGAAGGCTCCGGAAGGGATGGGCCGGGCCACGGCCCATCGCGCCTAGAAGATCCTGATCATGGCCCTGAAGAACCATTCGTCAAAGGCCAGGGCGGGCATGTCCTCGCGCGGCGTGCGCTTGGCCGCGGTCAGGATCCAGCAGCGTCCGGCGTCAAACTCAAAGGTGCGGGTCTCCCATTTGATGCCCGCTTCATAATTCTGGGCGCTGCTGAGGCCCTGCCAGTACTCCGGGCTGTCCCAGCTGTTGGTTGTGCGGGTGCTGGGGCCACCCGAGGTCAGCACCATGTCCCCGGCCGTGGCCCAGGGGCAGGCGCGGGCATAGAGGTTCAGGCTGCTGCCGTCGCCGTAGTAGGGCGGGTACTGGGGGATGACGCCCTCGTTGTCCCCGGAGTCCCAAAGGCGTTTCTGCAGCTCCAGGGAAAACGGTTCGCCCAGGGCGCGGGCATAGTCCGACTCAAAGTAATGGCCGCCAAACAGCTGGTCCGCGCCCTGGAACACGGATTCGACCAGGAAGGTGTGGACGGTGAGGCCCCATCCACCCTGGACCCACAGGACCCGCCAAGGGAAAAAATCAAAGGCCACCCGGTCCGTGCCCACGCCCACCAGCAGCAGGTCGAAGTCCATGGTGTTGCGCACCGGGCCGCGGCGGGCCCGCACGGCCGCGCGCAGCGCCATGGATTGCGCGGTGGCGCTGATCGCTTCGGCGCTGTCCAGCAACTGCAGGCCCCGCAGGGCCCAGCGGGCGCGGACATTGCCCAGCAGGCTCTGGTCGGCGACCCCTTCGCAGGATTCGGCCGCGTCCAAGCGGGCCCTCCGCAACAGCTCCAGGTCGGCGGTGGCGCTGAGGGGCCGCGCCAGCAGGTTGCAGGCGCGCTGGTCCCAGCTCAGGCGGGTGTGGTTGAAGCCCTCATAGCTGGCGCGTTCCAAGGCCGCCTTAGCGCCTGGGGCGCAGTTCTTGGACTTGGATTTGGCGCAGTCCTTCAGGGCCTGGCTGTATTCCTTGGTGACGGCGAGTTGGCGCGAGCTGACCGGAGGCGGAGCAGACAGGGCGTAAGGCGTGGGTAAAGGTGTGAGGCGGGCGTTGGCAAAAACCGGACCAGAGAGGCCTAGGAGCCCCAGGCCAAGACTAAACATCAAAAAAACGCGCCGGCAGGCGGTGCCCCGCCTCGGCGCGCGCAACTGCGCGATCCCCATGTTCCCCCCTCGCTTGTGGAATGCATCCCCGGGGATTTTCCCCTAGGACCCATCCGCTGGCAACCGGAGGACCGGTGGATTCATTTCTTTTTGTGCGGCTTTTCCCGTTCCACGGCCATCCACACCAGCTGGGTCCAGGTGTTTTGGATGCCCACGCCCAGGAAGATGAACACGCAGGCGCCGAGCGCGACGAAGGCCCAGGCCTGGCCCAGCAGCAGGCCCGCGGCCGCGGCCAGCTCCAGCAGGCAGGCCAGGGCCGGCAGCCACAGCTGCAGGGCCCAATCCGAGGCCTCCAGGTCCGAGGCCGGGCCCATCCCCCGCAGGTGCAGGCCCACCTCGCCGAGGTGCCAGGCCTTGCGCAGGGATGCCGCCAGCAGGATAGCGGCGAACCAAGCGGCGCTGAGCACCGGCACCAGGGCCAGCGCCGAGATCAGCAGCACCTTCAGAAAATCCTGAAGAATGGGTTCGGCCCAGATGTGGATCAGTTTCTCGGGGTCCTTGGCCTTGGCAAAGAGCCCGGACCCGAAGGTCAAGCCGACAAAGAGGAGGCCGGCCAAGGTGGCGGCGGCGGCCCCGCAGAGCATGTAGAAGCTTTGCCAGGCGTGGAGCTGGGTCTGGAAATCCAGGGGCATGCGGTCCTCAGGCGGGAAGTTCGGCGGAACCCAGGGCGTGGATGTCGCCCGGCTCCAGCCGTGCTTTAAACGCCTGGCCGCGGGCCGCGCGGATCATGGCCGTGCCCAGGATGTACGGCGTGGTCACCAGCCTGGGCCAAAAACGGTGCATCAGGGGCAGCAGCGGGCCGAGCAGGGCATAGAGGACCCGGTAAAGCTGGGTGCTGGACTGGAAGTTCTTCAAGGGCACCAGCCCGCCCAGCCTGAAGACCACGGCCCGGCCAAAGCCCAGGCCCAGCACCGCGTTCTCGGCCTCGCCCTTCACCCGCGCCCACATCACCTTGCCCTTTTCCGTCTCGTCGCTGCTGGCGCCGGACACGAAGCAGATGGCCAGGCCCGGGCTAGCCGCAATGAGCGCCTTGCCGATGCTCACGGTCAGATCCACGATCACCGCGCGGTACTCGGCTTCCTTGCGGCCCGCCGAGGTGACCCCCAGCGTGTAGAAGCAGGCGTTGTAGCCCTGCAGCTGGTCCTGGACCGAGGCCAGCTGGGTCAGATCGGGCACCAAGAGGTCCTTCAATTTGGGGTGGCTGCGGCCGCTGGGCTTGCGCCCCACCGCCAGCACGGCTTCCACCGAGGGATCGTTGAGGCAGGTGTCCAATACGGCGGCGCCGACCATACCATTGGCGCCAAAGATGATCACGCGAAGCGGAGACTCTAAGGTAGGGGTCACAGAAGCCCTCGAAGGAATGCCTTACAATATTCGCATTGCACCACCATTCAGTTGCCCGAAACGCCTATCTTAGGGCCGGGGCCGGGTGGGTCTGCGTAGGATCAGCGGAGGGTCACCTCCTTGCGAGCGCCAGCGAGCTTCTTTAATTGGGAGACCGCCCGGAGCAGACCCACCCGGCCCCGGCCCGAAACAGGTAGCCCTAAACCGCCTGCCCACAAACGTATCCAGAAGCAAACGCCCACTGGAAGTTGTACCCGCCAAGTTGGCCCGTCACATCCACCGCCTCGCCTATGAAGTACAGCCCCGGCACCTTCTTACATTCCATGGTCTTCTGGCTCAGCTCATCCGTATCCACCCCGCCCCGCATCACCTCGGCCTTGTGCCACCCCACCGTCCCCGCCGGCACAAAAGTCCATTGTTTGAGCCGCTCCGCCGCCTTGCGCAATGCCTTCTCGCCAAGATTGAACACCGGCCCCGTGCCCAGGCTGTAGAGGTCGCTCCAGCGCTCTGCCAGCCGCCGCGGCAGCCCCGCGCCCTGGGCCAAGCCCAGCCAGTTCTCAAAGTTGAGGTAGCCCGAGTTGGTCTTGGTGTGCAGCAGGCTGGCCTCCAGGTCCTGTCCCGGCCGCCAGTCGATCTTCACCGCCTCGCCCGGCCGCCAGTACAGCGACGCCTGCAGGGCCACCGGCCCGCTCAGTCCGCGGTGGGTGAAGAGCAGGGCCTCGTCAAAGCTCTTGCCCCCGCAGCTCATGCGCACGTCCAGGCTCAGGCCCTGCAGGCCCTCAAAACGCTGGGCGTCCTCCTCGTTCCACACAAAGCCGTCCAGGGCCGGGGCCGTGTCCTGCACGGCCAGGCCCAGCTGCCTGGCGAAGCGCAGGGCCAGGTCCGTGGCGCCCAGCAAGGGGTAGCTGGGCCCGCCCAGCGCCACCACCGCCTTGGGAGCCGTCTCCTCCCAGCCCGGGCCAAAGGCCCTGAATCCGCCGGCGCCCTGGTCCAGGCCTTCCACCTTGGCGTTCAGCTTCACGGCCACGCCGGCCTCGCGCAGGTCCTTCTCCAGCAGGCCCACCACGTCCAGGGCGCTGCGGTCGCAGAAAAGCTGGCCGAGCTTTTTCTCGTGGTAGGGGATGCCGGCCGCCGCGATCCAGGCCTCGGTGTCGGCCGCGGAAAAGGCCGCCAGGGCGCTGTGGGCGAAACGCGGGTTGGCGCTGGCGAAGCGGTCGGGCTTGGCGTTGCGGTTGGTGAAGTTGCAGCGGCCGCCGCCGCTGATGGGGATCTTGCCGCCCACCCGCTTGCCGCCGTCGACCAGCAGCACCTTCTTGCCGCGCTTGCCCGCCTGGATGGCGGCCATGCAGCCGGCCGCGCCGCCGCCCAACACGATCACATCCTGGCCGCTCACGCCTTGGCCTTGCGCGGCACCAGCTTGGCTTCGGCCTTGGCCAGGGCCTTGAACTTTCCGCTCACCAGGTCGTGGGAATGGTCGATCAACTTTTTCACCAAGGGTCGGGGCAGGCTGGCGTCCAGGATCAGGGTGTTCCAGTGCTTCTTGTTCATGTGGTAGCCCGGGATGATGGAACGGTATTGCTCCCGCAGTTCCACGGACCAATCCGGCCAGCATTTCAGGTTGAGGCTGTCGGAATCCTCCCCGCTGGAATACAGGGCGAACATCTTCTTTTTCACGAAATAGACGGGGAAGGCCGGGTCAAAGGGATGGCGCTCCACCGCGCCCGGCTTGGAAAGCAGGTAGGCCCGCCAGGCCTTGAAGCGCGCGCCGCGCGGATGCCCCTCCGGCAGCCCCATGCTCAGCGCCCCTGCAGGGCCAGGCGCCGCTTCAGGCGGGCCTTGCCCAGGCGGGCCGCCACAGCCAGCGCCAGGCCCGGCATGTGGCGCAGGAAGAAGACGGCCAACTTGGCGTGCAGCGGCCAGACCAGCTCGCGGCGGCGGGCGGCCACGGCCTGCCGCGTGCGCCGGGCCAGCACGGCCGCGTCGCCCAGCAGCCAAGCCGGCATGTACTCCCGGGCCTCGGGCTTGGGGTCGCCGTGGGCGTCCTTCAGCCGGAGTTCGCTGGCGAAGAAACCCGGGGCGATGAAGGTGACGCTGACGCCGTCCGGCGCGCACTCCAGGGCAAGCACCTGGGCCAGGCTTCGCAGCGCGCCCTTGCTGGCCGCATAGGCCCCGCTGTGGCTCAGGCTGCCGTAGCTCACCACGCTGCCAACGACGCCCATGCGGCCGCGGGAAGCGGCCAGCAGCGGCAGGCAGGCCTGGATGGTGTTCAGGGCGCCCTCCACATTCACCTGCATCTGCCGGCGCCAGCTGGCCAATGGCATCGTGGCCAAGGGCCCGGCCAGGCTGTAGCCGGCGTTCACATAGGCCACGTCCAGGCCGCCCAGCTTGCGCCGGGCCAGGGACGCGGCCTTCCGCAACGCGGCCGGCCGGGTGACGTCCGCGTCCACGCATAGGGCCCGGGCAGCGCCAGCTTTCAGGCAGGCGCCCGCCACCTGGCCCAGCTTGGCCTTGCGCCTGGCCAGCAGGACCAAGGCGTGGCCTTGGGCCGCATGCTCCAGGGCCAAGGCCATGCCAAGCCCGGAAGAGGCGCCGGTGATGAGGATGCGCTGGGTCTGCATGGGGCTAGTGTGTCGCGCCCCGGCCGCGCTGTAAAGCGGAGGCCTGGACAGCCTGCCGCACTTTGAAGATGATGCCTGGCCCCGCCTTCAAGGACCCCATGCCCCCCACGCTGTC
>Ga0210401_10000433_pt1 | contig 51597 bp, 44 predicted proteins | sample IncBWH32MmetaG_FD_150866 | JGI IMG/M metagenome (GOLD analysis project Ga0210401, IMG submission 150866) | Forest soil microbial communities from Barre Woods Harvard Forest LTER site, Petersham, Massachusetts, United States - Inc-BW-H-32-M | ecosystem: Environmental > Terrestrial > Soil >...
GCTGGTAAATCTGTTTGTGAGCCGCAGAAAATTGCTCGCCGTAGCGTAGGCTCGTCCGGCTTCCCCCGTACGCGCGGTTGCAACGGCGGTGCTGACCAGCTCCGGCATCCGAGACCCGAACCGGCAGCGCTGTTTCCTGAACACTGTTGTTAGTCGACTTAGCATGAGCGCTTATTCAGAGCGTCCTTAGGCGAACACCGGGCGCTGGTCACGGAATGTCACACTAATTTGGCCATACTGGCGAGTTAAGTTGTCCGTTGATTGAAAACGCGGAGGCGCAAAGAGCGCAGCCCTGAGGCTGCGCTCTGCGATTCGCCGAGGATTTACCTTCATACGTTTCATTGAGTCAGTTTGTTAGCGCGCGCCTAATAGGTCAAGAGCGCTTCAATATTGCGGCGTCCGTGGACCACGTGCAGGATGTGAACTCCGGATTCAGTAGCGCGATAGAGAATCAGATATTCTCCCACTGGGAAGCTGCGATATCCTGGCCGCAATTCGCCACGTCGGCGGCCAGCGTGGGGATTTTCTCCCAACAATTGGAAATGACGTATCACAAGGTCAATAAATCGGTCGGCGGCTGGTTCGTTGTCCTCAGCGATATGTTGCCAGATGTTGAGCACGTCCAAACGTGCTCGCCCCGTCAGTCCTTGGAGAACGGACTGGGAGTTGCGCTCACAAAACCTGCAAAACTACGAAACCTCTGATTCGTCCCAAGCCTGGGAAGGTTGCGGGTTGGCGAAGAGTACCCCGTCACTTGCGATAGGCTGTTCATCGTTACCGATTTTCGCCCCACATCCGATCAGACTACCAATTGCTGAGCTGACTATACGAAAGTTGCGCTTTGTCGCAGAGCGCTTGCCCGCTACCCCATTGTGTTCGTTGGAGACCTTGCCCTGGCACAGGATCACAATTGCAAGGGCAACAAATGCAGATTTGATGAGTGAACAAGTTCATGCGCTCTTTCCGTCTAGCTTTTCAACGGAATAAGTGCACGCAGCCCTTGATCGCGCAAGTAAAGTCCTAGCCAAGAAGGTTCTGTCTCACTCATTATCCCCCTTTACACCTCCCCAGGATGGCGCTTTGCTTCCTTGAGAAATGCAAAAAGCGGTCCTAGACCTCTCCTACTCCGAGTATGTTCCGTTGCGCCTAAAGCTTCGACGTCTTTCGCTATCGCCTCCAACGTTGGGATACCCACTGGGACCAAGCGGACCCCGATGGTCATTGCGGTAGTCGAAGATCTATATGCTGATCTCTTCGCTTCTCCGCCCTCAAGCGGCGGGGGATTCGCTGGTCTTGGATATTTCTGCAACTGTCTTTGATACTCGTTCCGGATTGTCTTTTAACGCCAAGTCAGCCTGCGCAACGATTCCAATGACGTGATCATCCGCATCAACGATCGGCATGCGCCGGATCTGGTGTTCCTGCATCAGACGTTCACAATTATCGACGTTTTCTCCTTCGCGACAAGTCCTTGGGATTCCCCGTCCTGCTACGATTCTTTGATGCGCGATCTGGTCGTTCTTTTCATCCACTTCATCGCTACCCTGGCTCGCTTGCTCAAACCTGGCGGCGCTCGTTCCATCGTTGCCGAGTCGCTTCTCCTCAAGCACCAACTCCTGATCCTGAATCGCTCCAGGCACCGATCGCCGAATCTATGCGCGTCGGACCGCATCCTCGCCGGTTGGATGGCGCTCTTGGTGCGTCCTACTCGTCTGCTCCGCTCCGCAATCGTACTGAAGCCCTCAACCCTGTTAGGCCTTCACCAAGCCTTGAGCAAGCAAAAGTACCGCATGCTGTTCTCACCAAATCGCCGTCGGAAGCCCGGCCCGAAAGGACCGAGTGCAGAACTCATCGATGCGGTCGTCGACATGAAGCAACGTAATCCCCGCTGGGGCTGTCCGCGAATCGCCCAGCAGATCGCCTTGGCGTTCCACGTTCAAATCGACAAAGACGTTGTTCGAAGGATTCTCGCCCATCACCACTGGCCGGGACAGGACTCCGGGGGTCCCTCCTGGCTGACTTTCCTGGGCCATATGAAAGACAGCCTCTGGAGTATGGATCTGTTCCGGTGCGAGTCGGCCACGTTGCGGACCCACTGGGTCCTGGTCATTATGGATCAATACACGCGACGGATCATTGGCTTCAGCGTCCACGCAGGTGCGGTCGATGGTGTGGCACTTTGTCGAATGTTCAACCGCGCCCTTCGCGGGCAACGCTGGATGCCGAAGTACCTCAGTTCCGACCACGATCCTCTTTATAAGTTCCACCAATGGCAGCCAATCTGCGGATTCTGGAGGTGGCAGAAATCAAGAGCGTCCCCTGCATTCCCCTGTCTCACCCGTTTGTCGAAAGGCTCATCGGCACCATTCGACGCGAGTGTTTGGATCACACGTTGTTCTGGACGACTGTAGATCTCGAAAATAAACTGCTCGATTTCAGGAACTACTTCAACAACCATCGCACGCATAACTCACGGGAAGGGCAAACGCCCGATACGCCCGCGTCACCACCAGTCGCAAATCTCTGCTCGTTTCGCTGGCAACCTCACTGTCGAGGCCTCTATCAGACACCCGTGGCTGCCTGATTTTTTCAAAGCCTTGCGCTCACTGCGGTATCCGCTCAACGTCGGCAAAAACTCGGAATGAAATCATTCGGTGTTTAAGTTCTTAATCGCTAGCGCGGTTGGCGGATCTGGTCGTTTCACTGCCACCGTATCAATTCGCGAGAGACAGGTGTTCAGATCATTGCTGAGGCTACAGGCAGCTCACCCCGATCGGTCTTCGAGAGGAAAGGAAACAATGACGAAGTGGCTGCATGAAGTTGACTACCTCGCAAAAGGTCTAATTGCCGGAAAGCAGCCGACCGAATCCCAACTCAACGACGCATTCGTGGGTTAAACATCAAGACTTTGGTACCTCTGGCAGTGGCTCACCTGCCAAACGCTTCTCGACCAAACCTGCAAGAAAGAGCGCAAACGGGCCAATGTCTTCGCCGACGCTCGCCTTTTCGAGCGCGGCCATGTAGGTCTTGCGCTCCGGCAGTGGGATGACTGTCCACGGATATCCGCCCGCTGCCATCATCAGATTCATCAGGAAGCGCCCCATGCGGCCGTTGCCATCCATGTAAGGGTGGATGTAGACGAACATGAAATGCCCGAGCACGACGCGCACGGCGGGATCGGTTTCTTTGGTCAGAAGATCGAAGAATGCCGGCATGGCGTCCCTCAACGCGTCGCGGTTCAACGGCACGTGCATCGATTGCCGGATGTATACCTGGCCGTTGCGATAGCCGGCGAGATCGGAAGGTTTCAGGATGCCGGCAGTGACGCTCGGTGCAAACATCTCCCGATACCATTCGCGATGGTCCTCTTCGGCAACCGTGCCAGGATTTTCACCTTTCAGCACGAGGGCGATACTCTTCTCGACGAGCTGGAAGGCCTGCCAGTAACCACGCGCCGCCATAGCGTTGGTCTGTTCACGGTCCTGTTCGTTGGCTTCCGGGTTCCAGCTGCCACTGCGCACGCGTTCGATCAGTTCCGGCGTGACGCGGTAGCCTTCGATGGAGAGTGAGTGATATGCATCGGTGACATACGCTTCCTCCACCCTATTCATATAAGCGTTGGCATTACGGACAAGTCCCGGCGCCTTCGGAAACCGGTCGATGACCGGCTGTCGCATCTTGTCCCAAAGCAGCCTGATGCGGTTCACATAAGGAGATGCTTCGCGGGCAGGCAATGACAGCGATGGACGGTCGTTGAAGGGATCGGACTCGCGCACATCATAACCTGCCCTGGCCATCGTCTTTACGATCTCATCCCCCACCTTGTCGCGTCCGCTATTGCGGAACGCGCCAGCCAGCCGGCCCGCAATCCGGCTATGTCCACCATCCAGCAGCCGGCCCAGCAGCCCGGAGGCGTCGCGCACCATGGCCATGGCCGCGCGCGCGTCTGTCGCATGGCTTGCGAAATACAGCGGCGAACACTCGATCAATGCGGATTCGAGTGAGAAGATACGTAAGCCCTCCTTTTCCTCACGATCGGCCGGGCCTGGCAGAGCCGCCCGTAGATCGAGCAAGGACGTGCCGTGCGGGAGGGGAACAATCTTGTTGCCGCCCTTTGGAGACCTGACCACGAGCTGGCGCGGAACTCTCCAGTTTCCGCCATGCAGGGATAGAGACTGTTCCGGGGACAAGCTCCAGTTTTTGCGGAAGCGTGTTTCCAGATAGACGGCCGCGAAGCGCCAGAACGAGGTGTACCAGCCCGTGCTGTCGCCTTCTTTTTCGTCGGGACGGCTTGGAACATACCACCCCTTCATGACTTCGCGGAGAAAGCCGTTGGCCTTGAGGCGCTCTCGGTGCGTGCGCGGCATGTCCTTCGCCCGTATGGCCGCTGCGCCATTGACGTTCTGAAGCTTGTGCAGGAGCTGGAGCGACTTCGCGAGTTTTTCGGACGGTGAGGCCATGCCTGGTACCCTGTGCAATCCTTAGGTTATTGGGTCGGGCGAATATTAGGTTTTCGTGCCGTGCATTTATTAGGTTATGATGTTGTACCAGTTTTAGGTTATTGTGTCGAGCGATTTTTAGGTTTTCAAGCGGGGATCCCTCTCCACTACTACCCTACCCACCCATCCTTTTTTATGTGTTGTTCCAGAGGCTTAGTCACAATAGTCTGCATGCCGCCGAGCTTTTCATTCCGTTGATCCCGTCTGTCATCGCCATAGTGATAGTGGTGATGATAGTGCTGGTGATAGTGATGATGGTGCTGGTCATCCTTATGATGGTCATGCCGGTGCCGTTCCGGTTGACGTTGCAGTCGCTGTCGTCGCCGTTGCCGTGGTCTTCGCCGTCGTCGTTGTCGTTGTTGTTGTCGTCGTCTTTGGGCGTGCCCGCCGGGCTCTACCCGTCCGCCTTGCGGGACTCACCGAGCTGGCTGCGCATCTCGGGCTTGGGGTGACGATCCCTCACGCGGTGCATCGAGGATTGCGCGTATGGCATCGTCCTCGAATGTGCGGATACCATCACGCACATTGTTCGAGAAATATCTGACGTTGTTGTTTGTGTCGTTGCGCCACCGGTCCGCGATCATCGTGTCCCGCCACTCCTGACGATCGTTGTAGTTCATCAAAACCTTCCACGCACAGAAAAGGCTGTTAACGCTTGCCCCTTGTGTCCTCGAACTTTTGACGTGCTCTTGAGCCTGTGCTTCGCCAAAACTCTGTCCGTGCCCGAAATCCACAGTTTTGCACGATTTCCTCAATTGCAAGGTTTGTTATGACTATGGTGCATGTTCAACTTCGCCCGACTGAGTTTGGGACTTGTGGTCCGCAAAAATCCAGGATGGCAGTTTTTCGAATCAATGTAACATTGTTACAGGGTTTCGCTTTCTCGCTTGGGAATATTGCTGATTGCAAAGAAGTTCAGTCCGTACAGAATTTTGGCGAACTACAGGGTTGGCATCAACCGATCAACCTCGATAACCAGCAGATCAAAAACCACGTCGAAGGGTCGCGAAAGCCTACTGCAACGCGAGTAACCTTTTAGTTGTGCTCGGAACGTTTTGACGAACGACAGCTGTTCGGCGTCTTCGATCACGCTGGGGAGATTCTTTCGACGGTGAATGGGCGAATGGGCTGAGCCGCAAAGATGATGCAGCGCTCTAGCAGGAATCCGCGAATCTCTTGATGAGCGCGGTACGACGCCGTGCCAGTCGATCGCGCACCCGATGCAGGGCCTGCCAATCCAGCTGCTCCTGCGTCTTGAGCTGGACGAAGCGCATGTTCTGCTTGGTCACGGCTTCGACATCGAGGAGGTTGTTTTTGTTCGACTTCCGATAAGGCTTCACAAACTGCGCCGGAATCAGGCGCACCTGGTACCCCTGTTCGCGTAGTGCGGCTCCCGGAAAGTGCGCTCCCGCGCATGCCTCCAGGCCAACAGTTGCGAACGCGAGCATTTCTTGCGCAGCAGAATCTTATTGCGTTCTCCCAATGCGACCAAGTGAAAGGTGGTCTTGCCAAATCGATGCCGATTGATGCTATGTGCATAACGATGATCCTCCTCGTTTAAATTGCTGAGCTGTAAACCTAACCGACGGGGGACCATCTCATTAATCCCTATTGCACCAAATATCTGCTCGTGGAAATACAGTCTAGATTGGAGATTTCGGGATGTCCGACTTCGTTTCGAATGCTGGCAACTGTTTTACTTCACGATGACGAAGTCTGCACTCTGGCCCTCCGCAGAGTTGGGTCCGATCCAGACGGTCACGCTTGCCGGCTCAACTAGGTGCTCCATATCAATGTTCCAGAAAGCGAGTTCATTCCGACCTATTGTGAAGTCGACCCGCTCTGATTCTCCTGGCGTCAAGGCAATCCTTCGGAAGCCTTTCAGCTCCCTTACCGGGAGAGCAACGCTGGCACCTCGAATACGCAGGTAAAGCTCGACAACTTCATCGCCAGAGCGTGTTCCGGAATTTCTTACGGTCGTAGACACATGTAACGCTTCGGCCGCGCGGTTCAGCGTATCGGCGCTCAATTTGGATGCGCTCAATTCTAAAGGGGAATAAGAAAACGTCGTATAGCTTAGGCCGTAGCCAAATGGGAACAGCGGGTTGTTTTGCTCATCCACATAGCGTGTGTGATACTTTTCGCCTTTGTCGGTCGGTGGGTGAGTGAGATCAACACCGTCAGCAGGACGCCCGGTGTTCAGTGCGTCATAGTAGAGGGGTTCTTGGCCAACGGCACGAGGAATTGAAACCGTGAGCTTGCCGCTCGGATTGACATCGCCAAACAGAACCCGCACCAGGGCAGGGCCGGCTTGCACTCCCGGAAACCAGGCCTGCAAAATCGCCGGAACATGGTCCGCGGCCCAGCTAAGCGTGAGTGGCCGGCCGCTGAATACGATCAGCACGATCGGCTTACCGGTGCCTGCGATTGCTTCTAAAAGCTGATGCTGGTTTCCCGGAAGTCCAAGATGGGCACGGGAAGCCGCCTCGCCGGTCATCCACTGAGCATCTTCTCCCAGCGCCATGAGGACAACATCCGCTCGTTTGGCAGCGGCAACCGCTTCCGCAAAACCACTGTCGTCTTTGGTCAAAATTTTCGTGCCAAGGGCATAGATCAGCTGGCCATTTTTCTGTTTCACGCGGGGAGTCAACGCCGCCCGCAGCGTCACGACGTCCGCTGCATCACCCCGTGCCTGCCAGCAACCCAACATGTCGGCGGCGCTATCAGCTAGCGGACCGACGAGCGCGATAGTACGGGTTTTCGGATCCAGCGGAAGCGTGCTTCGCCCACCCGAGCTGACATTTTTCAGCAGCACGAACGAACGTTCTGCAACTCTGCGAGCCAATTCCACGTTAGCGGAATCGAGTTGAGGCTTTCCGTCACTTGCGGGTTCAGGAACGTATGGGTGATCAAAAAGTCCGAGAGCAAATTTTATCCGCAGGACTCTGCGAACTGCCTCATCGATTTTTCCTTGTGGCACTTCTCGAGACCGCACTAGTCCGAACAGGTACCGGGAAAACAAGTTGCTTTCGAGATCTATATCTACCCCTGCGGAAATGGCTTTCAGCGCAGCCGTTCTGCCATCCAATACAGTACCGTGGGCGATCGTTTCTCTGATTGCTCCATAGTCACTGATCACTACTCCTTTGAAACCCCACTCCTGGCGCAGTACATGGGTCAGGGTGAACGAGTTCGATGTGGCAGGCACTCCATTGATCGCATTAAACGCACTCATGATCGATCCCGCACCCGCCTCGACGGCAGCGTGGAACGGGGGGAGATATACCTGACGCAAAGTGCGATCGGACAATTCAACGGAGTTGTAATCCTTCCCGGCTTCCGCAGCTCCATACCCGACGAAATGCTTAACGCAAGCGAGCATAGATTGAGGATCGGCCAGACGACTACCTTGATATCCCCGCACGTAAGCGGCAGCCATTGCAGATCCCAGATATGGGTCTTCGCCCGCGCCCTCCACAATACGTCCCCATCGCGCATCTCGCGCGATATCAACCATAGGGGAATAGGTCCAGCGGATACCCTCAGTGGTAGCCTCCTTTGCAGCGATACGCGAAGCCAGTTCGATGATTGACGGGTCCCACGTTGAAGCCATGGCCAAGGGTACAGGGAAGATAGTGCGATACCCGTGAATTACATCTAATGCGAAAAGGATCGGAATGTGCAGGCGCGATTTCTCTATGGCTAACTTCTGCAACGCATTCGTCTCCGCCGCGCCGGTGATGTTCTCGAGCGAGCCAACATTACCCTGGGCAACCTGCTCCCGATAATCGGGATGCGGCGCACCCGGTCCGGTGGAACTATCGGCAAAATGCACCAGCTGTCCAATTTTTTCTTGTAGCGTCATCTCGCCGAGCAATTTAGTAATGCGTTGCTCGGTCTCAGGATTATCCAGCGGCGGTGCAGCGGAAGGGGTCTGCGCTCGAAGTAGATGAAGAGGACATGAGAAGGCAATGACAAAACACAAATGACGAGCGAAAGAGATTTTAGAGGTCATATCCCTGAGTGCATGCTCCCGATGCTAGTGAGTCGGTCGCGCAAATGCCACGAGCTATACTCGAATCGCGGCGCGTCCGTTTAGCTCGCAAGTGCTAGCGGTTTCATGGGCAAGAGAGTAACAGAAAACCGTCCCTAAAGGGCCCTTTCCGGATGTCCCCTGGATGCCGGAGTCTCGTCCACGATCCGGACTGCGCGAATGTTTTGTTCTCGGTGCGCGTACACTGCTCACACACGCAAGGTGACATAGAAATGGATCCATCAATAGATTGCAGAAACGATGGCTGTTTGGCCGTTATGCGTCGAGAAGGACCGTTCAGCTAAACGATCTGCGCTGGCATTCGGAGAGTGGTTGTCAACTAGAAATCGATTCGCTTGCCGGCGCCACTCGCGAGTTTGAGGTCAAGGATTCGCGCGACTTTGATCGCAACCTCCCTTCCGGCATCTTGCTCGATCAGAGCTAACGCAAGATCAATGCCCGAGCCCACCCCTGCGGAAGTCCACACCCCGTGGTCGTCAACACAGGTCGCGTCGGGGTCGATTGTCACGTTGGGATACAGCGTATGAAGCGGTGGCGCATGCATCCAGTGGATCGCCGCCCGGTGGCCATCGAGAATCCCTGAGGCAGCCAATAAGAAACCCCCAGTGCTTATTGCACACACACGCCTACACGCGGGAGCCGTTTTTCTGAGCCACTGGACCAAAGCAAGGTCACGAGTAACATTCTCAACGTCGAACGCACCGGGCACCACCAAAGTGTCAATCTGTTTTTTAGCGAAGATGCGAACCGACTGCGTGTTGAGTTCTACTCCATCCGCAGTCCTCACGGGCCCGCCACGAGTTGACACGATAACGCATTTGTACGTTACGCCCTTCTCTTTCAAAGTGAAATCGTCCGCTATGCGGAACGCCTCGAGCGGTCCTGAAAGATCAAGTAACGAGACCCCGTCGTAAACTGCGAAAACAATCCGGAGCGATGTGGAGGGGCGCATATCGGTTGCGGACTCTTAAAGGATGTGTGTCAGTGCTTACGACGGCCGACATTCGTCTACATCGTGCGCTTGACAATAAAGAAATGCATGCGGATCGATTTATACACGTAATTCAAATCGATCTAACCAGAAAATGCGATGATCGTGCTCCGTTAGGACGCTTGCCGAGGTCGCGATCAGCATCCTGCTCGCCACTGGAATCTTCCCCAGTGGGAGAGTGGTCCATAATTCTCCACGCCTAACGCAATCCAGAACGAACCCGCAGCGTCTCTGAAGAGAAATGAACACAGATACGAAACTGCGAAAGATTGGCATGTCAGCAGAATGGCCGTTTGGAATTAAAACAATGCGAAAGAATTTAGCTCGTGAGTTCCGACAGACTACGCAAGACACGGAAACGCGAGTGCTAGACTGGCTGCCCCACCGTCATCTTCATTTGAATAACCTGTTTCCATTCTTGGCGCGTCGCATGGCGGAATCGCGCAAGCTTCGGAAATCGATTATCATTGGCGCCGGACAGATGCTTTGTGGAAGCGAGCTTACTGTTAGCGTCGGCCAATGTGGGGAAGCCAACGTATTTCTCTGGAATGGACGGTGCACCCGTCTTGAGATTAGGCTCTTTCGCGGATCCTGCCAGGATTGAGACGCGGGTGACGCACTCTATCCATATCTCACCATGACTCTAGGCAAGAGCAGACGGAAAGCACCCGGCGAGCCAACGCTGAAAGATGTTGCTCGGCAAGTGGGATGCACACCCGGTACGGTATCCGCGGTGCTCAACAACTCGTACGCCGCCAGCGTTATCTCACCGGAAACCAAACGGCGAGTTCTAGCTGCAGCTAAAGCACTAGATTACAAGCCGAACTTTGCGGCACGCAGCCTTCGGCTGAGACGCACCTACACCATTGGTGTGATTACTGAGGAGATTGGAGATCCATATGGCGGAATGGTGATTAGTGGGATTGAATCCCTGCTCACCTCAGAGAAATACTTTTTTACAGCCGTGGCGCACCGTCACAACCGGCATCTCCTTGACCAGTACTCGAAAATTCTCCTTTCCAGAGGAGTTGAGGGTCTAATCACGATCGATACAAGCGTCTGGGAGCCATTCAACGTACCCACGGTCGCGATTGCCGGACATCACCGAGTCAAGGGCGTGACGAACATCGTTCTTGATCATCGACGTGCGGCGGAACTGGCGCTAAGCCATCTTCGGGAACTCGGTCATCGCGACATTGCGTTCCTTCGCGGTCAGCCCTTCAGTTCAGATTCGAGCAACCGCTGGCAATCTATCATCGAGGCCGCGAAGAAATCCCGAGTTGAAATTCGATCGGACTGGACTGCAGAAATGCAGGACGATGATCCATCACCCCGAGTGGGTTACCTTCTGACAAAGGAGCTGATGTCGCGGTCCCCCAGGTTCACGGCATTGTTTGCCTACAACGACATCTCCGCCATCGGGGCCGTCCGTGCCATTCAGGAAACCGGCGCACGCGTTCCGAATGATATCTCTGTCATTGGGTTCGACGACATCAGGGAAGCCGCGTACCAGTCTCCGAGCCTGACAACGATTCGGCAGCCGCTGCGCAGAATGGGTGAAATCGCCGCGCGGGCAGTCATTGATCGCATTGAAGGCAAACAGGAATACCCCGCCGAAATTGCGATTGAGCCAGAGCTGGTCGTTCGCGAGTCCACCTGCTCTTGCCGGATGTGAGAGTCTGTATTTCCGACCACTGCGACTTCTGCCTTCCATATTTCGTAGGGATTCTAATCTCCATCGGCACGTCTTCGCCTTTTTGTAGATTCTGACACCTTCTATAAAAATCTTTAAAATATCGTTATTTTGTGCTTGACATACATTGTGTCCTGACGGTAAATGATGCGCAAAGCTCGGCTCACCGTGGGGGTGAGTTGTCAAACTGGGTATCGGGGGGTGCCATGCGTTACCGTGTCGCAGGCGTCGTATACCTTTGTTTCCTCCTGACTCTGCCGCTTTTGGGGCAAAAGTTCACAGGCACAATCCGTGGTGTAGTCACGGATAACTCGGGCGCCGTTGTGGCGAACGCTCAGGTCTCGGTCAAAAACGACTCCACCGCTGACGTTCGGAACGTAACCTCGAATCAGGCCGGTGAGTACGTGGCGGTGGAGCTGAACCCAGGGACATATACCGTTACCGTTAAGCAGCCTGGCTTTAAGGAGTTCGTCGCCAACAGCGTGGTGCTTAATGTCTCCAGCACCACAGTTGTCAACGCCGCCTTGAATGTAGGAAACGTGACGGAACAGGTGGAGGTGGTGGCGAATTCGGTCCAGGTCGAAACCTCGACGGGCGCGGTCGGCAATGTGGTTGAGGGCAACGAAGTCTCCCAATTGCCTCTGAACGGGCGCAGCTTCACTCAGTTGACGCAGCTCATGCCCGGTGTGTCTCCCGCCGCGAATTTCGACACTAAGAACAAAGGTCTCCAGGCCGGCGTCGACTTTTCGGTAAACGGGAACAACACCACCGGAAATATCTTCATGGTCGACGGGGTCAACAACAACGACATCGGTTCGAATCGAACCATCCTTGTCTATCCCTCTCTCGACGCAATTCAGGAATTCAAAATTTTACGCAATAGTTACGGGCCTGAGTACGGCCAGGCAATGGGCGCCATTATCAGCATTGTGACGCGAAGTGGCACGAACGCTTTTCATGGAGGTGTGTTCTACGATGGCCGCAATGACATCTTGAACGCCACGGACTACTTCAATACTTTGAATCAAATTAAGAAGGACGTTCTACGGCGTAATGACTGGGGCTACAACATCGGGGGCCCCATTAAACGGGATAAGCTGTTCTTCTTCTTTTCCGAGGAATGGAATCGCGAACAGAGGGGGGCCGCCCGAAGTGGCGACGTTCCAACTGCTGCGGAGAAACAGGGCGACTTCAGCAATCTGAGGACAGATGTGGACAACACGGGCGCTCCCTGTGATCCCGCCCCCAAGGTAAACGGCACGGTGTTGACCAACATTTCGCAAGTGCCGACGGGCGGTCTGTCCCAAGCGGGACAAGCGTATCTGTCGATGTTTCCCGATCCAACCGTTGCTAATCCAGTGAACTGTAAGAATTGGGCCGCCTCTCTCGCCGCTCCCATTCGGTGGCGAGAAGAAAACGTGAGGATGGATTACAACCTCGGTAGCACGTGGAAGTTATTTGGCCGGTACACCCAAGATCATTGGTCGCAGCCATATCCCAGTACGCTGGGTTTCTGGGGAGACGACCCCTACCCATCAATCGAAAGCAGCTGGGCACAACCTGGATATCAGGCCACTATCAAGCTGACTAAGTTGTTCGGCAGCTCCGCGGTAAATGATTTCCAGGTCTCTTATGCCGCCAATCGGATCAGGGCCACACGCGCTGGAACGAACCCTGGCTTGAACGATCAGATCGTTCAGCTCGCACCCACCTACTATCCGCTTTCACAAAAGCTCGAAGGCAGCAAGATCGGCTACCCCGGATTCTGGGGTGGATGTGGACCCGATTGCGCGACTGGCGACAATTTGTGGACGCAGGCGCCGTGGCATAACAACGAGCAGCTTTACATTCTTAAGGACGATTTTCAGAAAACGATCAGTACGCATACGTTCAAGGTTGGATTCCTGGTGAGTTCCAATCAGAAGAATGAGATGGTCAACAACGAGTCCCAGGAGAATGCGTTTTATTGGGGAACATCTAGCAACAACACAGGCAATGGCGCATTCAACATGCTCTGGGACCAATTGGTGTGGGGTGGCGGAGAATCCCAGACGAACCCGTTCTCACAGATACGTTGGCATGACATTGAACCTTATTTTGGGGACAGCTGGAAGGTACGACGCAACGTCACCTTCGAATACGGGTTCCGATGGTCATTCCTGCGAATGCCCTACAGTGGTCCGAACAAGATTGGAAACTTCGACGCCGCATTCTACAACCCGGCGCTCGGTAGTGATCCATGCAACGGTGTGGTCCTTCCTCCAGGAACGAATTGGTGTAGTGCGGCTGGATTTTCGCCCGGTATTCGCGGTCAAAATCGAGCTCTCAAAGATCAAAACAATCACGCCATTGCGCCAAGGCTTGGAGTTGCTTGGGATCCACGAGGCAATGGCAAGATGTCGATTCGCGCAGGCGTGGGCCAGTTCTTCCAACGCGAACGCTTGAACAACACCCTGCAGATGGCGACAAACCCACCTTTCTCCCTGTCTGCCAGTTATAACCGACCCTTTGCCACTCCACCGCCGCAAGGCAGTCTCACCGCGTCGGGGACTCCGGGCTTCAGTCAGGATCCCCGCGACATCCTTCCCAACACCTGGCAGTGGAACCTTTCCGTCGAGCACGAACTGTACCGCGATACCAAAATGGAGTTAGCGTATGTAGGCAACCGCGGCCTTCACTTGTTGGGTTACACAGATGCGAACTTGGTCCCAGCCAGCCAGCGCGTCAATTTTGCTCTTACCAACAAAAATGCTCTCCGACCCTTTGGAGCAGGAAACTGGGGGACGATCAACGAAGCTTTTTGGGGCGCAAGCTCAAACTATCACGCGCTGCAGGCGCTTTTCCGGACCCGCGTGAAGGCGGTGGATGCACAGTTTGCTTACACGTGGAGCAAGTCGCTTTCCGACACTGATATCACGAATAGCGGAAACGTCAACCAGAGCAGTCTGTTAGTGGATCCTGCAAATTCGCGACTCAATTATGGACCGAGCTACATCAACCGCCCGCACATATTCACGTCCAATATCGTCTACGACGTCCCCACCCTAACGGGGCAAAATGCGGCGGTTCGGACTGTCCTCGGAGGTTGGCAGGTGTCTAGCATCCTCGGCTACGCGAGTGGTACATCGATCACCACCTTTGGGCTAAGGGCGGCGACGAATGCGCCAGGCGGGATTAATGGCATCGGCGGCAGCCAGGACAACCTGCGACCGAACGTCGTGCCGGGTCAGGGATGTCGAGCTCATGGTGGTCCGGCAAATAACTGGCTAAACCCGAATCGTTACACCCTGATTGGATATGCCATCGGTTCGCCTACAGGTACGGCTAGTGTTGGCGACTGCCTGGGGCCTGGGATTGCCAATACCGACTTGGGTGTTTACAAGAACTTCAAAGCGGGAGAGCGGGTCACCGTGCAATTCCGCATGGACTTTTTCAACTTGTTCAATAAACCTCAGTTCCTGGGGGATGCTCAGGGGGTCGCCGACATCAACCCAAATCTCGACACGAACCCAGGGGCGACTGTAACCGGGAATACGGTCACTTCGTACACGCCGAATCCGGCTTACGGTGTGGCCAACAAGGATAAGGGCCCGCGTGAAATCCAGTACGGGTTAAAAGTCACCTTTTAGCCTTTTGTTGGCAGGGTGAGGCTTGACTTGGATCAGGCCTCACTCTTTAATACTCGGAAAGATGGGTTTCCACCGTTGTATTTGTCGTTCCTTCGCCGAAATTGCGAGCCCTGGGTTTTGCCATTCAGCCGCACTCGTCCTTATTTTTCTGCTGGTACCGGTGTCGTTGCGGGCTCAGCCTGGTCCCAAAGGCTCGAAATCTCCCGCCGAACTCCTCCAACAGCATTATGATGCGGCGCGAACTTTTCAAATCAGTGGCGATCAGCAACAGGCGGCCGTGGAGTATAAGGCCTTTTTAGCGGAATCGATAAGAGAGATTGGCGATGCTGATTTCAATGCCGAAGAATACGAGGAGGCAAACAAATCGTTTTCTGAAGCTCTCGCCTTAGCCCCGCAGAATGCCGACGTCAATCTGGACTATGCCGCACTCCGCCTCGAGCAGGGCAACCCAAAAGAGGCACAAACTCTTGCCGAGCGCGCCGTTGAACTTGCCCCGAACAACGGAAGATCGCACTACCTCCTCGGAGCCGCACTGTTTCATCAGCAGGATTACGCACATGCCAAAGAGCATCTGGAGAAGGCTGTTGTTTTAGAGCCTAAGTTTGAAGTCGGATACTTGCTTGGCATTACGTACATTAAGCTGAACGATTTGAACCGAGCCACTCTTCTTTTTAACGAGATGGTCACGGGGTTGGGTGATACAGCCCAAATTCATGTTCTTTTCGGGCGTGCCTATCGCGAAGGGGATTTCCTGGACCAAGCCATCAGCGAACTCCATAAAGCTCTCGCCAAAGACGGTCGCATCAAGGCTGCCCACTACCTTCTCGCCATGGCATATCTTGAGCGTGACGGCAATTCCGGCTTTGATGAGGCGGTACCAGAGCTTCAAGGCGAACTGAAGGTAAACCCCGATGATGCGCGCACTCATTACATGCTGGGCTATATCGCTCTTAAACGCCAGGATGCGAAGCAGGCAGAGGAGGAGCTGGCGCATGCGGCCAAGCTGGATCCGGAGAATCCCGACCCGCTTATCAGCCTTGGACAAGTGTATTTCGATGCGGGCCGACTTCAGGATGCCGAGCGAACCTTTCGCCAAGCGATTGCCGTAACCAAAGACCCCTCTCGGAATGACTACCAGATCAATCGTGCGCACTATGCGTTGGGGCGAATTCTTTTGCAAACGGGACGCGAGGAGGAGGGGAAAAAAGAACTTTTGATATCCGCTGAACTCCGTGACAAGCCACATTCGGTGCGCCGAGGCACGGCTGGACCCAGCGACCCGCCGGTCTCGGACGATACCAAGGTCAGTGCTGTTACGGCACCGAACGCCGTTTCGCCTGCGCAGTCGAAGGAGTCAACGACTCTAGCCGAAGAACTTAATCCCTTAATAGCGGATGCCTACAACAATCTCGGTGTGATCGCTGCCAGCAACAAGGACTACTCCTCCGCTATGGGTTATTTCGAGAAGGCTGGTGTCCGGAATCCTGCGCTCGAAACGCTGGATAGGAATTTCGGCATGGCCGCCTTCTATGCGAACCAGTTTGATCGTGCGATTGTCCCGCTGAGTCGCCATCTAGAGCAGCATCCCGACGACCTGCGAGCCCGAGCCGCCCTAGGCCTATCGCTTTTTGGCGTCCAAGATTACAAGCGGGTAATCGAAACGCTGCAATCAATCGAGGCTACAGTTGACGCCGATGCCGGGCTCGGTTACGCCTATGCGGTCTCGCAGGTAAAAGCGGGCGCCTATACCCAAGGTATTCAGCGCTTACGCGGGTTGGAAAAGGCCGATCCCAAGTCCACCGATATACACACATTCGTTGGAGAGGCTCTTGTAGAACAGGGTCAATATGCCGAGGCGCTGGAAGAATATCGTGCAGCCCTGGCGATGAACCCCAACCTCGAACATGCCCACTTCCTTGCTGGGCTGGCGCTCATTCGCCAGGGTAATGCCGCGGAGGCTGCCCAAGAATTTCGAGCAGCCCTGAAACTTGATCCAGGGGACGTCAGCAGCAAATACCATCTAGCTTATGCGCTGATCCAAATGCAAAAACAGGAGGAGGCTGTACAGCTCTTGCGAGAAGTGATAGGGCAGGATCCAAAGTATGCTGATGCATACTATCAGCTCGGAAAAGTGCAGTTAGAGAAGGGCAACACGCAGGAGGCCGTTTTTAACCTGGAAGCTGGAATTCGTTTGAATCCCGAGGGCGACTACATCCACTACCAGCTTGCTCTCGCGTACCGCCGGCAACTGCGAGAGGAGGATGCGGAGCGGGAGATGAAGGTCTATCAGGCGCTCAAGGACCGTCATCGAGGACGTAATGCAGCACAACAGAATTAGACGGTCAGCCATGCTGGTGGTATTGCTATCAGCGTTTTCCCAGGCGTTTCTAGGGTCGCGAAAGGTGCAGACGAGTTCTCCACCAAGCCTTGCAGGAGCTCGTGCCGCCTTCGCCCGCGGACAATTGGACGATGCAGAAAAACAAATCTGGACGGTTCTTTCCTCGGACTCCAACCAGCCCGAAGCGTTGACCCTGCTTGGAATGATCCGGGGCCGCCAGAAACGTTACGCCGAGGCCGAGGCGCTATTCCGGCGCACACTACAGCTGGTCCCTGATTCCGCGGTTGTACATCGCAACCTGGCAGACGCCCTGATCGCACAGAATCGTGCCGATGCCGCAGTCGCAGAATATGAAGAGGTAGTCAAGCTGGCGCCCCAGGACCATTCAGCCAAGGTCGAGCTTGCCCACCTTTATCTTTCTCACGGTCAATTCGCGCAGGCGCTGTCTAGTCTTGAAAGTATTCCTCGGAACCATTTTCCGCCCGAGGCGATTCCGGCCCGGGCAGCGAGCCTCCTGGGGCTAGGCAGAAAAGATGAGGCTGCCGCTCTCATCCCACAGGCAAAGCCATCTCCTACACTTTCCGCTGAACTAGCAGAAGTCTTTTTAAACGGAAACGCCCCTGAATTTGCGCTTCGGGCAGCTGAGAATGGATTGGCCACCTCGCCGCGGGCACCGGCACGCCTTTATTTCCTCAAAGCACGCGCATTGCAGACGATGGGGCATTCTTCTTCCGCACTCAGTAATTTTCGGCAGGCCCTCATTCACGATCCAAAATCCGTGGAGGCTATGATCGGGATTGCAGCAATTGAGGCGTCCGCGAATCAACACCAAGACTCGCTCCGTTTCCTTAGGCGTGCCTATGCCTTGCAGCCAAATTCACCTGAGGTGCTACATCCTCTCGTAGTCGAGGCAATGAAAGCAGGAGAACCCAAGACAGCACTGCAGGCTGCCCAGACGTTGGCGGAGAAAAACCCTGATAATCTTGAAGACATTTATTTGGCTGCAGCCGCCATGCTCGAGGGCAAAGATTTCGCCACGGCTGCGTCCCTGTTTGAAAAATACACCTCCCAGCAGCCCGACAACAGCAAGGCTTTCTTAGGGCTCGGCATTGCGCAACTCGCGCAACAACACTATCCCGAGGCGACGAAGGCATTAGAACGATCGCTCCAGATCGATCCCCAACAAGCAGATGCGGAGTACGAACTTGGCCTTGTTGCTAGTCAGACGGGTAAGGCTGAGGAGGCCGTCCAGCATTTCGAGCGCACCATACAGCTGCGCCCCCAGCACGCGAAAGCTCTGGCAAGCCTCGGCCAGCAGTACCTCGAGACAGGTGACCTCGAAAAAGCCCGTACCGCCCTGGAGGGCTCGGTCGCCGTAAACCCCAATGATGCCAAGGCTCAATACGACCTGGCGCTGGTGCTTTCGAAGTTGGGGAAGACCGAAGAGGCCAGACAGCATATGGAGCGATCACGTGCGCTCAAGACGGCAGAAGATCTGGGAAAGAATCCAGCATCAATGGCTGCCCAACCGTAATGGCCGTGTCAGCGCAAATATCCCGGGGCCTAGCTTTTACTCATCAGAAGGATTGAAGGGAATCTTCTTTTGAATCGTTCCGTCCTCGGAGATCGTATAAATAAAGTCTGCTGCCAGGTCGTGGTAAGTATCCTTCTTCCCGCTGGGCCACGAGATCTCGATCGAGTCGATCAATGACCGCGATCCCAGGCCGAAATGGAGTCGCAGATCGTTTTGTGACAGGTAGCTCGAACCGCTGCGCACTTCGTTGAATTGCGCCAGATCTCCGGCGGTCACAGTTGCGCGGGCGCCGATGGCAGCTCTGTTGCTCTTTGTTCCGATAAGCTTCAACAGGACAGCGTGATTGGAGGTCTTTGTCCGGTTGATCAGTAGGGTTGGCGGTTCGCCAACATTGAGCACAAGGACGTCGATTTTACCGTCGTTATTGACGTCACCGAAAGCGGCTCCACGGCGAGAAGCAAGTGGTAGATCAGCGAGACCAGAACTCGCCGTCACATCTTCGAAACTGCGATCCCGGTTGTTTCGGAACAACAAGAACGGCTGACGGTAGGGAGCACCACCCTTCACGAGATCCATCTGCGGATAGACGTGCCCATTGGCTTCCAAGATGTCGAGCCAGCCATCATTATCCATGTCGAAGAATGAAGTGCCCCAGCCCACCAAAGGGTAGCTCGGCCGGCCAATGTGCGAGTTGTAACTGATGTCAACGAAGCCCTGTTTGCCGCGGTTCCAGTAAAGTGCATCCGGTTCCTCGGTAAAATTTGTAACGAAGATGTCGAACAATCCATCATGGTCGATATCTCCGAAATCTACGCCCATCGAGCCTTGTTCGCGACCCTCGGCACTCAGTGATGCTCCTGAGAGCAACCCCACATCCTCGAACGTCCCATCGTGCTTATTGTGGTAGAGGTAGTTTGGACCGGCGTCGTTCGCAACATAGAGATCGGGCCAGCCATCGTTGTCATAGTCAGCCCAGACAGCCTGCATACCAAAATAGTGCTTGGGGTCGTCCACGCCGGCCGGTTTCGAAACATCCTGGAAAGTACCATCCCCCCGATTGCGGAACAGGAAATCGGACTCGCCAGGAAGTCCCCACGGTCCACATTGCACCATCACGCCGCGAAACCGGCAAAACTTGTCGTTGCTGCCGAATTGCGGCAGCTTGTTGATGTCTATGAATACATATCTGGGTACAAACAGATCTACATTCCCGTCGCGGTCAAAATCACCCCAGGCTGCGCCGGTACTGAACCCACCAACTCGCACACCCGCCTTTTCGGTTACATCTTCGAAGCGGCAGTTGCCAAGATTGCGATACAAAGCGTTGCCACCATATCCGGTAACGTAGATGTCCTCCCAGCCGTCGTCGTCGAAGTCGGCCACGGCAACACCCATTCCCCAACCCTTGCGCGTCAGACCGGCATCTTTCGTGATGTCCTTGAACTTGAGATCACCTTCTTGGTGATACAACGTAATCATCGGATCGCCACCCTTCTGGTAGTGGTCTACCGAAGATCCATTGACGGTGATGATATCCAGCCGGCCATCATTGTCGCAGTCGATGAAACCCACGCCTCCGCTCATGGATTCGATGATGTACCGTTTATCAGGGGAAGAAACGTGGGACACAGTCAGTCCAGCTTGCTTGCTGACGTCCTCGAATCGGGTGGTGGGAGGAGCCGCCTTTGGGCCTTGCGCCCAAATCATCCAAGTCAAAACCACGATCCCCGGAAACTTCAGCTTAGGCATGGGAAAAAACGATATCGTAGCACAGCAGGGACGGTCAGGGGTGGTGCCCGCCACTGTGATCGAGAGGGAAACCCGATTGATTTCGATGTGCGCTCAGAATGGAAAAGGTGCACCCGCGCTCAGGCTTGCCCGCTTGGTATTAAGGCGTTCTTCCCTTTTCGGCGTCCTACTTCTGTTGATCCCATTCGCCTGCTCCGCGCCTAGTATCACTGCTCGCGCCCAAGGCCCGTCGGCGCTCGATGCCCCCCAGATTCGGTTTGAGGATGTGACGGCCGCCAGCGGCATTAGTTTCGAACACGCCGTCTCTCCGGAGAAAAAGTACCTGTACGAATCGATGTCAGGGGGCGTCGTGCTCATCGATTACGACCAGGACGGCTGGCTTGACATCTACTTTACCAATGCACAGAGCATCGCGATGACCTTGACGGGGCAGAAAGCGAATGGTGCCCTCTACCACAACAATCATGACGGCACGTTCACTGACGTCACCCAGAATGCAGGGTTGGGCTTCCCCTGTTCCGCCATGGGCGGCGCGGTTGGGGACTACAACAACGATGGATGGCCGGACATCGTGCTTACTTGCCAGGAAGGCCTGGTCCTGTTGCGGAACAACGGGAATGGCACTTTCACTGATGTCACGAAGCAGGCGCGCCTCACAGATTCGCGGTGGGCCACTGGAGCTGCGTTCGCTGATTATGATGGCGATGGCTTCGTCGACTTGATGATCGCGCGGTATGTCGATTTCGACCCAAAAAATCCTCCGCCGTTCGGTATCGGACCGACATGTCACTATCGCGGTATTCCGGTCCAGTGCGGTCCGCGCGGCATGAAGGGTCTGGCAGACAGCCTGTATCACAATAACGGAGACGGGACGTTTACTGACGTCTCAACAACGGCGAGAGTCGACGACCCTGGGCATTATTACGGCTTGGGTGTGATTTGGAGTGACCTCAACGATGACGGCCGTCCCGACTTGTTCGTCGCAAACGACTCGACGCCCAATTATCTTTATCGCAACGATGGACAAGGCCGTTTTGCCAATGTGAGCTTCATCTCGGGCACCGCCGTAAACGGGGAGGGCGCGGAAACCGCCGGAATGGGGATTGCCGTATGTGACTACGATCACAGCGGCCGCTTTTCATTGATCGTGACGACGTTCGAAGATCAGGCAGCCACGTTGTACCACAACGACGGCGCGATGAACTTCACCGACGTTTCGTTCGCGTCAGGGATTGCGAAACCGACGATCAAGTTCTTGAAGTGGGGCGTCGGTTGCGAGGACTTCGATAACGACGGATGGCCAGATATCTTCATTGCCAGCGGACATGTGTACCCGCAGGTCGATTCCCTGACTGCCGGCGCCAAGTATCGCGAAACAAAAATTGTGCTCCGCAACAACGGAAAAGGCTCCTTCCAGGATGTCAGCGATCAAGCCGGCGCAGCCATCTCGATGCTTGAAGCCAGTCGGGGCGCAGCTTTTGGAGATCTGGACAATGACGGGAAGATTGACGTGGTAATTGAGAATATTGATGGCAAGCCGAAGATCCTCCGCAACACTTCTCCCGACACGAATCATTGGCTGACACTGCGCCTGGCGGGACGTCAGAGGAACCGTCTTGCGATTGGTGCGAAGGTTAAGTTGAGCGCCGGTCCCAACGTGCAAATTGGTGAAGTGCGTTCCGGAGGCAGCTATCTATCCCAAAACGACCTTCGTTTGCATTTTGGCCTGGGTAGATCCACGAAAGTCGAAAAAATCGAAGTTCGTTGGCCGTCCGGCACTACCGAAGTGTATCGAGACGTTAGCGCGGATAAGTTTTACCTTCTCGTTGAGGGTGATCCCGCCGCAAAAGTCGATCGCGGACCGAAAAACCTCGATGCCCGTTGATACCTGTTTTTCGTTTTGCTCCGCATGCGCTGCTCAGCGCACTTCCCTGATTCTGCGAAGCCAGCCATTCGCTGTAGCGTCAGTCAGAAAACGGTTCGCCGGCCTTTGCGACTCTTATGCGGTGATCGGTGTACTTGTAGTGCATGTCCGGGACTTCATATTTCGGCATGTGGCAAGTGACACAATCTACTTGGCTGACAGGACAGGCGGCGCCGGGTTGTTCTGCGGTACGTTTGTTGGCTTTGGAGCTAGCATGGCAACTGAGGCACCGCTCGTCGTAGGTCCGAGCCTCTCGAACAAGTGGCTGATGCGGATTGTGGCACCTGATGCAGGTCAGGCGAGCATCTCCATCTCTCCAGCAGCGGCTGCTTTCCAACCGGTAAGGCTGAAATCGAACGTTGGCAACTCCGGTGGCCCCAATCCGTCTTGCATCCCACCAGGTCGTGTGGCATGCGCCGCAGAAATCTACAATGTCCACTGGTTTCAGCTCTTTCGGATTCACGATGGCGGCTAAGCCCGCATCCAGATCTCCTGCTTTCATTGCGGCCACGTGCCTGGATCCCGCTCCGTGGCAGCTCTCGCACGACACCCCCGGTATCGCATTGACAGGCTCAAAGTGCTTGTTGATGGTCGAGGCCGTAGTATGGCAGCCGAAGCACCTCTGAGCTTCGGCGCTGGAGAGCACTCGTCCTGTGGCCTTGTCCACTGAATTTGCTGGTTGTTCCGTCTGGTTGGGGGTCACATCAAAGGCATGCAACGCGGCAAAATAACTAAACCGAATCTCACGAAACGTCCCGCCTTGCTCCGACAGGTAACTCTGACCCACTTTTCCGGCGCCGAACACCCAATTTATTGGCAGGGAGACCGCTTTGCCAGCATTTGACGCTGTGTAGTGGAATCCGCCGGTCGCCTCACGAGTAATCTTGTACTCGTATTCACCTAACCGAAAACTCGGATCGTCGAGATCGCGCAAAGCCTCCGACCATTCCGCTGGAGCTGACGCTTTGGCCATCGAATGACGCGATTGGCTCTTCACGATGGCGAAGTGACATTCCGCACATGCCTGGGGTCCGACATACTCGTCTCTTCCCGCTCTCCCATCTGTCGGCCACCATTTCAATCTGTCAATCCGCTCCCGGGTAGTCAGTTGCTCCGTGATAGTGGCGGGGACCTGACTAAAAGCGAAGGAGCTGATCAGTATCCGAATGACCAGCAGTAGCGCATAGGGAATCTGACAACGAGACATAGAACCTGGCCAGCAAATCAAACGTCGAAGATAATTCTTTGAAATTATCCCATAGCCGCAAACCACGGAAAACGCAGCATATACAGTAGCTCGGTTTTTAGGGAAAATGTTGTAAGATTTTCCTGCCCACGGGAGTAGCTGTATGAACGGGTCGGCACGCAATCTGGTGCTTCTGCTCTTCGTTCTGGCTCTCTTTGTTCACGCCTCTGACGAGCAACAGAAAGCTCACAAAGTCCTCAACAAACTGACAGCGATGGCGATTGATCCGTCCGGGAAGCGGGCTGTGAGTCTGGCTGTGTCCGAATATCTGTCCTTAAGTCGGGCAGAGCTTGCACAGCGCCGTCACATCACAAATTTGAACTACGGGGGTCTCTTCGTTGCGTATCAACTCGTGAAGAGTGGAGCAAAGATGGACGACATCGCTGCCCGAATAAAAGCGGGGAAGACAATCTGGCAAATTGCAGACGAAGCTCATACAGACTGGAAACAGATCACTTCTGAAGCCAAAAAGGTGAACGGCCGAGTGGACGCCAATCTTCTTCGACTCTTCAACAATGACCCGGATGCCAAACGAAACCAGGCAGACAACTACGATCCATTCCCGGATACGGTTGCGGCAGACAACGATGTAAGCCGGCAAGAAATTGATGAAGCGCAACAGAGGTATGTCTTCTTACGCCAACACGCGGGTGTAGGGTCCGATGCCATATTGGATACCTCCACGGAAAAGTCTGCCCGAATGGTCCGGACTGATCCGGTGCGGACCGGAGGGCCGAGCGGTGGTGGTGCTGCAACAACGCCACCGAGGAATTGAGGGCAGAATCCGGAATTGACCTCGCTGCCACTGTGAGTGTCGTATTCAGCCGATAGCAAGTTCTGCCCGGTGCGATCGAGGCTTTTCGCTAATCAACGCGGCCCGGCACAGGTTCCGAGAAACTTTCCCGACGGCCATTCCCGTCTCCTTATCTCCGAGCCCGTAACGCTGGTAAGCGAACGCATGTCGTCACCGACTCACTGAACTTGTAGCGGCGGCGCAATCGGGCCTGCTGTAGTTCATCAAAACCTTCCGCGCACAGAAAAAGGCTGTTAACCCTTGCCCCTTGTGTCCTCGAACGTTTGACGTGCTCTTGAGCCACTCGGCAAATCGAGTTGATCCCAATCCCACAAAGAAAGAAGGATGGGCGCCAAGACGACTCACCAGGGACCTTGGCCCGAAATGAAGAGCCGTTAGCCTACGCTGCCAGTGCGTAGCGATGATGCAGGCCGCCGAGTCGTGGGAAAGATTGTATGGCGTTTCCCATGGCGGGATGGTCCGCAGACAACCGGCCTGCCGGCGTATCCTTCGCGAGTCCCAGATGCGTCCGGTCTTCGTGATAGTAGCGTACATAAAAACTTGTGCAGAGCACTGAGTCGCCGGCGAGGTCGCCTTGTGCGCAAAGCCAAGAGTTGCTGGCGGAGGGCCAGGTTTTCGAGGATGAGATCCTCTCGCGAACGGAAGGCACTGATAACCCAGCCGAGGAGGTGTCGGAGCCACGAGATCATGGCCAAGATCGTATCGAATCATCCCTCCACAAGCCGTTGGCAACTCGTTCATTCTCCGAGTGCACCAGGTTTTGATGAGGGACAGGGAGAGAAAATGCTCCCAAGCGAGCCGGGCCTCAAAGAGCTATACATTACGCCCAGAACTCTCGTACTGGCGGTTTGGGGTCCACACCTCCGGGCAGCTGCACATTCTCCTCTCAATGATTGGACAAACACGAGCGCTTTTCGTGAGAACAACCAAGCGAATGCGGGGGCCTGCTAACGCCGCAAACCGACACTGGGCTTGCTGATTCTGACGGGGCTATCGTGGTAGCCATGACAGACCGTGAGCTTGCCGTTGAACTACTTCGTTTCTGCGAGGGTCGAGTACTCGATTCGATGGCCAAGACCCCAGCTCGAAAACTTTGCTTGCAATGAAGCCTACGTTATCGTCTGGTTCTACTCTGAACGACGCCTATGTGCACTACCTGGAACAGTCTGCTGGGGATGCAGGTTGGACGATGATTCACGAACCATTCGAGAAATTAATTCAGTCTCTCAACCCCGGTAGCGATGCCACAGAGATTCTTAAAAGCTTCGAGAGCTTGCCGAAAAGCATTGATATCGTCCTCCAAATTGTTATCCTTTCTCTTTCGCCGAATCAAGACACCAAACATTGGCTATTGCGGTAGTGCGACCACCTCTCGCGCGGTGGTCAAGGGTAATCGGTGTTCCAGTTAATCCGCCTTACCGACTCGAAACCGCCTAAGAACGCTTTCCTGAAGTTCACAATCAAAGATATCGGCTTAATTGTCGACGCCTACAATTTCGGAAGTCGACCCCCGCTCGAAGGCGGAGGTATCTTTCAGTTCGGCGTACAGTATGGTGGCGGATTCAAGTACCAATTGACCCCCAGGGCATCAACTTCTCTAATCTCCATTCATTCCCTTCCGGCTATACTCCGGTCCATGTCAAATCCAAGAACTGAGCGCAGCAACTGCCGCTTTGCGGTTCGGGAATCCGCAGAACGGAAAGCGGTCGTGATCGTAGAGCTTCTCCACGAGACCATCCCCATGCTGAAAGGTACTACGATCGGATTTGGCCTACTCGGTGGAACGACCCCGACTCAAGCTCAAAAGATCGCCGATCTGCTGAATGAATATGTTCTTGAGCTATTCGTCACGATGTCAAGCCCCACCGGTGGTTCTGCATCTTAAGCGATGCTTCATTGGGAGCTGACCCAATGCCGCGTCCGGCAAGCGGAGTGGCGCTCAGGCCTCAATTGCAATCCCAAAGCACTCTGCAGACGCGTTGACGAAACCATTGCGGAGAACAAGCCTGGTGACGAATTCACTGCGACGTTGCTCGACGTAGCTGGCTCTCTGCAGGCATTCTATACAGGGGCACGCCACCACAGTCATCTCCTCTTGCTTCCACCTCAGGAAACGGTTTTTGTGGTTTCCGGATATCGATGTGCGGAGGGGTGCCTGTCCGGCAAAACGGACGGCGATCTAGTCACGCCCGAAACATAGGGGCTCCCGCATCAAATCAGTCGACGCGGCGAAGAAACGCGGTCAGATGACATGCGGAAGTCCCATCCGAGTAACTTGATGTCCTGCCGGTTACTTGCCCTGAACGAGCGAACAATGGGTCGAGGCCGATTTCCATGTACCGGAATCATTGAACCAAGTATCGCTGCAAATGACCGATCGCGCGCGATGCGTGCCGTTGATGTCAGCGTCGTAGGTGAACTTGTAATGGGCAACGGCGGTGTTCGAGCCAAAGGTCGCCACCTGCACGTCGCTGATATCGCCGCTCTTCCACTTATTCGTTTTGTTCTGCAGGTCCTTGATGAATTCTTCCTTCGTCTGCCATTGGCCCCAGCTGTGTCCCGCCACGAAGCCGTCCGCCAAATGCTGCTGCGCCCATGACACGTCGTTGTTCATTTGTGCTTTCGTGGCATCCTGTTGCAATTGCTTGATCTGCTGGGCGACATCGCCCTCGCCCTGGGCGTGAAGGTTGATGGATAGAGTGAGACAACAGAGCAGGGTTATCGCAGCCATCGCCGTTGTTTTTTTCACTGTAGGTGTCCTCCTGGGAGCGGCTGGGATTGTACACCCCGCTGATCAGTTAAGCACGCGCTGAACACCATTAGCCTCCTACGGGGATGCGGGGCGCAACCGGCAAGCAGGTGTTTGTCATCCATGGTGCGAAAGAAAACACCGTGGATGACAAGTAGAAGGCCGGGAGCAGGATCGCGACCCAATCAATGTGCATGAAGACGCGCGAAGTACGGGGACGAAGCGAAATTGAGATTAGCGATTCTCGAGGCTGGTCTAAAACGACGAAACCATGACACGTTTCCTTCGCTTCGTTTCTAATGCAGCCATGGAATTGCTTTGCTCCCCACACACTGGACGGGTAGGTGGTTCGAAGCTCCTCGGCAACTTTGCCCAGCACTGTGTGATCGTTCGTTGCTTTATAGTGCGCAACAGCCCGTCAAGTGCCTGGTCGAGGTCCCGGACATCGCAGTGAAAATGTGCACCACATTACTCGGCGATCTCGGGAACTCAAAGAGCGGCAACCCTGGTGCAATCATCGCTGCGATGTTGGCTTCCGAAGCAGCCTTCGTGATCGAGCACCCGGAAAGAACGAAAGACGTTGAAGCCGTTTACTTCGTTGGTGTCGATGGTGCGCCACAGCGTGTGCATTTGAAGATTACCATCGATTTCGCCGAAGCGTGCCGGCTCCTTTGACCGTAGAGTTCCAGCCTCGGCGATTGTCAGAAAGCCCCGCCGAATGTCGGGAATCTTACCTTCCGGCTCAGGATTGTCATTTAGCCAACCCACGATCAACTTTTCGAGATAAGGACCTATCCCGGAGAGTTCCGTCAGGCCTTGCTTATGCCGATGCATTTCTTCAGCTTCTTGCGGCCACAGAAACGCACGCCGAGCTGCGCGTCGCATTGCCCGTTGGAACGGCTGCTTTGCAGTTTCTGCAGATCGGGCCAACAGTTCGGCAATGTCGGAATTCCGCATGCTTTTTAGTTCCGCGTCCTCGTTCGTGATGCGAAGTGCCTGCTAGCGGACGGCCAACTCAGGTGTTTCCGAAAACTGAGGCACTTCGTCAATTTCTCGTCGTTGACACCAAACAAACCTTTGATGTCGCCAGAGCACCTAAGGTCTGACGCGTGTTTTTCAGCAGGGCGACGTGTGCCTCATGTTTTGAGAAAAGGAGCATTCCCATGACCGACGATCCAAATAAGCGACAAAATGACCCGAAACAGAGTGATGAGCAAGCCGGCCAGCAGCAACAGGGACACCAACCCGGCGAACAACAGCGCAATACAGACGAAAGCTCCCGAAAACGTCCTTCGCAGGGCGGAACGGATGTGGAGCAGGATCCAGAGAAACAGGACCAGGGCGGACAGCGGCGGGCGTCATAAGGGTGGATGCCCCGGCACAATCGTGTCGGGGCCGTCTTTACATTCGATTGTCAAATTTATGGTGGAGGAAACATGCCAGAGCAAGGATTAAAGGATTTGTATATCGACGAACTCAAGGATCTGTATAACGCTGAGCACCAACTGGTGAAGGCGCTGCCGAAAATGGCCAAGGCAGCCTCTTCCGACGAACTGAGACAAGGGTTCGAGGAACATCTGGAACAGACACGTGGCCATGTGCAGCGATTGGAGCAGATTTTCGAATCACTTAGGGAAAACCCGAAGGGCAAGAAGTGCGTCGGCATGGAGGGCCTGGTAAAGGAGGGCAGCGAAGTCATGGAGGAAGACTTCGAAGGCGCCCTGATGGATGCCGCCCTAATCGGTGCGGCGCAGCGCGTTGAGCACTACGAGATCGCAGCCTACGGCACGGCGTCCGAATTCGCCAAGATTCTGGGCGAGTCCGAACAGGTGTCGCTGCTCGAAGAGACCTTGCAGGAAGAGAAGGAGACCGACGAAAAGCTGACCAAGCTAGCTCAGGAAATCAATCCTCGGGCGAATGAGGCTGTGGAACAGTCCGACGACCATAAGTTAAAACCAAAGCGTCCAAAACGTGCGGCTTGAAGCCATTCGCAAAGGAGAGAAATCTATGGCAAGCCCGGCAAGTATTAAGAAACACCCTATCCATCCGATGCTCGTGGCCTTGCCAATCGGATTGTGGATCTTTGCGCTGGTTTGCGACGTGGTGCGGGCGGGAGGCGGCTCCGCGAATTGGGGGACCGTCGCAATGTATTGCGTCGCGGCTGGCATCGTCGGTGCGCTGATTGCCGCCGTGCCCGGCTTGATCGATTACTTCTCCATCGATGACGCCGAAATGAGGCGGATTGCGACCCTGCACCTGGCGGTAAATCTCGGCGCAGTTGTGATTTTCGCGATTAACTTGTGGCTCAGATTTCGCCTGCCTGCGGAGAGCAATGTTCCACTTGCACTATCCATCATCGGAGTTCTAGCAATCGGGCTTGGAGGATGGCTGGGTGGCGAGATGGTGTATGTCAAAGGCATGGCGGTCGAGGCGGTCGAGAAACTGGCGAAGAAGGTAGAGGAACCGCCGAGTCGCCGAGCCGCCTGACGTCGCCAAGATCATACAAATCCACATCGATGACAGCCCCCGCCGTAAAGCCGGAAGGCGAGCCTTTGGAGCGTCCTTCTGGTGTGGAAACTGGGCAAACCCCGTCAGGGAACCACTTTTTTGCTAAGCTCGGGCCGGGTTTGATTACAGGCGCCTCCGATGATGACCCGAGTGGGATAGCAACCTATTCGCAGGTAGGCGCGCAGTTTGGGTATGGGCTCCTATGGACCATGCTGCTGTCTTATCCGCTCATGGCAGCCATCCAGGAAATCTGTGCCCGTATCGGTCGTGTTACCGGCTGCGGCCTAGCGGCGAATCTTCGAAAAAACTATCCAAAACCGGTCCTCTACTTCGTGCTGATTGCGATGACGGCGGCGAATGTCTTCAATCTCGGAGCGGATATCGGCGCCATGGGAGCGTCACTGGCTTTGATTGTTCCCGCCAATGCCATGCTGTTAACGGTGACATTTGGACTCATCTCACTGCTGGCGGTTCTGTTCATCCCCTACTCCACTTATGCCAAATATCTGAAGTGGCTTACGTTTTCGCTCTTTACGTACGTCGGGGTAATTTTCTTTGTCCACATTCCGTGGGCCACCGTGCTGCGCGCGACCGTAATACCTCAGGTTGCGTTTAAGAAAGAATTTCTGATGGCGCTGATCGCCGTGCTGGGCACCACGATTAGCCCATATTTGTTTTTTTGGCAAGCTTGCAGGAAGTCGAAGAGGTAAAAGCCAACCGCGGCGAAAAGGCGCTAAAGCACGCGCCCGCGCAGGCGAGCGCGCAAATGCACCGAATCCACATGGACACGTATGTCGGGATGGCGTTCTCGAACGTGGTCGCTTTTTTTATCATTCTGACGGCAGCTTCCACACTGCATACCCATGGCATCACTGAGGTCTCAACATGCGCGCAAGCTGCCGCCGCTCTGAGTCCGATCGCCGGGCGCTTTGCGTCAGCCCTGTTCGTCTGCGGCATTGTGGGTACCGGGCTGCTGGCTGTACCGGTGCTTGCGTCATCAGCCGCCTACGGGATTGGCGAGGGTTGTCAATGGCGCGTGAGCCTCGAAAGACGGCCACTACAGGCGGTGGGCTTTTATACCATCATCGGCGTCGCCATTGGGACCGGATTGCTACTCAATTTTCTCTACATCGATCCTGTGAAGGCCCTCTTCTGGGCGGCAATTCTGAATGGCATCGTCGCAGCGCCGCTCATGGCTGTGATCATGATGATGGCTTCCAATCGGAAAGTGATGGGAAAGTTTGTAATTCCTCCTTATCTGAGATGGGTGGGGTGGTGTGCCACCGCCGTCATGCTTTGTGTATGCATCGGAGTTCTACTTAGTTGGAGGACTTGATCGATGGACTTGATAATTCGATTTCTGGTCGGTGGCCTCGTTGTTTCGTTCTTCGCAATGATTGGCGGCGCGCTGAAGCCGAAGAGTTTCGCAGGTCTTTTTGCCGCAGCCCCTGCGGTCGCGCTAGCGACGATCAGTCTTACAGTGCTCAAGAAAGGAGCCGAATATGCCGCGATCGAGGCTCAATCGATGATCCTCGGCTCGATCGCATTTCTGATTTATGACTGGCTGGTCTCGCGAGCCCTGTTTCGCTGGAATTTGCCCGTCCTTCCCACAACAAGCATTGGGCTTGTCGGTTGGATCGGGTTAGCTTTGGCCTTGAAGTTATTGATATGAGGATCGTCCGCAAATGCTGGTGAAATTCGAATCGTCGTCGGTCCGAGAGACAAAATGCAGCGAATATGCAACCCGCTTCATCTTTGGAGGCGTAGTCACACTGCTGGCCGGGCTGATTGCCGACCGGTTCGGTCCAGCCATCGGCGGACTCTTCCTGGCCTTTCCCGCAATCTTTCCAGCGAGCGCCTCCCTCATCCAGAAACATCAGCGCCAGAAAAAAGAAAGGACAGGTCTCGATGGCACCAAGCGAGGACGCCTCGCTGCCGGGATTGACGCAGCTGGCGCCACACTTGGCTGCCTCGGTCTCATGGCATTCGCGACGACCGCTTGGAAATTGTTGCCCCATTATCCCCTTTGGCTGGTTCTAATAGGTGCAACGTTGGCTTGGGCTGCGCTGTCGATCACAGCATGGTTTGTGCGAAAACGTGGCGGATACGGATTATAGGTTCAACGAATGTAGCAATGTGGAAGGTCGGTGTTCTTTCCCCCACTCTCTGAGCGTTTGCGTCTTATGCTCCGGTTCGTAACGCATGTCGGTTTCTTATTGGATTATACGTATAATCCTCAGATGCAAAGATTTCAGTCAGCGCGAAGTAGCTGCCTGAGAAGTTGAAGACAAGCGGATCTTCGGATAAACGCTGATGGTCGCGCGCGCAAGAGATTTGCGACTGTCCAGCTTGGGATTCGGCTCGGGAACCGCCGGGTATGGCCGCGCGAATTTTACTCGACCTCAATGCCGGGATTTGACCAAAGGTAGCAAAGAGGTCATCACTGTCGTAAGATTCCGCACTAGTGACTGATTCCATCTCCATAGTTGGCCGCACGATTTCGCACTACCGCGTTTTGGCAAAGCTCGGCAGTGGGGGAATGGGTGTGGTCTACGAAGCGGAAGACCTGACTTTGGGTCGGCACGTTGCACTAAAGTTCCTTCCCGAAGACGTAGCACAAGACGCGCAGGCTCTGGAACGTCTTCGACGCGAAGCGCGCGCTGCTTCCTATCTGAACCATTCGAACATCTGTACGATCTACGAAATTGCCGAAAATAGCGGACGTCCGTTCATCGTTATGGAGCTTTTGGAAGGACGGACGCTCAAGCAGATCTTGGACGGCGGACCGCTTCCTGTTGAACGAATATTGGATCTCAGCGTAGAACTTGCGGATGCGCTGGACGCGGCGCACGAGAAGAGCATCATTCACCGTGATATCAAACCTGCAAATATTTTTGTAACAAAACGAGGCCATGCGAAAATTCTCGATTTCGGTCTCGCAAAGCTCACCGCTGTCGCCGACGGCATTTCGGTTATCCCAACAATGACTGCCGAAGCACTTCTAACTAGCCCTGGCAGCGCAGTGGGCACAATCGCATACATGTCACCAGAGCAGGCCCGCGGCGAAGAGTTAGATACACGGACGGATTTGTTCTCGTTCGGGGCGGTGCTTTATGAGATGGCAACAGGGCGGATGGCGTTCCCCGGCAACACTGCCGCTGTCGTTCATGACGCAATCCTGAATCGAATGCCGATTCCATTGTTGACTCTGAACCCTGAGCTGCCTCCGCAGCTACAAGGAATCGTAGACAAGGCGCTGCAAAAAGATCGGCATCTGCGCTACCAGAATGTAAATGAAATGCGGGTTGACTTGCGGCAACTGAAACCCGGTTCAACTTCAGCGCGTCTGCCAACAACAAGAAAGGCCTGGACTAGCGCTCGATCTGCAAAGCTCTGGCCGATCATTATATCTGCCCTCGTGATTGTGGTACTCCTTGCTATTCGCTATTTTTATGTCCACCCCCTGCCGAAGCTGACGACGGACGATAGCGTCGTCCTGGCTGACTTTACCAATACAACAGGAGACCCCATTTTCGATGACACCTTGAAGCAGGCGATTTCCGTGCAACTGGCACAGTCGCCGTTCCTCAATATTCTCTCGAACGCCAGGATTCGATCCACACTGAAGCTTATGGCAAAACCGGCGGCCACGAGGCTAACTCCGGATGTTGCTAGTGAACTCTGTCAGCGCGCAGGCGGCAAGGCTTATATCTCAGGATCGATTGCAAGCTTGGGCAGCCAGTATGTAATTGGCCTCAATGCGATCAATTGCAAGACCGGCGATCCGCTCGCACAGGAACAGGTCACAGCAGAAAACAAAGAACACATCCTGAAAGCTCTGGACGAAGCAGCAACGAAACTTCGCGAGAAGCTCGGCGAGTCCCTCAGCAGCGTCGAGAAGTTCGACGCTCCTCTGGATCAGGCCACCACGCCCTCTCTCGAAGCTTTGAAGGCCCTATCGGTGGGAATCAAGACTCTGCAGGAGAAAGGCAGTGCGGCGGCGATTCCATCCTTTAATCATGCCATCGAACTCGACCCAGACTTTGCTGCAGCTTATGGGGCTCTGGGAATTTCATATTCCAATCTCAGAGAACCTGGTTTGGCCGATGAGAATTTGCAAAAGGCTTACAATTTGCGCGACAAGGTCAGCGAGCGGGAGAAACTCCGTATCTCGGCTTCCTATTACCTCCTCGTCACCGGCGAACTAGAGAAAGCCATCCAGACGTATGAACTGTGGGCTCAGACTTACCCTCGGAACAGCGAACCTTTCGGAAATTTGGGGGTCGACTACACATACCTGGGACAGTATGAAAAAGCGATTGCCTCAAGCGTCGAGGACCTGCGCTTGAATCCGGGGAGCGCGGCAGCCTTCACTAATCTCGTGGGTCTCTATCCTGCGGTGAACCAGCTGGACAACGCGAAGACAAAATATCAGGAGGCTATCGCGCACAAAGTTGACAATCCGTTTCTGCACGGGAATCGCTACGGTGTGGCTTTCCTTGAAAAAGACGCAGCTGAAATGGAGCGGCAAGTCGCCGCGGTGGCTGGCAAGCCGGGAGAGGACGTGCTCCTTTCATTCGCATCAGATACCGAGGCATTCTACGGGCGCCTGACAAATGCGCGTCGTCTGTCTCAACGCGCTATAGACTCCGCTCAGAGAAATGACTCAAAAGAAACAGCAGCGGCCTGGAGGATGAATGCAGCCCTTCGTGAAGCGGAGTTTAACAACACCGAGCGAGCTCGCCACGATCTCGGGGCCGCCCTGGCCGAAGCTCCCAGTCGGGACGTGAGCATCCTTGCAGCTCTGGCATTCGCACGCATCGGAGACATCGACCTGGCAGACCGTATGGCACACGATTTAGCCGATCGGTATCCGCTCAATGCGGCGATAAATCGTTATTGGCTGCCCACAATCTACGCTTCGATAGACATCAAGCGCAGCAAACCGACGAAAGCTCTCGAAGATCTTGAGACAACAACACAATACGAATTGGGTAGTCCGCTTCCCCAGTTTGAGGTCGGCGGTTCCCTCTATCCGGTCTTTGTTCGTGGTGAAGTCTACTTGTTACTCCACAGGGGAAAGGAAGCCGCAGCGGAATTCCAAAAGTTCCTGGACTACCACGGGATCGCCCTGAACTCCCCCCTGGCTGCACTGGCACGGTTTCAACTCGGCCGCGCTTATGCACTGCAAGGCGACGCCGGTCGATCTCGGGGAGCCTACCGTGATTTCGTCACACTGTGGAGTGGCGCGGATTCGGACATCCCGGCACTCATTCTTGCCAAGTCAGAGTACGAAAAGTTGAAGTAACTATGGATATAAAGCGAATTTGAAAACCACACATTGACGCTTCGGACACCGCGTGCAAGTCCGTGGTGCCTGCGCGGATCAACCGTCCGATGACAAATTAATTTGGGGTTCATCGCAATCCGGTAGCGCAAGGCAGCACAATTTCGCACGCGCTCGTGTACTCTCTCTGGGCCGCCAGCCGATTTTCTTACGCTCTTGTATCCGTCGTTACCCGATTTCATTCTGGGGTGAATGTAAGTCCTCGAATGGCAGCCCCAGACCAGGGGTTCATTTTGAATTGGTCTGGCTCTGGCCGTGAAAGAACCGGGTCAACAGATGGCCCGCAGCTTGCCGCGATGTTCTATACCAAAGCCGTATTGTAGGTCGCGGGGAGTGCGGTGGCGTCGGCAACCGGGTTACTGGATGTGGCCGCAGGTGTCCCGCGATCCCCCAATACAAGAACATCACCGTTAATCTCGTCGCCAGCAAAACAACGTAGAACGAGGGTACAAAACATCTCATTCGGACCGGCATGACCGAATACGTGATCACGGGCGCCAGGGCTGCAATTGACGCAGCCTCACTCATATTTGCGCACTCCATGCTCGACGACTGCGCTTGAGCCTTCCTAAGGGTGTGCTCCCTTGCATAACCTTACGGCAAAAGCATCACGTTTGTTCTGAAGTGCAATCCATGCTCAAGCGCAAGCTGGGGGATGTGTGGCGGAAGATCAATAGTCTCTGCCGATTGGAATCGGAGCTTGCTAAGGCGTTCCGTAATTTCAACCGCGAACTGCGCCTCAACTCGGTAATTTTCCGCAGGCATTGACTCACCATGCCCTCATCACGCCGCGACCTTGATCGTGAACTGTCCCGGAAGGAACCCGAAGCCTGGCGTTGAACTGGCTCGCAACCTCTCGAGTCGGCTTTGGTCGTTGCTCCCAAAAACGTCACCCTCGGGAACATCACCCCAAGTTCCGCGAGTCGAGAATGTCAACCCCGTAAACCCCTAGAGCCTTGTCGGTATCCGCTGCGCCCCAGGTTCCCTTTTGTTTACACGAACCACCTTACGCCTGCTTCGCAGTTTCACATCATCTTACGAACAACCACAATTTGTTGAGGTCCAGCGTCCACCCTCGTCGCAGAAGCTGATTCGGAGCGTGCACTGGAATGGGTGAACGGCCATTCCTTTATTTAAGGGGGATCAACATGACAATTAAATCAGGCTGGTCGCAAAGAATTACAAGCGGCCGGCAAACATTTAACTCCCTGCTGGCAATTGCTGCGCTGTCGCTCGCATCGTTTTGCCTGTCCGCGATGGCGCAAGATCAATATCAAGGTCAAAACGACGACCCCCCGGGTCGTGTGGCGCGACTCGGATACATGCAGGGTTCAGTTTCCTTTGAGCCGGCGGGAGAGTCGGAATGGGTGCAAGCGGTTCCGAACCGTCCTATGACCACCGGGGACCGACTATGGGCCGATCAAAACTCGCGGGCGGAAGTGGAATTAGGCTCAGCATCGATCCATCTCGCACCCAACACCGGTTTCTCCTTTCTTAATCTCGATGATCGCACCGTGCAGATCGAACTTAGTTCTGGAACACTCGATATTCGCGTGCGAGGCCTGGATCAAAATGATGTCTTCGAAGTCGACACACCGAATCAGGCTTTCAGCGCTCTAGCACCCGGCCGCTACCGAATCGAGGCTTCTGAAGACGGCAACTCAACGTTTGTAACCATTCGCGAAGGCGATGGTCAGTCGACTGGGAACGGCCAGGCTTATACCTTGCGTGCCGGTCAGCGCATTCTGCTCAGCGGAACGAACTCCTTGAATGCAGAAGTGCAACAAATCGCCGAACCCGATGACTTCGACAATTGGAGCTATTCGCGCGAGCGTCGTTACGACAATTCTCGTTCTTCGCGCTACTGCTCACGCGACCTCGTGGGGATGGAAGATCTGGACGACTACGGCGACTGGAGTTCGAACTCAGCATACGGAGACGTCTGGTATCCGCGCGTAAATGCTGGTTGGGCGCCATACCATGAAGGAAGCTGGGCGTGGATCGATCCGTGGGGATGGACTTGGGTTGACGATGCCCCCTGGGGATACGCGCCATTCCACTATGGACGGTGGGCCTCGATCGATGGACGGTGGGCCTGGATTCCCGGTCCGCGCCAGGATCGGCCCGTCTATGCTCCTGCACTCGTCGCTTTCGTGGGTGGCGGCTTGGCGGCCGGCAATGTTGGATGGTTCCCACTCGGCCCGCGCGAAGTTTACGTCCCGTCCTATCGGGTCAGCCAGGCGTACGTGACCCGGGTGAATGTTACAAACACTAACGTCAACACCACAACGATCACGAATGTCTACAACACAACGATCGTCAACAAGAGCACCACGATCACGAATGTTAATTATGTGAACCGAAACGTTCGGGGTGCAGTGACAGCAGTTCCTCAGCGCGCGTTTGCGAGCGCGGAGCCTGTCGCGCGCAATGCCGTGGCTGTCAATTCTAAAGAGCTCGGGGCGGCGCCCGTCAATGTGCGCGCAGCAGTGCCTCCCGCACAGGCAGCGGTTTTGGGAGCACACGCCAGCACCGCGAATCACGTTGCTACACCACCGCGTGCTGTGACAGAACGCACAGTAGTTGCGAAGGCGACGCCGCCACCGCCACCCGCCTCCTTCGCCACCAGGCAGCAAGCGTTGCAGGCACATCCCGGTCAGCCGATGGACCGGACTGAAATGCAGAAACTACATCCCGCTGCGGCAGTGCCTGCTCCCGCGGTAAAGCAGGCGCCTCCAGCGAAGCCGGCGACTCCAACGCAGGCGAACAATCAGCCGCCAAATCGGCCTTCTCCAGCGAATGAGCGGCCAGGAGCAGTAACTCCTGCAGTCCCGCGTCCGGGAAACGCACCGGCGCCCAATAATCGTCCGGAAGCTGCACCCAATAACCGGCCACCGGAAACAAACAGACCGGCTACAAATCCTGCCGTTCCGGCTCCGCCACGTAACGACCGGCCACCTTCCGCTGAGCCGGCGAATCGACCGAACGCGCCTGCGCCCAGCCCGAACAACCGACCGGAAGCCAGTCGCCCGGAGAATAATCGGCCCGAACCAAACCAGCCCACGCCGAACGCAGCGCCGCCGGCGCCGCCGCGGAATGATCGGCCAGCTACCGCACCAGAGAATCGCCCTCGGCCGGCCCCAACCAATCGACCCGAATCGCGGCCACCTGCAGAGCCGCCACGCAACCAACCGGCTCCGCGTCCGCAGACACCGCCGCCTGCTGCGCGTCCGGAACCTTCGAAGCCGCCTTCAAATGCGCAGGCGCCTCGGCAGCCCGAACCTCAGCAAACAAGGCCCCAGGATCCAAATGAGAAACAGCCGCAAAACGAACAACGCAAGAAAGATGAAGGTGCGCCTCCGAACAAGTAGCGCACTTCCGACCTCGGGAGGCATCCGGACGAAGCCAAATGGCGAAGTGGTTGTTGCAACGAAGCCGGCGAACGAATCTACGGCAGAAGTTCAGGAATCCCCAAAGTCTGCAGCAGGTTCACAGTAACAGCCTGATGTCTTCCTTTTTTTCACTTCGTATCAACCCAAATACCATGCCGGCCTGAGCAAGGCCAGCCGCTGCTCGATTTGTGCTTTCGAAGTGTGCTATCACGCTTTGAGTGCTCAAATCGCTTGCAGCAAATTCCGCACTGATAGACATACTTCGGCCCCGAACGTGAAGTTCTCGGAGCGCTGACACGCGGTGTATAAGCCGCCATGGGCGCGGAAATCGGCCCAGTCGGCGTCAGTTCAACGGCATATTGCGGCGTGAATGTTTCTTGCGTTGTGCGGGCGCCGCGTATGCGATCAATCCGATAGCTGCGATGTTGCCGATTATCGGATCGAACCGCATGAAGGATGATGTCTCCGGCCTGGGTACGCCGCAGGGAATAAGGTTCGATAATTCGGACGCCTCGGCGTCCCTGTTCATCGACGTAGTCGAGTTCCACGCGCAGGCGGTTGGATGCGGAAAAGCGGATGACTTCGAGCGGCGCCGTACTCGGCAGACCCGGAATTGACACGGACCCTGCAGGCGGGCGAATTACGACGTCGCCGGGAGCGAGCGGATACGCGGCCGGCGCCACCTGAGGCCTTCCGCTCTCAATCCACGCGAACAGCGCCGGCAGTTCGCCCCAAAACGCATCGACTGGTGGTAAAGCCGGAAGCTGCTGGGTCAGCATGACGGCCCAATCACCCTCCAGCTCCGCCCGGAGTGGCGTCAGTGTAGCCACGGTCGGCAGCCTCACGCCCTTGAAATTGCATTTCTTCGTCAGAGCATCGTGTATAACCGCTGCGGCCGGATGAAATTCGTCATGCCTGAAAAGATTGATGACGTCGTATAGATCCCGTGGACGTGCCCGTTCACCCAGGGCGCGCAATTTCTCGGCGAATACTTCTTCATAGCTGTAACACCGCGCCGTGATCCCGCCCTCCGGCGCATCCGAGTACGGATGCGAAACAGGACGATCAACTGCAGGCAATACCAACAATTCGTCGCTCGTCAGATCAAGCTTGATCCGCGGCAGGTCACCCGAAGTCGGCGCGATAGGTCCGCGATAGGAAACCCGTCCCTGGCAAGCGGTTTTGCCGCGACGGTTCTGGAAGATTTCGAAATACAGCTTGTCGGCAGGAAGTTCGATACCGGCCTGCTCATAGATCCACGCTGCGACTTCACGAAACGTCCCGAGGAGAAAGTCACTGTTTAGATGAGATTCGTCGGCTACTGTGAAATCAAGATCTTCCGAAAATCGATATGTTTCGAAATAGCACTTCTTAAGGCACGTTCCGCCTTTGAATACCCAATTCGGCGCGAGCACCGGATGATTGAAAATCCCGGCCAGCATCCAGCCGAGGACATAGTCCTTTTCGACAACGTTGGGCAGCAGGCCAAGGTTGGCTGCGGTCGCAAGAAGTTCGCGCCGGTCAATCATCCCCGCGCCCCACAGTCCATGTTTTCGGAATCCACAAACGCCACGCCTTCACGAGCCGCTGAGAAGGCAGTGCAGGATCAAGCTTTGCGTTGCCCTGCGTCAGGCGCTGCCCACACAAATCAATCCAGGTTTCGTTCCCTGGCTTCTGCGAAAGCAGAAACCCAAGCCGCTTAAACACGGCCCCGTTGCCCAGTTTTTCCGCATATTGAATAAGGATGTTCGTGTCCGCTTCTGAGTCCTTGAAGTAATGCCACAGACAGCTCTCAACATGTCGAATGCCACCGCCAGATTCAGGATCGGCCAACAGATCGACGATCGTTCGATGTTTATCGGCTATCTGAACCCGAGCCTGGCCGCGCCAGATGCTCTTCGTTCCGAAAATCTTGTCCTTTGGAATTCGTTTCAGAACAAAGGACACGCCTTGAACGGATTGTTCCTTCTTGCGGAAAGGCTGCGCGGTAAAGACAAAGATGCTGCGAAAAAGCTGTTCGGTGAAATCCCAATGCTCGGCGGCCGTCCAGCCGCCGATATATCCAGGAGCGTAAAGAGCAGGAACGAGTACCCAAGGATCTTTAAGCACCTGTTCCGACGTCATTGCATCGACAGGAACAGGAGCGTAAAGCCCAGGCCCGACACGTTTGAGCCAGCCTTGCTGTTGCCACCGCGCGAGGGTTTTCGCAGCGGTCTGCCGATCGACGCCGAGAGCCTTTACAGCATCCTCAATGCTGACAAGCTCTTTGGCGGTCTGCAGCACGGTTGAAAGGCGTTCCCGTGCACGCGAGGAAAATCTGCCGGCAGATTTATTCAATGGTATATCCAACTTGCTAAAATTCTCCTTTTTAGCGAAATAATGCATATACGTTATACCAATTCCATCGAAAGGGCTAGGCAACTGGTACATCCAATAAGCGAATATTCACAGATAATGGGTGTTTTTGCAGGTGTGATATACCTCGGTTGATTGGAAGGCGAACAAAAGACGAATATGTTAAATTCGTCCTTTTGCCTCTCAAGTCCTGCACGGTGACCACGATTTGAACCAGGTGGCCCATTCGCTCGATGTCACCGCCGCGACACTCTACGAAGCTGTTGCGCAGGCCCTCGCAGCTTTGCGCACACAGGACTGGGTAGGCGAGATCGGCTCAGGTCTCACGACCGTCACCGTCAAAGTGCGGCAACCGGAAGTCACCCATGTCGTGAAAGCCTGCGATTTTGAAAATTGGCTAAACGCCAGAGGCAAGTCTCCGGCGGAAATAGTCCTCAAGGAACGGCTGCGCCAAATTCTCAATTCACGCAATCGGTAGCTGAAAGCTCCAACACTCAAATCTTTTGTCCTTCCGTGCTTGTTGGTTTTCATGCCTCAGCATGCCAGGTGCGCCCTCCGCATCACGGAAAAATTCGCGCAGACACGAAGAAAACCGCTTGAAAGGTTCACTGACCAAGCTGCGACCCGAGCTAAGATCGCAGCTGCTCCACGTGGCACATTGGCCCAAGTGAAAAAGAGAGAAGAAGTCCTAGCGCGAGCGACTGCTAGCTGGACGAAACATCCATGGCCGCCAAGAAGCGGGCTCGAAAAAGCGAGCACCTGAAGTTCCGCCGAAGCTAAGGGAGACTGAACAAGACCTGCTCTGGCATCTCGAGCACGGGTATCAACTCGAAACCGATTCGCTCGGCGGCGACCCTGTGCTCCGCAGCTTGAGGGTGACGAGTAGTGCGTCCAGCATCGGCAAATCGCAGCACGGTGGAGGCGTTCGCGGAGCGTGGATTTAATCACCGAGGCTAAGAGTGACAATCCATTCAAGTGTGGCGCACGAGGTCCGGTCGAGGTTGATCTCAAAACAATAAGACAACCCGCCGCATGGTCACCTGGAGTGGCGAGCTGCCGGCCATGTTGGTCAGTTCGACCGCGGAGAAAGATGGGAGGACAATGTTGTCAGAAACTGTTGAAAGGACATGATTCTATTCGCCTTTTGCCTGTCCCGGCGCCACCAGCGCCCAAGCATATACGCCGCCCCGGCCCAACCCGGACGCCGTCCCCTGCTTAGGGTGCCGCAAGACAATCCCGCGAGGCGCGCCGCGAGTAACCCGCGGGAGCCCGAAACTAATATTCATCACCTGTGGCCACTGCAATCACGTTTGGAGCCACACAGGCCTCTGCCCGACCGCCCTAGCGATCCAAACCTAACTCGCGTGAAGCCGAAATGGGGCCTGAACGTCAAGACCGTCCCCGACTACGCAGAGCCGCTACCGTAGAAAACCCCGCGACTAGAAGCGATGTAAGCCTCGCCACGACCCGGACGAGCCACAGCCGACCGCAAACGCCACGGGGCTTTTAAACGCAAAATGGTGGAAATCGCCCAGCAGAATCAGCAACTTACAGGAAATTTTGGCGGGTCCGACCTGCCTCAGAAAGCCTTCCAAACGTAGTGTCCCAACAGAGCGAACAACAACAGACCTCCAACGCCACAGACCCAGAAGAGAAAGTTAGCGGTCAAGTTCGGAGAATTAATTTCCTTTTTGTCCATTGCCGGAGCTTATGGGGTCATAGAGCGCGCACGATAAAAATAACCAACGCAATTACAACAAGTGTTCCTATCAAACCGTAACCTAACATAGTGCCTCCTAGTCCTCACTTTGTATCTAGTCAACTATGACCGTGATCGTGGGTTATTGCTGCTCAGTATTGCTCATGGAAGAGAAGTAAATACGACCGCCGTTGAGGGAAAATCCCATCCCAAGCCCACCCCGCGGCTAAGGCACACGCTGATTGCCGCGCACTCGCACCGCGTTGATCGTATCGCAACCGTTGTTTCAGGAACTTGGCGTATAGGCTACGGCGACAAGTTTGACGAATCGAAACTCAAGGTCTTGCCTTCGGGAAGCTTCTATACCAACCGCTCGCGGGAGAGGTCCGGATCCGGGTTGCTTTCTCAGGCGTAAGTCCGGGCGACGTGAAAAAACGGGAGGACGCGTTCGGTATGGGAATGCCATATCCGCGCGTCATTCCCCACAGCGACGGCTCGGGGTACCGTCGATCGAGTAGGAGAAGGAGTATCCAACGAGTGGATCGGTCGCAGCGTCTGGTGCTACTGTGTATCCTGCAAATCCCATTCGAGCGATATGCGGGAAGAGAACTGGAGCCTGGGGTTAAGAAGGTAACCGGGAAGTAACAATGTGACATTCGACGGGAAACCGCTGGATCGAGTTTTCGGTAGGCACAACCGAGTAGGTCACGGCTTAATTACCGTGGCAATGGTTCGTTTGAGCCCACGTCACCGGTTGATTCTTCCGTCCACCCGCTACCCGCGTCGCCGCAGAAGCGAAATCGCGAGAAAGGCCAGCAGCGTGAAGACTGCGTCCAGCCAACTAGAAACCAAAACGTTCCACGGTTGCGCCATAAGCCCGCCATTGTTCAACTATGGGGCCGATTAGAACGCGCACGACTTTAGGACAGGTGCTACGCGCTGTCAAGATAAAAAGAACATTATAATGTGCCACTCTATTCCTGTGTAGACGTTATCGTGTGCAGCCGCAATCATCTGTCACGTGCCCTCAGATCCCCGCCGAGCATTTGGCAAAAGGTTGCGAGAACTCAGAGTGAAGGCCGATATTTCACAGGAGAGGCTCGCGGAATTGGCGGATCTGCACCGAAACTACGTCGGCCTTTTGGAGAGGGGCCTGCAGAGCCCGTCGTTGACGACCATATGCCGTCTGGCACATGCGTTGAAGGTGAGACCATACGAACTGTTGAAGACTCTGCCCTAGGTCCGCCATGCCTCGCAAGCTACCGCCCGTGATCAGGACTTCGATCGAACAGCTGCTCACTGGGACAAGCCTTACCCAGGTCACTATCGCGAAGAGATGCGGAGTCTCGCCCACAAGGGTTTCCGGTATAGCGCGTGCGATCGGCATTAGCCCCTGGGCGCGGAAGTCAAAACGCAAGCCCAGATCCCCTGCGCAAAGGGCACGTGATCGCGAGATCTCCCGCCTCGTCACGATGGGACGAACCTACCGCGAGATTGCGGAGCGGTATGGAATCTCACGCCAGCGCGCGCACCAGATTGTGCGCCGATACACTGACGAAGCGCGGGATTAGGACAGGCCGCGCATACAGGCCAGGAGTAAAATTCCACTCAATTATGGACGAACTGGTTCCCGCCTGCACGACCCAGGAAACGATGTTGAACGCCGAAGTCGCGGCGTGGTCCGCTTACTGGTCGAAGTTCTACAACCAAAAGACGCCGAAAGCCGAACTGGACCGCCTGATGGACACGGCCGCACAGGCCAGCGCCGACCTTCATAAGCACATCGCACAATGCGCTGTTTGCGCAGCGAAGAAATAACCCCGGAGCTAAGAGTGCGCAGGTACTGCAACGAGCCGAGCGGCTTCTGTGTTCTCATACCGGAAAAACCCCATCCAGCTACCGACTTGGCCGTATTTGAAGCGTGGCCAGCAGTGAAGTAGCGTGCTCGCTAGCAAGACTTTAGGCCCATGTTGGATGACCAGCCCCGCGTCGTCCATGCGGCTTTTCCCAAGATAGTCGCCCCAACCCGACGCGGGGCTCCGGTTTTAATCAGCGCGGATGTTAGTTTCGCTAGTTCGCGGCGCTGCTTCTGGTCGGACGCTACCGTCTTGACAGGATTGCGCCTTACCGGGGTCCTCAATACTTTTGCGCCCAAGCTTGGGGAAGTTGTGCCGAAGCGTATCCTGATCGCCGATGACAATGAATCCGTCCTACGAGCAGTTCGTGCTTCGCTCGAATCTAATCCGGATTGGATTGTCTGTGGCGAAGCAGTGGACGGCGTAGAAGCGGTAGCAAAAGCGAAAGAACTCTATCCGGACCTCATCATTCTGGATCTGGCAATGCCGCGCATGGATGGACTTGAGGCAGCTAGGCAAATTCATAGCCTCATGCCATCGATTCCGATTGTCATACACACGCTTTACCGATCGGCGTTGGATCTCATGACAGCCGACGACTTTGGAGTCCGCAAGGTTGTGGACAAGACGAAAGCCGGTAGCTTGTTCTCGATGGTTAAGGAGCTTTTGAGCGAGGAAGTGCCATCACAGTCAGGAGTTCCCAACGAAACCTCGGAGACCTAGCCGTGATATTGCGTCACGAACGAACGAGTCGCCTGCCAGATGATCTACATTAAAAAATGGATGACTTTGCGGTGTTGAGGTTGTCGCAGTCGCGGAAAAGCGACTTCTAACGGTCGGCGGGTTGGGCGAAAGCTGTAGAGGAGGCTGTTATGACGAAGAGAAAACGCAGGAAGATGCGAGGCACGGTGCAGGAGGTGCTCAAGCCTCTCCTTTCAGACGAACCGGAAAAGGCCCAAATCAGCGTTCACGAGGGTGAAGAACTGTATCGCGAAATCCGGATAGAGAACGTCTTGACCGATGAGACTGGCGAAAAGGTTCGGCTCAAACCCGGAGCCGATGTTGATGTCGTTGTTGAGGCGGACACCGACGCTACTATAAAGATGCCGAGCGCCTGAAGCAGTCTGTCACAACCGTAGCGGTGAACGGAAGGGCTGAGCACGAAACTCATTTACTTCCGCCCAGGCTTGCGCAGCGTGGATTCCAGCAAGAGCTGCTGGAGTTCGGCGGCCAACACTTTCAACTTTTCGGGATCGCGCTCGCGTGCAAAGAGCTGTATCAATTCACGAATCCTGATCTCGTATTCAAAAACACTGAACATATGGCCGAGTTTTGCGGGAGCAGCTTTACTGGAGGGAAGACAGGGAGGGACTGCTCAAGAGCGTGGCACAGCTTTGCATGTTGGTCAAGCTACGTCGCCAATCCAAGGGCTTGAGTTGATCGGCGGAGGGTGTCATCATCATCTGAACTGGTCGCGGAAAGCTGGTTCCGCATGCGGCACAATGAACTTGATCGCGAATTTCCTTGCGACGGCGAGTTGGTCGAGACTGAGCAATGCACCGATATTCTTACGGTCTGTTTCTGTCTCAAGTGCTACACGGAGTTGCGGTACACACCTGGTTCCAGCTGGGTGACCGTCATTTATCCGGGCATGCTGAAGTCGATGGACAGGCCGACGTGATGGTGCGTTTGCTACAGATGGGGCAGTATCCGGCTGCGATCAATTCTTCGCGCGTTCTTTTCTTCGATGACGCCATCACGACTCACTGTTCTTCTCTAACGCTTTGTGGCATGGCTGACAGCAGACGATGACGTTGGAACGCTCGAATCTCAAATGTCGGTGTGTTCTCACTTTCTTGATATGGTGCAAGTGAAGTTCCCGACCCTTGTCATTAGCCAAAATTTAAAATGCGCCGTTTTCTGGGGAGAAGTTAGCGGTTACGCTGGCAAGGATCAAGAGTCAAGACAATGATGGTGCAACTAAGGCTATTTCGCGCCGCAATGAGGAACATTGTGCGCGCAGATGATTCGCCAGGGCAGGAACTCCGCTGCTCAGCCCATCAGGCAGCGCGCTCGTAACGATGATGAAGACCTCCGACACGAGGCCACGCAACTACCGAGCCTCGACCCGAGCTTCGCGGTCGCTCCTCCGGTGTCTGTTTTTGAAGTCCACAGTGCGTGCGGTCGTGGTGATAGTAATCGACGTAACCCGCGAGCAGCCGCTTCAAATGCGATTCGCTGATGGCAATCACGTGGTCCAGCAGCTCGCGACGGCAACTGCCGACCCATCGTTCGGCGACCCCATTCTGCCAGGGACAGCCAACCGCGGTCCGCACCGCCGTGATCCCCATGGTGCGAATCGCGACGGGAACTTCGGTGCCGTACTTGGAGTCGTGATCGAGCAGAAGAAACTTGGCTGGGGACTCGTAAGGAAATGTCTCACGTAGCTGTTGCGCAATCCAGGCACTCGTCGGATGGCGCGTTACATTGAAGTGGAGGATGCGTCGCCGGTCGTGTCCCAGGACAAAGAAGCAGTACAGCTGTCATTCGTCAAAACTTTGTGCACTCGCAGAATCAACGCTTTGGCGATAAGGTCGATGCAGAGAATTCCGGTAAGATTCTCGCCATGATCGCACCACTCCGGCATCTCCTCGGCTGGATTGTCTCTGCTTTTGGTTCCCGAGAGGGCCTCATCCTCGAAAATCTGGCTCTCCGCCAGCAACTGTTAGCTCTGCGCGCCAAACGACCTCGCCGTCGGCTCACTGCGCTGCACAAGCTGTTCTGGGTCGTGTTGCGAAGGCTTTGGTCTGGATGGAAAAGGCCGCTCATTCTGGTCACCCCTAGAACGGTGATTGGTTGGCATCGGGCTGGCTTCCGGCTGTATTGGAAGTGGCTCTCAAGAGCTAAACAGATGGGCGGTCGAAAACCAGTGACCAAGGAGGTCCGAGCGCTAATCTTTCGCATGGCGGCCGAGAATCCGACCTGGGGAGCACCGCGTATCCACGGCGAATTGCTAAAGCTCGGCTCCGACATCTCGGAGCCAACGGTCTCGCGATGGCTTCGGCGAGCTCCGAGAAACTTGGATCCGGCCAAGCGTTGGCTAACGTTCCTGCGCAATCATCGCGAGGCCATCGCCGCCATGGACTTCTTTACGGTACCGACGATCACGTTTGGCGTACTGTACTGCTTCTTCGTCATCGGCCACGACCGGCGCAAGATTCTGCGCTTCAGCGTGACCCGCAATCCTAGCGCCCTTTGGATCGTGCAGCAGATGCGAGAAGCGTGGCCCTACGCCACCGCTCGCACGTTCTTGCTGTTCGATCGCGATTCGAAGTTTGGCTACGAAGTGCTCTCCGCCGCAAGGGCAATCGGAGCCCAGCCGATCCGCACCGCATTTCGCAGCCCCTGGCAGAACGGGGTTGCGGAACGCTGGGTAGGAAGTTGCCGACGAGACTTGCCCATCGTGCCACCCCCCCGGTCTCGGTCCACACTGAATGAAACTCACAAAACTCACAATGCTCAACGTTGAGCATTGTGAGTTTTGTGAGTATGAGGTTGCCGTGCTTCCAGAGCCCAATTTTCCCGTAAAACCTGACGAATTCATTGGCCGACGAGTTCACTTAGACACCTTCGCAGACGCGCTTCAGTCCAGCGCAACGACTGGCAGAATGGCGTCTTTTGCTGTGTTGGGCGACTGGGGGATTGGAAAGAGCAGCCTCTTGCTGAAGCTAGCGGCGGCGTGCTCCGATTCGACACCTCGGATGCTGCCGGTCACGGTCTCTGTATCGAAAGACATCTCGGATTACATGAAATTTGCCGAGGCACTCTGCGACCGACTTGCAAATGCCTTGCTCGCATCTGATTCGCTGGGAACGAGGATTCGCGCGGAAATTGAAAATTGGAAGCTGACGAAAATCAGTATCGGCGCAATAGCGCTTGACCGCAAGACCAAGCACTATTTCCTGAGTTCCGGTAGCGCTCTGTTACGTCATGCGCTATTAGAAGCGTGGAGTCATTTCATCCGCCCAACATATTCAGGCGCAATCTTCTTTCTTGATGACCTCCATAATTTAGCAACTCCAACTATCCAAGACACGGCACTGATAGTCAGAGATCAATTCCAGAGCTTCGGAATAGAAGCGGTGAACTTCAGCGTTTGCTTTTCCGCAAAACCTGATTACTTCTCCGGTATCCGCAGCTTCGCAGAGCCAGCAGTCCGCTTCTACAACAAATGCATCCTCGAACCGTTCACGCCTGAGGAGACGCTTGAATACACACGTGCCGTCTTCGGCAGCACGCGTCTGGACTCGCAAAAGATGTCTGAATGGCTCTACAGCAAGACCTTCGGCCACCCCTACTTTCTCGCATTCATCTGCCGTGATCTTTGGAGTCAGTACCATGCCCGGCCGTTCGCAAATGCGGCCCACCTGTGGCCGGCTGTGTTCAGCCGCCTCGAACGGGGGAAATTCAACACCGATTTGGCGCAGCTCTCGGAAAAGGAGGCCGCACTTCTACGGGCGATTGCAAAAAACGAGGAGAATGAATTCAATCCTGCTCCATTCGTTCAGAAATTCCACCCGCAATATTTCAAGCGATTAGGCGATAAAGGATTGCTGATCCGAGCAGGGCGCGGGCGATACAAGCTCTATCACCCTCTCTTTCGACAATTCTTGAGGCAGCAACCGTGAACTGCGGAGTGACTGAGCGCTGACGACCACAATGACGAATGCGGCTTCTGCGGCGGCCAGCAGGCCGCCGCGAGCGCTGCAACAACCACCACAGGGCGGACCCCCTTCCCTTAACCCATGCTCCCTTATCCATTGGCCTACCGTTCCTTCCCTTTAGTGAAACGGAGCTGGAGGTGCCTTACTGTGAGCAAGCAACCCGATCGGCAACCGACATTCGCAACTGCCGCCAAAGGCGAATTCGAGCCTCTCTGGGTCAGCGAATCGAGCAAAATCCGGTCCGACCGAACCGCCATTTTGGCACTCCCCGACGATGCCATTCTCACTCTCAGGGAAGTCGCGGCGTGGCTCAAGCTACATCCCAAAACGGTCTCTCAGATGGCACGCGAACGCCGTATTCCCGCCATAACACTCCCGTTAGGCAGCAAGCGTAAGCAGTTCCGATTTGTGAAAGGCGCAGTTGGCAAATGGCTATCGTCCGCGGTAGTCTCGTCTCTGACGCTAGTCGTGCCAAGCCAGAAAGGAGAGAAATAACATGGCACGACATTCAGAGTTACCAAAGGGTGAATACCTTTCGGAGGTAAAGCGCAGCAACCGAAAGGTGTTGGTTTATCGCCGGAGAAATCCAGTGACGGGCAAGTCACAAAAACTCGTGATTGGGAATGCCGCCGATTTCCCTCGCGGCAGCGACAAGCTGCAGCGAGCGATCGACCAGATCCGTTCTCGCATAGAAAAAAGTCCCACCAAACTCGCCCCCACGACGATGCAACAGCTCATCGATCATTACAAACAGCATGGTTTGGTGTCGTGGAAAGAAGACGAGGAAGACGGCAAATCTTTCGCCACCATTTCTCGCCTTCAGACGGTGCTGAAGGTTTGGATTGCTCCGTATTGGGGCAAGCACCTGCTGAGTGAGGTGGAAGCCCTGGACGTGAAAAACTGGCTGAAGAGCTTGCCGCTGGCGCGCAGCTACAAGTGCAAAATCCGCAACACCCTTTCTGCCTTGTTCAGCCACGCGCGGCTCTACAAGTTCTATTCCCCCGAAAACCCCATCGCGGAAGTGAAGCAATCGGGCAAACGGAAGATGGAACCAGGTGTTCTCTCCAAAACCCAGCTCGAAGAACTGCTTTCCAATCTGGGAATAAGGGAACAGCTCTTGGTGCTGACGGCGGCAACCACCGGACTGCGCAGGAGTGAACTCGCTGGTTTGAAGTGGTCAGATATGGACCTCGTCAACGGCTGGATCAGCGTAAACCGCAGTGTGGACAACAATCTGGAGAACCCTTGCAAGACCGAGGCCAGCAGGAAGGCGGTGCCACTCGATTTGAGGATCGTGCCTTTCTTCCAGCGTTGGTATGAGGTCTCACTGTTCAAAGCACCAGACGATTATGTGTTTGCCGCTGGTTGCAATCGAGCAGGGGGGAAGAGAGGAAAGCAACCCATCTCTTTGTCCGTGGTTTTCCGGTATCACATCAGGCCAGTAGCTGACCGCTTGGCAATCAAGCCTGCAGTTTTCGGCTGGCACACATTCCGAAGGTCGTTCGCTTCGATGGTGGTGGGATCAACAAAAGATGTGAAGGCAGCGCAAGAACTGATGAGGCATTCAACATCGAAGCTGACGTTAGACCTTTATGCCCAGGCATTGCCTGAGAATAAGGTCGCAGCTTCAAAAGCGATTGCGGGAAGCCTTTTGCTGCCACAGCCTTCGACTTGTACCGCGGTACAAAGCGGGCAAGGCGCCGAGGAACCTGTTAAACTCAATGCAGTCAACCAGTCCCCGTCGTCTAGCCCGGCCTAGGACATCGCCCTTTCACGGCGCAAACGCGGGTTCAAATCCCGCCGGGGACGCCAATTCAATGGCTTGCAGGAGAACCGTCTACTCTCTGTTTAACAAGACGATTGGAAATTATGGGCTCGGTGAACATTGATGATTAACGGTAGATCGGATCCATCGACATGGTTCCTCCCGCGTCCCGGACAACCGGGGAGTCGGCGTCCGACAATGACCCACAACTGTGTCATCCGGGATTGGTTGTGGATTGCGACTCTGCTAGAACGTGATCTTCAGGTTAAATTCAATTTCACGTGGCGATCCGAGCGTGAACACGCCGGTCCCCACGCCGACGCGATTCGTATTGTGGGCCGCAGGATCCGTGCCATTGGTGGTACCGGCGGTGCCAGTAAGGAGACGGGACATGACGCTCGTCGGCAGGTCGAAGTTGGCAAAGTTGAAGATGTTGTAGAACCCGACTGACGGTTTGAGGGTTACTCGTTCGTGGACCGAATAGGTCCACGACAACGTTGTGTCGAAGACGCGCAGCCAACCCAAATTCACCTGATTGGCAGGTGCTTCTGGCAACCCTGGAGCAATGGCCCCTAACGCTGTGAGCTGAGCTGATGTCATGAGGCCTTGTTGCATCAACACTTGGCCCGCCGGAGTGGGGCTCCCTGCAACTAAGTTGTTGTAATTGTCGATGACTCTGTTGATATTGCTGCTGTTGATCCCGCGATCGAATTCGCCAACATGGGTTCCTG
>Ga0210401_10000436_pt1 | contig 51449 bp, 44 predicted proteins | sample IncBWH32MmetaG_FD_150866 | JGI IMG/M metagenome (GOLD analysis project Ga0210401, IMG submission 150866) | Forest soil microbial communities from Barre Woods Harvard Forest LTER site, Petersham, Massachusetts, United States - Inc-BW-H-32-M | ecosystem: Environmental > Terrestrial > Soil >...
TCCAACTCCAAACCGAACACGGTCGTGCGTTTCGATCCCGCTACCGAAAAATTCCAGAGCTGGGCCATCCCGGGCGGCGGTGACATCGTGCGCAATATGAGTGTCGGGGCCGACGGCAACCCCGTCATGGCCAACAGCCTGGTGAATCAGGTTGGCAAGGTCGAAATCAAGTAGGGGTCTTTCTTTCTTCTGGTCTGCCCGAAACCCGGCGATTAACGACCAAGCGTTTGATCACCAGCTGGATCAGGCGGCTCGTTATTTGACAGGCCGCGGCCGAACACTCACTGTCGCCGAATGGGCATCTGTTTGTCCGTCCAAGGAATTCCGCAGCGCGGCATCGTTGCGCCGGCACGTCGATCTTGGCGCTGGAGCGGCCCGCGCGAGTGTCGTACTGATAGGGTCTTCCGAATTGCCATTGGAGCGCCGCATGATCATTCTGCTGACGCCGATTCTGATCGTCGCCCTGATCGTTGCCGGTCTGGTCTTGTTCGCCGCCAACACCGCGCGGAAGGTCGAAGCCGCGGTACCGCCATGCGGCAAGTTCATCGAGATCGATGGCCAGCGGCTGCACTATGTCGACACCGGCGGCACCGGTCCGGCCGTTGTGATGATCCACGGCCTCGGCGGCACGCTGTGGAACTTCACCTACGCACTGGTCGACAAGCTGTCGGGTGAGTTTCGGGTCATCGCGGTCGACCGCCCCGGCGCCGGCTATTCGGCGCGCGCGGACGGCGCGCCGGCGAATCTCACAGCGCAGGCGGACACACTGGCAAAGTTCGTACGCGCGCTGGGACTGAAGCGGCCGTTGCTGGTCGGGCATTCGCTGGGTGGCGGGTTGTCGCTTGCGATCGCGCTCGACCATCCCGACTGCGCGGGCGGTTTGGCGTTGATCGCGCCGTTCACGCAGGCGCAGGACGACGTGCCGGAAGCGTTCAAGGGTCTGGTCCGCGATTCGCCCGTTGTGCGCAAGATCATCGCCTGGACGCTGGCCATTCCTATGTCGATCCTCAACGCACCGGTGCTGTTGAAGATCGTGTTCGGGCCGGACGCGGTGCCGCCCGATTTCGCGATACGCGGCGCGGGGCTGCTCGGCCTGCGGCCGAAAAGTTTCTACAACACCTCCTCCGACCTCAATGCAGCCAATGAAGATATGCCTGGCCTGATGAAACGTTATGGCGGGTTGACCATTCCGCTCGGCATGCTGTTCGCAAAGGGCGACCGGATTCTCGACTACCGCAGGCAGGGCGAGGCGATGAAGCAACAATGCCCGGCGCTTGATCTGGTGCTGCTGGATCAGCACGGTCACATGCTGCCGGTGACGGCGCCCGATGCGACCGCCGACCTGATCCGCCGCGTTGCCGCGCGGCGGTTGGGACCGCAGGCTGCAAGCGCGTGAGAGAGCGACGCGCCTGCCGGGGACGCCCCTAGGACATAAAGCAACAAGAAGATGAACAGTGAATTTGACTACGTCATCGTCGGCGCGGGTTCAGCGGGATGCGTGCTCGCCAATCGTTTGAGCGCGGACGGAAAGAATTCGGTGCTGCTGCTCGAAGCCGGCCCGAGGGATACCAACCTCTGGATTCACGTGCCGCTCGGCTATGGCCGGCTGTTCAAGGAAAAAAGCGTCAACTGGATGTACCAGACCGAGCCGGAGCCGGGACTGGAGGGACGCAGCGTGTTTCAGCCGCGCGGCAAGGTTTTGGGCGGGTCGAGTTCGATCAACGGCCTGCTTTATGTTCGCGGCCAGCACGAGGACTATGATCGCTGGCGTCAGCACGGCAATCAGGGTTGGGGCTTTGACGACGTGCTACCCTATTTCAAGAAGGCGGAGAACCAGCAGCGCGGCGCGGATGATTTTCATGGCGTCGGCGGTCCGCTGCCGGTCTCCGATTTGGGGCACCCCGATCCGCTTTCCGCGGCGTTTATTTCGGCCGCCGCCGAAGCGGGGCTACCGGTCAATCGCGATTTCAACGGCGCGTCGCAGGAAGGCGCCGGATTCTTTCAGACCACGACGCGGTACGGAAGACGCGCGAGTACGGCGGTCGCCTATCTTCGTTCCGCGAAGGGCCGCGGCAATCTGCATGTCGAGACGTCGGCGCTCGCGCAACGCATCGTGTTCGCCGGACGTCGCGCGGATGCGGTCGAATATCGCCAGGCAGGGGTCCTGAAAACCGCGCGGGCACACAAGGAAATCCTGGTCGCCGGCGGCGCGTTCAACTCTCCGCAATTGCTGCAGCTCTCCGGTATCGGTCCGGCGCAATTGTTGCGCCAACACGGCATCGAGGTCGTGCTGGATGCAGCGGGCGTAGGCCACGATTTGCAGGATCACATGCAGGTCAGGGTGGTCATGCGTTGCTCCAAGCCGATCACGCTCAACGACATCGTCAACAGCCCGGTCCGTAAGGTTCTGACCGGGCTGCGATATGCGGCGTTACGGACCGGCCCGCTGACGATCGCCGCGGGCACGTCGGGGGCGTTCGTCAAGACCAATGCCCGCCTCGCGACGCCGGATGTCCAGATTCACTTTCTGCCATTCTCGACCGACAAGATGGGAGAGAAGCTGCATCCGTTTTCCGGCTTCACCGCCTCGGTCTGTCAGTTGCGGCCCGAGAGCCGTGGCTCGCTTCGGATCCGAAGCGCGGACCCGGCCGCGCCTCCGGAAATTCGGATCAACTACCTCTCGACGGAAGTCGACCGCACTACCAACGTTGAAGGTCTGAAGATGTTGCGGAAGATTTTGAAGGCGCCCGCGCTTAAGCCCTACGTTGTCGAAGAGGTCGATCCCGGTGCGAAGGTCGCAAGTGACGAGGCGCTCCTGAGCTATTGCCGCGCGCGGGGCAGCACCATTTATCACCCGACCTCGACGTGCCGGATGGGAAATGATCCGCTCGCCGTCGTCGACCAGCGGCTTCGACTTCGCGGGGTCGAGGGCCTGCGCGTGGTCGATGCCTCGGTCATGCCTGACCTGGTGTCGGGCAATACCAACGCGGTGGTGATCATGATCGCGGAGAAAGCCTCCGACATGATCTTGCAGGATGCGCGCTAGCGCGCAAGGTCGGACTTGCGTTTTGCATTCGGCGTCGGCGCGTTCTATCTTCCCTCCACGGTATCGATTTGGAGCTTGACGGGTGGCAGTTCGAATGCGGATCGGGACGCGCAAGAGCGCCATGGCCTTGGTCCAGACCGGGGAAATCGCCCGGCGTCTCGCTGCGGCCCTACCCGATATCGATGTCGAAATCGTCAAGTTCGAGACAACGGGCGATTCCGACCAGATCGGCAAGCTTCTGAAGCACGGTGGCAAGGGCGGCGCATTCGTGGCCGAAATCCGCGATGCCGTCCGGTCGGGGCAATTGCACGCGGCGATGCATTCGCTCAAGGATATGCCGGGCAACGAGGACACTCCGGGGCTTGTGATCGGCGCCACGCTGGCGCGCGATTCGGCGAACGATGTTCTCGTGCTGCGGCCGGGGATTTCGCTCGAGGAGTTCAGGGGTTCGCGTGGCAAGGGTTTCAAGATCGGCACCAATGCGGTGCGGCGCGCGGCCTATGCGCGCCGGTTGTTTCCGCACGTGGAGGTGATTCACTATCGCGGCGCCGCCGACACGCGGGTGCGCAAGCTCGACCATCTGGAAATGCAGCGGCTCCCCGATGGTGGCGAGGCAGGTCCTGCGGACGCGCTGATCATGGCGCGCTCGGGATTGGAGCGTGTAGGCCTCGCCAACCGCATCGCCTATGAGTTCTCGATAAGGGAGATGCTGCCGGCGGTCGGGCAAGGGATCGTCGCGGTGGAATGCGCGCTCAGCGATTGGCAGACGCGAAGTATTCTGGCCGCCATCGACGACCTCGCCGCGCACCGCTGCGCCGACGCCGAGCGCGAGGTGCTGTGGGTGCTCAACGGCCATTGCAATTCGCCGATCGCGGGATTTTCCGCAATCGACGGGACCCAGATGTCGCTGACCGCTTCGGTGCTGGACGAAAGCGGCGGTCTCTTCATCGAAGCCACGCGCTCCGGGCCGGCCGACCGCCCGCGCGAACTCGGCCGCGCAGTCGGGCTTGAACTATTGGCGAAGGGCGCGGCCGAACTCATCGAGCGCAGCCGGCCGGCATAGGTCTATCCCCTATGCGCCCGTACCCGCTTGATCATCCGCTCGACATGAGCAATCGGCGTTTCCGGCAAAATGCCGTGGCCAAGATTGAAGATCAGCCGGCCGGCCGCGTAATTCGAAAGCACGTCGTCGATCGCACGATCGAGCGCGGCGCCGCCTGCGATCAGCGCCAGCGGATCGAGATTGCCTTGAACGGCGACGCGGTTTTGTACCCGTTCGCGGATCAATGACGGTTCGGCCGCCCAATCGATACTGACGGCATCGACGCCCGTAGCCTCCACATATCCCGGCAGCAACGCGTCCGCGCCGCGGGGAAAGCCGATGATCTTCGCATCGGGCACCCTGGCGCGGACGCCCTGGACGATCCGCCTTGTCGGCTCGGTCGACCAGCGCGCGAATTCGCGCGGCGGCAATACGCCGGCCCAAGTGTCGAAAATCTGCAGCGCATCGGCGCCTGCGGCAAGCTGGCCGAGCAGATACTCAATCGAATTCTCCACCAGCACGTCGATGATGTCGGCGAACGCGTCGGGATGGCGATAGGCCATCATTCGCGCCGGAGCTTGATCCGGCGTGCCATGTCCGGCCACCATATAGGTGGCGACTGTCCATGGTGCGCCACAGAAACCGATCAGTGCGGTTTTTGGATCAAGCTCGCGGCAGACGCGCCGCAGCGCTTCAAACACCGGCTCGAGCTTTGCGAAGTCTGCGCGCCGCGCCAGTGTTTCGACTTGCGAGAGCGTATCCAGCGGATCGAGCCGCGGGCCTTCGCCGGCCTCGAACCTCACGGAGCGGCCGAGCGCATAGGGGATGACGAGAATGTCGGAGAAAATGATCGCGGCGTCGAAGCCGAAACGGCGGATCGGCTGCAAGGTTACTTCGGCGGCGAATTCCGGCGTGAAGCAAAGATCGAGAAAGCCGCCGGCCCTGGCACGCAGCTCCCGATATTCCGGCAAATAGCGCCCCGCCTGCCGCATCATCCAGATCGGCGGCGTCGGCTGCCGTTGACCGGAAAGCACTTCAAGGAAGGGTTTTCTGATGCGACTCTTGGTCAAGACGTTGAATCCGGTACGTAGCGGAACGCGACGTGAGGTCCCTGATACACCGTAGACGTGGACCAGGCCAAGCATGTTCGCTGCTTGTTTCGCCTAAGTCTCGTTTTAGACCCGGGCTTTTGAGCCACGTTCACTCGGTGCTCCGCGGAACATCGGAATTTGAGCCGCGTTATCGCGCTGTGGAGGATCGACATGGCCGAGAAATTCAATCCTGCGCCACCTGACAAGTATGCCGCCAAGCCCAAAAGCGCGACGTCGGCCGATCAGGACGTGCATGACAAGCTGGATGCCGGTCTGATCGGCAGCTTTCCCGCGTCCGACCCCGCGAGCGCGGTACAGCCGGCACCACCCAAGCCGCGGCGGAAAGAAGCAACGCGCGACAAGCGCCGGGCATGAGCAAGGCAGGTCGTCGGGTTTGTTCCCGCCGCCTCAATAATGCGGCGGCGGCTCGTTGGCGGCACGCGGCATTTGCGTCTCGGTCTCCTGCAGGCGCTCGTTCAGAAGGACGAGTTGGCGCGTGAGTGCGTCGATCTTGAGCCATTGCTCGGTGATGGTCTTGTTCAGCGTCTCGATGGCGTCATCTTGAAACGCGAGCCTTGCCTCGAGCCTGTCGATGCGATCGCAGAGTGTCTTGATCTCACTCATTGGAATCATGTCCCATTCGGCGCTCGCGCAATCCGTGGCCGAGGGCCACGCGCTCGTCAAAGACAAAACATTCCCCGCGCCAGCGGCTCTCCGCCTCCGGAATGCCTTCCAGATATTTCAGAATGCCGCCCTTCAGGTGATAGACCTCGGCAAAGCCGCGCGCCAGCAGATAGCTCGATGCCTTTTCGCAGCGGATGCCGCCGGTGCAGAACATCGCAATTCTCCGATGCTTTTCCGGATCGAGATGGCGCGCGGCGAATTCCTTGAATTGACCGAAGCTCCTGATGCCGGGATCGAGGGCGCCCTCGAAGGTGCCCATCGCTACCTCGAAGCCGTTGCGGGTGTCGATCAGAAGCGTATCGGGAGCCGCGATCAGATCGTTCCAGTCGGCGGGGTCGACATAGGTGCCGACCTGCCGCGTCGGGTCGGTTTCCGCATCGCCGAGGGTGACGATCTCTTTCTTCAGCCGGATCTTCAGGCGCTGGAACGGCATTGTCGAAGCGCTTGAGAATTTCAGTTCGAGATTGTCGAGCCGGCCGCCGAACAGTTCCTCATGGCGCAAGGCATTGACGAACTCGCCGATTGCCGAGGGGCTGCCCGCAAGCGTCCCGTTGATGCCTTCCCGGGCCAACAATACGCTGCCTTTCAATGCGAGACCGGCGCACAGCGCCCGCAGCGGTTCCCGCAGATCGCGGAAGTCCGGCAGGGCGGCAAATTGATAGAAGGCGGCAACCTCGTACGTCATGGCGGGGGTTTAACAGGGGGATGGAGGAGGGGAAAGACCGTCCCGGCGTATCCCGAGACGCGGCTGCGCGACGCTACGGATGCTGATCCGAGCCTCGGCACGCGGCACCTCAAGACCTCGCGTTAAGGATGAAGATGAGCGTGCGGTATGCATCCCAAGCATTGCCCTGTGCCTGACGAATGTGCCAAGTAACCCCGGCAAAACCCGCGCCGCCTGTCGGGCGAGGAAAACGCGGAAAAAAAGCGACAAAGTGAGTAATTGGCATGAGGAATTTCCATCTTGCTAGCCGGTCGACGGTCCACGCCCAGAATGCGATGGTGGCGACCTCGCACCCGCTGGCGGCCTTGACGGCGATCGATGTGCTGCGTGCCGGCGGCACCGCCGCGGACGCCGCGGTGGCGGCAAGTGCGCTGCTCGCCGTGATCGAGCCGCAATCCACCGGCATCGGCGGCGATTGCTTCGCGCTGATCCAGCCAAGGGGCGAGGGCAATATCGTCGCGTATAACGGCTCGGGCCGCGCGCCGATGGCTGCCAAAGTGGAATGGTACGTCGAGCGCAGTATGCGCGCGATCCCGTTGACCTCGGCGCACGCCGTCAGCATTCCTGGTGCGGTCGACGCCTGGGCGACGATCCTGCGCGATCACGGCAAGCTCGGGCTCGATACCCTGCTGCAACCCGCGATCAAGGCCGCGGAGGAGGGTTATGTCGTTACACCCCGGACCGCATTCGACTGGAGGAACGGCTTTGAGAAGCTGAAGAAGGGCACCAACACCGAGCGCTACCTGTTGCCGCACGGCAAGCCTGCGGTTGCCGGCGACATCATCCGGCAGCCCGAGCTCGGTCAGACGCTGCGGGAGATCGCCAAGGGCGGCCGCGACGCCTTCTACAAGGGCGCAATCGCCGAGGATATTGTCGAAACGTTGCGTGGCGTCGGCGGCCTGCATACGGCCGATGACTTCGCCGCTCACACCGGCGAAACGACGGTGCCGATCGGCACCATGTATAAGGACCTCGACGTCTGGCAATGCCCGCCGAACGGTCCGGGCATCACGATGCTGGTGATGCTCAATATCCTGTCGCATTTCGATCTGGCGAAATTTGCGCCGATGAGCGTGGAGCGATTTCATCTCGAAGCCGAAGCCGCGCGGGTCGCCTACATGATGCGCGAGCAGAACATCGGCGATCCCGCCCATGTCAAAGTCGACGTGGCGAGGATTCTGGCCAAAGAATTCGCCGACGAATGGGCCGGCAAGATCCGCATGGACCGGATGCTCGATTTGCCGAAGGTCTCACCACCGATGAATCCATCGACGATTTACATCACGGTGGTGGACAAGGATCGCAACGCCTGCTCCTTCATCAATTCGATCGCGCACTCCTTCGGTTCGGCGATCGTCTCGAACAAGACCGGCGTTCTGCTGCAAAATCGCGGCGCCGGTTTCCGCATCCAGGTGGGCCATCCGAACTGCATCGCGCCGGGCAAGCGGCCGTTGCACACCATCATCCCGGCCTTAGCGACCAGGAACGGCCGCGCGGTGATGCCGTTCGGCGTGATGGGCGGGCAATATCAGCCGGTCGGGCAAGTGCATGTGCTGACCAACATCCTCGACTATGGCTGCGACCTGCAGGAGGCGATCGATATGCCGCGCGGCCTGCATTATGAAAATGTCTTTCAGCTCGAGGACGGTGTGCCGGCAGATATCGTCGAGGGCCTGAGGAAGCTCGGGCATCAGACCACCAAGGTCATTCCGCCGCTCGGCGGCGGTCAGGCGATCTGGATCGACTGGGAAAAGGGTACGCTGACCGGCGGCTCCGACCCCCGCAAGGATGGTTGCGCGCTCGGATATTGAACGAACGATCTACCCTTCCCCCGTAAACCGCAGGAAGCCAAACATGCTACCCTCGCATCTTCGAATTCTCTCGTCAGCCTTTCTCCTCGCCATGATTGGCGCCTTTCTCTTCACCGCACCAACCACGGCCGCGGCGCAAACCGCAGGAAAGACCATGACCACAGCTTCAGGTTTGCAGATTATCGACAGCAAGGTCGGCACCGGGGCAACGCCGAAGCCCGGCCAGATTTGCGTGATGCATTATACCGGCTGGCTTTACGAAAACGGCCAGAAGGGCAAGAAGTTCGACAGCTCGATCGACCGCAACGAGCCGCTCGAATTTCCTATCGGACAGCGCCGGGTGATCGCCGGCTGGGACGAAGGCATTGCCTCGATGAAAGTCGGAGGCAAGCGCACGCTGATCATTCCGCCCGCGTTGGGTTACGGCGCTCGTGGCGCCGGCGGCGTGATCCCTCCAAACGCAACGCTGCTCTTCGAGGTCGAATTGCTTGAGGTCAAGGGCTGATCCGCGAAGGGACGAAAGACCGGTCCCTCCGCGCCGGTGTTTTCGATTCGACGCGCGTTCGCTCCGAAAGGATTCACGGGAAGGCAGCGCCATGACCAACTCGCACGACCACACACGTTCGGGTCATTCCGATGCCGATCATTCCCACGACCACGGCGCGGAGCGCTGGAAGCATGACGGCGTCCGGGTGGTTCCGGGCAACCAGCTCGATCCGAATGTTCCTTCGACCTCCGGCATGGACCGCAAGGCCGCGATCAATTTCGCACGCGTCGGCGCCCAGAAATTGTGGGCCGGCACGGTGACCATCAAGCCCGACGCCAAAACCGGCGCGCATCACCATGGCCACCTTGAGAGCATCATCTATGTCGTCAAGGGCCGGGCGCGGATGCGCTGGGGCGACCATCTGCAATTCACCGCCGAGGCGAATCCCGGCGATTTCATCTTCATCCCGCCCTATGTTCCGCATCAGGAAATCAACGCCAGCCGCGATGAGATTCTGGAATGCGTGCTGGTGCGCAGCGACGGCCAGGCGGTGGCGATCAATCTCGACATCGAGCCGGTCGAGAAGCCCGAGACGGTGCTGTGGGTCGATCCCGTTCATCGCGACCCGGGCGGAGACTAGCCGAGAGTCGCCATCACCGTCTCTCGTATGCGATCCCGCACCCCCGCCCTGCGGTGCGGGGTGGCTTCCGGCTCCATGTACGGTCTGGTACATTGAGATGGTGTCGGGACTCATAGAGGCCTTTCGACGTCAAATCGGTCGTTGCGCCGCAGTGCCGCAAGAAAATCATCAAGATCGGAGAGGAATCGTGACGCAATTCAATCAATCGCTGGGACGCCGCACCGTCATCAAAGGCGCGGGACTGGGCCTCGTCGCCGGAGGCATCTCCGCAGCCCTTCCTGCCCAAAACGCCGCCGCCGCCACCCAAGCCGGCGAGGTCTGGAGCGGCGAATATTGGGCCAAGAAGGGCGATGTGCCGCTGTGGATGTTCCGAAAGCGGATCGGCGCGCCCAAGGCCGGCGAGCCATCACGGCCGGTGCTGTTCTTCGTCCATGGTTCGTCGGTCACCTCGCGGGTGTTCGATCTCAATGTGCCGGGCAAGGGCGAATATTCCGTCATGAACGAGTTCGCCCGCTACGGGTTCGATTGCTGGACCATGGATCACGAGAATTACGGCAAGTCCGGGCGTACTTCCGGTAATTCCGACATTGCGAGCGGCGTTGAGGACTTGAAGGCGGCGGTTGAAGTCGTCGCCCGTGAAACCGGTCGGCAGAAGTATCATTTCCTTGGCGAATCCTCCGGTGCGCTGCGCGCTGGCGCCTATGCGATGGTGGCGCCTGAGCGCGCCGACCGGCTGGTGCTCGCCGCTTTCACCTACAAGGGCGAGGGCTCTCCGACTCTGAAGAAACGTGCCGAGCAGGTCGATTATTACCGCTCCCACAATATGCGCAAACGCGATCGCGAGATGATTCGCTCGATCGCCACCCGCGACAAGCCGGGCACCAGCGATCAGGCCGCCGTTGAAGTGCTGGCGGACGTCGAAATGCAATTCGGCGACCAGATTCCGACCGGCACCTATCTCGACATGGTGGCCAATCTGCCGGTCGTCGATCCCAAAAAGGTGTTGTCGCCGGTGCTTCTGGTGCGCGGCGAGTATGACGGCATCGCTACCGTCGCCGATCTCGAGGAATTCTATAATCAACTGCCCAATGGCGACCGGCAGTTCATTATTCTTCCGGGCACTGCCCATTCGGTCGCGCTGGCCACCAACCGGCAATTGTTCTGGCACGTGACCAACGCGTTCCTGACCATGCCGACGCCGATCGCAACGTAAGCGCCCGACCACCGTCATTCCGGGCTGGTCCGAAGGACCAAACCCGGAATCTGGAGATTCCGGGTCTATTGTTTGTGCGAGCGCGCCGGAATGGCGAGGCTTGACGCACTGGCGAAGAAATTTTCAAGAACCCGATGTCGGATGTGAGCCGGCGCGTTCGTTCTTAAGGTAGACCTCATCACAAAGGAGCGCCTGCCCATGTCCAAAATCTCACCCTGCCTGTGGTTCGACGGCGAGGCCGAGGAGGCCGCGCGATTCTACGTCTCGCTGTTGCCGGATTCACGGATCGATGGGATCCAGAAAAACCTGGTCGACGGTCCCGCCGGGAAGGCGGGCACCGTGCTGGTGGTCCAGTTCACGCTCACGGGGCAGGAATATATGGCCCTGAACGGCGGTACACGGTTCGAATATACTCATGCGGTTTCGTTCAAGATCGACTGCACCGACCAGGCCGAAGTCGATCGGCTTTGGGAGGCGCTGTCGTCCAATGGCGGCGCGGCCGAACGCTGCGGATGGCTGCGCGATCGCTACGGCTTGTATTGGCAGATCATACCTTCCAAGCTGCCGGCCCTGCTCGGCGGGCCCGATCGGGCGGGCGCGGAGCGGGCGATGGCTGCGATGTTGAAGATGGGCAAGCTCGACATTGCCGAATTGCAGAAGGCCTATGAGGGCAAGTCAGCCGCGTGAGAATGCCGGCGAAGGCCGGTCTCTGCTTCGCTCGACCGCTTTAGAAATTCGCGCGCAGCCCGACGCCACCGTGGACGGTGTTGCCGACCGGCTGCGGTCCCAGCGTTCCGTTGACGAAGAGGCCGGCGGCCGAGCCCTTGGTGATGCGGAAGCCGAGGCGGCCGCCATATTCGAACCAGCCCTGGTTTCCACGACGCGATGGACTTAAATTTTTTGACCGCCCACACTCAAGAACCTTTGACGTTTATCATTCCGTGACCCTTGTGTCCAAATCACCTGATGTTCCCAAATATTCGCCCGCGCGAAATATCGTGATTGCCATCGCGATTTTCATCGCGGCGCATGGCGCGCTTCTGGTCGGTGTCACCACGCCAGATAAATTCTATTTCGACGAGGTGCACTACGTGCCGGCCGCAAGGCAAATGCTGGCGCCGGCAAATTTGGAGCCGCTGCTCAATCCAATGCACCCGCCGCTGGCAAAGCAAATGATCGCGTTGTCGATCGAAAGTTTCGGGGACACCGCGTTCGGCTGGCGCTATCCCGGCGCCTTGTTTGGGGCGCTCGCGATCGTAGCCGTCTATCTCTGCGGCCTTGCGCTATTTGCAGCTCCGGGCCCCGCGATCGCCGCAGCCCTGATCGCCTTCTTCAACCAGATGATTTTCGTGCAGTCGCGGATTGCGATGCTGGATATTTATGCTCTCGCATTCGTCCTGCTCGCGGCTGCGGCTTTCATGTACGGCTTTCGCAAGCCGCGGCCGCTGCTCTGGTTTGGCCTCACTGGATTTGCTTGCGGCCTCGCGACCGCGTGCAAATGGAGCGGATCGTTCGTGCTCGCGACCTGCGTCGCCATCCTCGCCGTGGTTCGCATGATGCAGGGCTGGCGTACGCGCTTCGCTGACGGCAATTTGGACGATTGGTACCGGCCGGATCTTTGGCCGGATTTCAAATCCTGTCATTTCGCCGCGTGCTTCGTCCTGATTCCGGCGGTGGTCTATCTGTCCACGTTCGTCCCGATCTACGGGTTTTCGTTTCCCGATATTCTTGAAGCGCAGCGTCGGATCTTTGACGACAACACCACGACCGCAATCGCAGGCCACACCTATATGAGCGCCTGGCCGTCCTGGCCGTTTCTGGTGCGGCCGGTCTGGTATCTGTTCGACAAGATCGGCGAGGACCGGATCGCGGCCGTCGTGCTGCTCGGCAATCCGCTGGTGTTATGGCCGGCATTGCCGGCGCTCGCATTCTGTCTGCGCGACTGGATCGTGACGCGTCGCTACGATGCGTTTCTGATCCTGGCGTTTTATTTCGGGCCCTATCTGGCGTGGGCATTGCTGCCGCGGACGCTCGGCTTCCTGTATTATTATATGCCGCCGGCGACGTTCGCGAGCCTTGCACTGGTCTATGTCTTGAGCCGGCGCGATATGCCGCGCTGGTTGCTATGGGGCTTCGTTGCGTTGGCGTTCGCCGGCTTCGCCGCGATGCTGCCGATTTCCGCCGCCTTCATGGGAACGTCGATGGAGACGTTCAACCGGCTGATGATTTTCCAGAACTGGATTTGAATCGCGGCAGCCCGCGACGAGGCCGCCGCTTCGGCATCAATCAACTCCGCAGTGTCGTCTGCCTTCGATGGATAACCTTGCGTCAGAACCGCAAGACCCAGGGGACCCGGCTCCAGTAGACCCGGTGGTGGTAGAGATGCGGCAAATAGATCGGAAACGGTTCCCAATAGGCGGTGTGATAGTAACCCCAGCGCCGGTGGTAACGATGGGCAACACGCGGCTGCGACGACGGGGTTGGCTCGGTGGCGGCCGAAGGTGACGCCGGCTCGGCGGCTTTCGGTACCAGCGAGGGGCGCGGCACGCTCGGCGGCGGCGCTTCGGGCTGGGTTGCGGCCGGGCTTGCGGGCGCATCTTGGGCGCGCCCCGGAAAGACCGGCGCGATAGCGAGCAGCGTAGCGATAGTAAGCCCCGTCAGATGGGATTTCATGGCAAGCATCCTGTGCGTGATTAAGTCAGCGCGCCTGATGAACCGCGGATTGCGGGACGCGCGAAATTCAGATCCCCAAAGCGCCGTCCGACTGCCTGGCCGTGAGGGCAGGCAGTCAGGTTGTTGCGATACTCACTTCGACGCGGTCTTGGTGTCGAGATTGACGACCTGAACGCGGCGATTGAGCGGATCCATCGGCGCGCTCGGATCGATCGGCTTGGTCTTGCCGTAGCCGACGGTGACCAGATCGGTGCCGTTGATGCCGTATTTCTCGGTCAGGTAGCGCTTGATCGTATCGGCGCGACGCTCGGAGAGGTCCTGATTGTAGGCCTCGCCGCCGATCGCATCGGTGTGGCCGGCGACCACGAAGGTCGAACCCCTGAGGCTCGGGTTGGAGAGCGCCTTGCCGAGTTCCTGAACCGAGGACAAGGAGGTCTTGCTGATCTCGGCCGAATTGTACTCGAACTGGATATTCAGATCGATCTTCGGCTTGGTCGCCGCGATCTCCGCGATCTCCTCGCGCTCACCGAGCGAAAGCGATCGAGTCTTCCTGTTGCGCAAGGTGGCGACGAAGCTGATCTCCTTGGCCTTGACCGAAGGATCGACTTGCGGCCCTGTCGACAGGCCGCGCGTCAGCGGCTTCGGTTGCAAGGCATTGACGATTTGATCCGCGGAGACATCACCCGCGATGGCAACGCCAACCGTCATCGACAGCGCGGCGCCGAGCGTGATTGCCGTTAAACCGGAAACTCTGAGAAAGCTGGTCATGGTCCTGATCCTCGATGGTTGCGTCTGATGGCATTTGGATGCTCGGACGATACGACGGGTTCGATTCGGCAGATGTGATTCAGGTCACATTGATCCTGGCAAGCTGATTGGCTTTGAAAGCCCGGGGATTTCAGGCTTGGCGTTGCTTTCTGAAGTCCAGCGCCGGCCCCATTAAGTTCGAGTAATCCGCTTTTAGCGCCACGCAACGCCACCTGTCGCCAACAGATTTTGGCCCGCGTCGCCTGATTGCGGAGGTCGGTTCGAAGCCATTTCCCGCCAACGTGATCCAGATCACAGTCCTTCAAAGCGAACCGGATCACATTGTCCGCATCGGATCGGCACCGGTCCAAAGCAATTCGGTCAGATCAGGGGAGAAGGATCATGCGCTTCTTGGTCACAGCACTCACGGCCGCCGTATTTCTCTTCAGCGCCAACGCTGCCTTCGCCGACAAGCGCGTCGCCTTCGTCGTCGGCAACGGCGCCTACAAGAATGTCGCGCAGCTTCCCAACCCCGCGGTCGATGCCAAGTCGATGGCCAAGGTTCTGCGCAATGTCGGTTTTGACGTCGTGGAAGGCACCAACCTCACCCGCGACAAGATGACCGAGCGTCTGCTCGAATTCGGCCAAAAGGCTCAAGGTGCCGACGTCGCGCTGTTCTTCTATGCCGGCCATGGCATCGCGGTCAACGGCAGCAACTATTTGCTGCCGGTCGACGCCGACTTGAAATCCGAAATGGACGTCAAGCTCGGCAGTGCGATCAACATCGACCTCACCCTCGAACAGACCATGAGCGACGCCAAGGTCAAACTGGTGTTCCTGGATGCCTGCCGCGACAATCCCTTCGCGGCCAAGATCAAGTCGAATTCGGCGACCCGCAGCGTCGCGGTACAGCAGGGGTTGGCGGAAATGAAATCGGGCGAGGGCACGCTAATCGCCTTTGCCACCGGACCCGGGCAGACCGCGCTCGACGGCGAGGTCGGCACCAACAGCCCGTTCACCCGCGCGCTGATCGCCAACATCACCGCGCCCGGCGTGGAAATCCAGCAGGCGATGACCAAAGTTCGCGCCCAGGTCAACGAAGAGACCAACAAGGGCCAGCTGCCCTGGGGTCACACCAACCTGATCGGCACGGTTTATCTAAACCCGGCTCCCGCCGCCAGCGGACAGGTCGAAGCCCCGAATACACCCGCCGTCACCGCGAGCGCGGCTTCCGAAGTCGAACTCGAGTTCTGGCGGTCGATCAAGGACTCCAACAAGCCGGAAGAACTCAACGCCTATCTCACCAACTATCCGAATGGAACGTTCAAGTCGCTGGCGCTCGCCCGTATCGCCTCGCTGCAGGACGGCCCCTCGACCACCACCCGTAACCTGAGCGCGGCCGTCGATCCCGCTACCTTCGCCGAGGAAGCCGACCAGACTGCGGAAGATCAGCTCGGGCTCAACAAGGGCCAGCGCCGTGACGTGCAGCGCCGTCTCACCGGCCTCGGCTTCGACACCAGGGTCAGCGGCAAGTTTGACGAAGAAACCCGTGCCGTGATCACGCGCTGGCAGGCGGCGCGTGGCTATCCGAAGACCGGCTTCCTCAACAAGCTGCAGCTCAAGGCGCTGCAGTCGGAGATCGCGGCGACCCGCGTGGCTTCCGACGATTCCGACGATGAGCAGCGTTCCCGCCACTCCGGCGGCGGAGGCGGCCGCCGTTATCGCAGCGGCGGCGGTGGCGGACCCGGCGCCCTGTTCGGCCACATGATGGGCGGGTTGTTCCGCAGGTAAGATTCCCCGAGAGAGGCGAGTTGAATACTCTAGTGAAGGCGGCCTCGGGGCCGCCTTTTTGCCCGCCGGCGTGCAGAGCCGCGATGGCCGTTCGGCAAGGCCCGTCGCGCCGTCGCCGATGTGCGGACAAAAATTTGGCCAGATGCATCTCTAGAAAAGTCTGGTTGCTTGGATTCGTAGAGTGGGCGCGGTAACCTGACCCCGTTTCAGACACCAAAAAGACATAACGAGTATCAGGGGCAACGTCCGACCGTGCCGGGGCGCTTGGAGACGTCTGGATCCGTATTGATCGGCGCGGCCTTCATCGCGGCGGCTATTTTGCTGTCGACGCTGATTACGGCGGTGGGCACCCGATTCGTCGGAATGGAGAGCCCCACCGAGGAAAATGTGTGGCTGATCGACCGCCTCACGGGCAGCGTTTACAGATGCAAGGCGCCGGAGCTCGGCAAGGCGGCATGCGACGCGGAGGTCGCGACCGGAAGCATCGCCAACCGGGCCAAGTCGTCACCAGCAACCGGCTCTAATTGATCGCCGGAACGATCCTGGCCGCCCGGTCGGCGATGAATTGCCATAGCCGATTGGCAACCGGGCCGTGGGGCGTGTCGCGCCGCCGCGCCGCGACCAGTTCGTTTCGTCCCCCCTTGAAATAACCCCCGGTGATCGGGATCAGGCTTCCGTCGCGCAGATTTGCCTCGATCAGATAGCGCGGCATGTGGCCCCAGCCCATGCCCTGGAGAATGAGCTCCTTCTTCATCAGCTGATCGCTCACGGTCCAGCTTCGCGCACCCTCGACCAGAAAATAGTCGGCCGGCGGTGATTTTCGGGCCGTATCGCGGATCACGCATTGCACATAGTCGCGCATCTGCTCCGGCGTAATCGAAGTGGAAACGGGAAAGCGCAGGAAATTCGGCGCCACGACCGGTACCAGCGCCACCGACATGAGATCGACGAATTCTAGCCGCGGATCGCTCTTGTCGATGTGGTGGAAGATGAGGTCCGCCTCGTCCTCGAACAGGCGCTCCCACGGCCCTGATATTGCTTCGAAATGAAGGTGCAGCCGAGTGCCCGGACTGCGATCGAAGAAACTGCGCAACAGCCCGAGCGTTTCGGGCAGCGGGCTGAGGTCGCCGATCACGACCCTGAGCTCGCTCTCCTCCCCCATCGCCAGTTGCGTGGCATGATCGCGCAGCCGTTTCGCGTCCTGCAGGAACACCCGCGTGCGCTCGTAAAAGGAACGCCCTGCCTCGGTCAGCGTGACGCGATAACCGCTGCGGTCGAGCAGGCTGAGCTGCAATTGGCCTTCCAGATTCTTGATGGATGAGGAGACGCTTGGCTGCGACCGCAACAGCTTTTCGGCGGCCGCCTGGAAGCTTCCTTCGCTGACGACGGCTTCAAAGCAGACGAGCTGATGGAGGGTGACGCCGTCCAGTATCATTGAATAATCCTATATAGATTATCAAAATTACATTCTTTTTTCAAATAAAGCAATCCGGCAGGTTTGCCCCGTTCAACCAACCAATGGAGCAAAAGCCATGCGTGCCATCGTCATCAAGGAATATGGGGGACCGGAAGTATTGGCGCTCGAAGAGCGGCCAGAGCCCGAGTCCCAGCCTGGTCATGTCATCGTGGATGTAAAGGCGTTCGGCCTCAACCGCGCCGAGACCTATATGCGGTCCGGCGCCTGGGGTGACGTCGCCGAAATCACCGGCATCGAATGCGTCGGCGTGGTGAAACACGACCCCGACGGCAGGTTCGCTCCGGGGCAAAAGGTCACGGCGCTGATGGGCGGCATGGGGCGGCTCATGAACGGCAGTTATGCCGAGATGACACGCATTGCCGCGAGCAATGTGGTGCCGCTGTTGTCGAATCTTCCTTGGGAGGACCTTGCCGCGATTCCCGAATCCTACGCGACCGCGTGGAGCGCCCTGTGCGGCAACCTCGCGATCTCGTCCGGTCAGACGCTGGTCGTCCGCGGTGCTACGTCGTCTCTGGGTCAGGCCGCGATCAATATCGCTTCGGAAATGGGCGTGCGCGTTGTCGCCACCACGCGGAATGCCAACGGCCGGTCCGAGACGCTGGAGGCGCTTGGAGCCAAGCAGGTTCTCCGGGAGTCGACCGAGCTCTCGAAGCAAATCCGCGAAATCCACCCGAAGGGCGTCGATGCCGTGCTTGACGTCATCGGCAACAGCACCGTGCTTGATTCGCTCGCGATGGCGCGGCGGGGCGGGCGGGTCTGCGTGGTCGGCCTGCTCGATCACGTCGAGTCCGTCGGCAATTTCAACCCGCTGTTCCAGATGCCCCAGGCCGGCGTGCATTTCTCGTCGTTCGTCAGCTGGTCGTTTGGAACGCCCGAATGTCCGCTGTCGGATATCCCGTTCCAGACCATCGTCGATCGGGTTGCGAGTGGCGCCTACAAGGCGAAGCCGGCAAAGGTGTTTCGCTTCGAGGATGTTCAAAAGGCGCATCGCTTGCTGGAGACCAACGAGGCGGGCGGCAAGATCGTCGTCCGGGTCTGAGCTCCGCGCGGGAAATCCGTCTCTTTCGAAGTCGCGAATCCGGCTAGATTGCCACGCGATGTCCCGCGCCGGAGAACCCGTTTCGCTGACCAAGGCCGCAGCCAGACATATCTGGCTGCGAGCCCAGCGGCTCGACACCGAGGCGCCGTTCGGTGACGGGCCGCAGGCGACGGCGGCGGCCGTTGCGCATCTCGGCTATGTGCAGATCGACACCATCCATGTGATCGAGCGCTGTCACCATCACATTCTCTGGAATCGCATTCCCGCCTATCGGCGCGCGGATCTGCATCAGGCCCAGAGCGTCGACAAGAGCGTGTTCGAATACTGGACCCATGCGCTGTCCTATGTGCCGGCGCGGGATTTCCGGTTTTTCATCCCGGCCATGAAGCTCCACCGGCGCGACGGCCACAAATGGTTCAAGGAGGTCACGCCGGCCAGCTTGCGCAAGGTGATACGGCTGCTCAAGAAGGATGGCGCGCTGACCATCCGCGACATCGACGATGACGTGCTGGTGGAGAAGGTGCATGCCTGGGCGAGCCGCAAGCCGTCGAAGCGGGCGCTGCAACTGGCGTTCTACGAAGGCCGGGTGACCATCAGCGAGCGCAACGGCATGCTCAAGACCTATGAGCTGATGGAGCGGCATTTCGGCTGGGAGAGGCCGCCGAAGCCTGCTTCCAGCCGCGAGATCACGCAATACCTGCTCGACCGCGCTCTTCGCGCCCAAGGCCTCGTCAGTCTCGATTCGGTCTGTCATCTCGACGCGCCGAACAAGTCTTCGGTGCGGCGCCTGATTGAGGCGAGAGTCCGCCGCAGGGAGCTGGTGCCGGTCGCGCTCGAGGGCGCAGGGAAACAGGAGCATTGGGCGCTACCCGGAGCGCTGGAAGCGGTGGGCGAGTCGGCCGCCGGTCTCGTGCATATCCTCTCGCCGTTTGATCCCCTCATCATCCAGCGCAAGCGGACGCATCTGATCTTCGGTTACGAACATCGCTTCGAAGCCTATGTGCCAAAGGAAAAGCGCCGCTTCGGCTATTTCGCGCTGCCGGTTCTGGTTGGCGATGACATCGTCGCCGCGCTCGATCTCAAGACCGATCGCCAGAACAAAAAGCTTCTGCTGCAGAAATGGAACTGGGTTGGCGCCGGCGCGGCAAAAGGCGCACGCAAGGACTTAAAGCCTCGGATCGAGGAAGAGCTGCATCGCTTCGAGCGGTTTCAGCTCGCGGAGTGAGATCGCACGCGCAGACGATGAATGCGGCTGTATTGAAGCGTTAGCCGTTTCTTCCCAACGGCCCAGATGCTATGAGCCCCTGGCGGCGTTAGCCGCCGCTATGAAGAACATCGGGGAAAAAACATGGCCGCCACCATTCCTGCATCCGGCGCTGCCAGGAGCGAAGTGGAGATCTCCACGATCCGCGCAATCTCGTGGCGGCTCATTCCATTTCTGGTACTGGCGTATTTCTTTTCCTATCTCGACCGCGTCAACCTTGGCTTCGCCGCGCTGACCATGAATACCGAGCTGAAATTCTCCCCGATCGTTTTCGCCTGGGGCGCCGGCATCTTCTTCATCGGCTATTTCCTGTTCGAGGTGCCGAGCAATCTGGCGCTGGAAAAATTCGGCGCCAGCCGCTGGATTGCCCGCATCATGGTGACGTGGGGCATCATCTCCGCGTCCATGGCGCTGGTGTCGGGCGTCTGGAGTTTCTACACGCTGCGCTTTCTTCTTGGCGTGGCCGAGGCCGGCTTCTTTCCGGGAATCATCCTCTATCTGACCTACTGGTACCCGGCGCAGTATCGCGCGCGGTTTCTCGCCGCCTTCGCCATCGCCGTGCCGGTTTCCACGGTGATCGGCGCGCCGATCTCCGGTCTCTTGCTCGGGCTCAACGGCGCGATGGGGCTGACCGGCTGGCAGTGGCTGTTCATCATTGAGGGCATTCCCTCCGTGCTGCTCGGCATCGTCACCTGGTTCTATCTCACCGACCGGCCGGCGAAAGCGAAATGGCTTAATGCCGATCAGAAGGCCTGGCTCTCCGCAAAGCTGGAAAGCGAGACCGCCGCCAAACAGGCCGCGGTTCATCTCACGCTTGGCCAGGCGCTGCGTTCGCCGAAAGTATTGACGCTGAGCCTGATCTATTTCGGCTTTGTCGGAGCGCTCTATGGCATGCAGTTCTGGCTGCCGCAGATCGTCAAGGCGTTTGGATTTTCCAATGCGCAAACCGGTTTCGTCACCGCGGTACCCTATCTGTTCGGTACCATCGCGATGATCCTGTGGGCGCGGCACTCGGATGCCACGCGGGAACGCGTGATGCATGTCGGTCTCCCGCTGCTGTTGACCGCGCTCGCGCTCGCTGCTTGCGGCTATATCGACAATCCGTCGCTGACGATGGTGGCGCTGATCGTCGCCGCTATCGGCGTCTTCTGCACCTTTGCCGTGTTCTGGACGCTGCCGACCGCCTGGCTCTCCGGGACCGCCGCTGCCGGCGCGATCGCCCTGATCAATTCGATCGGTAACCTCGCCGGATTCGGCGGACCGTATCTGATCGGCTGGGTCAAGGAGGCGACCGGTAGCACCTCGACGGGACTCCTGGTGCTCGCCGTGCTGCCGCTGCTCGGGGGACTCCTGGTGTTCCTAGGCGGCCACGAATCCAAGGCGGAATTCGCAGGGGTCGGGAAGGGGAAGTAGCTCTCGCACCGCGCCGCGAATGCGACCTGGAAATCAACTGACGATCACGAAATCCTGATTACTGACGAATATTGACATTTATCATTCAATAATCGACTCTCCTCATAAGGCGTATGCCGCAGGAGGGTCCCGATGTTCGTCCGCTCTATTTTTGCAAACTATTTCAGGCTTTTAGCTGGGGTGTCGCTGGCGGTGATCGCGATTACCTTGGCTGGGTGTGACGACAAGGTCGCCGAGAATCCGGCGCCGTCGCGGCCCGTTTTGGTCGCCACCGTGCATTATGAACAGGAATCCCCGGAGCGCAGTTTTGTCGGCACCATCAGGCCCCGAATCGAGACCGATATGGGTTTCCGGGTTCCCGGCAAGGTCGCCCGGCGCCTGGTCGAGGTCGGCCAGACCGTCGATGTCGACCAGCCGCTCGCCACGCTCGACGAGATCGATCTGAAATTGCAGGCCGAGCAGGCCGAGGCCGAGTTCCGCGCGGCCACCGGCGTGCTGGCGCAGGCAGGTGCTGCCGAGCAGCGCTCGAAGGACCTTCGCGCCAAGGGGTGGGCTACCGACGCCCAGTTGGATCAGGCCAAGGCCGCCGCCGACGAGGCGCGCGCGCGGCTCAACCGCGCCGAGCGCTCGGTCGAGCTCACCAAGAACTCCCTTTCCTACGCCACGCTTTTGGCGGACAGCCGCGGCGTCGTCACCGCGACCCTGGTCGATCCCGGGCAGGTCGTGGCCTCCGGGCAGACTGCGATTCGTGTCGCACGTTTTGCCGAGAAGGAAGCCGTCGTCGCCATTCCGGAGACGCTGGTCGGACGCGCCAAGGACGGCGTGGCTACCGTGACCCTGTGGTCCGAGCCCGACAAGAAATACGCCGCGAAGTTGCGCGAGATCGCGCCGTCGGCAGATCCCGCGACGCGGACCTATCTAGCGAAGTTTTCGCTGCCCGACGCCGGCGAGGCGGTCTCGCTCGGCATGACCGCGACGCTGACGCTGGCCGATGCGCAGACCGAGCGCGTGGCGCGGCTGCCTTTGTCTTCGCTGTACAGCCAGGGCGGCAATCCCTCGCTCTATGTCGTCGATGACAAGGGTGAGCTGGCGCTCAAGCCGGTCGCCGTCAAATCCTATGAGAGCAACAACGTCGTCATCGCGGGAGGCGTCGATGAGGGCGCCAGGATCGTGGTGCTCGGCGTGCAGAAGCTCGATCCGACCCAGAAGGTCCGGGTCGTGTCGTCATTGTCGTTCTAGCCAATTCGTCGGAGGGTGTGATGAAGCGCTTCAATCTGTCGGGCTGGGCGGTCAGCCATCCGTCGCTTGTTCTGTTCCTGATCATTGCGCTCGGTTTGGCCGGATTCTTCTCCTATCAGAAGCTCGGCCGGGCCGAAGATCCTTTCTTCACCGTCAAGGTGGTGAACGTCTCGGCGATCTGGCCGGGCGCTACCGCTGCCGAGATGCAGACGCAGGTCGCCGACCCCATCGAAAAGAAGCTGCAGGAATTGCCCTATTTCGAGAAGGTGCAGACCTATTCGAAGCCCGCGTTTACGGCGATGCAGGTCACGTTCCGCGATTCGACTCCCCCTAAGGACGTGCCGTATCTGTTTTATCTGCTGCGCAAGAAACTGGTCGACGTGCAGGGCCAGTTGCCGGCAGGTCTGCTCGGCCCGGTCGTCAACGACGAATTCTCCGACGTCGATTCGATCCTCTATATGATGACCAGCGACGGCGCCGATTACGCGCAGCTCAAGAAAGCCGCCGAAGGCATGCGCCAGCGGTTGTTGAAAGTACCGGGTGTGACGAAAGTCGATCTCTACGGCACCCAGGACGAGAAGATCTACGTCGAATTCTCGCACGCCAAGCTCGCCACGCTTGGAATTACGCCGCAGGCGCTGTTTGATTCGCTCGCCAAGCAGAACAACGTCGTGCCGGCCGGCACGGTCGAAACCTCCGCGCAGCGCGTGCCGCTGCGTGTCACCGGTGCGCTCGACGGCGCGAAAGCCGTGGCGGAGACGCCGGTCGAGAGCAACGGCCGCGTGTTTCGGCTGGGCGATATCGCCACCGTCACCCATGGTTTCGCCGACCCGCCGAGCTTTGTGGTGCGTCAGGAAGGCAAGCCCGCCATCGGCATCGGCGTGGTCACGGCCAAGGGCGCCAACATTCTCGAACTCGGCAAGGATGTCGCGAACGCCACCGCCGAATTCATGAAGGCGGTGCCGATAGGCATCAATGTCGACCGCATCGCTGACCAGCCGGAAGTGGTCGAACACGCGGTCAGCGAATTCGTGCACTCCTTCATCGAGGCGCTGGCGATCGTGTTGTTCGTCTCTTTCGTGGCACTGGGCTGGCGCACCGGCATCGTGGTGGCGGCGTCGGTACCGTTGGTACTTGCGATCGTCTTCATCGTCATGAATGCGATGTCGCTCGATCTGCATCGCATCACCCTCGGGGCCCTGATCATCGCGCTCGGCCTCCTGGTCGACGACGCGATCATCGCGGTGGAGATGATGGTGGTGAAGATGGAGCAGGGCTGGGACCGCATCCGCGCGGCGTCCTTTGCCTGGGAATCGACCGCCTTCCCGATGCTGACGGGAACCCTGGTCACGGCGGCCGGCTTCCTGCCGATCGGCTTTGCCAATTCCGCGGTCGGCGAATATGCCGGCGGCATTTTCTGGATCGTGGCGATTGCGCTGGTCGCGTCCTGGTTCGTCGCGGTGATTTTCACGCCCTATATCGGCGTCAAGCTGCTGCCGAACATTACTGTCAGCCACAACCACGATCCGCATGCGGTCTATGAGACCCGCATCTATCGCGCGCTGCGCGGCATGATTCAATGGTGCGTCAATCACCGCCTCACCGTGGTGCTGGCGACGGTCGGCGTGTTCGTGCTGTCGATTCTGGCTTTCGGCCACGTCCAGCAGCAATTCTTCCCGCTGTCGGAGCGGCCCGAATTGTTCCTGCAGTTGCGCCTGCCCGAAGGCACCGCGTTCAATGTCACGGAAAAGTCCGTGAAGAAGGCGGAGGCCCTTCTGAAGGGCGACCAGGACATCGCGACCTATACGTCCTATGTCGGCCAGGGCTCGCCGCGCTTCTGGCTCGGGCTCAACCCGCAGCTGCCCAACGAAGCCTTCGCCGAGATCGTGATCGTCGCCAAAAACGTCGAGGCGCGCGAGCGGATCAAGGCGCGGATCGAGAAGGCGGTCGATGACGGCGATTTGACGGAAGCCCGCGTGCGCGTCGATCGCTTCAACTTCGGCCCGCCGGTCGGCTTCCCCGTCCAGTTCCGCGTGATCGGGCCGGATCCGCAAATCGTCCGCGACATCGCCTACAAGGTGCGCGACGTCGTCAGAGAGAACAAGAATATCAAGGAGCCGCAGCTCGACTGGAACGAACAGTCGCCCTATTTGAAGCTCGTGGTCGATCAGGACCGTGCCCGGGCGCTCGGCTTGACCCCGCAGGACGTCTCGCAAGCACTGAGCATGCTGATCTCGGGCGCGCCGGTCACGACCGTGCGCGACGGCATCGAGAAGGTCGATGTGGTGGCGCGCGCGGTGCCGTCGGAACGGCTCGACCTCGCCCATGTCGGCGATCTCACCGTGACCTCGCGCAATGGCGTGGCGGTGCCGCTGCAGCAGATCGCCAGGATCGAGTACGCCCACGAGGAGCCGATCATGTGGCGGCGCAACCGCGACATGGCGATCACCGTGCGCGGCGACGTCGTCGACGGCGTGCAGGCGCCCGACGTCACCAATCAAATCTGGCCAAGGCTGCAGGACATCCGCGACCACCTCGAACCGGCCTACCGGATCGAGCCGGGCGGTGCATTCGAGGAATCCGCCAAGGGCAACGCCTCGATCTTCGTCCTCTTCCCGTTGATGGTCATCGTCATGCTGACGCTGCTGATGATCCAGCTGCAGAGCTTCTCGCGCCTGGTGCTGGTGTTCCTCACTGCGCCGCTCGGCATCGTCGGCGCGGCGCTCGGACTCAACGTCGCCAACCAGCCGTTCGGCTTCGTGGCGCTGCTCGGGCTGATCGCGCTCGCCGGCATGATCATGCGCAATACGGTGATTTTGGTCGACCAGATCGAGACCGATGTCGCCCATGGCCTGACCCGCCGGGAGGCCATCGTCGAGGCCACCGTCCGGCGGGCCCGTCCGGTGGTGCTGACGGCGCTTGCCGCCATCCTGGCGATGATTCCGCTGTCGCGCTCGGCGTTCTGGGGTCCGATGGCGATCACCATCATGGGCGGCCTGTTCGTTGCAACCTTCCTCACCTTGCTGTATCTGCCGGGTCTCTACGCGCTTTGGTTCCGCAAGAGCCTTGAAGAAAGCGGTGGAAACGAACATCTTGATCTTGCGCCGCAACATCCGGACATCGCCCAACCCGCATTTCCGCTTGCTGCGGCAGCGGAATAATTGAAGATTGAGGCCAACGATTTGAGCGCACGGACATGACGCTGGTTTCGGAACATATCGAGTCGGACACACGAGAACGCATTCTCGAGGTCGCGGAACGGCTGTTTCGCGAGATCGGCTACCAAAAGACCACCGTCGGTGACATCGCCAAGGTGCTGCGGATGAGCCCGGCCAACGTGTACCGTTTCTTCGATTCGAAGAAAGCGATCCACGAAGGCGTCGCCCGAAGCCTGATGGGGGAGGTCGAGATCGAGACCCAAGGAATCGCGAATGCACCGGGTCCGGCGGTGCCCCGCTTGCGCGAGCTGTTGAAGACCGTCCATCGCATGAATTCGGAACGCTATGTCGGCGATTCCAAGCTTCATGAGATGGTCGAGATCGCGATGGAGGAAAGCTGGGAGGTTTGCGTCGCCCATATCCAGCGCGTCACCGAGAGTATCGGCGCGGTGATTGCGCAAGGAATGGCGTCGGGTGAATTCGAAAAGGCGGACGTGCCGCTGGCGGCCTTGTGCACCTGCACCGCCATGATCCGCTTCTTCCATCCGCAGATGATCGCGCAATCCGTCAACAAGCCCGGCCCGTCCATCGACCAGATGATCGACTTCGTTCTCACGGGGCTCAGGCCGCACGGCAATGTGACGAACAAGAAAAGCTAAGAGTTGTTCCGTCATTGCGAGCGGAGCGAAGCAATCCACGGTGCCGCGTAACGTAATATGGATTGCTTCGTCGCTTTGCTCCTCGCAATGACGCCCGAACCGGAGATACAAGCGTGGACGCATCAAGCCCGAAGGACCTGCATTACTACGAGCCGCGCAACGGCCATGGGCTGCGGCACGACCCGTTCAACGCCATCGTCGCGCCGCGCCCGATCGGCTGGATCTCTTCGCGCGATGCCAGGGGCAACGTCAATCTCGCGCCCTACAGCTTCTTCAATGGCTTCTGCTATATCCCGCCCATCATCGGCTTCTCCTCGACCTCCTGGAAGGACAGCGTCGCCAATATCCAGGAGACCGGCGAATTCGTCTGGAATCTCGCGACCATGGCGCTGGCGAAGCAGATGAACGCAACCGCCGCCCATGTCGCTCACGAGGTCAATGAATTCTCGATCGCGGGGCTGACGGCCGCGCCGTGCAAGCTCGTCAACGTGCCCCGGGTCGCCGAAAGCCCGGTCTCGTTTGAATGCAAACTGTCGCAGATCGTCCAGCTGCAGGGCGCCGACGGCAGGAAGGCAAACGCCTGGCTCACCCTCGGCGAGGTTGTCGCCGTCCATATCGACAAGGCCATGATCAAGGACGGCGTCTATCAGACGGCGCTCGCCCACCCCATCGTGCGCGCGGGCCGCAAGGGCGACTATTTCGAGATCCGGCAGGACGCCATGTTCGAGATGACGCGCCCGGATTAAGTCGTTCCTTTTGCGTTAAGTTGCTGATCACATTTCGGAACCGTCGGGGTTACCGGCCGTTATCTGCAGGCATTTCCACATCAATTTCGTTTTATTTTGAACACGAAGTTTCAACCGAATCTCGCGCATTGCGCTAAGGTGCTTCGTCTATTGGCTTAAGTGTAGCTGCTTCAATCGCGCCGCCAGCGCCGACCAGGAGGAGACCGCCATGAGCTTCCGCCGCGATTTCATCACCAAGCCGATCTTCTCCTGGGCGCGCGGCGTCTTGCCCGCGATGTCGGACACCGAGCGCGAGGCGCTCGAGGCCGGCGACGTCTGGTGGGACGCCGACCTCTTCACCGGCAATCCCGACTGGTCGAAACTGCTCGGCGAGGCGCCGGCGACGCTGACACCTGAGGAGAAGGCATTTCTCAACGGTCCCGTCGACGAGCTCTGCGCGATGCTCGACGACTGGAAGATCAATTGGGAATGGCGCGACCTGCCGGGCGAGGCCTGGGATTTCATCAAGCAGAATAAATTCTTCGGGATGATCATCCCGAAGGATTTTGGCGGGCTCGGATTTTCGCCCTACGCGCATTCGGAAGTGGTGCGCAAGCTTTCATCGCGTTCGCTGGCGGCCGCCGTCACCGTGATGGTGCCCAACTCGCTTGGACCCGGCGAACTCCTGATGCGCTTCGGCACCCGCGAGCAACAGCAGCGATGGTTGCCGCGGCTCGCCGATGGCCGCGACATTCCCTGCTTCGGCCTGACCAGTCCTGAGGCCGGCTCCGATGCCGCCTCGATGATCGACTCGGGCGTCATCTGCAAGGGTAGTTTCGAAGGGCGCGAGGTGTTGGGCTTAAGGCTCAACTGGCACAAGCGCTACATCACGCTCGGCCCGGTCGCCACCCTGCTCGGGCTCGCCTTCAAGGCTTACGACCCGGATCATCTCGTGGGATCGCAGGACGAACTCGGTATCACCGTGGCGCTGATCCCGACTCATCTTCCCGGCGTCGAGATCGGGCACCGTCATTTGCCGGCGATGCAAGTGTTCCAGAACGGCCCGAACTGGGGCAAGGATGTCTTTATCCCGATGGACTACATCATCGGCGGGCAGACGCGTCTCGGCCAGGGCTGGAAGATGCTGATGACCGCACTTGCCGCCGGCCGCGGCATCTCGCTGCCGTCACTGTCGGCGGCGGGTGCGGCCTTTGCCGCGCGCACCACCGGGGCCTATGCGCGGATTCGCGAGCAGTTCGGCATCTCCATCGGCAAATTCGAAGGCATCGAGGAGCCGCTCGCCCGTATCGCCGGGACGGCCTATCTGCTCGACGCGGCGCGGCGGCTGACATGCGCTGCGCTCAACCAGGGGCATCACCCCGCGGTGATTTCCGGCATCATGAAGCTGCAGGCCACCGAGCGGATGCGCATTGCGATCGACGACGCGATGGACATCCATGGCGGCAAGGCCGTGATTGACGGTCCGCAGAATTATTTGGGCAGTCTCTATCGCTCGGTGCCGGTCGGCATCACGGTGGAGGGCGCCAATATCCTCACCCGCAACTTGATCGTATTCGGGCAGGGCGCGATCCGCGCGCATCCGTATTTGTTGCAGGAGATGAACGCGCTGGGTGAAGAGGACCGCGCCAAGGGACTGGACGATTTCGATCGGGCGTTCTGGAAGCATGTCGGCCATAGCTTTACGACGATGTTCCGCGCCTGGGGCCGAAGCTGGACCTTCGGGATTTTCGCGCCCGCGCCCGATGCCGGCGATGCAACCAGGTTCTATCGCCAGCTCTCGCGCTACTCGTCGGCCTTTGCGCTCTGCGCCGACATGGCGCTGCTGACGCTGGGCGGCGCGCTCAAGCGCAAGGAAATGCTCTCTGCGCGGTTCGGCGACATTCTGTCGGAATTGTACCTGCTCTCGGCGGCGCTCAAGCGTTGGCAGGACGAGGGGCGCGAGCTGGCCGACTTTGCGGCGCTGGAATGGTGCATGGCTTCAGGCTTCCGCACCATCGAGAATCGCTTCGCCGAAATCCTGGCGAATTTGCCCAATCGGTTCGTCGCGTTCGTCTTGACGTTCCTGATCCAGCCTTTCGGCGCGCGCGTGCTTGGCCCGTCCGATCGCGTGGTGCATCAATGCGCGCAACTTGTGCTGGAGCCGTCGGCGGCGCGCGATCGCCTGACGCCGGACCTTTCGCATGTCGATGATGATGGCGGCGTGGCGCGGCTGGAAAAGGCATTCCTGCTCGTCACCGGCGCCGAGGAGATTGCCAAGCGCCTGCACGCCGCCCGTATTCACGATTGGCAGGAGGCGGTGAAGCGCGGCGTGATCACGCAAGCCGAAGGCGAACGGCTTGCGGCGGTGCATGAAGCCGTTGCCAAGGTGATCGAGGTCGATGACTTTGCGCCGGAGACGCTATCGCCGATCTACAAGAAGCCGGCCGAGGTGCATCAGTTTTTCCAGGAGCTCGGTGAAACGAGGGCGGCAAGCTGATGGCGCGACCGGTTTTTATCGTCGACGGCAGCCGGACGCCGTTCCTCAAAGCGCGTAGTGGGCCGGGGCCTTTCACCCCGGTCGATCTCGCCGTTCAGTGCGGCCGGCCGCTACTCGCCCGGCAACCGTTCGCGCCCACGGCCTTCGACCAGGTCATCCTCGGCTGCGTCAATGTCATTGCCGACGAGATGAACCCTGGCCGTGTCGCAGCTCTTCGGCTCGGCATGGGCGAGGCGATGGTTGCCTTCACCGTGCAGATCAATTGCGGCTCCGGCATGCAGTCGATCGACACCGGTTACCGCTATATCCGCGAGGGCGTTTCGGACTTGATTTTAGCGGGCGGTTCGGAAGCCCTGAGCTACGCGCCGCTGGTGTGGCCGCAGCAGGGGGTGCGCTGGTTTGCAGGCTTGGCCGGCGCCAAGGGGATCCTTGCCAAACTGGCGGCGATTGCCAAGGCGCGACCGGCTTACTTTAAGCCGGTCATCGGGCTTGAGCGCGGCCTGACCGATCCGATCACCGAGCTCAACATGGGGCAAACCGCCGAAGTCGTCGGCCATCTCTTCGGCATTACGCGCGAGCAGTCGGACGCCTATGCCGCCGAGAGCCACAAGCGGCTGGCGAACGCCCAAACGCAGGGTTTCCTCAAAGGCGAGGTCGAGACCGCGTTTGGCCGCGACGGCAAATTCTACGATCACGATGACGGCGTGCGGCCGGATTCCACGCCGGAGAAACTGGCCGGGCTAAGGCCGGTGTTCGAGCGGCCCTGGGGGCAGGTCACCGCGGGCAATTCCTCGCAGATCACCGACGGCGCCTCCTGGGTGATCCTGGCTTCGGAAGAGGCGATGAAAAAGCACGGATTGACGCCGAAAGCCGTGATCGTCGACAGCCAGTGGTCGGCGCTCGATCCCTCGATCATGGGGTTGGGCCCGGTGCTGTCGGCGACTGCGCTTTTGAAGCGCAATCATCTATCGCTTGGGGATATCGAAACCTGGGAATTGAACGAGGCGTTCGCCACCCAGGTGCTGGGATGCCTCGCGGCGTGGGGCGACGAAAAATTCTGCCGCGAGATTTTGGAGCTCGACGGCGCGGCGGGGCAGATCGATCATGCCAAACTCAACGTCGATGGCGGCGCCATCAGCCTCGGTCATCCCGTCGGAACGTCAGGCAATCGCATCGTGCTGCATCTCGTCAACGCCATGAAGCGGCTCGGCACCAAACGCGGCATCGCCACCGAATGTATCGGTGGCGGGCAGGGCGGCGCCATGTTGATCGAAACGGTATAGGGAACGCCATGGACAGCAAAATCATGGACGTGCTCGCCGATCGCGTACTCGAGCTTGGACCCAAGCCCGCGGCGAGCGGTCCCTATCGCCATCTCAAACTGACGCGGGATGCCGATGGCATCGCCTGGCTATTGTTCGACCGCGAAGATGCGAGCGCCAATACGCTATCGGCCGAGGTCCTCGCGGAATTCGGTTCGGTGCTTGCGGCGCTGGAGAGCGAACGGCCGACCGGGCTTGTCATTCGCTCGGCAAAGACCTCCGGCTTCATTGCCGGTGCCGATGTCAATGAATTCCGTGGCGCGACCGATCCGCGCCCCGTCGAAACCGCAATCGGCCAGGCGCATACGGTGATCGACCGCCTCGAAGCGGTGAGGTTCCCGAGCGTTGCCGTGATCCATGGCTTCTGCCTCGGCGGTGGGCTCGAAGTCGCGCTCGCCTGCCAGTCGCGCATCGCAATTGACGGCGCGCGCTTTGGCTTTCCGGAAGTGATGCTTGGCCTGCACCCCGGTCTCGGCGGCATCGCGCGGTTCACTGAGCTCGTCAATCCGATGCAGGCGATGACGCTGATGCTGACGGGCAAAACCATCGACGCGCGAAAGGCAAAATCGCTCGGGCTTGTCGATGCGGTGGCCCAGGAACGGCATGTCCGTAACGCGGTGAAGGACGCGGTATTCGGCCGCCTCAAGCGCGCCCGGCCCGGCCTTGTCAACACCATTCTGAATTCGGGCCCGGCGAGAGGCTTTCTGGCCTCGCGGATGCGCGCCGAGGCCGAGAAGGCCGCGCCGCATGAACATTACCCCGCGCCCTATGCCCTGATCGAACTCTGGGAAAGCCATGGCGGCGACAAGGCCGCGATGCTAGCTGCCGAGAAGACGTCGTTTGCCAATCTGATGGTGACGCCGACCGCGCAAAACCTGATCCGGGTGTTCTTCTTGCGCGATCAGATGAAGAAGCTCGCAGGGTCCGGCAACAAGATCGGCCATGTCCACGTCATCGGCGCCGGTGCGATGGGCGGCGATATAGCTGCCTGGTGCGCCAATCAGGGGCTGCGGGTGACGCTTGCCGACATGAAGCCCGAGCCGATCGCCGGCGCGATGAAGCGCGCGGCCGATTTGTTCGGCAAGATCATGCGCAAGCGCACCGATATCCGTGACGCGCTGGACCGGCTCGTTCCCGATCTCGACGGCGAGGGCGTCCGCAACGCCGACCTGATCATCGAGGCGGTGCCGGAGAAGCTGGAACTAAAGCAAAAGGTCTATGCCGGGCTCGAGCCGAGGATGAAGGCGGGGGCGATCCTCGCGACCAATACCTCGAGCATTCCGCTGCAGGATCTGCGATCGACATTGAAATCCCCGGAACGCCTGCTGGGCTTGCATTTCTTCAATCCGGTGTCACGCCTGCAACTGGTCGAAGTCGTCAGCCATGACGGCAGCGATCCGCAATTGTTGAAGGCGGCGCTGGCCTTCGTCGGCGCCATCGATCGCCTGCCGCTGCCGGTCAAGAGCTCGCCGGGCTTTGTCGTCAACCGCGCGCTGACGCCTTACATGCTCGAGGCCATGGTGATGCTCGACGAGGGAATCGACAAGGTCACCATCGATGCGGCCGCTGAAAAATTCGGCATGCCGATGGGACCGATCGAGCTCGCCGATCAGGTCGGGCTCGATATTTGCCTGGCGGTCGGCGACATGCTGCGTTCGAAATTCGGTGATCTCTTGCCGCCGACGCCGGCATGGCTGCGCGACAAGGTGGCCAACGGTGAACTCGGCCGCAAGACCGGCAAGGGATTTTACCTCTGGAAGGACGGCAAGGCCGATAAAACCGCCGGCTCGCCTTCGGCGGCGCGGCCGACCGATGAAATGATCGATCGCTTGATCCTGCCGATGTCGAATGTCTGTGTCGCGTGCTTGCGCGAAGGCATTGTCGACAACCCCGACGCGGTTGACGGTGCGATGATTTTCGGCACCGGTTACGCGCCGTTTCGCGGCGGCCCGTTGAACTATGCCAGGACCCGGGGCGCGAAGAACGTGGCCTCGACCTTGGGTGCGCTCACGCAAAAATTCGGCGGCCGGTTCACGCCGGATGCCGGCTGGGATAGCTTCAAATAATCCGAATCCGATTTTTATGGACCTTTCAGAGATGACCGACACCCAAGCCGTTCACGCCCCGCCGGTCACGGAAACCGAACCCTGCGGCGATCTTTGTACCCGTACGCTGGCGATGCCGGCCGACACCAACCAGAACGGCGATATCTTCGGCGGCTGGCTACTCAGCCAGATGGATATCGGCGGCGGCGTCTTCGCCTCCAAGATCGCGAAATCGCGCACGGTGACGGTTGCGATCGAGGCGATGAATTTCCGCAAGCCGGTTTATGTCGGCGATCTCGTTTCCGTCCACGCCAATCTGGTCAAGATCGGCAAGACGTCGATCACGGTCCATCTCGAAGCCTGGGTCTTGCGTCGCAAGGAGATGCAGTCGATCCTGGTCACCGACGGCAATTTCACCTATGTCGCGATCGACGATCAGGGCCATCCGCAAGCCGTCCAGCACGATCAGTCGCCGATTCCGGCGTGACGACCGATCGCGGCCGTCTTGTGCGCGTCTGCGCCGCACCCGAGCGGCGCTTTTCATTATCCCCCGGCCTGGCAACATGGCAGAATACGCCCGCGCGATCCCTGTCGGTTAGTGAGAGTCGGGAGGTATTGTCATGAAAGCGGTATTCCACTTTGGATATTTTTTGCTGATATGTGCGTTCGCCTCGATGGATATCGCCGCCGCGCAGTCCACCAATATGGGATGCTCGACGGAAAATTCGATCGCGACGCAAACGCTGCATTGCGAAGGCGGGGTGAGCATCGTTGCTGAAAATGGCGCTCGATTTAATCTGCTCGATCGCGGCGGCAAGGGCCGCGTGGATGGGGTCGAACTCAACGGCAAGGCCTTGCTGATCGAGGTTCCGAAGCAGCCGGGGGGAAATAGGTTTGAGGTGATCACGCCGCAAGCGATCGCCGCGGTGCGGGGCACGAAGTGGGCGGTGGATGCCGTCGAAAGCAAGACATCGGTCTTTGTCGTCAATGGAAGGGTCGCCGTCGGACGGCGAACCGGCAGTCACAGCGTTACCCTGGGAGCAGGCGAAGGCGTGGACGTCGAGGAGACTGGCCCATTGACCGTGAAACGTTGGCCTCCCGCGCGCGTGTCTGCCCTGTTGGCGCGCCTCGGACAGTAAGCAGCGAATGATAGGTCGCCATCTCCAGACCATCATCGCCGTGGTTTTGGCTGGAGTCTGGGGGGCTGGCATCTATTTCGAGCACGGTCGCGGTCGTCTGCGATTTCTTGATCGCGTCGAATCCGCGACCGTTGATCTCAGAACGCTTTTTCGCGGTGTGAGGGTGCCGCCCGACCTCGTGACCATCGTTGCAATCGACGACGCCATCGTGAAGCAGGGGGGTGTCTACCCGCTGCCCCGGATCGAACTTGCCAAGCTCGTGGATGCGATCGCGCGGCTGGAGCCAAGGGTCATTGCGGTCGATATTCTGCTGGTCGACAAGGGACCCGATCAAGCCGATGAAGCTTTGGCGAGATCGCTCGCAGCGTGCCCCGCCGTCATTGCAGCGGCCGCGGTCTTTCCGGAAGCCAGCCAGTCGCTGTCCGCGGAGAGTGACCATGGCCCGCTAGCGCGTCTTCCAGTGGCCGAGAGATTCCTGCTGCCGCTGAAGAAATTTGCCGATCACGCGAAAATCGGCGTGGTCAACGTGGCGACGGATCAAACTGGCGTACCCCGATCGATCCCGCTGCTGTTTCGAACAGACGACACGGTCGAGATGTCACTGCCGCTCCGGGTTGCGGTAATGGGAACCGGAAAGGAGCCCAGAATCGAATCAAATCGCGTGACGCTTGATCAACGATCGGTTTCCACAGAGGTCGATCTTGTCCTGCCGATCACATTCTATGGTCCGCGCCGAACGATCCGGACAATGAGCGCGGCCTCGGTACTTGCCGGCGACATTGCTCCTGACGCCATTCGAAACCGGATTGTCGTCCTCGGTGCGACCGTCACCGGCGGCGGAGATTTCTTTTCTACCCCGTTCGAGCCGTTGTTGCCGGGAGTGGAAGTCATTTCGACGGCCATCACCCACCTGATGGCCGGAGATGGCTTGTTGCGAAATCGGTCTGTACGCATTGCGGACGGTATCGTGGCGGTCTTGCTGCCTGTCGTTCTGATAGGTCTGCTGGCGTGGCGACGAAATGCGGTGGGTCTGATCGCGGCTGCGGCAGTGGTTCTGATTTGGACGGTGACGATCTTCCTGGCTTTCTCGTCCGGAGTATGGTTGAGCGCGGCCGTGCCGATCGCCGCCGCCACACCGCCGGTCGTTTTGTTCGGAGCGGTGCAGTTGTGGTCGGGCAGGCGGCAGGCGCAGTACCTTGCCTTCAGGAGCGAATTGCTCGAGCAGTTTCAGGCGCCGGCCTTGCAGGACTGGTTGACCCGGGATCCGAAGTTTCTTGCTGAACCGGTTCGCCAAAATGCAGCGGTCGTCTTTATCGATCTGTCCGGATTCACGTCGCTGAGCGAGCAGCTTGGGCCGGACAGGACGCGCGAGCTGCTGAAGGACTTTCACGCCCTGGTCGACAAGGAGGTGGTCACGTGCGGCGGAATGGTCATGAGTTTCCAGGGTGACGGCGCCATGATCCTGTTTGGTCTGCCGGTAGCAGCGACGTCAGATGCCTTGAGGGCGGCAGATTGCGCGCTTCGGCTTTGCGTCAGCGTTCAGCGATGGTTGACGTCGCTCCCCCCGTCGACCGAATCAAACCTTGGATTCAAGGTCGGCGCTCATTTCGGGGTCGTTGTCGCTTCAAGACTCGGCGGCGGAAGCTACCGTCACATCACGGCGACAGGCGATACCGTCAACGTGGCGAGCCGCCTGATGGAAGTGGCGGCCAGCTATGGAGCGAAGCTTGCGCTGAGCGACGAATTTCTCAACGCGGCGGGGCGCGATTGTGCTCTGTCAAAATCGGGCATTCTTAACGGGCCGAGTGAAGTTCGGATTCGGGGGCGTTCGGGCTCGCTCGCGATATGGCTGTGGCGCAGCGCAAATGGCACTAAGGTGGTATCAACCTGAGACCGCTGAATTCGGCGCCATGGCAGGCGACCTTGTGCCCGAGCGCGTCGCCCTCGATGAGGAAGAGCGACAAGACAACGCTTAATCCGCCGCCACCAGAAAACTCAGCGTATTGGAATCACGCGGTGAAACGCAGCTGATCGCGAGCCCGTCGGCGACGACGAAGCCGACGCCGTAAACCTCCTTGCTGGCCGCCTCATGGGCCCGATGCAGATCGCGCATGATCGCGGCGGTATCCCTTCCGGTGACAAGATGCCCGCTCCTGGCCATCAATTGGAATGCATCGTCGCCAGGCAGCACCGACGAATTGAACTGAAACGATATCGCGGGTCTCCCCTTGCTGATGGCCAGCACGACCCGCTCGGTGATCAGAGGATGGGCGAGCACGATAATGGTGTCGTCCTGGTCTACGGCGCGACGGACGAGGCTGGCCTTTTCCTCCTTGATGAATTTTTGCGCAAGGTCATCCCATTCATCTGCCTTGAGAGCAGACACTGTCGCGACACACGCTATCGCTGCAACCAGGGTCCGAAAGACAGCGAAGATGACGGCCTTCTTGCAACGCATGCGTCCCGACTCGTTCAGAATCTGTGCTGCCCGAACTTCTTGTTCCCGCCTGATCCTGTCAATGGAAAAGGTTCGTCGGTCGTGTCTCAGTTCAAACTGAGACACGACCGGTTCGTCCGCGCCTGCCCTGATCGCTGTCGTCGAACTGTGCGCGGTATCACAGAGGTTCTCGGGGCTTTGCTCAAGCTTCCCCGTTGCTGGAAATCGTGTGTCATCGACACGCTGTGCGGGCTCTGTTTTGTGATAACTTGTTTCGGCCGGCCCGGTGAAACGCGCTTGTGATGGAACATGGCATGAAGTGCGCTCGCGTGATCGCGGCGGTCATTTTCGCGATATCTGCCTCCTTCGTCGGTCAATCGGCATGCGCTCAACGCGGCAACGCCATCGATGCGCTTGCAGCGCAAATGAATCAGGCCCTGGAAGCCGGACGCCATGCGGAGGGACTCGCGCTGGCGCAAAAGCTCGAAGGCCTGGTCCGCCGCCAGCAGGGCACCGATAATATGAATTTCGCGGGCGTGCTGCATAACGAGGGCATGTTCCTGCACAATCTCGGCCGATACCAGGAGGCGGTAGAAAAGCTGAATGCGGCGCTGGCGATCAAGCTGCGCAACAATGACCCGGCTTCTACGCTGCGTACGTCCAATATTTTGACCGCGGCGCTGGGAATGCTCGATCGGCGCACCGACGCCTCGGTGGTGGCCGAGCGCGCGCTCGGAATCGGAACCCAGGCCTTCGGTCCGGACGATCCGCGGCTCAGCGACACACTGGCTGCGCTCGGTGGTCTGGCGCGCGATCAGGAGAACTACAGCGAAGCCGAACGCTATTTCGAACGGGCGCTGGCCGGTCTGCAAAGATTCCCAAATACGTCGCCGTTGGACGTGGCGACCGCGATGGACGACCTCGGCGATCTCTACGGACTGGAAGGCCGCTTCGACGACGGCGAGCGATTACTGAAACAAGGGCTGAAGGTGCTCGATCAGGCCTATGGCGCCAGCGCCCAGACGGCGCCGAACTACGACAAGATATTGAACGACCTCGGCAATCTTTACAAGGACGCCGGGCGCCTGCCCGAGGCGGAGGCGGCGCTCCGTCGCTCACTCGTGATCACGCGGGCCAGGAGCGGCGAGGACCATCCCAATGCCGCGGCAACTATGGGTAACCTTGCCACCGTGCTGGAGAACCAGTCCCGTTTCGCGGAGGCCGAGGATCTCTACAAACGAACGCTTGTGGTCTATGAAAAAATATTCGGGCCCAGTCATCCGACGACCGCTATCGGCCTGAACAACCTCGCCAACGTCTACATCGACGAGAGCCGTCCTCAGGAAGCCGCCGGATTGCAGCAGCGTGCCCTTGCGATAGAGGAGAAGGTCTTCGGTCCCGAGTCCCCGGAGGTCGGCCGCAGCCTGACCAATCTCGCCAACAGCTATCGCGAGTTGGGACGCAAGGACGAGGCGCTTTCGCTTTATGCACGCTCGCTGCGCGTCATGGAGCGCAAATTTGGCGAAAACAGTGGTCCAACCGCGCTTGCGCTCGGCGCCCTGGGGCGGATGCTGCAAGATGTCGGACGTCTCGAGGAAGCGGCACAGGATTTCGATCGTGCGTTGAAAATCGACGAGCGCGTGCTGGGACCGGAACATCCGCAGCTCGTCAACGATCTCCGCAGTATTGCCTTTCTCGATATAAGGACGGGCAATTTTGCCGATGCGCGGTCGCAGTTGACGCGGGCGCTCGCGATCGCGCAGGCCAAGCTTGGAGCGCGCCACCACGATACGATCGTAACCATGATCAATCTCGCCGATCTCGACGGACGCGAAGGCAAGTGGGCGGATGCACTTGCGATGCTGCGGCGTGCGTCCGACGCCATGGGCGGACAGGAAACTGACCGCCTTCAGTTCAAGCGGTTCACCGATCTCGACACCGCACTGATAGAAGCGGTCTGGCATGTCGCCGACGGGCGGCCTGACGACAAGGCAAGGAACGAGGCCTTTGTTGCCGCACAGCGCACCCGCGAGACGCGGGCCGGAGCGGCCTTGTCGCAAATGGCCGCGCGGTTTAGCTCGGGTAACGATGCGATCGCATCCGTCGTGCGCCGGCAACAGGACCTCAAGGCCACCCTCGATAGCCTCGACAAGCGCATCACGGCGGAGCTTGGCGCGGCCGACGGCAAACGCAACGACGCGCTGCTGGCGCGGCTTCGCGCCGAGAGCACCCGTGCGCGGCAATCTTTCGACGAGACGTCGGCACAAATCATCCGCGAATTTCCGGCCTACGCCGAATTGTCCAGCCCGGCCCCGCTGTCAATTGCCCAGACACAAGCCTTGCTCAAGCCTGATGAGGCGCTGGTCTCGTTCCTCAGCATGAGCGACAAAAGTTATGTGTTCGCGGTGACGCGCGAGAGCAGCGTTTGGCAGCAGATTCCGCTCGGTCAAAATGCCATCGGCGACCTCGTCAGCAAATTGCGGCTTGGCCTGTTCGATCCAGCCCCGGATGCAGCGCCCAAGCCGTTCGATCTGGACACGTCGTTCGATCTGTACTCGACGCTGATCGGGCCGGTCGAAGGCGCCATCGCCAAAAAGCCGAAGCTGCTCGTGGTACCAACGGCCGCGCTGACGAGTCTGCCGTTCCACGTCCTTGTCACCAAGAAGCCCGATCCGGCACTCGCGCCCGACGATCGCTATCGCAAGGCGGCGTGGCTGCTGAACGACAAGGCCATCACCGTTATGCCGTCGGTGACAAGTCTGCGCGCGCTCCGCCTCTTCGCCAAGACCTCGCGCGCGACCAAGCCATTCATCGGATTCGGCGATCCGCTATTCCAGCGTTCCGGCGGCGAGAGCAAGCGGACTTCTCCTCGTAGCGTCCAGCCCTATCAGTCCTATTACAACGGCACAGTCGTCGATATCGACCGCCTGCGCACCGGGTTGCCCGCACTACCCGATACCGGCGATGAACTTCGTGCTGTGGCGCGCGAGCTCGGCGCATCCAACGATGATCTGAAACTCGGCGTGGCTGCCACCGTCACGACTGTGAAGACGACGCCGCTCGAGCAATACCGGGTGATTGAATTTGCCACCCATGGTCTGGTTGCTGGCGAGGTCGGTGGCCTGAGCGAACCGGCGCTCGTGTTGAGCCTGCCGGAAAAGCCCACTGCGGAAGACGACGGCCTGCTCACGGCGAGCCGCATCGCCAGGCTCAATCTGGACGCGGATTGGGCGGTGCTGTCGGCCTGCAACACGGCCGCCGGTGACAAGCCCGGCGCCGAAGGCCTTTCCGGTCTGGCGCGCGCATTCTTCTATGCGGGCGCGCGCTCGCTTCTGGTGTCGTACTGGCCGGTGGAGTCCGATGCCGCCGTCAAGCTGACGACGGGGGCGGTTGCCAGGCTGAGCAGGGATCCCCGGATCGGCCGGGCCGAGGCTTTGCGGCGTTCCATTTTGGCGCTGATCGCCGATCGCTCCTCTGCACATAACGCCGAACCTTCGGCCTGGGCACCCTTCGTGCTGGTCGGCGAGGGGGGCTAAGACGTTTTCCAGCGAAGCGGATGGCAGCTCGCGCGAAGAAAACGCCAAAAGAAAAACCGGAGCGTCGGTTCTGATTCAATCGTTGCTCAGGCTACGGGCACAATAGCTACCCCTCCCGCCTTGGGCTTCAATAGCCTCCCACTCTTCGGGCAGGATCGTCGGACATGTTGGTCAGCAAGGGCGGCTGCTTCGCGCCTCAATAGCCTCCGCCTGCGGCTTTTCGATCGGGATCTTCATACATCGGAGGGAATAATGAAGGCTTTGCCTGACCGGAAGATCTGGCATTGTCGACTCGAGCGCTCCGGTGGATCTTTTTCTTGTGCTTTTGCACGTCGGTGCCGTCCGTCGCCGCCTTGGCTGGCGTCATCACGGGAACTGCAGCCAGCGCCATCGCATACATGGTCAGCGTCAAAAGCCGGATTGCGAATTTTCTCATGCGTCTCTCCCGATGGGGTTAGGGCGATCGTTGCGGAATATCAGTAGAGCAGGGCGGTGCCGGTCGGCTGGTCGAGCGCCGCGGCAAGTGAGCGATATTCGTCGCAATCGGTGCCGCAGATCTCGCCGATCCGGCTCAGGTGGTATTGCGCCTGATCCCGGTTGCCCTGTTCGAGTTGCCACAATCCGTAATACTGCCAGGTCCGGACATGGTTGGGATCGGCCCGGAGCGCGCGCTCATACCAGATCTGCGAAACCTTGTATTCGCCGAGCTTGCGGTAGGAATAGCCGATCAGATTGGCGACATCGGCGCGATCGTCGTGGCCGAGCGCCTTCAACTGCTCGATGGCGGCAGCATAGTCGTTGCGATCGTAGATCGTGGCGTAGGCCGAGCGGTAGCCTTCGAGGAACTTGGGATCGTCGACGCTGGAGCTTTGGCCGTGCTTCTTTTTCTTTTTGACTTCCTTGCTGTCCTCCGGCGGTGCCGATGGGATGCCGCCACCGCCGCCGCCCGCCGCCTTGGCTGGTATGACCACGGGAACCGCCGCGAGCGCGGTCACGTACATGGCTAATGTCAAAAGACGGATTGCAAGTTTGGTCATGCGCCTCTCCCGATGTTGGTTACGGCAATCTAGAGGTGGCCCCATGATGTCACACCGCGCCGGAACGAACATTCCCCGGCAGTCACGCCAACGTGAGGGGTGCTCGTTGGCTGGCGGCTGCGCACGCGAGCCGCGCGGATGGTCTCGCCGGGCGGTTAACTAGTTTCGACTTTTCGGCCATTCAGCGATGCCCCCAGTCGATCTGCCGCGTTGACCGGACGGCGGAACCGCCGCACCATGGGATACCTTCGCGAAGGGTGCCGTTGTGACCGTTCTTTCGAACCGCCAAACCGAGATTCTCAATATCGCCCGCGCCCATGGCCGGGTGATGGTGGAGGATCTCGCCCGGCGTTTCGAGGTTTCGGCACAGACCATCCGCAAGGATCTCAACGATCTCTGCGATCACCGTTCGCTGACGCGCATTCATGGCGGCGCCATCATTGCCTCCGGCGTCGAGAACCTCGCCTATGAGGCGCGGCGCTTCGTCGCCGCCGAAGAGAAGAAGGCGATCGGTGCGGCGGCTGCCGCGCTGATCCCGAACGGCTGTTCGCTCTTCATCAACATCGGCACCACCACGGAAGAGGTCGCGAGTGCGCTCAACTCGCATGAGGACTTGCTGGTTATCACCAACAACCTCAATGTGGCGATGCTGCTCTACCGTCATCCACGCATCGAAGTGATCGTGGCGGGCGGCGCGGTGCGCCGGGCCGACGGCGCGGTGATCGGCTCGACTGCGATCAGCCTGATCGGCCAGTTCAAGGTCGACTACGCCATCATCGGCGCGTCGGCGATCGACGAAGAGGGCGCGCTGCTCGATTTCGACTATCGCGAGGTGCAGGCCGCGCAAGCCATCATCGCCAACGCGCGCAGCGTCATGCTGGTCGCCGATTCCACCAAACTGCGGCGCAGCGCGCCGGTTCGCATCGCCGATATCAGCCAGATCAACACCTTTGTCACCGATGTCGCGTTGCCGGCGGGGCTTGCCAATATTTGCCAGACCCGCGGCATCCAGGTGATCGAGGCGATGCCCAAACCTGCGGCCGACATTGACGAGCCGGTGGTGGAGACCGTCTCGACCGTTAGGCGGCTTCGCTAACGCGCAGTCCATTCGGCGGGCGAAGAGACGCCCGATCAAGCCCGCGTCCAGCGGAAAACCTGCTTTGCTGTTGCTTTCGGATTTAGTTGTGATTTAATCGAAACCGAAAGTAAAATCGCCAAAACGAATAGGCGAGCGCGGGGAAGCGTCCTTGGACCGGATTTTCGACCTCTTGATCATTGGGGGCGGCGTCAACGGCTGCGGCATCGCGCGTGATGCGGCAGGGCGGGGTAATTCGGTTTTCCTGTGCGAAATGAATGACTTGGCGAGCGGGACGTCGTCGTGGTCGACGAAACTCGTGCATGGCGGCCTGCGCTATCTCGAATATTACGAATTCCGCCTGGTCCGCGAGGCGCTGATCGAACGCGAGATTCTCTGGGGAATCGCGCCCCACATCATCCGCCCGCTTCGCTTTGTGTTGCCGCATCATGACGGCCTTCGCCCGGCCTGGCTGCTGCGGCTCGGCCTGTTCCTTTACGACCATATCGGCGGCCGTCATCTATTGCCGCCGACGCGTTCGGTCGACCTTAGGCGCGACGAAGTCGGAAAGCCGCTCGTCCCCAATCGCTACACACGCGGCTTCGAGTATTCCGACTGCTTCGTCGACGATGCGCGACTTGTGGTGCTCACCGCGCGCGATGCCGCCGAGCGCGGCGCCGAAATCCGCACCCGCTCTCGCGCGGTCGAGATCCGCGAGGCGGAAGGAATCTGGCATGTCACGGTCGAGAGCACTTTGGATCGCACCCGCACGACCATCCGTGCCCGCGTGCTGGTCAATGCCGGCGGCCCGTGGGTGGAGAACGTGCTGGCATCGGGCTCCGGCGTCAACGCGCGAGCAAAGGTGCGGCTCGTGCAGGGCTCCCACATCGTCGTGCGCAAACTCTACGAGCACGACCGCGCCTACATGTTCCAGAACAGCGACGGCCGTATCGTCTTCGTTATTCCCTACCAGGACGACTTCACGCTGATCGGCACCACCGATCGCGATTACGAAGGCGATCCGGCCAAGGTGAAGGCATCAAGCGAAGAGATCCAATATCTCTGCGATTCCGTCAGCGAATATCTGGCGAAGCCGGTCAAGCCGGTCGATGTGGTCTGGACCTATGCCGGCGTCCGGCCGCTCTATGACGATGGCGCGAGCGATGCCAAGGCCGCTACCCGCGAATATGTATTCGAACTCGACACGCCCGGCGGCGCGCCGCTGCTGTCGATCTATGGCGGCAAGATCACCACCCATCGACGGCTTGCCGAGGAGGCGCTCGAAAAACTCGCTCCCTATCTGAAAGGCACCAAGGCGCGAGAGGGGTGGACCGGCAAGACGCCGCTGCCCGGCGGCGACATCGACGTTTCGGCGGTTGAGGCATTATCCGCCGAGCTCATGCGCAACCATCCGTTCCTGACGGCGGCGCACGCCAATCGTCTCGCGCATGCCTATGGCACGCGCGCCGGCAAACTGCTCGGCAACGCGAAATCGGCCGATGATCTCGGCCAGTGGTTCGGCGCGAGCTTGACGGAGGCCGAAGTCAGGTACCTGATGTCGCAGGAATGGGCTTGCACCGCCGAAGACATTGTATGGCGGCGATCCAAGCTTGGCTTGCGATTATCGTCGGTGGAAATTACCGCCATTGACGACTGGATATCCGCCCATCGCGCCGCGCCCGAAAGCCCCTTGCTTGAAGCGGGAGGGCGAACATGAGCGTTGAGCTGGAGCGCGTCTCGCGTTTCGTCGACGGCGTTGCGACAATTCGCGACGTCTCGCTGAAGCTCGAGCGCGGTACCTTGAGCGTGCTGCTCGGCCCGACGCTTTCGGGCAAGACCTCGATCATGCGGCTGCTCGCCGGTCTCGACAAGCCGGCTTCGGGCCGCGTTCTCGTCGACGGCAAGGATGTCACCGGCCTCGACGTACGGCGGCGTTCGGTCGCGATGGTCTATCAGCAATTCATCAACTACCCCTCGCTGACGGTGTACGAGAACATTGCCTCGCCGTTACGCGTGCAGGGCAAGTCGCGCACCGAGATCGAAAAGCGGGTGCGGGAGGCGGCACAGCTCTTGAAGCTCGAGCCGTATCTCGACCGCGTGCCGCTGCAATTGTCCGGCGGCCAGCAGCAGCGCACCGCGATCGCACGCGCGCTGGTCAAGGGCGCCGACTTGGTGCTGCTCGACGAGCCGCTCGCCAATCTCGATTACAAGCTGCGCGAGGAACTGCGCACCGAATTGCCGCGGATTTTCGAGGCTTCCGGCGCGATCTTCGTCTATGCCACCACCGAGCCCTCGGAGGCCTTGCTGCTGGGCGGGCGCACCATCTGCATGTGGGAGGGCGAGGTGTTGCAGGCCGGCGAGACACCCAACGTCTATCGCCATCCCGACAGCTTGCGCGTCGCCCAGGTGTTTTCCGATCCGCCGCTCAACATCGTCGGCATCGAAAAGAAGAACGGCTCGGTGCAATATGCCGGCGGCGTGCAGGCGCCCGCGGCCGGACTCTACGCGAAGCTCGGCGACGGCGCTTACCGGGTCGGCTTCCGCGCCCATCAGCTCGAGGTCGCCCACGGAATTCCCGGCCGCCATGCGTTTCATGCCACGGTGACGGTGACGGAAATCACCGGCTCCGAGAGCTTTGTGCATCTCAGCCGCGATGCGTCAAACTGGGTCGCGGTGCTGCAGGGCGTGCACGAATACCCGCCCGGGCACGTATTGGACGCAGTCCTCGACCCCGACAATGTGTTTGTGTTCGACGCGGCCGGCCGGCTGGTCGCCGCACCCGGCGCGATTTGAGGGACATGCAGCATGGCCCGCATTGACCTCGTCGATCTCGCACATTCCTACAGCGGCAACAGCGCGCTTCCTGAATCCTTTGCGCTGAAGCCGGTGACGATGACGTGGCGGCAGGGCGGGGCCTATGCGCTGCTCGGGCCTTCGGGCTGCGGCAAGACCACGCTGCTCAACCTGATTTCGGGCATCGTCACGCCGTCGCGCGGCAAGATCCTGTTCGACGGCGCCGACATCACGCCGCTGACGACCCAAAAGCGCAACATTGCGCAGGTATTCCAGTTTCCCGTGATCTACGACACCATGACGGTCGGACAAAACCTTGCGTTCCCGTTGAAGAATCGCGGCGTGCCCAAGGCAGAGATCGATGCGCGCGTGGCCGAGATCGCACGCCTGCTCGATCTTGCGCCCCATCTTTCGCGCAAAGCCCAGCGGCTCACCGCCGACGCCAAGCAAAAAATTTCGCTCGGCCGCGGCCTAGTCCGTTCCGATGTGGCGGCGGTCTTGTTCGACGAGCCGCTGACGGTGATCGACCCCGAACTGAAGTGGCAGTTGCGCTCGAAGCTCAAGGCGCTGCACCGCGACCTCGATTTGACGATGATCTACGTCACCCATGACCAGACCGAAGCGCTGACTTTCGCCGACACCGTGGTCGTGATGCATGACGGCCGAGTCGTGCAAAGCGGTACGCCCGCGGAATTGTTCGACAAGCCGGCGCACACCTTCGTCGGCTATTTCATCGGCTCGCCCGGCATGAACATCGTGCCTGCCGAGGTCAGTGGACGCGAGGCGCGCATCGACGGACACACGATCGCGCTGGATCGGTTCTACGACCGCCTGCCGTCAGGAGCGAAGATCGAAATCGGCGTGCGGCCCGAATTCGTCGATGTCGCCCTGCCTGCACCCGGTCTGCTTGCCGCCCATATCGAGCGCATCGACGATCTGGGGCGCGTGCGTTTCGCCCACGTCCGGGTCGGCGACGCCAAATTTTCCGCAAGGGTACCGCCGGGATTTTCCGTGCCCGGCAACGATGCCGGACTGGTGTTCGATTCTTCGCGCGTACACGTCTATGCCGACAGTCTCCTGGTCGAGGGGGCCGCGTGATGGACAAGACCGTCAACCAGAGGGCTTGGTTCCTGGTGCTGCCGGTCTTCCTGGTGGTGGCGTTTTCGGCCGTGCTGCCGCTGATGACGGTAGTCAATTATTCGATGCAGGACACCTTCGGCAACAACCAGTTTTTCTGGAACGGTGTCGGCTGGTTCAAGGAACTGCTCGATCCCTCGACCGATCTCGGCGAACGGTTCTTTGCTTCGCTCTGGCGCAACCTGTTCTTCTCTGCCGCGATCCTTGCGATCGAGGTGCCGCTGGGAATTATCGTTGCGTTATCGATGCCGCGGCAGGGCTGGAGCGTCGCGGCGTGCCTCGTGATCATGGCGCTGCCGCTGCTCATTCCGTGGAACGTGGTCGGGACCATCTGGCAGATTTTCGGCCGTCCCGACATCGGCCTGCTCGGCTATGTGCTCAACCATATCGGGATCAACTACAACTACGTGTCCAACGATTTCGACGCCTGGGCGACCGTCATCGTCATGGATGTCTGGCACTGGACCAGCCTGGTGGCGCTTCTGTGCTATGCCGGGCTGAAGTCGATACCCGAGGCCTATTATCAGGCGGCCCAGATCGACGGCGCGTCGCGCTGGGCGGTATTCACGGCAATCCAGTTGCCGAAGATGAATCGGGTGCTCTTGATCGCGGTGCTGCTGCGTTTCATGGACAGCTTCATGATCTACACCGAGCCGTTCGTGGTGACCGGCGGCGGACCGGGCAACTCGACGACCTTCATTTCGATCGAGCTCGTCAAGATCGCGCTTGGGCAATTCGACCTCGGCAAGGCCGCCGCGCTGTCGCTGGTCTACAATCTGATCATCATCATCGTTTGCTGGGTGTTCTACACCGTCATGACCAACGCCGGCGCCGAGCGCCAGGCCAGCAAGGGAGCGGCCTGATGCATTCGATTCCCGGCCGTCGCCTCATTCTTTTTTTGTTTCTGATTTTTCTGCTGCTGCCGATCTACTGGCTGATCAACATGAGTTTCAAGACCAATGTCGAGATCGTCTCGACCATGACGCTGTGGCCGCACCAGCCGACGCTTGCCCACTATGTGCGCATCTTCACCGACGAGAGCTGGTACTCCGGCTACATCAACTCGCTGAAATATGTCGTCATCAACACGGTGATCTCGATTTCGGTGGCGCTGCCGGCGGCCTACGCGTTCTCGCGCTATCGCTTCCTCGGCGACAAGCATCTGTTCTTCTGGCTGTTGTCGAACCGGATGGCCCCGGCCGCCGTCTACGCGCTGCCGTTCTTCAATCTCTATTCGGCGATCGACCTGTTCGATACGCCATGGGCGGTGGCGCTCGCGCATTGCATCTTCAACGTGCCGCTCGCGGTATGGATCCTGGAGGGGTTTGTTTCCGGCGTGCCGCGCGAGATCGACGAGACGGCTTTCCTCGACGGCTATTCGTTCCCGCGCTTTTTCGTCAAGATCCTGATGCCGCTGATCGCGAGCGGCATCGGTGTCGCCGCATTCTTCTGCTTCATGTTCTCCTGGGTCGAATTGTTGCTGGCGCGGACGCTGACCTCGGTGGCGGCCAAGCCGATTTCCGCCGTCATGACCCGCACCGTCTCGGCGGCCGGAATGGATTGGGGCCTGCTGGCGGCGGCCGGCGTGCTGACCATCATTCCCGGCGCGCTCGTGATCTGGTTCGTCCGCAATTACATCGCGCGCGGTTTTGCGCTCGGCAGGGTTTGATCTGATGGCACATTCAAAGCCGACCAATTCGTCTGCTTTCACCTCTTCCATGGGGAGAGGTCGGATTTGGCGCGCAGCGGCAAATCCGGGTGAGGGGTCACGCTCCCTCGATAGACCGTACTCCCTCACCCCGACCCTCTCCCCATCGGAGAGGGGGCTTAGCGCGCCCCTTGGCGGGAGGAGCTGAGGATATGGAGAGCATCGCATGGATGGCGTGGACGCTGCCGACGGCGATTTTCTTCGCGCTGCTGGCGGCGACGCTTGCGGTCATGACCTGGCTCGCGATCGCTTACCCGGAAGCGGAGCGCGTCGGAATTCTCCGCATTCCCACCACGCGCGGGGATCGTTTGTTTATTTCGCTGATCATGGCCGCCGTCATCCATTTATTGTGGATCGGCTTTATCGGCACCGACACGGTCGCGACGCTGCCGGTCGGAGAAGGAATTGAATTGTCGAGCCTCTGGCTCGCCACCGTAATTTCGTTTGCTTCGGCGGCTGCAATTTTCCGCACCGTTTGAGGGAAACGAAAAAGAGCAGATCCGGGGTCAACCCGGGCCTGAATTTGTCTGTTGCTGCAACGGAGGAATCACCATGCGATACTTGGAGATAAGTAAAGGTCCTGCGACCAGGACACGCGTCCTGATGATGACGAGCGCGCTTGCGTTGATGGCGGCGTCATCCGCGGTCACCGCGCCCGCGTTTGCGGACGAGGCCGCCGCCAAAAAATGGATCGACACCGAATTTCAACCCTCGACGTTGTCCAAAGAAGACCAGATGAAGGAAATGCAGTGGTTCATCAAGGCCGCCGAGCCCTTCAAGGGAATGGAGATCAACGCGGTTTCCGAGACCCTGACCGTCCATGAGTATGAATCGCGAACGCTGGCGAAGGCGTTCGAGGAGATCACGGGCATCAAGGTCAAGCACGACATCATCCAGGAAGGCGATGTCGTGGAGAAAATCCAGACCCAGATGCAATCCGGCAAGAACGTCTACGACGCCTGGATCAACGACTCCGATTTTATCGGAACGCATTTCCGCTACGGCCAAGCCGTCGATCTGACGGAATGGATGGTGGGCGACGGCAAGGAGGTGACTAATCCCGGACTCGATGTCAACGACTTCATCGGCAAGTCGTTCACCACCGCGCCGAACGGCCACCTCTACCAGCTACCCGATCAGCAATTCGCGAACCTTTACTGGTTCCGCTACGACTGGTTCTCCAATCCCGAATACAAGACCAAGTTCAAGGCCAAATACGGCTACGATCTTGGCGTTCCCGTGAACTGGTCGGCCTACGAGGACATCGCCGAGTTCTTCACCAACGACGTCAAGGAAATCAACGGTGTCAGGATCTACGGCCACATGGACTACGGCAAGAAGGACCCCTCGCTTGGATGGCGCTTCACCGACGCGTGGTTGTCGATGGCCGGCAACGGTGACAAGGGCATCCCGAACGGGCTGCCGGTCGACGAATGGGGCATCCGCATGGAAGGCTGTCGTCCGGTCGGCTCGTCGGTCGAGCGCGGCGGCGACGTCAACGGTCCGGCGGCGGTCTATTCGATCGTCAAATATCTCGACTGGATGAAGAAATATGCCCCGCCGCAGGCGCAAGGCATGACCTTCTCCGAGTCGGGACCGGTGCCCGCGCAAGGCAACATCGCCCAGCAGATCTTCTGGTACACCGCCTTCACCGCCGACATGGTGAAGCCGGGTCTTCCCGTGATGAATGCCGACGGTACGCCGAAGTGGCGCATGGCGCCGTCACCGCATGGCGCGTACTGGAAGGACGGCATGAAGCTCGGCTATCAGGACGTGGGTTCGGTGACGTTGTTGAAATCCACGCCGATGGATCGCCGCAAGGCGGCCTGGCTCTACCAACAGTTCATCGTCTCCAAGACGGTGTCCCTGAAGAAGAGCCATGTCGGTCTCACCTTCATCCGTGAATCCGACATTTGGGACAAGTCGTTCACCGAGCGCGCGCCGAAGCTCGGCGGGCTGATCGAGTTCTACCGCTCGCCGGCGCGCGTGCAGTGGACCCCGACCGGCAACAACGTGCCGGATTATCCGAAGCTTGCGCAATTGTGGTGGCAGAACATCGGCGATGCGTCGTCCGGTGCGAAGACGCCGCAAGCGGCGATGGACTCGCTGGCCGCAGCCCAGGACTCGGTGATGGAGCGTCTGGAGAAATCCGGGGTCCAGGGCGCTTGCGGACCGAAGATGAACAAGAAGGAAACGGCTGAGCACTGGTTCGCGAAGTCGGCCAAGGACGGCAATATCGCGCCCCAGCGCAAGCTCGCCAACGAGAAGCCGAAGGGCGAAACCGTCGACTACGACACGTTGATCAAGTCGTGGCCGGCAACACCGCCGAAGCGCGCTTCGCTGAACTGAGGCCCATCATCGTCATGGCCGGGCTTGACCCGGCCATCCACGAATTTCTCTTGCGCAAAGCAAGACGTGGATGCCCGGCACCGCAGACGAGTTTACGCGGTCCGGCATGATGGAGAAGACAACAGGCCGGGAGCGATCCCGGCCTTTTTTGCTACCGTCATTGCGAGGAGTGAAGCGACGAAGCAATCCATTGTTGAGTTGCGGCCGGATGGATTGTTTCGCTTCGCTCGCAATGACGTCTAGACTGCTTCGTCGACCGCGGCCTCAGGAGTCTCCATCATGCGCATGATCTTTCGCTGCGATCCGGCATTGTCCGAATATCTGCCGCGGCCGGTTGCCGCGCGCGGCGCGCTTCCCGATTGGCTCCGGGCGATGCCGGCGAAAGCGGCTTCGGAAATCCACGGACGGGAAATCCGTACCGTCAAGCAATGCCCGCCTTTTGTCGACGCGATGGCCTATGGCGTCTTGATCCTGCTTCCCTGCGACGTGACGGTCGATCGCGGTTCGTTTGCGTGGGCCTGGAATATTCCGGAACCGTCGGCATCAGGACATCCCCGCGCCCCCTTAAGCTTTCATGTCGCCGCGCAGTTTGCGGGTGCGCCCTTTGCCAAAGACGGGCAGGCGGCGATCAAGTTCAACAGCTTCTGGACCATCGAGCTTGAACCGGGCTGGTCGCTGTTTGCCACCCATCCCGTCAATCGCGACGACCTGCCGTTTCGCCTGATCACGGGATTGGTGGATGCCGATCGTTTTCACGACGGCGGGATCAATTTTCCCGCCGTCTGGATGCAGCCGGATTTTTCCGGCGTGCTGCCGAAGGGCACGCCGGTGGCGCAGGTCTTCGCGGTGCCGCGCGCCGCGCCAAAACTCGAATTCGAATGTTTTGATGAGCCGCGCAAGCAGGCCTATGAGAAGACCGTCGCCGGCGTGTTGGCCGCGCCCAACGTGTACCGCAAGCATTTTCGTGCGCGGCGGGGCCGGCTAACCACCACCGAGTGATTTGCGCAGCGACGCCTCATCCAACCACAAGCGGCCGTGCGGCGCCGAAGTGAGCGCCATCGCGATGGTGCCGAAACTTTCGGGGTGCAGGCGATAGGCCTCGCGGTAGGCGCGCATGGCGTCCTCGAGATCGCCGGATCCCTGCAGCGCGACGCCGAGGTTGAGCGCGGCTTCGGCGTGGCCGGGGTTTAACTCGATCGCCTTGCGGTAGGCGTGCACGGCGCCCTCATGATCGCGCAAATCCTGGCGGGCAAGGCCGAGATCGAACCAGACCGACGCGGGAGCCTCACCCTGCACGGCGCGTTCAAGCAAGGAAACTGCGATGGCATGGTCGCCATCCTCCCATGCCAGCCGTCCAAGCCGGGCCGCGGCCTCGATGTTCTCGGGAATGACGTCCAGGATCGCCCGCCACGCCTGCCGCGCCTGCGGCCGAAGGCCGGCCTGATCGAGCG
>Ga0210401_10000437_pt1 | contig 51398 bp, 45 predicted proteins | sample IncBWH32MmetaG_FD_150866 | JGI IMG/M metagenome (GOLD analysis project Ga0210401, IMG submission 150866) | Forest soil microbial communities from Barre Woods Harvard Forest LTER site, Petersham, Massachusetts, United States - Inc-BW-H-32-M | ecosystem: Environmental > Terrestrial > Soil >...
AGGCGGCGAAGTGATCGTGCCGCCGCTGGCGTGGGTGTCGGACGTGGCCTCCGTGATGCAGAACGGATTCACTCCCGTCTTCGTGGACATCGACCCGCGCACGCTGTCGATGGATCCGCGCAAGATCATCGCCGCGCTCGGGCCGGCGACGCGGGCCGTGTTCCTGACCCACGTGCAGGGCTTCGACGGGCTGACCGACGAGCTCGTCGACGAGCTCAAGCGCCGCAAGATCCCGTTGATCGAGGACGTGTGCGAGTCCCACGGCGCGACCCACAACGGACGCAAGCTGGGCGCATTCGGCTGGATATCGAATTTCTCGTTCTACTACGCGCACCATATGAGCACGATCGAGGGCGGCATGGTGTGCACCAGCGATCCGCAGGTCTACCAGCAGGTCCGGATGCTGCGCTCGCACGGCATGGTGCGCGAGGCGAGCGACGCCTCGCTGCGCGCGGCCTACGAATCCGAATTCCCCGAAGTAAACCCGGAATTTATCTTCGCCTATCCCGCCTACAACATGCGCAATACCGAAATCGGCGGAATCCTGGGCCGCAGCCAGCTCAAGCGGCTGGACGCGAATGTCAAGCGCCGCACCGCGAACCTGCATCGTTTCCTGAAGCAGATCGACTCGCGCAAGTACCGCACCGACTTCAAGCTCGAGGGGTCCAGCAACTACGCGTTCAACCTGATCCTGAAAGAACCCGACGACGACCTGGTGCAGCGCCTGATGCGCCGGATGCGGGAATCCGGAGTCGAATACCGTCGCGGCAGCGCGGGCGGGGGCAACCAGATCCGGCAGCCTTATCTGAAGGGCATCGTGCCCGACGGCCACCATCGCGAGTTTCCGCAGACCGAACACGTGCATTTCTACGGCTTCTACATCGGCAACTTCCCCGATCTGCGGGACGACGAGATCGACGCGCTGTGCGCGATCCTGAACTCGGTCTGAGGTCGCTCCGGTGACCAGCGCGATCATTCTGGCGGGCGGACTGGGCACCCGCCTGCGCAGCGTGGTACCGGATCTTCCGAAGCCGATGGCCCCGGTCGCGGGGCGGCCCTTTCTGGCCTACCAGCTCGACTACTGGATCGGCCAGGGCGTCGATCGCTTCGTGCTGTCGGTCGGCTACCGGCACGAGGCAATCAGCGGTTTTTTCGGCGCGAGCTACCGCGGCGTCGCAATCGAGTACTCGATCGAGGAGGCGCCGCTCGGAACCGGAGGCGGCCTGCTGCTCGCGCTGGGCAGACTGGCCGTGCCGCAGCAGCCGTTCCTTCTGTTAAACGGCGACACTTACTTCCAGGTCGACCTGGCAGCGCTGAAGGAATTGCACGGCCGCAAGCGGTCCGAGTGGACGTTCGCGCTGTTCCGCTGTTCGGAGGCGGGCCGCTACATGGGGATGGAAATCGACGCCGACGCGCGCATCACGGCCTTGCAATCGGGCACCGGCCGGCCCGGGCGCCTGGCCAACGGGGGCGTTTACCTGGTCAACCCCGATGCGGCCCGCGCAGGCCCATGGACGGCCGGCGACAAGCTCTCCCTGGAGGACGATCTGCTGCCGGCCGCCTTCGAAGGCGGCCGCCGCCTCTACGGTCTGGAATGCGTCGGAGCGTTCATCGATATCGGCGTTCCGGAAGATTATCGCCGGGCGCCTAGCCTGCTGGCAGCCTGAGGGGAGAACATCGCGATGGATTACGCCGCCGTTCTGAGAAAGAACCTGCTCGCATCGATTGCCGCCAAGCAGCGGTTTCTGGACAGCACCGAGCAGATCCAGAGCTTCTCGAAGGCGGTCGACATGGTGGTGCGCCGCTATCGCGAGGGCGGGCGCATTTATATTGCCGGCAACGGCGGATCGGCCGCCGACGCGCAGCACCTGGCGGCCGAATTCGTCAGCAAGCTGGCGCGCGACCGCGCGCCGCTTGCGGCCGAGGCGCTGACGGTCGACAGCTCGATCCTGACCGCGATCGGCAACGACTACGGCTACGAGCAGGTCTTCTCGCGCCAGCTCGCCGGCAAGGCCGGCGCCAAGGACGTCTTCCTCGGCATCACGACCTCGGGCAAGTCGCCCAACATCTTGAAGGCGCTCGAGCAGTGCCGGGCTTTGGCGGTTCCGAGCATCGTGTTCTGCGGACGCGACGGCGGCCCGGCGCGGGCGCTGGCCGATTACTGCATCATCGCCACCGGCACCGAGACCAGCACGATCCAGGAGCTGCACATCGTGCTGGCGCACTCACTGTGCGAGTGCGTCGAGTCGGCCCTGTTTAACTGATTGTTAATCCACCATTACGGAAGCAAAGGGAAATGAGCTTGAACATTCTCGTCACCGGTGGTGCCGGCTATCTCGGATCGACGATGGTGCCCGATCTGCTGGGCGCCGGTCACAAGGTCACGGTGCTGGACAGCTGTCTGTTCAAGCAGGCCAGCCTGAACCACGTCTGCCACCATCTGAATTTCAGCATCGTCAAGGGCGATATCCGGGTCGAGAGCACCATCGTTCCGCTGATGAAGAAGGCCGATGTGATCATTCCGCTGGCGGCGCTGGTGGGCGCGCCGCTGTGCACCCAGGACCCGGTGGGCGCCACCACGGTCAACCACGACGCCATCGCGCTGATGCTGCGGCACCTGGCCAAGAGCCAGATCGTGCTGATGCCGACGACCAACAGCGCCTACGGCACGGGCGACCGCAACAACTTCTGCACCGAGGAGTCGCCGCTGCGGCCGATATCGCAGTACGCGAAGGAGAAGGTCGAGATCGAAAAAGCGCTGATGCAGCACCCCAACGCGATCAGTTTCCGGCTGGCGACGGTGTTCGGGATGTCGCCGCGCATGCGGATCGATCTGCTGGTGAACGACTTCACTTACCGCGCCGTGCACGACCGCTTCGTCGTGCTGTTCGAGAGCTCGTTCAAGCGCAACTACGTGCACGTACGCGACGTCTCACGCGTATTCCAGCACGCACTGGCCAACTTCGATCGGATGAAGGGGCAGATCTTCAACGTGGGCCTGACCGAAGCCAACGTGTCCAAGCGCGAGCTGTGCGAGCACATCCAGAAGCAGGTGCCCGATTTCGTTTTCCTGGATGCGCCGGTGGGCAAGGATCCTGACCAGCGCAATTACGTCGTTTCCAACGCGAAGATCGAGGCTACTGGCTTCAAGCCGGTGCATTCGCTCGACGCCGGCATCGCCGAGCTGATCAAGGGCTACACGATGTTAAAGAATTCGGTATACGGAAACGTCTGAGCGGGCAAGCCGGCGCGGCCGGCTGCAAAAGGTTACGGATTTTCCCGGGCGTTCGTGATGTACTACCATCCGACGATCCACTGATCCGCTTTAAAGGACGCCGTCGAGACGCCGTGAAAATCATCAAGCGCACCGCGCGGGTGCGCCCGAAAGTCAGCCTGATCCTGGTGGACTGGAGTGTGCGGGAGAGCTTTCACCTGCTGCATTACCTCAGCCGCCAGGATGTCGCGCGCGACACCTTCGAAGTGGTCGTGGTCGAGTTCTACTCGCGCGTGTCCGAAGCCGTACGCAAGTTCGAGGATCAGGTGGACACCTGGGTCACCCTCGAGATGCCGGACAGCTGCTACTACCACAAGCACCTGATGTACAACGCGGGGATCTTCTTCGCCAAAGGCGAGATCTGCGTCATTTGCGACTCGGACGCGATGGTGAAGGAAGGCTTCATCCGGGCGATCGTGACCGAATTCGAGACCGATCCGCAGATCGTCCTGCACATGGATCAGTTCAGGAACACGCGCCGGGATTTTTACCCCTTCTGCTATCCGAGCTTTGAAGACGTGATCGGAAAGGGTTGCGGCAACAACGTCGGCGGAAAGACCCGGGGACTGTATAGCAGCGAGGACTCGATTCACAATCTGAACTACGGCGCCTGCATGTGCGCCCGACGCGAGGACCTGATTGCCATCGGCGGCGCCGACGAGCACCTGGACTATCTCGGGCACATCTGCGGTCCGTACGAGATGACGTTCCGGCTGGTCAACCTGGGCCGGCGCGAAACGTGGCACCAGACCGAGTTCCTTTATCACACCTGGCATCCGGGTCAGGCCGGCGAGAACAACTACCTGGGCCCGCACGACGGCCGGCACCTGTCGACCACCGCATTGGACGCCCTGAGCAGCGGGCGGACCATGCCGCTGATCGAAAACGAGAGCATACGGAGCCTGCGCATGGCCGCCGAGCCGACGTTCCACATCTCCCCGGCGTATGCGTCGACCTGGAGGAACGACACGCTGCGGCTAAACCAGCTGCGCGCGGATTCGTGTTCGGCGAGCGAAACCTGGAGGGGATTTCTGATCGAGCGGACCGCCGATGGCTACCTGGGATACCCGCTGATTGTGCGGCAGCCGGCCTTTTCTGCGCTGCGCGAGAAGCTCGAGGTGCGCGCCGCGACAATCGGTGAGCTTCGCAAAAAACTGGTCGACTCGCTGCGCAACAGGACCAGAATTGCGCTGCCGGGATTGATACTGGCGAGCTATCTGCTGCAGGCTGTGGGTCTGGCCCTGTTTCTGGCCCGGACCCGCTTGCGGCGGGTGATTGTGTCGGCCCTGTCTTGAGCCAGACCTGTTGAGCCAGACCCGATGAGCCGGACTTTGAAGAAGGCGCAGGAGAAGTGGATCCAGTTCCGGATCGAATCCGCGCTGCGCGCCGGCGAGACGCAGAACCTGGTCGTGAACCTGGCGCTGATCGGGCGGATGAATTCGACGGAAGCGGGCCGGCTGGTCGTCTTCGTCGAGACTTTCCGGGACGCGCTGCTGATCCGGATTTTGAGCTTTATCAGCGTGATTCCGCGCGGCGACGTGATCGTGGTCCGGGACAGGAGCGAGATTCTCAAGATCGTCCGGGAGCAGACGGGGCGTCATGGATTGAGCGTGATCGCCTCCCGATTGTTTCTGAAGTATTACCAGCACCTGATCGAGGCGAGAAAAAGCGGCAGCCTGGTCATCGTTTAGGCGTTCGGACTGAGGGTGCGGAGGGGCGGGCCGGATGAGGCTGACGCGAAAGAGGGTGCTGGTCACGGGGGGTGCCGGGTTCCTGGGCTCCCATCTTTGCGGAAGGCTGCTGGACGCCGGCCATGAGGTCGTGTGCGTCGACAATTTCTACACGGGAACCAAGGAGAACGTCGCTGGCATTCTTGCCGAGCCGCGGTTCGAGGTGCTGCGGCACGACATCACGTTCCCGTTGTACGTGGAAGTCGACGAGATCTACAACCTGGCCTGCCCCGCCTCCCCGATCCACTACCAGTTCGATCCGGTCCAGACGACCAAGACCAGCGTTCACGGGGCGATCAACGTCCTGGGCCTGGCCAAGCGCCTGAAAGTGCCGGTGCTGCAGGCATCGACCAGCGAGGTCTACGGCGATCCGAGCCAGCACCCGCAGTCGGAGGACTACTGGGGCAACGTGAATCCGATCGGCCCGCGCTCCTGCTACGACGAGGGCAAGCGGTGCGCCGAGACGCTGTTTTTCGACTACTACCGTCAGCACCGGCTGCGCATCAAGGTGGCACGGATCTTCAATACCTACGGACCGCGCATGCATCCGAACGACGGCCGCGTCGTATCGAATTTCGTCGTGCAGGCGCTGCTGAATGAGCCGATCACGATCTACGGGCAAGGCTCGCAGACCCGGTCGTTCTGTTACGTCGACGACATGATCGGCGCCCTCGTGCGGCTGATGGAGTCCCCCGATGCGGTCACTGGACCGATCAACCTGGGAAACCCGGTGGAATTTTCGATCCTCGAACTGGCGCAAGAAGTCATCGGCTTGACCGGCTCGCGCTCGCGGCTGGAATTCAAGCCGCTGCCTCAGGACGATCCGAAGCAGCGCCAACCCGACATTGCGCGTGCGCGCGAAATCCTGAAGTGGGAGCCCACCACGGCGCTGGCCGAGGGCCTGAAGCGGACGATCGCCTACTTCGACCAGTTTCTGCGGAACGCTGGCAAGCGGTGAACAAAACGATGATCTCGCTGCTACTGCCGACGCGCGGCCGGCCGGCCCTCGTTGAGCGCCTGTTCCGGAGTGTGGCCGAGATGACGGCGCATCTGGACCGGGTCGAAGTCATCCTGTATGCGGATGAAGACGACGTCGACAGCCATGATCTGGACAGCCGGGATTTCAAGGTCGTCCGGATCGTTGGTCGCCGGCTGTCAATGGGCGATTACAACAGCGCCTGCCTGCAGCGCGCGCGAGGCGACGCCATCGTTCTTGTGAACGACGACATGGTCATCCGCACGCCCGGCTGGGACGACAAGATCGCAGCCATGCACGCGGGCTTCCCCGATGGGATTTATCTGGCGTACCCGAACGATCTGTTCAAGAACAGCCGGCTGGCGACGTTTCCGATCCTGTCGCGCCGCTGCTGCGAGGTGCTCGGCGACCCTTACCCGTCCGCCTACCGCGGCGCCTTCATCGACGCGCACCTGTTCGACCTTTTCAAGCGGCTCCAGCACGCGGGGTTCGATCGGATCAAATACCTGGACGATGTGATCTTCGAGCACCTTCATTACCGTTCTGGAAAGGCCGAGTACGACGAAACCTATCGCAAGCGCGGCCGCTTCGAGGACGACTTCACGTTTATCGCGATGGCGAAGGCGCGAAGCGACGGCGCCAAGCGACTGCTGAGCGTGATCCGCGGGGAGCCCGTCGCCGCCGCCGAGCAGGTGAGCTGCGTGCAATACGTTCCAGCGGGGATCTTCAGCGCGATCCGATATTTTGGAGGCCAGCTGCTGTTCGACTCGGAATTGCCGTTTCGTTGGCGTGGCTTTCTGTTTTACTGGTATATCGGGCGCTATCTGGCCGGGCGAGGGTTGCTCGGCCCGTTCGTGCGGGTGGGCGGCTCGAGCGGCTAGCAGCGTGCCCACCATGGCCGATCGACGAATCGCTCCGGGATTTCTGGTCGTGGGACCTCCCAGAGGGGGGTTCACCCTCTTGTTGTCGGTTCTGGCCGTCTTCTATCGGGATCGGGGCAACGCCAAGCCGCTCGCGCAGTCGATCGCCGACCCGTACATCCGGGTCGCTGGCGATTATCTGGACGCCGCGATCCGCAACTGGCTCTGCAGCGAGGTTGGTGAGGACCGGCTCTTTTACAGCAGGGAATTCTCCCACCTGGTGGGCGGGCCGAAGTGGGTCACGGCGGACGATCCGGACACCGTCTGCGTTCGCAAGTACCTCGGGGTCAAGGGGTGCGGGGATTTCACATTCGTCCTCTACCTTCCGCGATGGGTCCTGGCCTCCGACGAGATCATTCATTCGCACAGTCATCCGGCGCGCTGGCCGTCGATGTCCGGATACGCGAATTTCAGAAAGTTTGCGTCGATTCGAAACCCGATCGACGTCATTCACTCGTCCGTCTTCTCGATCAACGCGCTGGCCAGCGAATACATACAGCGCGAATTGAAGCTCGACGAGCATCAGATTCGCCGGGAACTGGCGCTGAACAAATTGACGAATCCCGAGTTCATGTCGGGATTGACCGCGTTCCTGAAAAGCTACCTGGATGAGTTCATTGCTGCCATCGATCAGTACGACTATGTGATGCGCTGGGAAGATTTGATCCGGCAGCCGGTCGAGGAAATTCAGCGCATTGCGGTGGCAACCGGCGAGCCGGTTACCGCCGAATATGCCGAGCGCGTCTGGGGTGAACTCGATCACCGCAATCTGACCCACTACCACCGGCACAGCTTTCGCCGGGGCGTGCTGAACGATTGGCAGTTCAACATCACCAATACGCACCTGAAACTTTTCGAGCGTGCGGGTTTCGCAGCCTATCTGGAGCGCTTCGGCTACGAGCCGATCGCGTATTTTGACGGCAACGATTACACCGCCGATCAGAGGCTGATCGAGGATTACATACGCAAGGGGCAGCCGTACAGCGAGGATCTCCCTCAGGACTTGATAACCTTCGCGTTCAACAAGACGAATTTTGCGGCGACGCCACGCTTCGGGTTCAAGCACTATCCCCGCCAGGGTGCGATCGAGATTGAAAGGTCCACCCTGCGTGACGATGGCCTGGCGACCGGTTTCATCGATCGCATCGCTCCGATCTCGGAGCGCCTCTTCCGCTATTTGACGGAACTTGGCGTGGCGGCGGACGCTGCGGCCGCCGGAGATGAATCGCGACTGAGGCAGCTGCGGGATCGTTACGGCGATCTGTTTCCCCGGAAAGGCAGCGAGCCCGCGCCGCCGCCTTCCGACGCGGCAGCCCGGCCGGAACTCGCAGGTGTCCCGCCTCGCCTGGTGGGCAGCCGCAGCGGCTACAACATCGTCTGCTTTGCCGGCGTTTACTACGCCGTGCCCCAATCGCTCGGACCGATGGACCTGGGTGGGATGGACCTCTCCTCGATGCCCCGCGGGATGCTGGCTAACCGCAGCTACGAGGATGCTCTGCAGGCGATTGAAGGGGTATTGCAGCGGTGAAACGATACTTGGAGTTCTATGAACCCGCGGCGCGCGCTTCGATCGAGAAAGCGCTCACGGCGGCCCGCGCTCGCGGTGCCCGGACGGCCGTGGTTCTTGGGACGCCGGATCGCGTCGAGCCGATGCGGGATTGCCTGCAAGGGTGCGGTTTTTCATGGATTGAACGGGACATCGAATCGTTTCGGCCATCCGAGTTCACGGGCCGCGATGTCGTCGTCGTGACCGGCGGAAGCGGCGCCGATGTTTCCGGGCTGCTGCACGCTTGCGTCCGGTTGGACGTCTCGGTGATTGCGCCGATCACCGATCACCACAGCGGCCGGCGGACCGTGTTTTTGATGGCGATTCCCAAGGCCGGTACCCACATGATGATTCGTCTTTTTGAGTTGATGGGATTACCGCGGTCATCGGCCCGTGCTCCGCGTCCGGGTACGTGGTCGACTCCGGTCGGGTACGAGTACCACGCGCCCTGTCGCGAGCTTCTTGCAAACGACGCGTTCGATCCGGTCGGCCGGCAATTGCTGTTCCGGTCGCCGGCGGTCTTCGTGTACCGCAACCCGCTCGACATCGTCGTTTCCGAGATGAATTGGTTTTCAAGGGCCGACCATGCATTCTCCGGGTATTTGAACAGTTGCGCTGATGATGCTGAGCGCGTGAGCCGGTTGCTCGTCGATGAGACGGTGATGGGGAACCTGCGCGACCGGATCAACCGATTCACCGGGTGGATGAGTTTCGGCAACGTGATTCCGGTGAGCTACGAGGAATTGGTGGGAGGCCGTGGCGGAGGCAGCGATGCGCAGCAGTGCGACTCGATATGGGCGCTGCAGCTCAAGCTCCACATTGACGGCGATCCCGAGGACTTCGGCAGGAGAATTTACGACCCGTTCGGTCCGACGTTCTGGGAAGGCAAAATCGGCCGTTATGCGGACTACATGGGAGAGGAGCACCTCGCGCTCTTGGGTACCTTGCCGCAGGACTTCATGGGCGTACTGGGATACACCAGGGATTCGTTCGTATCGTCGAGGGTGAGTGAGTTGTTGGAGCGGCCCCTGGTGATCAAACAGATTCCGCCAGATTTCCTCTACATGCCCAGGCTCGTGCAGGAAGGCTTTCTGGGTTGGAACATCGTCGAAATGGCCGGTCAATACTACGCGGTGGAGCAGGGCCGGGAGATCGCCTCGGCCGCGGAGGCACTGCAATTTTCGCTGGATCATGAAGGATTCCCCACGGCGTGGGACGCCGTAAGCGCTGTTCTGGTGCGTGCTAGCCGTCAAGATGCACGAAACGGTTCATAAGAATTCGCCGCCGACCGCGCCGCGGCTGTCGATCATTCTGGTTGACTGGAGCTGTCGCGAGCGGTTCGCAACGCTGGACTGGCTGAATCGACAGGACGTTCCGAGGCAATCGTATGAGCTGATCTGGATTGAACTGTTCGATCGGGTGGTGCCGGAAGTCGTGCAGAAGGCGGATGTGATCATCACATGCAACCAGCGCGGAACGTATCACAAGCACCTCGGTTACAACGTCGGGCTGCTTCGAGCGCGAGGAGACTTGATTTGCGTGTGCGACAGCGATGCGGTTTTTCCGGCTGATTTTGTGACGTCGATCTTTCGGTCGTTTGGCATCGAGAACGGCGGCGCGGCGCAGCCGCTGGTGCTGATGCACTACGAGTGGCGTACCTCGCTGCTCTATCCGGACAATCTTACCGATGCCGAGTCTCTCAAAGATGCCCGCCGCTGGCACTGGTGGCCCTTAACGGTCAATGAAGGTGCGTGCGTCACCGTTCGCAGAGCGGATGCCATCCGCTTTGGCGGCTTTGACGAGCACCCGAGCTTTGCGGGCTATCTTTGTGGTCCTTACGATCTTGGGTGGCGTCTCGTCAACGCCGGGTGGCCGGAGGTATGGCACGACCCTTCGGTGGCCTTGTGGCACTTCGCGCATCCCGATCCCATCGGTGCAAACGGCCAGAAGGCCACTCTGCGCCAGCTGATGGAGAAGACCCACCCTCACCTGGATGGTCATGCGCTGACCGCGGTCGAAGCGTTCTCCACTGGCCGATTCCAACCGCTGCAGGAGCATCCCGACATCTGGGCTTTGCGCATGAAGGACCGGCGCATTGGATCCGAGCTGGAAACCCGTTACGCCAATGTGACCGGCCAGAACGGCTTCCCGGCGTGGCAGGTCCGGGCGCTGTGGTTTCGACTCGTGTGGGAAATTATCGCGCGCTACCTTGAAGACCGCCTGTGGAAACCGGCTCGCCGCTCCGTGCGCCGCGTCCTTGGAGAGCGTGGCTATCGAGTGCTTCGGGCCGTATATCGCGAATACCTGGCCGTCTCTCGTGTCGACCACGCGGTGCTTGCGGAGAGCCCGACTCTGCTGTGCGCCTATCGGCGCTATAACATCGTGAAGGTTCTCGACACCTTCTATGCGGCGCACCGCGGTCTGGGCCACTTGGACCTGGCAACGGAAGACGGGCGCGCCCATCCTGCCCTGTTGGCTTCGAAGGACTACTTTGTGCTCTTGAGCATGGTGCGGAAGGCGTCCAGGCGGGAATTCAACGGGCATTTTGTGCGGTATTTCCCATGGAAAAACTGAAGTGTTACGATCTGTTCATCAGTCACGCGTGGCGTTTCCATGAAGACTGGCAGAAGCTCTCGGAGCTCCTGGACGGAACGCCGGGGGTCAGCTGGCGAAACTTCAGCCTTCCCTGGCACGACCCCGCGATGAATCCGAATACCGAAGTCGGCGGGCGTTTCATCCGCGACTTCCTCGAACGTCAGATCATTCCGGCACACGGGGTCGTCCTTCTCGCCGGCGTGTATGCGATCAACAGCGCCCGTCGCTGGTGCGATCTGGAAATTGAAATGGCGCGGAGTCACCATAAACCGATCGTCGGCGTTCCTGCGCTCGGGCAGCGGATCGTTCCAGACGAGGTGCGCGGTTTGTGTGATGCCTGCAGCGAATGGGATGCGATGCAGCTGCTGGCAACGATCGATCAGGTGAGAGGCTGAAATGAGCGATACCACGGTTGTTCTGACGCTGAAACGAAAGCACGCTAAAGCCAAGATTGAGGGCAAGCGGGTAACGTTCAGTCCTCATCAATGTTTCGCGTTCGACGACAGTGTTGATGACATTGAGTGCATACGGGCGCTGGCCGCCTACCTGCAGGACTTGCCGGGGCTGACTTTTATCGGTTCGAAGCGGTTTGCCGACTACTTTCTTCGGCACGCGCCCGCGTTACGCGATCGCCTGGTTGGCACATTCACCTATCAGGACTCCACGGGGCGTGATGACGGACATGGCCTGGCCTCGGTCGTCATGGGCGAGGCGCTCCTGCCCGAGGCCGCCCGGACGGTGTTTCTGTGCGAGACGCTCACTTTCCCGCGAATGCAAATCCGGCAGCGCCTGCCAAAGACACTCAAGATCGTGGAGCCGACGGTCCTGTCCGAAATAGCGCCGGCGGTCATACCGGCGCGCGGCTGGACACCGTTGCAACGCAACATCTACCCGATCGCAGTACCCGAAATCGAGTTCCGAAGCGGGATTGATTTCGCCATTGTCGATTCTCCATCGCGCAACCTTTCCTTGATGCCCAACGGGCTCGGATACCTGAACAATGCGCTGAAGAAGACCGGCGTTTCATTCCAGATTCTTGATCTCGACATCATTGCCTACCATCGTTTTCACCTGCACCGCCTGTTCGACATGGGCGGGGCAGTGACTCTGCCCGGCGACCTGCAGCTGCCGGAAGATCCGTGGCAGGCCGAACATTACGATCTGTGGACCGCAGCCGGTGGTGGAGCTTCTGGCGTAACCGGCAGAAATGAAGTACTGGAATTCTTTCGACCGCTGATTGATGAGACGATCGAAGCCCTGGCGCGGGCGCAGCCCAAGGTCCTGGGTCTTTCAATTCAGGGCTGCAACGAGGCGGCCGCACGCGAGATCGCCGTCGGCGTCAAGGCGCGGTTGCCGGACGTCATGATCGTTGTGGGCGGCTTCAGCTGCTACAACGCCGATATCGGTCGCCGGGCATTTCCCGAGTGCGACTACATGTGCGTGGGTGAAGCCGACCTTACAGCCGGGCCGCTGCTCGAATCTCTGGCCCGGGGGGAGAGGCCGTTCAACCAGCCGGGCGTTCTGTCGCGTTTCGATACCCCGGACTACAAGTACCTGCCCGCGCCGATGGTCCACGATCTGGACAAGATCGAGTTTCCAAAGTACGAGTGGTGCAGCCTGGACGCCTATCGCAATTTCAACGATTATCAATTGACCCCGATCATCGCCAGTCGAGGCTGCCGGTGGTCACGCTGTACCTTCTGCGCCGAGCGATTCTATTGGCGCATTCGTACCCCGGCAAATTTCGTGGACGAGCTTGAATGGCTGGTCGGTCAGGGCTGCCACCTGTTCATGTTCAATGAAAGCGATCTGGGCGGCATGCCGGAGCGCGTGATGGAGATTTGCGATGAGGTCATACGCAGGGGACTTCATCGCAAGGTGAAGCTGACGGGGCAGCTGCGGGTCAACAAGCGCCAGACAAGGGCATTCTTCGAGAAGCTGCGGGAGGCCAATTTTGTCGCCCTCAGGTTCGGGATCGACGCCTTCTCGGAAAATACGCTGCGCTTGCAGAAGAAGGGCTACACCATAGACATGATTTCCCAGAACCTGAAGGATTGCTGGGAAGTCGGCATATTTACCGAGGTCAATTGGGTCATCGGAGTCCCCGGGGAGACGGATCAGGATGTCGAAGAGGGCATCGAACTCATTCTGAAGAATCGCAAGTACATCGGACGGCTGGCCAATATCAACCCGCTGATTCTCGTCAACGGGAGCGTGTATTGGATCGACCCGGAAGCGCACAACATCGTCTTCAAGGAACCGAAGGAGACGATGTACGCCAGGTACCCGAGAGCTTTGCCCGCGGATCAGTGGTACAGCACCCATCCGTATATCGATGCCCAGGTTCGAAAGGAGCGCTTCGAGCGCATCGTGATAGCGCTTCACGACGCCGGATTCAACGTGGGAGCCTGGGCGAATCGAATCATCGAAGATGTGAAGCTGTCGCGGGACAAGGCTCGCACGGGCGGGCCAGCGGGAGCGAATTCCAGCTTCGGGGAGTTCGAGATCGCCGGAGGAAAGGAAAGGGCGCAGTCGCCGGATTCGTCCGAGGCAGAGCAGGCGGTTGCCTTGAGCACCCACCACTCTCCCTTCGAGGAAAAGTCGGCTCATGAAAAGGTGATTCCGATACAGTCCGGAGGTTCCAGGGCATCGCAGGGGTCAAAGGCGAGGGCCACCCCTCCGTTATTCGGCATCGGTGGACAGCCGCCGCGGCTGGTGCGCAAGACGGATACTCACAAGGTCATATTCCACAATGGCTGGTACTACGGCATTCCGGATGTGCTGGCGGATGTCGACCTGACCGATCCGAAGACCGCGTCGATGTCTGGAATCATCCGGTCGACGACCGAAGAAGGCGTTGTCGAGTCGATAAGGGAGAGCGGGCGGTGGGCCAATCTGCGGGGCCAGTACGATGACCAGAGCCGGCAGCGGGCCGCCGGCTCCTATATGCGTGTGGATAGCGCAGGCGTGGCGGCCGAGGTCGGCGCGCCGCCTGCCCAGCCAAAGATTCTGCGCTTTGGGGACGCGTTTTTGGCGGTCGATGAGCAGACGCTGGCAACGGCATTCGCAAGATCGGCAGAGGCGGAACGAGCGGGCGGCAAGGGCGGCACCACCCCGACCCCGGATACCGCTGCTCCGATCCACGGTGGTACGTTCGCCCGACGTTTGATCGCCCGCTTGCCCAGGTCGTTCGTCAGTCGGGTTCGCATGCTGATCCGGCAGCAGGCTTATAGCCACAGTTTGACCACTGCGCCGCTCGTTGCCAGGCGTGATAACGAGCTGGCGTGGATGCTGGTCAAAGCGCTCGGGGAAGTCTATGTCAGGCGGCCGCTGGCCGGCTTGCGCCACAGGTTGTCGGGTAGCAACGGTTCGGCGCCCGCCAGCAGCGAAGTTCCGATCGACGGTCAGGATTGTTGCATCGTTTCGGTCGTCACCAAGGGTGCTCAGCCGGAGTTGATGTGGACGATTGGCTCATTCAATCTCGTAAAGTTCGATGGGCTGTTCTATGGCGTACCCCACGGGGCTTCGGTTGACTGGGAATCGGGAGAAGTGGCAACGGTCCCGGGGATGCTCGTTGGGGCCAGCGTTGCGCAGGTCGTTCGCATGATCGACCAGCGATACGGCACCTCGACCGGGGAAAAGGCTGCAGCCAGCCCGGCTGCGACTGTTCTGGCCAACCAGGCTTCCAAGGAACCCATGTGGCTGGGGACGATGGAATCCGAGGGTTACAACATCGTGTCTTATGAGGGATGGGTGTATGGAATGCCGCAGGACCTCGGCCACGTCGATCTGGCGCAGGTCGATGTGATGGAGATGCCGGGAGTGATTCGCGACGTTTCGCGTGATGCGGTCGAGTCCGAAGTGGTAACGCGCAGCAAGCAGAACCGGCAGGCGGCGTAGTTCGCTGCATAGGGCGGAGAGCAGGCAAGTTCTCTCGACTCGCGGCATCTTGCAGCACGCCGATCCCCGGGCTTGGCGGCAGCATCACTTCGGCCTTCCGCACGCGAGGTGGGAAAGACTCGGCGGACGCGCCTTCTGGGTTACCGGGGCCGGTACGGGCTACGGGCGCGCAATTGCACTGGCGCTTTCTGCGGCGGGGGCCCGGGTGTTCCTGACCGGCAGACGCGAGCGGATGCTTCGGGAGACGTTGCGGGAAGGTTCCGTCCTCGGCATCGGCGTTGACGAATGCGTACCCGTCGCGGCGGATATTTCAGAAGAGTTGCAGCTTGCTGACGCGGTCGACGCGATCTCCCGGCATGTGTCGCACCTGCACGGGCTGGTGAATTGCGCCGCGCTTCCTCAGCCAGACGCCGGTCCGTTTCCGTTGTCGAAGCAGAGCCTTCAGGCATGGTCCGAGCTGATGAGGACCAACGTCACCGCCCAATGGCTGACGTGCCGATTCGCCCTGCCCATCATGGCGAACGGCGATGGTTTCCGGGTGATTTTCATGTCGTCCGAGGCTGGCTGGGCCTCTACGCCCGGGTTCGGACCGTATAACGTCAGCAAGTCTGCCGTCAATACGCTCGGCGCCTCGCTCGCCGCAGAATGCGTGGCGCACTTCCCCGGCCTCGACGTCCAGATCAATGTGCTGGTTCCTGGCGAAGCGCGCACCGAAATGAATCGTGGTTCCGTTGAGAGTCCTTATTGCGCCGTCAGCATGGCGTTGACCCTGCTGTCTCATCCGCCGGGAGGGCCGAATGGTCACGCGTTCCATCGTGATGGCCGGCACCTTTCGTTCGGACACTCTTCTGCCTACACGAAGGATCTGCTGGCTCCCTCGTAAATGAATTACAGGATAAAATGCAAAAATGGATCTTGTGCCGTACAGGCTCTCCGCGAGCGACGTTGAGTGCGCGACGAGAGTTCTGAATTACCAGCCGTTTATCGTTACACCCAACATTCAGACCGGCGCTGCTTATAGCTGGGTCTACGGCGTAAACGTCAAATCCGAGACACCACTCGTATTCAAGCGAGAAGAGCACCGTGCCGAGTGGGACAAAATCACAGACGCAAACGCGCGTCTGCGGTGCATGTACGACGACTTCATTGATGCGATTGCGCAACGCTATCGCGGCGGTTCCATCCTCGATGTAGCTTGCAACAATGGCTACTTCCCGGTGCGGGCCAGTTTGAAGGGAATGAAGTCCTGTTTCGGTGCCGATGGAGGTAGCTATTTCGGCGACTCGGTCCGCTTCCTGAATCGGATATTAGGAACGGATGTCCGGTTTATCAGCGCCCTCTACGATCCCCGCTCTCACGTTGCCCCGATCAACGGCCGCTACGATGTGGTGTGCGCCTCTGCCATCATGTGCCATCTGCCGGATCCGGCACACTTTCTCGCGTTCCTGGGCCAGCTTGCGAAAGAAGCGATCTTTTACTTTGGGCAGGTCGTCGACACCGATGCGTTGCTGATTTCCTATTTCAAGCCCCACCCGGCTTTGGGCGGAGGCGACATGCGCTTCCCATACCGATTCAACGATTGCACCCGGCTCTCGCGCGGGCTTCTGTACCACGGCTTCGAAGAAATGGGGTTCAAAAACATTGTGCAGCTTCCGTGGCTGACCAGTTGGCTTTCGCCGTACTTTTACCATTTGCAAAGCGAACCGATGCTGCCGAATGAACCGAATCCCGACGTTCAGCATGCGTGGCGAGTGAACGCCGAGCTGACCTGCGGCTCCAAACATGTCGCCGTGCTGGCCATGCGGTGAATTGATAGCCTGAAAGAGGGGAATCGATGAGGAGCGGCGCACCACTGCCGGTGATTGGCGTCATCGGGGGAAGCGGGGTATACGACATCGATGGGCTGACCGATAAGCGCTGGAAGCGCGTTCAATCGCCCTTCGGCGAACCGTCCGACGATCTGCTTCTCGGCGAGCTCGATGGCCAGCCGATGGTTTTCCTGCCTCGCCACGGCCGAGGTCACCGGATCTCGCCGTCCGACATCAACTTCCGCGCCAACATCGATGCGCTGAAGCGCGCCGGCGTGACCGACGTGATTTCGGTCAGTGCGGTCGGGTCGCTGCGCGAGCATCTGAGCCCCGGCATGTTCGTGATCGTGGATCAGTTCATCGACCGCACGTTCGCGCGTGTCAAAAGTTTCTTCGGCAACGGGCTGGTTGCGCACGTTTCGATGGCTCACCCGGTGTGCGCCCGCCTGGGCGATCACCTCGAGGGGGCAGCGCGCGAAGCCGGGCTCGACGTGGCGCGCGGCGGCACCTACCTGGTGATGGAAGGGCCGCAGTTTTCCACGCTGGCCGAGTCGGAGCTGTACCGCACCTGGAACTGTGACGTCATCGGGATGACCAACATGCCGGAGGCAAAGCTCGCGCGCGAGGCCGAGCTGTGCTACGCGACGGTCGCGATGGTGACCGACTACGACTGCTGGCACCCGAACCACGACGATGTCACCGTCGACGCCATCATCAAGGTCCTGTTGGAGAATGCTGATAAGGCGCGCGGCCTGGTCAGAAAGGTCGCGCCCCGGTTGCACTCCGATCGCTCCGCCGGCGCCTGCGCCTGCCGCCATGCGCTGGAGCATGCGCTGATCACCGCGCCGGACGCAAGGGATGCCGACCTGGTCGGACGGCTCGATGCGGTCGCGGGGCGCGTGCTCAGTAAAAAGCTTGAGTGACCCGGAGTCTCCGATGACGATCAAGTCCCGCATTCGAACCGTGCCTCACTACCCGAAGCACGGCGTGATGTTTCGCGACATCACCACGCTGCTGAAGGATCCCGTCGGGTTCCGGGTCACCATCAACGAACTCGTCAACCACTACACCGCGGTGAAGATTGACAAGGTGGCCGGCATCGAGTCGCGCGGCTTCATCATCGGCTCGGCCCTGGCGTTCCAGCTCGGCGTCGGGTTCGTGCCGATTCGCAAGAGCGGCAAGCTGCCCGCCGAAACGGTTGGCCACGACTACCAGCTCGAGTACGGCACCGATCGGATCGAGATGCACGTCGATGCCGTCTCGGGCGGCGACCGCATTCTTCTGGTCGATGACTTGATCGCCACCGGCGGCACCGCCGAAGCGGCCGCCAAGCTGATCGTGTCGATGGGCGGGCATATCGTCGAGTGCTGCTTCGTGATCGACCTGCCCGACCTGGGCGGACGAAAGCGCCTGGAAAAGCTCGGACACACGGTGTTCACGTTGTGCGAGTTCGAGGGGGACTGAGGCCAGGCGGCGCTCAAGGCGATCCATGAATAGCCAGTGGTCGGACGCGGAGTCCCGGAATTTTTCAGGAGACGTCGGCCTGCGGGTGTATACGTCCCGCCTGCTGGGTCGGGACAAGTCGCTCGTGTTGCACGGCGGTGGCAACACGTCGGTCAAGACAGCGGAAAAGAATGCGCTGGGCGAAGCGGAAGAGATCCTGCACGTCAAGGGCAGCGGGTGGGATCTGGAGAAGATCGAGGCGGAGGGCTTCTCGCCCGTGCGGTTGGAGCACTTGAAGCGGCTCGCCGGCCTGCCTGCGCTGTCCGACCCGCAGATGGTCAACGAGCTCGTCACGCACCTCACGCGTGCGACCGCCCCGGTGCCCTCGGTCGAGGCGATTCTGCATGCCATTTTGCCGTACAAGTACGTCGACCACACGCACGCCGACGCGATCTTGACCATCACCAACACGGCCGATGGCGCGGCGCGCATTCGAGAGATCTATGGCGACGAGGTCGTGGTCATCCCCTATGTGATGCCGGGCTTCGATCTGGCTCGCAGCGTGGCGGAACGTTTCCCCGCGCAAGCCGGCCCGCGCACCATCGGAATGGTGCTGCTGAACCACGGCATCTTCGCGTTCGGGCAATCGGCGAAGGAATCGTATGACCGCATGATCGCGCTGGTCGATCGCGCCGAGCGGTATCTGAAGGATCGCAGGGCGTGGGACTTGGCATGGCCTGAAGCAACGCCCAACCCGGATGCGGCGCTCGGGCTGGCGCAGCTGCGCCGGGATATATCGCGGGTTGCGGGATTCCCGGTGGTGATGTCCCGCCGCTCCGATGCGAAAGCGCTGGCGTTTGCGCGGCGCGCCGATCTGGCGGCGATCTCCCAGCAGGGGCCTGCGACGCCGGACCACGTGATTCGGACCAAGCGGGTCCCGCAGCTGGGACGCGATGTGGCCCGCTACGCTGCAGACTACGCGAAATACTTCGCGGAGCACGAACCGCGGGCCAGGGAGCGAAAGTCCATGCTCGATGCGGCCCCCCGAGTCGTGCTGGATGCCGAATTCGGTCTGTGCGCCGTGGGCAGGTCGGCAAAGGATGCAGCGGTCGTGGCCGAGATCTACGACCACACCATCGACGTGATCGTGCGAGCGACGGCGCTGGGCGGCTACCGGGCGCTTGCGGCGCAGGACATTTTCGATGTGGAGTACTGGGACCTGGAGCAGGCAAAGCTCAAGAAGGCGGGCAAGCCCGCCGCCTTCGCGGGCGAAGTCGCGCTGGTGACGGGAGCAGCCTCGGGCATCGGAAAGGCCTGCGTCGAGGCGCTGCTGGCGCGTGGGGCCGCGGTGGTGGGGCTGGACCTGAACCCCGACATTTCGTCGCTTCACAAGCGCCTCGATTATCTCGGAATCGTCTGCGACGTGACCTCGGTCGATGCCCTGAACCAGGCGTTGGTGCGCGGCGTCGACGCCTTCGGTGGGTTGGACCTGTTGGTGCTGAACGCCGGGATCTTCCCGGGCGGTTGTCGCATCGAGGCCCTGTCGCTCGAGGAGTGGCGCCGCGTGATGCTCGTCAATCTCGATGCGAGCTTCGACCTGATGCGCCAGGCGCATCCGCTGCTGAAACTTTCGCCGCGGGGCGGGCGCGTGGTGGTGATCGGCTCGAAGAACGTGCCCGCGCCCGGACCCGGCGCTGCGGCTTACTCGGCCTCCAAGGCGGCACTGAACCAGCTCGCCCGCGTTGCGGCCCTGGAGTGGGGCAGCGACGGCATTCGCGTGAACTCGTTGCACCCCAACGCCGTGTTCGACACGGGCATATGGACCGAAGAAGTGCTGGCGGCCCGCGCCCGCCATTATGGGATCAGCGTCGAGGAATACCGGAAGAACAACGTGCTGCGTGTCGAGGTGACCAGCCGGGATGTCGCCGAGCTGGCAGCCGAGCTGTGCGGACCGGCGTTCGCCAAGACGACCGGAGCGCAGATCCCCGTCGATGGCGGCAATGATCGCGTGATATAGGACGTTCCCAAGGTCTGTCAAGCTCCGCGGTACCACTCCGTATTAAACGCCCCTCGACGTTCGCATCCCCGACCCAATAGACCCCATCCATATGGAGCCGACTGGAATTCCAACCCACGACCGCCTGGTTCATTGGGTCATCGGAAGACGCGGGTCTCAGGCTCCTTTCGCCGCGGTTGCGACCGCTGCAGACTGAGTGAGCCAAGTGTCGAAACGCGTTTCGCCAAGGCGGGCGTCTTTGCCGGGCAGTAGCGTTCGCTCACTGACCTCCGCGCCAGCGTATCGCGCATGTGGGTCGGCGATGACTTCGCGGGGATCTTTGAGGGTCGCCAAACGCCGCCGGACTAGTTCATTCAGGCGAAACTGTTCCGGCCCCCCTATTTCGACGATGCCATTTACCGGCGGGCCGACAGCGATCCTGCCTACCCCACTGGCAACATCATCGGCAGCCATCGGCTGGAAAAGCACAGGTGGCAAATGCACCTTGTCGCCGTCGAAGGAAATGTCGGCAAGCCCCTTGAGGAACTCGAAGAACTGCGTCGCGTGCACGATGGAGTAGGGGATTGAAGATTCTTTGATCAGTTTCTCCTGAGCGATCTTAGCGCGGAAGTAGCCGCTTTCGGACAGCCGGTCGGTTCCCACAACCGATAACGCAACGTGATGTCTCACCCCTGCGGCCGCTTCGTAGGTGAGGAGGTTACGGGTTGATGTTTCGAAGAACTCCAGCACCGCCGCGTCCTCCCAGGAGGGAGAGTTTGATACGTCGACGACCACTGAAGCACCTTTCAGCACTTCGGCCAGTCCCTCGCCCGTCAGCGTGTTGACGCCCGAATTCGGTGATGCCGGCACGGCCTGATGGCCATGCGCGCAGAGTTTCTCTACGACTCTTGAGCCTATCAGCCCACTTCCGCCAATCACTATGATCTTCATTTCGTTCCTTCCTTTCATTTTCTACCGAGACATTCGAAACCGTCGATCCGCGTACTTGAACGATGCATCGAAAATGGATTTCATGGTTTCTTCTCTCGCTTCACGTTTCGCTGGAGTGCCTTGAAGATCCTTGCGGGGCAAGCAGCGTATGGTCTGCTGATCGGTGAAGGCGTCGATGAAGCCAGAGCAGCAACGCAATCACCGACCCGCCGGGCAACAGCAGTTCGATCGCCAGGTACGGTCCGAGTGCGCGGGGAAGCCTGTACAGGAACGCAGCCAGCGTCCCTGACGCTGCCGTCTCGCCTTCCTGGCGCCTAAGGATACTGAGCCACCTCATTGGCCGCTACGCCCTTCGGAGCGCCCCAATCCGTTGCGTCTCGCGCAGGAGCCGCAACAGCCGCTAGCAGAGGTGCCTGATGCAACCGTTAACATGATTTTGGATACGGCACACTAGTTCGTGCGCACCAACACCGGGGCGCCTTTGCTTTTCACGAAAAACACGAGGAATTTCGCCGGTTTCGTCCGGCTTGCGTTCCGCCCAACGATGTGAACATCATCGGGACCCTCATAGAAAGTCTGACCAGGTGTCAGAATTGTTTCCTTTCCCCCTCTCACTTGCATCACGATCGAGCCTTCCAGCACATAAATAAACGCGTGTGCATTGTGGCGATGTATAGGGTCCCGGCTGCCTGGGGGATATTCGACGGTGATCATCAGCCCTTCTTTGCCAGGAAAGTCTGTCAGCTCTTTCGACAGGAGCTGCGCTACCTCAGCCTCCTGCGCTGCCTTAGCCTCCTGCGCTGCCTTAGCCTCCTGCGCTGCCTTAGCCTCCTGCGTTGCCTTAGCCTCCTGTGCTAACAGCGTGCCGGACAGGAGACATGTCAGCGCTAAAATAGATGTGGACGTCATAAATTAACCTTTCGTTTGAGCGATACACCAAATGCGGGCGACCACGGCCGCCTTGTCCAGCAGTTGGCCGAACGGCCATCAGTTCCGCATCCAGTCGCTGATCCACCTAATCCTTGAACGGGGAATTCAGCAGGTAGTCCACCGTCGATGTAGGTTTGTAGGCTGGCACGAAGCGCTCGCCGAAATCGCGTGCGAAGTTGTCGTAGGTCGTTGCAGCGCGGGTCTCGATAATGCAGCAGACGGCGCGAGTGAATCGTTGCTTCATTTCAAGCCGAGGAAACGCGTCGACGATTGCTGCCACCTGAGCCTCGGTCAGTTTGTCGTAGCCCCATCCGCCCCAATCGAGCCCGATACCCGCCGTCGACAATGCGACCTCTGTCTCCTTATAGAGCGCGATGGAAGGTGTAGAGTTGAGCGCGACCCCATCCCAGATCAACTGACCCCGACGATCATCGATGCCCTCGCTGCGTGCGAATGCGCGCGCGGCGTTCGCCCCTTCCACTTCGAATCGCAGAGGTCCGTCAAAGGCCTTCGTTAACCCCAGATCGTGCAAGATAGTCATCACCGCCAAAACCTCCGCGTCGTATACCGAGTGGTTGAGTTCCGCGAGAATCACTGCAAAGAGCCAGGATCGCATGACGTGATTGAACAGGTAAGGCTCGGAGTGTTCGCGTGCGTACTCTATGACGCGGGAAATAGCCGGCGTATCGGGCACGCAGACCCCTGCCAGTAATCGCGTTGCGACAGTAGGGCGCGGCTTCGGGTCGATTGCATTCATTTCAACGCTCCCTTGCGTATGTCCACGATTTTGCGGCCCTTAGTCCGGCCCTAACCCAACAAGCGGTATCAGTAGTCCCACTCGGCCGGTACAAAACGAAAGACGTCGCCGGCGATTGACACCCGGCCGACGGACGGGAACGGTAGGTGAGTGGCCACCAGCGGCTCGCGGGTCGCCGCCAGCTCCCGCAAGAGACGGACCCGGACGCGGACAGCCTCCTCGGGGTCGTGGTCGAAAGTGTTGTACCAGTCGGGGCGGTCGAAATGGTCCGGGAACACGGCATCGCCCAGGAGCGTCAGCCGGTCGCCGCCGGACGTCAGGCGGACCACGCTGTGCCCTGGGGTGTGGCCGCCGGTGCGACAGACGACCACCCCTGGCGCCACCTCGTACTCCGCCTCGAATGTCCGCAGCTGCTTTCGGTACTTGTCCACGAACCGCCCGGCGGCCGACCGAAGCACGTCCGGGAACCCCTGCGGAAAAGCGTTGCGGGAGAAATCGGGCGACGCCCAGAACTCGGCCTCGGCGGCCGCTACGTGGACCGGCACGTCCGGACGCAGCCGGCCACTCAACCCGTCGGCGAGCAGCCCGCCAACGTGGTCCACGTGCAGATGGGTAACCACCACGTCGGTCACAGATGCGGGATCGATGCCGGCGGCGTCCAGTCGCGTTGCTAGCTGCCCGACCCCCGGGAAATCCGGGAACTCCGACCCTGCCCCAGAGTCGATGAGTACGGTCCGGCCGCCGCTACGCACCAGCACCACGTTCAGCGGCCACTTGTACATGTCCGACGGCAGCAGCAGGTCGTCCAGCCACGCCGCCAGGTCGGCCGGTTCGGCATTGGTGGCCAACGTCCTGGCTGGCAGCGGAAACACCCCATCGCTGATCACCAGCACATCTATCTCGCCGACCCGCAGCGCGTAGCGCGACGGAACCAACTCGTCGGTCCCCGTTCCACCGGGGTGCAAGGCAATGTTCATGTTTATCTCCTCTTCGGGAAGCGCCTATCAGGACCTGATGAATGTGAGAAGGGCCGGGTTCACGACGTCGGCGTGTGTCGTACACATGCCGTGCGGAAACTTCTCGTAGATCTTGAGGATGCTGTTCTTGAGCAGCTTCGATGAAAGCAGCGCCGAATCGGCGATCGGCACGATCTGATCATCGTCGCCATGCATCACCAGCGTTGGGACATTGATGCTCTTGAGGTCAGCGGTGAAGTCGGTTTCCGAGAACGCCTTGATACCGTCGTATTGTGCCTTCGCGCCACCCATCATGCCCTGGCGCCACCAATTCTCGATCACACCTTGCGACGCCTTCGCGCCCGGCCTGTTGTACCCGTAGAACGGCCCGCTGGCGAAGTCCAAATAGAACTGCGCACGATTGGCAGCGAGCTCCTTGCGAAGGCCGTCGAAGACCTCGATTGGCAAACCGCCCGGATTGACAACTGTCTTCACCATGATCGGCGGCACGGCGCCGATCAGCACCAGTTTCGCGACGCGGTCGCCGTTGCGGCAATACTTGGCGACGTAGCGCGTCGCCTCCCCGCCACCCGTCGAATGGCCGATGTGGACCGCGTTGCGAAGGTCGAGGTGATCGACAACGGCAGCAACGTCCGCCGCGTAATGATCCATGTCGTGGCCATCGCTGACCTGCGTCGAGCGGCCGTGGCCACGTCGGTCATGGGCGACAACACGGTAGCCGTTGTCGACGAAATAGAGCATCTGGGCGTCCCAGTCGTCGGCACTCAGCGGCCAACCGTGATGGAGGACGATCGGTTGGCCGCTCTTCGGGCCCCAATCCTTGTAGAAGATTTCGACGCCGTCGCGCGTGGTGATCGTGCCCATCGTTTTGGCTCCGTTAGTTGAGTTGAAAGAGAGAGGGGTTGGCGTCGACCGAGCCAACGCTGCACCCGACAACGCCGCGTTCAATGTCAATGCGGTGGTGCCTATCAAAAAATCGCGACGAGTGGCGGCAAGGCACGAGTGCTGGTTCATCTCTTTGGTAGTAATCGTGCTCATCGGTGCGCTCGCTAGATCCCGCGCTTGGTCTCAACGCTTGCCATCTTTTTCAGTATTGAGACGACTCAACGATGTCCCTTGTGACATACGTCAGGCGGGTGGGCCCATGCGGCGCAATGTCTTCCAGCAGCGCCTTGACACCTTGGCGATCGCCGGTGTTATTACGGCGAGACGAGCACTCTTCTAGAGACCGCTGGCGCGTTTTCCTGTCCACCGCCGCTGGCTACGCGCTTCGTTCTCCGAGGCTTCCATCGTGCCGGTCAAAGAGAAAGTGGGTGTTGATCCACACGGCCATGCATTCCAATTCCTCTGCGAGCAGCGCCACTACGGCTTCCCGATCGCCCGCTCCTATCGCCGCGAGAAACTTTTTGACGACACCCTCACATGACGCCCGCGTCAGTGCGAATCGAGCGCGGGTGCCGCGTAGGCGTTCACGTGCGCGATGAATCACTTGGCGGCAAGCCGCTTCGGTTTTGCCGAGCATTCTCCCGATTTCCCCGTAGTCGTAGTCGAGTACGTCGTGCAGCAGGAATGCGGCCCTTTCCTCGGGGCCTAGGCGCTCGAGGACCGCGATGAATGCCATTGATACCTCTTCGCTGAACTCGAGCTGCATTTCAGGCGAAGGCATGTGATCCTCGATAACGTAATCGGACGTCCAGGGATCCGGATGTTCCGTGTGCTGACGTTTAAGCTCGCGAAGGCGATCAAGGCAAAGTCGAGTGGTGATAGTGACGAGGAATGCGATTGGCGACTTGACATCGCCCCTGATGGATTGGTGCCAGCGCAGGTAGACATCCTGCACGACATCCTCCGCTTCAGCTCGTGACCCAAGCATGCGGTGAGCAATGCCAAGCAATCGAGCACGATGCGCCGCGAAGGGTTGACCGTCGTCACGCTCATGCACTTCGGGGCATAAGCGAGATTGATGGCCGAGAGATGAGGCGTCGAGGGCCAGAGGAGCGGCGCTGTCAAACGGCCCTGGCACATGCATCTCGCCATCCAGCTCGCGAACCTCGTAAACGTGCAGACAGTCGATTTGTTCCATGGTTGGTCTCTTTTGCACGGCAGTTGGTATTGCAATTCGATCGATCAAGATTTCCTTGGCGCGGCAGCCCACTTGGGCACGCGTGGCGCGCCGGGATCTGTGGCTAGTTGTCGATATCGGGGTACTTCGCCTGGAAGCTCCACAGCAGCGGCGCGACCACCTTGCGGCCGAAGCCGCCATCGGTGATCACCTCGCAGGGGTCCCGACTAGCGCCCCGCTTGTGCCGTCGACTGACCGAGCCAGTCCTCGAACCGGATCGCGCCGATGCGCGGGTTCTCCCCGGGTGTCAGCGTCCGATCGGAGAGGATGCCGCCGAAGTAGCGCGCGCGGACGTCCGGCACGACCTTGCGCGTATCCTGCATTGCCCGCAGGAAGCACCTGACCAGTTCGTCGATCGGCATCGCCTCTGGACCGGCGACTTCGACCGTGCCGTTAGCCGGCGGTGCGACCGCGACATCAGCGAGCGCCGCTGCCACGTCCGCCGACGCGATCGGCTGGATCAGAGCGGGCGACAGGCGAATCTCCTCGCCGACGGTTGCCGACTCGGCAATGCCGCCGACAAACTCGAAGAACTGCGTCGCGCGCAGGATTGTGTAGGGAATGGCGGACGCCTTGATGAGGTTTTCCTGCGCGACCTTCGCCCGGAAATAGCCATTGTCGGGAAGCCGCTCGCTGCCAACGATCGACAAGGCAACATGGTGGCGCACGCCGGCAGCAGCTTCCGCAGCCAGCAGGTTACGGCCCGACGTCTCGAAAAACTCAAGGACTGCCTTGTCTTCCCATACCGGCGCGTTCGCCACATCGACGACGACTTCGGCGCCGTCGAGTGCTTTGGCCAAACCCTCGCAGGTGATGGTGTTTACGCCCGTGTTGGGGGAGGCTGGGAGCACGTCGTGGCCGCGCTCGCTGAGGTTCTTCACAAGTTTCGCTCCAATGAGGCCGGTGCCTCCGATGACGACAATCTTCATGGCTTCTCTCCGCTTCTTCCGACCGCAACCGTCGCAGTCGATGTACGTCGAGCTTGCCTGTGCACTTCGGGGAAGTCCTTGCCGTCACCTTGAATTGCCCTTCAGGAAAGCTTGTTTATTCGTCTAAAACAGGTGCCCGATCGGGATGGGATGCTCTAATCACGCGTTGCGGGTACTATCAATGGACGGAAACATTCGCCAGTTGCACCGGCCAGGGAGCTGAGGCGATCAGCCAGGAGGTGCCGACTTGCAGTTCACGTTCGGGGGCTACGTGCTCGACCCGGCACGCCGGGAGCTCACACATCGCGCGAAAGTCGTGCCTATCGGGCCGCAGGTCTTCGACTTGCTGCTGCATCTCGTCAGGAACCGTGACCGCGTCGTTAGCAAGGACGAGCTACTGCAGGCGGTATGGAGCGGCCGAATCGTCTCGGAATCGACGATCACCAGTCACATCAACGCGGTTCGCAAGGCCATCGGCGACAGCGGCGAGGAGCAGCACCTGGTCCGGACCGTCGCCCGCAAGGGTTTCCGCTTCGTCGGCAAGGTTGGTGAAATCGGGGAAGCGCGGCTGCCCCGCGGTTCAACGGTCGTCGAACACACCTCCAGCGAATCGAGGGAGCCGCCGTCCGTGCTCGTCCTTCCGGACAAACCTTCCATTACCGTCTTACCATTCCACAACCTCAGCGGCGATCCGGAGCAGGAATATTTCGCCGACGGCGTGGTGGACGACATCATCGTCGCCTTGTCGCGCATGCGCTGGCTGTTCGTCATCGCGCGCAATTCGAGCTTCACCTACAAGGGCCGGGCGGTGGACGTTAAGGAAGTCGGCCGCGAGCTTGGCGTGCGCTACGTGCTGGAGGGCAGCGTGCGCAAGACCGGCAACAAGGTGCGCATCACCGGGCAGCTCAGCGACGCCCCGACCGGGATGCATCTCTGGGCGGAGCGCTTCGAAGGCACGCTCGACGACATCTTCGAACTGCAGGACCAGATGGCAGACAGCGTCGTCGGCGCGATCGCACCGCAGCTGGAACGGGCGGAAATCGAGCGTGCCAGGCGCAAGCCGACGGAGAGCCTGGACGCCCATGACTATTACCTGCGCGGCATGGCAAAGCTCCACAGCGGAACTCGCGAAGCAATCGAAGCGGCGCTGCCCTTGTTCTACAAGGCCACCGAGCTTGATCCGGAATTTGCATCGGCCTATGGCATGGCGGCCTGGTGCCATTTCTGGCGCAAGGTGAATGGCTGGATGACCGATCGCCCCCGGGAGATCGCCGAGGGCACCCGCTTGGCGCGGCTGGCGGTGGAGCTCGGCCGGGACGATGCTGTGGCGCTCACGAGAGGAGGCCATGCACTCGGTCATCTCGCCGGCGACCTCAATGGCGGTATCGCGCTGCTCGACTGGGCGGTGCTGCTCAATCCGAACCTCACCCCCGCCTGGTTCCTTGGGGGGTTCTTGCGCGCTCTGCACGGTGAAACAGACGCCGCGATTGAGCATCTCGCGCGTGCCGTTCGCTTGAGTCCACTGGATCCGGAGATGTTTAGGGTGCAGGCCGGGATGGCGCTGGCGCATTTCTTCGCGGGGCGCTTCGATTCCGCTTCGGCTTGGGCCGAAAAGGCTGTCGGTAATCTACCCAGTTTCCTTGCCGCGGTCAGCTTGGCGGCGGCGAGTCATGCGCTCGCCGGACGAATGGACAAAGCGAAGCGGGCGATGCAGCGGGTGCGCACGCTCGATCCGTCACTCCGCGTCTCCAATCTCAAGGACTGGCTTCCGATCCATCGCCCGGAAGATCTGGCGCGGTTCGCGGATGGACTGCGACTGGCCGGATTGCCCGAGTGACGACGGTACGATCCGTCGCCTCGGTGAGCGTCTCCGCCGAGTAGTGCGCCGCGTTCGAGTGCTGCACGACCGGCGGCATCAGGTGATCCTCAGTGATCGTTGGCCGGATTGACCGTTTCGGCGAGGAAGTTGAGCGAACGGCATAAGGCCTCCTGTGTACGTGTCCTCCAACGAACGATCGAGCCTCAGCGTGGGCGGGTTTCTTCTCCCGATGCACCGATAGGTGATCAAGGCACGCGCTGTGCTACTTGTCGTCGCACGTTTGCATACGCAGGCTTGGCGACGCGTCAGGTTAGGGACAAAGTAGCTCGGTCGCATTCAGGTGAAACATTGAAGGCCGGCACGGGATTCCACTCGTTTGGAGAAAACCAAGCGCATTCTTGAGAGGGCGCAGATGAACTTGGCGTCTCAGAAGGGGGAATCACAACGCCACCGTTCGCACGTCGATCACTTGAAGTCAAGCTGTTCGACGTAAAGCTCCACTTGGTAAAGCCGGACCGTTGAATTATTCGACGGCAGCGCGCGCAAGCTGACGATGCCGACTCCACTTCCGGTCAGGTTGCCAAGAGACGTTTTTCGATCGTTCGACAGAAATGCAAGCGTGAAACTCTTCTTTTGCGCGTTTCTATTGTTTCCCACGATCACAAAATCCCGGTACCAATTCAGCCAACCGGCGATCGACGCCTCGTTCGCCGCGGTGAGCGTAAGAATGACGTTCGAGATTTCCAGCATTGCGGGCTGCGCCTGGAGGTCCCGATCCACGCCGACGGCATTCGAGGTTGCCACTTGTCTGACGGTGATCGGTTCGATCCTTGCGACACGCTGGGCTTCGACTCCGCCCATGGTCAGTTCGAAGTTGCTCGAAGACCATTGCGCGCCCAAGAGGCCGCCCAATTTCACGGACTGAGGCGCGACTTGCGTGGCTGTGGCGTGGGGAGCCAGTCGGACCGTTTCCGGAACGAACGTGACACGGACCTTTCCATGGTCCGGGCTCTGAGCGTCGCACGCGGGAAAGACGACTTCGCTCAAAATGGAGTTAATAAAGGTAAGCTCTTGTCCGGCCGGAAGGACATCATCCGAAATCGCGCCGTTGAATCGCATCACGGGACCTGCGAGAAATGGACCGACCAAGCTCGTCAGCGGCGGACCGGGGGCGGTTTCAACGACAATCGGATCCCAGAGCACGCGACCGAGATGTTTCCTTCGCACGTGATCCTGACCCAATTGTTCTGTAATGACCGTTCCGGCCGCAGAGCCGCCCCGCAAAAGAGAAATGAACAATTGAGAGCCACCGAAATTCATCGACCCGGGGATCCCGATCTCCGTGGTCGGACGAATGGCAGCAACTCCGACACCGACCGGCGGCAAAGTCATCGGCGTAACCGTTGCCGATGACTGTGGGCTGGCGGGAACACCGGCACCCGTTGGCAGGTTGGCGGTTGGCGGGCTCGGACCGGCAGCAACCGCGAAGGCATCGATGCTCAATAACGCCAGACCGCCGCAAATTGCAATGAGCTTCGAACGCATGTCCAAGTCTCCCTTTTTAAGTGTACGAAGCCGGGGGGCGACGAAGACGACGCCACGGCTCTCTCAAATATGGTGAAACGAGATCGTCACCTTGCGCGGCGCGATCTGCCCGCTCGACAGCTCGCTGGCCGATACCGGGTCGAGCGCGAAACTGGTCGAACCCTCGACGCCTACCTTGCGGATGTCTCGAGTCAGTGGTGAACAAACCTCTCGCGCCAGTTCGCCGCTGACCGAGACGAGTCAACTCGACCCTGAAATTCTCTAGTGCAGACCGATCCCCTTTTCGAAAGGTAATAGGTCCCTATTTCCTCTTTGTATATAGGACTCGTCCGAATCCACGTCGGGATCTGCTGCTCAATATGTGACAGGCAACCCAGCGCATGCTGTCCCGCGAGAACGAGGGACGTACCCGCGATTCCACTAGGGTGTTTGCCTCGATACCCCATCAGGCGTAAGCCCAATTGTCTGCAACCGGCCTAACGCCTAACGTGCATTCGTTAAAGAAGACGAGTGTTTACATCCGAGCGCGGACTTGGGTGCTGGGCTGAATGGATGTGAAAGGAGGGCCACCCATGATCTATGTACTGATGCTTGCCGTTCTGTGGGCTGCCGTCGGCGCATTGGTGTTTTTTGTGCGGACGAGCATGAGCTTGCCTCGGCGGTTGGGGTTGACGATCGGCACCTCTCTGGTATTCGGAGTCGTTGGTTGGGTCGACGTCTCCAGCATCGTCCGAGCAGATCCAGCCGTCATTGCAAGGGGGTCGGTCAGACCGAATATCTCGATCAAAGAAGCAAGAGCGAGGATCGTTGACCTGGCGTCGTATCGTCGCAGTGGCATCCGATAATCGAGACTCGCAAGGTGCAATTGGGCATCGCAGAGGCCTGCCTAAACCCTTGTTCGACTGGGTCTCGTCCTGTGAACACGTACTGGGCGCGTTCGAAGCCTTCAACGGGTGACATCGCGTCTGACCGTCACGCTCGTCAAGCACCGAGGTGCCGCTCAGTGACGCACAAGGTACGAAGGCAAAGCGTTGGGATCGCCAATGATCGGTCGAAGCGATGCATGTGACACGGCGACACTGAGCTCGATCGGGCGCTGTTCCTCGGGTGCATCGATCAGCCTTGTCACGCAAGGGGCCGGGACCACGAGGTAATGGCGCCTATCGGGGGCGTACCTAAGCTCGCGCCAACCCTGCTCCATTAACCATTCCCATAGATCATCGGTGACGCCCGCTTGGATCGTCATCCGAAGTTCCCCGCAGACGATGTAGGCACCTATCGCGGGTTTGGGACCGCGACGGGGCGGGGTGCGCTCTATTCGAAAACGCAAGAAGCCACGAAACCGATCATGAAGTGATTGAATCACGGCGAAACCCTTCCTGCGGGGCTGTCCGACCGCTCGAGGTCATCCTGGAACGGTGTCTCCCGCAGATGTATCCAGGTTTCTCTCATAGACGTTGGCCGCAAAGCGGGGATACACCTTAGATTTCGGTCCGGCCTCTCCCGATGCAAGCAAATACCCACTGGGTGATCCCGCCTAATGGCGCCAGTCGATCCTCGCTCGATCTGAAAGTCGAACTTCCGGCTTAAACGGCACGCGCAGCCCGCGACGGGTTCAGAGTGTGCTTTGATACCGCTTGGGCGTCGTGCCCTTCGCTTCTCGGAATGTCATGACCACGATCAGCGTGTTCGGGGGCGGCGGCTTCCTCGGTCGCTGCCTCGTGCGGCGCCTCGTTTCCGAGGGATCGACTGTACGCGTTGCGGTCCGGCATGCCGACCGCGTGCGCAGCGCTCTGCGCTCGGCGGGCTTGGACCGGGTTTCGGTCTTCGGCGCCGACGTGCGCGACCAAGCCACGGTCGGCGCCGCCCTCGCCGGGGCCAACGCCGTCGTCAATGCGGTCTCCGCCTATGTCGAAACGGGGGATGTCACGTTCGAGGCGGTGCACGAGCAAGGCGCCAAGGCGCTCGCGCGGGAGGCTGTTGCTGCCGGTGTCGCCCGTTTCGTCCTCGTTTCCGGAATCGGCGCCGATCCCGAGTCCGGTTCTCCGTACATCCGCGCGCGGGGCCGCGGTGAACAAATGGTGCAACGGGTGTTTCCGGCCGCGACCATCGTGCGCCCGAGTGCCATGTTCGGTCCCGGCGATGCCCTGTTCGGCACGCTGGCCCACCTAGCCCGGCTGCTCCCCGTTCTGCCGCTGATCGGCGGAGGTCGCACGCGCCTGCAACCCGTTTTTGTCGAGGACGTAGCAGAGGCCATCGCTCGCATACTCGCCGACCCCGGCACCGCCGGGCAGACCTACGAGCTGGCCGGCCCCAAGGTGTACACACTGCGCGAACTCGTCGAGATAACGCTGCGTCTCACGGGCAGACGACGGTTGCTCGTGCCGGTACCCTTCGCTGTAGCCGAGGTTCAGGCGCGGTTATTCGAACTCTTGCCGAACCCGCCGCTCACCAGCGGGCAGGTAGACCTGCTCAAGGCGGACAATGTGTCGAGTGGAGCCCTGCCGGGTCTGCGTGAGCTCAACATCCTGCCGAAGGCGATCGAAGTGATCGTGCCGACGTATCTCGGCCGGTCGCACATCGGTGAATGACTGGAGCATTCATACGGTTCAATGCGTAGGGCCTTCACCCCCGCCGCCTGGTCCGCTGAAATCGATGATTTCGAGCTGATCGTTTACGCCGCGCACGCCGGGCACTGCCGAGCAGATGCGCAACACCCTCCTCAGATCCACGTCGTCCCCCACCAGTCCCGACAAGCGCACGACGCCACGCATGACCTCGACCGTCACATGGTCCGAGTCTAGGTAGGGATCGGCGATCAGCCCCGCTTCGATCTGCCGGACGATCGCCTGGTCGGCGGCCCGCTCTTGCGGTGTGCGGTTATCGGGTGTCGCGCAGCCGATCACGGCGAGAGTAAGCGCAGCTGCAAGCGCCGCGCGCAGCGGCAGGAACCCATGCGCTATCGGCATCGTGCAGATTCCTTGCTTAGGAGGCGACCGGTTCTTCTGAAATTATGCGTCCATGCTCGAGCTTGAGCGTCCGTGAGCAGAACCGTCGTATCAGGCTGACGTCGTGCGAGGCGAGAACGACGATGGCGGAAGACTCGATCATTTCCACTAACCGGCGTTCGGCCTTTTCGCGGAAGTCGGCATCCCCGACGCTGAGCCATTCGTCCAGCAGCAGAATCTCGGGCGCGATTGTGGTCGACGCCGCGAAAGCCAGGCGCAGCAGCATGCCACTGGAATACGTGCGGATCGGCATCGATAGGTAGTCGCCGAGCTCGGAGAACTCGGCGATCTCGTCCACTCTCTTCTCGATGGCTGAGGGCGGCAGACCCATCAGCACGCCGCGCAGAACGATGTTCTCGTAGCCGGTGGCTTCGTGGTCCATCCCGAGCGAAAGATCGAGCAGCGATGAGACGCGGCCGGTAACGTCGAGCTGGCCGCGCACCGGTTCGTAAATTCCGGTGAGCACTCGAAGCAGGGTCGTCTTTCCGGAGCCGTTGTGTCCGACCAGGCCGATGCGGTCTCCGCGCGAGAACTCGAAGGAAAGGTCGCAAAGTGCCTGGATCACGACCCGCGTGGCGCTCTCGCGTGCGAGCCGTCCGCCCGTCGTTGCACGCAGCACGGCGTTCTTGAGCGACCGGCGCGACGGATTCCAGATCGGAAACTCGACGCTGAGCCGCTCGGCACGGATGTACGCCATCCGGTTACACCCAGTAAGCGATCCGCGAGCGGTAGCGGATGAAAAGCCCGATCGTGATCAGCCCGCACACCAGGGTGGCTGCGAGCGCGTAGATCCAGGAACCGACCGGCAGCTCGGAGCCGAGCAGCGGGGCGCGGACAAGCTCCAGGAAGTGAAAGAACGGATTCACCTGCGCGATCCAGGCCTGGTTTCCCAGGGCCTTGGTCTGGAACATCACCGGCGTCACGAAGAAGGCAAGCTGTACCAGGTTGGCGACGATCGGCGGCACGTCGCGAAAACGCGCGCATACCAGGCCCAGCGCGATGCCCAGCAGGAAGCCGTTCAGTGCGATCAGCAGGACACCGAGGATGGAGAGGGCCGCGCTCGCATCGACGGCCCAGTGGTAGTAAAGGAACACCGGGACCAGAATCAGCACGTTGTGGGCAAGGATGATCAGGTTGCGCCAGATCACACGCCAGACGTGCACCGTTAGAGGCAGCTTGACCTGCTTGATCAATTGTTCTGCGCCCACGAAGGCGGTGCAGGCATCGTTGATGAGCGCGGCGATGAAGAACCACCCCAGCAGCCCCACCGCCAGGAACGGAATGTATTCGTCGGTTTGCTGGCGCAGCAGGCGCGAGTACACCAGGCCGATTCCGCCGATCATCGCGGCTGCGCTGATCGTGATCCAGAACGGCCCCAGCAGCGAACGGCGGTAGCGCTGGCGCACGTCCTGCCAGCCCAGGCGCCCCCAGATGTGGTACGCGCGCGCGCCGTCGACCAGATCGCGAACGGCACGCCCTACCGTGTGCGGCGGGCGGTCGCTCAACGCAATCGCGGCCATCGAATTCGGCGAATTTCTCGAGTATCCATCGCACTGGCAGTCTAGCGCCTCGCGCCAAGGGTCCGGCCGGTGGCCAGCCGAGCCGGCGTCACGCCTTGACCTCGCCCTTCACGCGCCCGTACACATCCGAAAACCGCTCGATGTCGTCCTCGCCTACGTAACTGCCGCATTGCACTTCGACGATCTCCAGCGGTGAGGGTCCGCGGTTGGCCAACCGGTGCTTCACGCCCACCGGAATGTAGGTCGACTGGTTCGGGCCCAGGTCCACCGTTTCTTCGCCGCGCGTGACGTGGGCGGTGCCCGAGATCACGACCCAGTGCTCGCTGCGCTTGTGGTGAAGCTGCAGCGACAGCGACGCCCCCGGCTTGACCTCGATACGCTTGACCTTGAAACGGGCGCCTTCGATCAGCACCGTATAGCTGCCCCACGGGCGGTGCACCGTGGCGTGCTCGCTCGCCACGTTCGAGCCGGCCTTCTTCAGGTGCGCGACCACTTCCTTGACCTGCTGGCTGGCATCCTTGTGGGCCACCAGCAGCGCATCGGGCGTGTCCACCACCACCAGGTTCTCCACGCCCAGCGCCGCCACCAACCGGTCCTGGGCGCGCACGAACGTGTTGCGGCTGCCCATCAACAGCGCCGGCCCGACCGAGGTGTTGCCCAGCTCGTCGGGCGCGTGCACGTCGGACACCGCCTTCCACGATCCGATGTCGCTCCAGCCGATGTCGCAGGCAACGAGCACCACGTTATCCGAGCGCTCCATCAGCGCGTAGTCGATCGAAATGTTCGGCTGGGCGCGGAAAGCCTCGGCGTCGAACGTCACCTGGCCGCTGCCGTTGCTCGTGGTGCCGGCGGCCTCCAAGGTGGCCTGCGCAGCGCTCAGCACATCGGGGGCATGCTCCTTCAGGCCCGCCAGGCAGGCTTGTGCCGTGAAGCAGAACATTCCCGAATTCCACGCGAAATTGCCGGCGCGCAGGTATTCCTCGGCGAGCGCGCGGGCCGGCTTTTCGACGAAGCGCTTGACCGTGCAGCCGCGTGCGCCCGGCAACGGCTCGCCCCACTCGATGTAGCCGAACGCGGGGTCAGCTTCGGTGGGCGTGATGCCGAAGGTGACCAGGCGGCCGGTCGCGGCCAGCTCGATCGCCTGTCGGCACGCCTGCTGGAAGGCCTCGACCTTGCGGATCAGGTGGTCTGCCGGCAGAACCAGCAGCACGCAGTCGTCGCCGTGCTCGCGTCGGGCCCACAGCGCGGCCAGTGCGATCGCCGGCGCGGTATTGCGCCCCTCCGGCTCCAGCAGCAAAGCCAGCGGAACCTGAAGCTGTGTCGTCGACAGGTCCTCGACGACCTTGTACGAATAAGCGACGTTGGTGACGACCACCAGCTGCGCCACGCCGTGCAGCCCGGCGATGCGTCCGGCGGTTGCCTGCAGCAACGAACGGCCGTCGGCCAGCCGCATGAACGGCTTCGGCATCGACTCGCGCGACACCGGCCACAGTCGCGTTCCGGCGCCGCCGCACAGGATGATCGGAACGATTTTGAGCATGACGCAGCGGTTCCTTTCAGGACGGGTTCACTGCCGATCCGGCGCAAACCGCAAGCATAGACGAGCCTCGCGACGCCTCATGTCACCCGATCGGCCTATGCGACAATAGTTGATCGACGAACGTGACGCTGCGGCGCCGCCGGTCATGCCGACGAAACAAAAGGTTGCGTTGATCACCGGCGTCACCGGGCAGGACGGTGCCTATCTGGCCGAGTTCCTTCTCGACAAGGGCTACCAGGTGCACGGCATCCGCCGCCGTGCCTCGATATTCAACACCGGCCGCATCGAGCATCTGGTGCACGATCCCCATGAGCCGGGCCCGCGCTTCGAGCTGCACTATGCCGACCTGACCGATTCGACCAGCCTGATCCGGGTGCTCGAACAGGTGCAGCCGGATGAGCTGTACAACCTGGCCGCGCAAAGCCACGTGGCCGTTTCCTTCGAAGAGCCCGAGTACACCGGCAATACCGACGCGCTGGGCGCGTTGCGGCTGCTCGAGGCGATTCGGATCCTGGGACTGTTGCGCAAGACGCGCTTCTACCAGGCATCGACGTCCGAGCTGTTCGGCATGGCCCGCGAGAGTCCTCAGCGCGAGACCACGCCCTTTCATCCGCGCAGTCCGTATGCGGTGGCCAAGCTGTACGCCCATTGGATCACGATCAACTACCGCGAGGCCTACGGCCTGTACGCCTGCAACGGCATCCTGTTCAACCACGAATCGCCGCTGCGCGGGGAAACGTTCGTCACGCGCAAGATCACGCGGGCGCTGGCCCGGATCCGGCTGGGGCAGCAGCAGTGCGTGCACCTGGGCAACCTGGAGGCCCGGCGCGACTGGGGCCATGCGCGCGACTACGTCGAGATGCAGTGGCTGATGCTGCAGCAGGACCGGCCCGACGACTACGTGATCGCCACCGGCCAGAGCCACAGCGTGCGCGAATTCGTCGAGCTGGCCGCCGCCCGGATCGGCATCGTGCTTGCCTGGGAGGGCCACGGCGCTGACCAGGTCGGCCGGGTCGAGTCCTGCGTCGGGGATGCGCCGCTGGCCCGCGGCAGCGTGTTGGTGCGGGTCGATCCACGCTACTTCCGGGCCAGCGAGGTCGACGCGCTGCTGGGCGACGCCAGCAAGGCGCGCGCGAAGCTGGGCTGGTCGCCGAAGACCCGCTTCGAGGACCTGGTGCACGAAATGATGGACGCCGATTTGGAGGCAGCCCGGCGCGAATCGCTGGTCCGGGGGCACGGCTACCCGGCGTCCGACCGCCGGCAATGAGGACTGCGCTGATCACCGGCCTGACCGGCCAGGACGGCTCCCTGCTGGCAAAGCTTCTTCTGCACCGCGATTATCGGGTGATCGGCGCCGTGCGCAGGTCGGCCTCGGCCAACCGCTGGCGGTTGGAGGAGCTGGGCATCGATCGGCACGAGCACCTGACGCTGGTGCCGTTCGACCTGCTCGATGCCGATGGCGTGCGCCGATTGCTGCAGGACTTCCATCCCGACGAGATCTACAACCTGGCCGGACAGAGCTCGGTCAGCGCCTCCTTCGATGAGCCCTTGCTGACGTTGCAGGCGGTGGGCGCGGCCGTGTTGCAGATGCTGGAGAACATCCGGCGCCTGGACCCGAAAATCCGCTTCCTGCAGGCCTCCTCGGCGGAGATGTTCGGGCTGCCCCGATCGGCGCCGCAGGACGAGGACACGCCGTTGTGTCCGCGCACGCCGTACGGGGCGGCCAAGACATACGCGCACTGGATGACGTCGGGTTACCGCGACACTTATGGCCTGTTCGGCTGCAGTGCGATCATGTACAACCACGAATCGTCGCTGCGCAGCCGCGAATTCGTCACCCGCAAGATCACCGATTCGGTCGCCAAGATCCGGCTCGGCAAACTGGACTGCCTGTGGCTGGGGCGCCTGGACAGCCGGCGCGACTGGGGCTACGCGCCCGATTACGTGCAGGCGATGCACCGGATGATGCAGGCCGATGCGCCCGCCACGTACGTGCTGGCGACCGGCCGCGCGACCTCGATCCGCGAATTCGCCTCGATCGCTTTCCGCGCGGCCGACATCGAAATCGAGTTCGGCGGCACCGGTTTGAATGAGACCGCCGCGGACCGCAAGAGCGGCCGCACCGTGATCCGGGTCGACCCCGCGCTGTATCGTCCGGTCGAAGCCGAACAGCTGGTCGGCAATGCGGCCCGCGCGCGGGCCGCGCTGGGGTGGGAGCCGTCGATGCCTCTGGATCGGATCTGCGCCGAAATGGTCGCCGCGGACCTGCGTCGCAACGCGGCCGGAGCCTCGCTCTGATGATCCTGGTCACCGGCGGAGCCGGATTCATCGGTGCGAATTTCGTCAACGAATGGTTCGCAGCTGGCGAGCCCGGTGCGGTCGTGCTGGACAAGCTGACCTATGCCGGAAACCTGGGCAGCCTGGACGGCGTAACGGACCAGCCGGGCTTTCATTTCGTGCAGGCCGACGTGTGCGACCGGCAGGCGGTGCAGGGCGCACTGGCGCAGCATCGGCCGCTGGCAATCGTGCACTTCGCCGCGGAAAGTCACGTGGACCGCTCGATCCACGGTCCGGCGCCGTTCCTGCAGACCAATCTGATCGGAACCTTCGAGCTGCTGGAGGCTGCGCGCGAATACTGGAGTGCGCTGCCGGGCGCGCAGCGCGATGGCTTTCGCTTCCTGCACGTGTCCACCGACGAGGTGTACGGCTCGCTGGACCCGACCGATGCGGCCTTCGCCGAAACGACCGCCCATGCGCCCAACAGCCCGTACGCCGCGTCCAAGGCGGGCGCCGATCACCTGGTGCGGGCCTGGCACCATACCTATGGCCTGCCCACGCTGGTGATCAACTGCAGCAACAATTACGGGCCGTACCAGTTCCCCGAAAAGCTGATTCCGCTGATGATCCTGAACGCTCTGGACGGCAAGCCGCTTCCGGTCTACGGCGACGGCGGCAACGTGCGCGACTGGCTGTACGTGAGCGACCATTGCGCTGCGATCCGGCTGGTGCTGGCGCAGGGACGGATCGGGCACACCTACAACGTGGGTGGCGGCTGCGAGCGGCGCAATATCGACGTGGTGCGGGCGGTCTGCGCGGCGCTGGCGGCGCTGCGTCCCAAGGCCGAGGGCGGCTACGAGTCCCAGATCGAGTTCGTGCGCGATCGCCCGGGTCATGACCGCCGTTACGCGATCGATGCGAGCAAGATCCAGCGCGAGCTCGGCTGGCGGCCGGCGCAAGCGTTCGAAAGCGGCTTGGCCAAAACGGTCCGCTGGTACCTGGACCACGCCGACTGGGTCGCCAGCGTGCGCGACGGCCGCTATCGGCATTGGATCGAACTGCACTACGGAGGCGGCAGGGCCAGCTGACATGAGCGCGCCACGGCGAGGCATCGTACTGGCCGGAGGATCCGGCACACGGCTGTATCCGGTCACGCGGGTGCTGTCCAAGCAGCTGCTGCCGGTCTACGACAAGCCGATGGTGTATTACCCGCTGAGCACGTTGATGCTGGCGGGCATCCGGGACATTCTGGTGATCTCCACCCCGGCCGATACGCCGAGATTCTCGGATCTGCTGGGCGACGGCAGTCAGTGGGGCATCAACCTGCGCTACGCAGTCCAGCGCAGTCCCGAGGGCCTGGCCCAAGCGTTCGTGATCGGCCGCGAGTTCCTGCAGGACGGCGCGGCAGCCCTGGTGCTGGGCGACAACATCTTCTATGGGCACGATCTGACCGAATCGCTGCGGCGTGCCAACGCGCGCGATGACGGCGCCACCGTGTTCGCCTATCACGTGAAAGACCCGCAGCGCTATGGCGTGGTCGAATTCGACGCACAGGGCCGTGCCGTCAGCATCGCGGAAAAGCCCAAGGTGCCGCGTTCCAACTACGCGGTCACCGGGCTGTACTTCTATGATGCGCGCATCGTCGAGGTGGCATCCCGGATCCGGCCTTCGGCGCGCGGCGAGCTCGAAATCACGGACGTCAACCGCCAGTACCTGCAATGGGGCGATCTGTCGGTCGAGATCATGGGGCGGGGCATGGCCTGGCTCGACACGGGAACGCACGAATCGCTGATGCTGGCTGCGCAGTTCATCCAGACGATCGAGCAGCGCCAGGGCCTGAAGATCGCCTGCCCGGAGGAGATCGCCTACCGCAGCGGCTGGATCGGCGCCGAGCAGCTGGCTCGGATCGCCGCCTCGCTGAAGAGCTCCGGCTACGGTGATTACCTGCAGCGACTGCTGACCGAACCCACCGTGGCGCGAACCGTCTGAACCCGGCCGAGGCTTCGATGAAAGTCCAGACCACTTCGCTCGACGGGGTGCTGGTGCTCGAACCGACGGTGTTCGCGGACGCACGCGGATTCTTCTTCGAGAGCTTCAACGCGAGGACGTTTCGGGAGGCCACCGGGATCGATCGGGATTTCGTGCAGGACAACCACTCGCATTCGAGTCGGGGCGTGCTGCGCGGAATTCACTACCAGCTGATCCGTCCTCAGGGCAAACTGGTACGGGTTGCCACCGGCCGCGCTTTCGACGTGGCGGTCGACCTGCGGCGCTCGTCGAAAACGTTCGGGCACTGGGTCGGCGTGGAATTGTCAGCCGAAAACCGGCGCCAAATCTGGATACCGGCGGGGTTCGGCCACGCTTTTCTGGCTTTGAGCGAGTTGGCCGACGTGCTATACAAGACCACCGAGTATTGGTTCGCGCAGTACGATCGCGCGATTGCATGGAATGACCCGATGATCGGTATCGACTGGCCGCTGCGAGGCGAGCCCGTGCTCGCCCCCAGGGACGCCGGTGCTCCGCCTCTGGCGGACGCGGAAACCTTCGATTGATGCAAGACCCAGGGCGGCCGTTGCGGCGGGGCCCGCCAGGCCCCGCTGAACCGGCTCGTTGACGCGCTCGGACGCGCCTGCGATGCCACGACTTTCGCGCAATTTCGCATTCAACCTGGCCGGCTACGCGCTGCCGCTGGCGCTGGCGGTCGTTGCCATGCCGTTGCTGGCGCGGCACGCGGGCGTTGACCGCTTCGGCTTCCTGACGCTGGCCTGGGCCGTGATCGGCTACTTCGGGTTCCTCGATCTTGGCTTGAGCCGGGTCTTCGCGCGGCGTGTTGCCCAGGCGCGCACCACCGAAGCGCTGGCCGCCGAGATGAGGCTGCTCGGCCAGATCGGCCGTCGGCTGTCGGGGCTTGCCACCGCGGTCGGGCTGCTGCTGGCGATCGTGGTTCCGTCCTCCTGGCTCGCCGGGACGACGGCCTCGCCCCAGTTCCTGTCGGAGGTTCGCTGGTCCTGGCTGATCCTGGTCGCTACGGTGCCGGCGGTGGTGATGTCCAATCTATGGCGCGGAGCCATGGAGGGCCGGGAGGCCTTCGACGCGGTGAACCTGCTGCGGGTGGTGTTCGGCTCATGGACCTTTGCGGCGCCGCTGGCGGCTCTGGTGTGGACCGACGCGCTTCCGGCGCTGGTGCTGGCGATGGCGATCGGCCGCTGGCTGGGCGCCGCCTGTCACTGGGCCTGGTGCGCGCGCAATCTGCCGCGGCCGGCCGCCGAGCTGACAGAGGCCAGCTCGGAGGCGGTTCGGGTGGCACTGGCCGAGGGAGCCTGGATCACCGTGTCCAACGGCCTGGGGCCCTTGATGGCCTTCATCGACCGCTTCGTTCTGGCCGGGCTGCTGTCGCTCGGATCGGTTGCCGTTTACTCGGTGCCGCAGGAGATCGCGCTGCGGCTGCTTTTCATACCGGGCGCGTTTGCGGTGGCGCTGTTTCCCCGGCTGGCGGCGCTGGCGTCGGCGCAGGACGCGGCAACCAGCGCCCGCATTGCCGAGAAGGCTTCGCGCATGTGCCTGGCATTGACGCTGCCTGCGTGCATCGCCGCCTGTGCGCTGGCACGTCCGGGGCTGCAGATCTGGCTCGGACCCGGCTTCGCGGATCTGGGGGCGCCGGTGTTGCAGTGCCTGATGATCGGGGTGGCAGTCAGCGCGCCAGCGCAAATTGCGTTTACAAAGCTGCAGGCCGTGGGGCGGGCGCGCGCTTCGGCCATTTTGCATGTGGCCGAGCTGGTTCCGTACGGGATCGTTCTGTGGCTGGGGGCCAGCCACTTCGGCGTGATGGGCGCCGCGGTCGCCTGGACCGTGCGGGTGCTGGTCGACGCCGCCCTGATGATCGTGTTGATGCGCCGCATCGACCGCCGCTCGTTCGGCACGCGCAGCCTGCTGGCGATCGGCGCTGCGGTCGCCGCGGTGGTGGTGATCATCGTGGCGGTCGACCTGGTCGAGCCGCTGGCGGTCAAGATCGCGCTGATCGCGCTGAGCGCGACGCTGTCGATGGGGCTGGTCCTTTCGGCTTCCGAGTGGCGCGAAGCGTTCGGCGTGTTGTACGAATTCCGACGCTCATTCGCCCGGAACAGCGCGTGAGAGGTGTTGTGCGGCGGGGATCCGGCGCGCCGGGCACCGCGGCCGATCCAGGCGCCGGATGAAGATTCTGCTTTCCGGGCGCACCGGTCAGCTCGGATCGGAGCTGCAGCAGCAGCTTGCCAGCCTGGGTGAGCTGGTCGCTTGCGACCGGTCGATGATGGATCTGTCGAACCCCCAGGGCCTTGCCCTGGTGGTTCGCCGTCATCGGCCGGACCTGATCGTCAACGCGGCGGCCTATACCGCGGTGGATCGGGCCGAAAGCGAGCCGGAGCTGGCGCACCGGGTCAATTGCGAAGCGGTCGGGGTGCTTGCGCAGGAGGCGCGCGCGCTGGGAGCGATGCTGGTGCATTACTCGACCGACTTCGTATTCGACGGCGCCGCGCAGCGTCCGTACCGCGAGTCTGATCCGACGGGACCCTTGAGCGTGTACGGATCGAGCAAGCTCGCCGGCGAGCAGGCGATTTCAGCCATCGGCGGGCGTCACCTGATCCTGCGCACCGGGTGGGTCTACGCGGCCCGGGGAAACAACTTCGTGCTGACGATGCTGCGACTGGCGGGGGAGCAGCCCCAGCTGCGGGTGGTCGATGACCAATTCGGTGCGCCCACGTGGAGCCGGGATCTGGCGGCGGCCACGCTCGCCGCACTGCGGCGGCCCGAGCCGCTCGAGGGCCTGTTTCACGTGGCCGCAGCCGGCCAAGCCTCCCGCTGGACCGTCGCGTGCCGCGTGCTGCGACTGGCGGGCCTGAAAACTCCGGTCACGCCGGTGGCCACGGACCAGTTCCCCGCGCCGGCCCGCCGGCCTCAATATTCCGTGCTGGATTGCAGCCGCTTCGCGCTCGAAGCGGGCTTCCGCATCGCCGAGTGGGACGAGCGCCTGGCCGCCTGCCTGCGGCGGGGTGGCCTCAGCTGACCAGCCCCTGGCGCTTGCCCAGCGCGATGTTGGCGGCCAGGAACCCGGATTTAGAGCCGCAGTCGAAGCGCGTTCCCGAAAACCGCCGCACGATCACTTCGCGCTGCGGCAGGCGGCGCGCAATCGCGTCGGTGAGCTGGATCTCGCCGCCGCTGCCACGCGGCGTGGTGGCGAGCTCCACGAAGATCTCCGGCCGCAGCACGTAGCGTCCCACCACGGCCAGCGTCGAGGGCGCCTGCTCGGGACGGGGCTTTTCGACGATGCCGACCACGCGCTCTTCGAAGGCATCCATCGGCTCGGTGGCGACGATGCCGTATTTGGACGTGTCCTGGCGCGGAACGTCCTGCACTGCGAGCACGGAAGCGCCGTGCCGCAGGTAGCTTTCGACCAGCTGCGCGGTCACTCCGGGGGTGGCGTCGATCAGGTCATCGGCCAGGATCACCGCGAACGGCTCATCCCCCACCACGGGCTGCGCGCACAGCACGGCGTGCCCCAGTCCGAGCGGCTCGGGCTGTCTCACATAGACGAAGGTCACCCCGCGCGGGGTGGCCGACATCAACGCCTCGAGCAGCTGGTGCTTGCCGCTGCGCTCCAGCGCCTGCTCCAGCTCCGGGATCCGGTCGAAGTGGTCCTCGATGGCCCGCTTGTTGCGGCCGGTCACGAAAATCATCTGCTCCACGCCGGCCGCGGCCGCCTCCTCGACCGCGTACTGGATCAGCGGCTTGTCCACCACCGGCAGCATTTCCTTGGGCATGGCCTTGGTAGCGGGCAGGAAGCGCGTACCCATCCCGGCCACGGGAAATACCGCCTTGCGCACTTTTCTGGTTTGCATCGCCTTTATCTCGTCCTTCCTTCGAACAAAGCGCCCCTCATTTTTCGCCTTCAATCCTGCGCGCCATCAACTGCTTGCCGATTTCAACGCCCCACTGGTCGAACGCGTTGATGTTCCACACCGCGGCCTGCACGAACGCGCGGTGCTCGTGCAGTGCCAGCAGCGCGCCCAGCGACCGCGCGTCCAGGTGCGGCAGCCGGATCAGCGTACAGGGCCGGTTGCCCGGCGTTGCACGGTGCGGCGGCAGCGGCTCGTCGCCGAGCAGCGCATCGCCCCAGGCGAGTGCATCGGCCTGCGCCAGCGCGAACCGGTTCAGAAGCCGCAGGCGCGGCTCCTCGCTTTGTTCGTGATCGTCGATCATCACGATGTCCAGCGGGACCCAGCCCGTGCCCTGGTGCAGGAACTGGAACACGCTGTGCTGCGCATTGGTGCCGACCTCGCCCCATACGACCGGCGCGGTGCCGATCGAAAGCTCGGCTCCTTCGCGATCGACCCGCTTGCCCAGGCTTTCCATTTCGAGCTGCTGCAGATAGGCCGGCAGGCGCCGCAGACGGTGCGCGTAGGCAACCACGGCGCGCGTGTCCACGTCCCAGAAGTTCACGTACCACACGCCCAGCATGGCCAGCAGCACGGGCAGGTTCGCCTCCAGGGGCGCCTGGGCGAAATGCGCGTCCATCGTGGCCGCACCCAGCAGCAGCTCCTGGAAGGCGGATCGTCCATGTGCGATCGCGATCGGCAGCCCGCACGCCGACCACAACGAGTAGCGGCCGCCGACCCAATCGGGAAACGTGAAAACGCGCTCGGGTTTGATGCCCAGCGCGCTTGCGCGGTCCGGGTAGCTGGTGACCGCCGCCAGGTGAGATGTCGGGTCGACCCCGGGGGCGTGCTGCTCGAACCAGCGCAGCGCGGCCTGCAGATTCTCGACCGTTTCGAGCGTCGTAAAGCTCTTCGAGGTTGCCAGCAGCAGCGTCGTGTGCGGGTTGGCGCCGGCCAGCGTGTCGAAAAGGTCGGCCGGATCCAGGTTGGCAGCGAACCGCACGCTCGGCCGGCCCGACGGACCGAGCGCCTCGGTCACCAGGCGCGGCCCCAGGTTCGAGCCGCCGATGCCGATGCACAGCACGGTTTGAAGCGGCAGGCCGGCGGCTCCGGTCACGCCGCCGGCGCGCAGCTGCTCGGCAAAATCGAGGAAGCGCTCGCGCTCGGACTTGAGCCTGGCGGCCCAGGCCGCATCGCGTGGGGGCACGCGCAACGCCACGTGCCAGGCGGGGCGCGCTTCGGTCACGTTGACCGCGGCCCCGGCCAGCAGTTCGTCGCGTTGCTGTTCCACGCCGACCGTGCGCGCCAGCGCCACCAGGGCCCGCAGTGTGCCACTGTCGATCCGGTTGCGCGACAGGTCGACGCGAAGCGAAGCCGCTTCGAACGAGAATCGCTGCGCCCGCTGCGGGTCGTCGTCGAACAGCTCCGCGATGCGGATCGGCTCCAGCGCACGGTGCCGCTGTTCGAGCGCGTGCCACTCGGGCAGATTGGTTAGATTCATCGGGGCCAGGCCCGCGCGTCGAACGGGGGCTTTGTTAGACTGGATTTTATGACCCTATCGATCGATCCGTCGATCTTCAAGGCATACGACGTGCGCGGCGTGGTTGATCGCTCGCTGACGCGCGATGCGGCACGCGCGATCGGCGCGGCGCTGGGGTCGGAGGCGCGCACGCTGGCGGTGCGCGAGATTGCGGTCGGCCGCGATGGCAGGCTGTCGGGGCCGGCGCTGCGCGATGCGCTGATCGAGGGGATACGGTCCACCGGCTGCGCCGCGGTTGACGTCGGGATGGTGGCCACGCCGATGCTGTATTTCGCCACCCACCACCTGGGAACCGGCTCCGGCGTGTCGATCACCGGCAGCCACAACCCTCCCGAATACAACGGGATGAAACTGATGCTGGCCGGCCAGGCGATGTATGGCGAGGGCCTGCAGGCGCTGCGGGCGCGCATCGAACGGGGCGACCTGGTCCGCGCCAGCGCGCCGGGGCCGCTGCGCGCGGCCGACATCACCGACGCATACCTGGCGCGCATCACCGGCGACGTGAAGCTGGCGCGCCCGCTGCACATTGCGATCGACTGCGGCAACGGGGTGGCCGGTGCGATTGCGCCACGCCTGTACCGCGCGCTGGGCTGCCGCGTGACCGAGCTGTTCTGCGAAGTCGACGGCACCTTCCCGAACCACCACCCGGACCCGGCGCACCCGGAGAACCTGCAGGACCTGATGGCCTGCCTGCGCCAGACCGATGCCGAGCTGGGGCTCGCGTTCGACGGTGACGGTGACCGGCTCGGCGTGGTGACCAAGGATGGCCGGATCATCTACCCGGACCGGCTGATGATGCTGTTCATCCCGGACGTGCTGCGAAGACACCCGGGCGGCGAGATCATCTTCGATGTGAAGTGCTCGCGTCACCTGGCGCCCTGGATTCGCCGCCACGGAGGCCGCCCGACGATGTGGCGCACGGGACACTCGCTGATCAAGGCCAAGCTCAGGGAAACCGGGGCCCCGTTCGCGGGGGAAATGAGCGGTCACCTTTTCTTCAGCGACCGCTGGTACGGCTTCGACGACGCCTTGTACGCGGGCGCCCGCCTGCTCGAAATCGTCGGCCGCGACCCCGACCCTTCGGCGGTCCTGAACGCCTTGCCCGACGCAGTCTGCACGCCCGAGCTTCATCTGAAAACGGCGGAGGCCGAAAATTTCGAGCTGGTCGAACGGCTGCGCTCGCGGGCGCGCTTCGACGGTGCGCGCGAAGTGATCATGATCGACGGTGTCAGGGTCGAATATCCGGACGGCTTCGGGCTGGCGCGGCCGTCCAACACGACGCCGGTGGTGGTGCTGCGCTTCGAGGCCGACGACCCGCAGGCGCTGGCCCGGATCCAAGCCGATTTTCGCCGCGCGATCCTGGAGGTACAGCCGGGCGCTCAGCTGCCCTTTTAGCGGACGTCGACGCGTGCGCGTGCTGATCGTCAAGACCTCGTCGATGGGCGACGTGGTGCACGCATTGCCGGCCGTGTCGGACCTGGCAAAGCGCTTTCCCGGCGCCACCATCGACTGGGTCGTCGAAGAGCAGTTTGCCGAAATTCCGAGGCTGCACGGGAAGGTGGCCCGCGTGATCCCGATTGCGCTGCGGCGCTGGCGCGGCCAGCTTTACCTGCCTTCGACCTGGAGGCAGATCCGGGCCGCCCGCCGGATGCTGCGGGAACGTCGCTACGAGCGGATCCTGGACCTGCAGGGGCTGGTGAAGAGCGCCTGTGTGGCGCGCTGGGCTCACGCCCCGATCGCCGGCCCGTGCGGGCGCAGCGCCCGCGAGCGGGCCGCGTCCTGGTTCTACGACCGGCGCATCAGCGTCGATCCGAGCCTGCACGCGATCGATCGAAATCGACTGCTGGCGGCCGGCGCGTTCGGATACACGGTCGAATCGCCCGTCGATTTTGGCATCCGCCTGCCACGCCTCGCGGCCACGGTGCTGCGGCCGTGGATCGGCGAGCAACGGTTCGCGCTGTTGCTGACCAACGCCAGCCGCGCGAGCAAGCTGTGGCCCGACGAGAACTGGCTCGCGATCGAGGCCTGGCTGGCCGAACAGGGCCTGGCCAGCGTGCTGGTGTGGGGAAGCGAACGCGAAAGGGCGGCGACGCTGCGCCGCGCGGCCCGGATGCACGCGGCACGCGTGGCGCCGCCGGCCGGTCTGGAAACGCTGGCGGTCGTGTGCGCCAGGGCAGCTCTGGTGATCGGGCTGGACACGGGGCTGACCCACTGGGCGGCCGCGGTTGGCGCGCCCACGGTGGGCATTTTCTGCGATTACGATCCGGCACAGGTCGGCCTGAAGGCCGATGAGCGCCGGGTCAACCTGGGTGGGGTGGGCGATTCCCCGAGCTCGGAAGACGTGATCGATGCGGCCCGCCACGTGCTGGCGGCCGCCGCCGTGGCGCCGGGGTAAGCGCGCCGATGTCCGCGACGATTGCGCGCCGGTTGTACACGCTGGGCTGGTACGTCGCGCTGCCTTGGGTGGCGTTGTACCTGCTGCTGCGAAGCGTGCGCCTGCCGCAGTACCGGCGACACTGGCGCGAGCGCTTTCTCGGCGACGGCCCGCGCCCCGCCGCCAGCGGCGCGCCCGTGATCTGGCTGCACGCCGTTTCGGTCGGCGAGACACGGGCCGCGCAGCCGCTGATCGAGCATCTGGCCAGGGCCTACCCGGGCGCTCAGTTCGTGCTGACGCACATGACGCCGACCGGACGGTCGGCGGCACAACCGGTGCTGGAGGCGCTCCAGGGGCGCCTGACGCAGCGCTACCTGCCGTACGACCTGCCCGGCGCCGTGCGCGCCTTCCTGTCGCAAGTGCGCCCGGCCATCCTGGTGCTGCTGGAAACCGAGATCTGGCCGAACCTGCAGTTCGAGGCCGGCCGCGCCGGCGTACCGGTCGTGCTGGTCAATGCGCGCCTGTCGGAGCGGTCGCTGGCGCGCGCGCTGCGCTGGCCCGCATTGATGGTTCCGGCCGCCGCACGCTTGACCGCGATCGCGGCGCAGACGGGCGCCGATGCGGCGCGCTGGGCCAGGCTGTACCGGGGGCCGATCCACATTACCGGCAACCTGAAGTTCGATGCGGCCCCGCCCGAGGCGCTGCTCGAGTCCGGCCGGCAATGGCGCCGGCGGCTGGGCGGCGGCCCGGTCTGGATCTTCGCCAGCACCCGCGAGGGCGAAGAGCGCGCGATCGTCGAAGCGCTGGCCTCCTTCGCCCTGCGGGTTTCGGAGGCCAAGCCGGCGCTGCTGTTCGTGCCACGCCACCCGCAGCGCTTCGACGAAGTGGCACGGCTGCTGTCGCGGCTCGGCCCGGTCGTGCGGCGCGCCCGATTCGCGTCGATGCCGGCCGATTCGCGCGTGCTGCTGGGCGATTCGATGGGGGAGATGCCGATGTACTACGCGATGTCCGACCTCGCGCTGATCGGCGCAAGCCTCGTGCCGCTGGGCGGACAGAACCTGATCGAGGCGTGCGCCTGCGGGTGCCCGATCCTGTTCGGGCCGCACATGTTCAATTTCTCGCAGGCCGCCGCCGACGCGCTGGCGTGCGGGGCCGCGCTGCAGGTTGGCGACGCCGCCGAAGCCGTCCAGGTGATGCTGGAGCTGCAAGCCGACCCGTCGCGGCGCGAGCGTATGTCGCAGGCGGCGCGGACGTTTGCACAGGCCCACCGCGGCGCCACCGATCGCACCGTCGAGCTGATCGAGACGCTGCTCAGGGGGAGCGCGGCGAAATGACCGCCCTCACCCCCGTCCCCTCTCCCGCTGCGCGGGCGAGGGGCGATACGGTGTGCGTGTGCGTACGCCTACGCGCTTGCGGTGCCTGGTCGCCCCTCGCCCGCGCAGCGGGAGAGGGGAGGGGGTGAGGGTGAGGGCGAGTCAGCGCTGCAGCAACGCGTTAACCGCCTGCACGTCCCGGTCCTGAAGCGTCCCCGAAGCGGCCTTCAAGCGCAGCCCGTTGACCAGGAAGTCGTAGCGCGCCTTTTTCAGGTCGCGCTGGGTGTTGAACAGCTGCGTGTTCGCGTTGAGCACATCCAGGTTGATCCGCACGCCCACTTCGTAGCCGACCCGCGTCGATTCCAGCTGGGTTTTAGCGGATACCTCGGCCGACTCCAGCGCCCGCACCTGCGACAAGCCGTAGTCGGTGCCCGTGTAGGCCACCCGCGCCAGCTGCGCCGCGTTGCGGCGGGCCGCCTCCAGGTCCTGCTCGGCGCGGCTCTCGTTGGCGCGCGCCTCCCGGATGCGGCTTTGCAGAAGATCGCCCGTGTACAGCGGCACGGTCGCGATCAGTCCGATCGCTCCAGTCGTCGTATTGGTGCCGAACGCCACAATGTTGGTGCTTCCGTTGACGAAGGTCAGCGGAGTGATGTTGGTGGCGTGCTGCCACTGCACGCTGCCGCTCAGGTCGACCGTCGGCCGGTACGCGTCGTGCGCGCGCCGGGTCTCGCGACGCGCAATCTCCGAGACCGCGCGCGCGGCCAGCACCGTGAAGTTGCCGTCTTCGGCGTTGTGGGCCCACGTTTCCACGTCGGCCGGCTGCGGCGGCACCAGCGAAGGCGTATCGCGCAGCGGTGCCAGCTCGCCGGGGTCGCGCCCGATGATCGCGCGCAGCGTGCTTTTTTTGACGATCAGATCGCCCAGCGCCACCTGCTCCTGCGCCACCGCCTGGTCGTAGCGGGACTTGGCCTCGTGGGTGTCGACGATCGTCTTGGTGCCGACCTCGAATTCGCGCTGCGCCTGCGCCAGCTGCTCGGAGATCGCCTGCTTGTTGGTCTGGATCGCGACCAGCGCATCGTGCGACGCCAGCACGTCGAAATACGCCTGTGCCACCCGCACGACCAGATCTTCGCGAGCCTGTGCATACTGCAATTCGCTCTGCCGGACCATCAGCTTGGACTGCGACAGAGCGTCCCACAGCTGGGCCCGGTACAGGGGGAGCGCGACCTGAAGGGTCGGGCCCCAGGCGGTGAAGTTCTGGGTGAAACTCGGCTCGATCTGAGTGTTGTCGGATCGCACACCTTGCCGGGTCTCCGTGATGGAAGTCGACAGCGATATGTTGGGCAGCAGGGCAGCGCGCGCCTGCGGCTCGGCCTCGCGGGAGGCCTGCTGGGCAAAGCCTGCCGAGGCGAATACCGGGTCGTTGGCGAGCGCCTCGTTCAGCACCGAGGCCAGGTCGTTGCTGGTGGCGCTGGCGGCCGAACCTGCACCCGTCAGTGCCAGCGCAATCAGGCACGAGCGCGCCGTGCGTTGTGAAACCATGGCCCTTCCTCCCGGCCGGCTGCGCCGGCTCCTCGCAAGTCAGTATATGGCGACCGACGGGTCGATCTGGCGCGCCCAGGCGTCGACCCCGCCGACCAGGTTGTAGACCTCGCGGCAGCCATGGCGCTCCAGCGCAAGGCCCGCGTGGAAGCTGCGG